>Ga0316628_100001252_pt1 | contig 17737 bp, 15 predicted proteins | sample OWC_Aug_M2_C1_D5_FD_207648 | JGI IMG/M metagenome (GOLD analysis project Ga0316628, IMG submission 207648) | Wetland soil microbial communities from Old Woman Creek delta, Ohio, United States - OWC_Aug_M2_C1_D5_C | ecosystem: Environmental > Terrestrial > Soil > Wetlands | place: USA: Ohio... | reverse complement strand
CGTCGGGATCGAATCGCGGCCTGCTCCGACTACCCCGGCGCCATGCGCCGTCTGCTCGTCGTCGTCCTGCTCGCCGCCTGCTCTCACACGTCCCCGTCCGCCGCCCCGGATGCATCCCCGGATGCGGCGGTCGACGCGGGACCCGACTTCTGCAGCGCGACGGATCCGCGCGCGGTCCCGGTCGCCATCGCCCCGACGCCGGAGGCCGGCGAGCAGCCGTACCTCGACGCGCTGGCGGCCGCACAGTCGAAGATCCGCGTCGAGATCTACGAGATGGGCTACGGCGGCATCCTCGACGCGCTCGAGAGCGCCGCGCAGCACGGGCTCGAGGTCGACGTGCTCCTCGACAGGTCCGAGATCAGCGTCAACCAGAAGTACTTCGACGCGCTGACCGCGGCCGGCGCGCACTGCCAGTGGAGCTCGCCCGAGTTCACGTACCAGCACGCGAAGTTCATCGCGATCGACGACACCACCGCCGTGATCTCGACCGGCAACTTCTCGAAGACCTACTCGATCGACCTCGAGCGCAACTTCGTCGCGACCGACCGGGATCCGGCCGATGTCGCCGATCTCGTCGCCCTGTTCGACGCCGACTGGGCCGGCAGCTCACCGCAAATGAGCTGCACGCGCCTGCTGATCTCGCCGATCAACTCCCGCCAGCGCGTCCTCGATCTGATCGACTCGGCCCAGCAGACGCTGACGATCGAGTCGATGCAGTTCGCCGACTCCGCCGTCCGCGCCGCGGTCGCGAGCCGCGTCCACGCCGGCGTCGCCGTGCGCGCGATGATCGCCGACGCCGGCTGGGTCAGCGCGAACGCCTCGGCGGCGACCTACCTGAAGAACCTCGGCGTCGAGGTGAGGTACATCCCGCACCTCCACACGAAGATGCTGATCGCCGACGGTGCGCGCGCCTACATGGGCTCGGAGAACCTCAGCGCGACGTCTCTCGATCACAACCGCGAGGTCGGCGTCATCGTCACCGAGGCAGCCTCGATCGCGCCGCTGACCCAGACGTTCGAGAAGGACTGGGCAGCGGGAACGGACTTCTGAGGATCCTGTACTGTCAGCGTCGCGATGACGAAGTCAATGGACGCCATCATGGCGCTCTGCAAGCGGCGCGGGTTCATCTACCAGGCCTCGGAGATCTACGGCGGCCTCAACGGCTTCTGGGACTACGGCCCGCTCGGCGCGCAGATGAAGAAGAACCTGCGCGACGCGTGGTGGCAGGACATGATCCTGCGCCCGTGCTGGGGCAAGGCGGGACCGAACGGCCAGCGCGTGCGGTGCGTGCCCGTCGAGACGCGCATCATCCAGCACCCGAAAGCGTGGGAAGCGAGCGGCCACGTCGCGGGCTTCAACGACCCGATGGTCGATTGCAAGGAGACCAAGGGCCGCTATCGCTACGACCACGTGATGGTCTACGTGCCGGCGCAGGGAGATCCGGGCGACAAGCCGGTGTTCGCGTACGTCGGCGATCAGCCGAGCGAGGCGAAGCAGAAGAAGAAGGCGGAGAAGACGTTCGGCGAGGTCCGCTCGGTGGCGCTGTCCACGCTCCCGCAGCCGTGGACGCGCGTGATCGCTCCCGATGCCGAGAAGCCGGGCTCGCTGACCGAGCCGCGCCAGTTCAACCTGATGTTCAAGACGTACATCGGTGCGACGGCGGGCGCCGACGACGTCGCGTACCTGCGGCCCGAGACGGCCCAGGGCGTGTTCATCCAGTTCAAGAACGTCGTCGACACGACCCGCGTGCGCATGCCGTTCGGCATCGGCAACACCGGCACGAGCTTTCGCAACGAGGTCACGCCGCGCAACTTCACCTTCCGCAGCCGCGAGTTCGAGCAGGCCGAGCTCGAGTTCTTCTGCCATCCCAGCGAGTCACGCGCCTGGTACGAGTTCTGGCGCGACTTCCGCATGGAGTGGTGGAAGTCGCTCGGGCTCGCCGGCGAGAACCTGATCCTGCGCGAGCACGACCAGGACGAGCTCTCGCACTACTCGCAGGGCACGAGCGACGTCGAGTACCGGTTCCCGTTCACCGCGCCCGGGTTCGGCGAGCTCGAGGGCATCGCCCATCGCGGCGACTACGATCTGACGCAGCACCAGAAGGTGTCGGGCGCCAAGCTCGAGTTCTTCGATCCCGATCGCGGCGAGGTGCTCCCGAACGGCGGCAAGAAGGGCGAGCGCTATCTCCCGCACTGCATCGAGCCGGCGGCGGGGCTGGACCGCGGTGTCCTGGCGCTCTTGTGCGAGGCCTACACGCGCGACGAGTCGCGGCCGAGCCCCGAGATCATGAAGATCCACCCGCGTCTCGCGCCGATCAAGGCGGGCGTGTTCCCGCTCGTCAACAAGGAGGGCATGCCGGAGATCGCCGAGCGCCTGCATCGCGACCTGGTCTCGCAGTTCTGGCGCGTCGGTGCGATCGAGCTCGACGAGAAGCAGACGATCGGCAAGCGCTACGCGCGCATGGACGAGGCCGGGTGCCCGTACTGCTTCACGATCGACGGCCAGACGGTGACCGATCAGACCGTCACCGTCCGCGACCGCGACACCGGCGCGCAGCAGCGGATCGCGCTCGACGCCGTCGCCGGCTATCTCGCCGAGCGTCTCGGCTAGATGTGCGCGAGCGTGAAGTTCGCCGACGCCTGACCGTTCGCGGTCACCGTCAGCTGCTGCGCGCCCGCCGTGTGATCCGGGTACTGCACGCTGATCTCCCACGTGCCCGCCGCGACGCCGGTGATCGAGAAGCTGCCCGAGCTGTTGGTCGTGCCCTGGAACAGGCCGCGGTTGACGCGGACGACGGCTCCGCTGACCGGCTGGTTGTGCTCGTCGAACACCGAGCCGAACACCGTGCCCGAGCCGGGGTCGGGGCCGATGCGCACGACGACGTGCGCGGCCTGCTTGGTCAGGTAGCCCATCGTGTCCTCGGTGACGACGTGGAGCACCCAGATGCCGTTCGCGAGGTTGGAGACGAGCAGCTGCTTCTGCGTGATCGGTAGCGCGCTGTCGGTCGCGACCGGGACCGTGTCGCCGAAGTGGTCGAGCACGTAGTGAACGCTGCGCCAGTTGCGGTCGTCGAGGCCCTGCGGGTTCGTCCACGCGAAGTACGGGTTCGCGTTGTCGTACCAGGTCGTCGGCGACGTGTGGCTCGTGCTGCTCGCGTCGGGCGCGTCGGTGTTGACGTTGACGTGGAACCGCGCCTCGACCGGCGACAGCGCGGACGATGCATCGATCGACGCGATGTGGATCCAGTTGTCGCCGGCGCCCAGCGCGCTCGGATCGACGTCGAACGACTCGGTGCCCGCGAACGTGCCGTTCGACGGCTGCGGCGGGTTGAACTCCTGATCGTCGACGCTGTGGAGATAGCCCTGCGCCGCGACGAACGGGCGCTCGTGCGCGAGCGTCAGCTTCGTGAAGCCGTCGTTGTAGACGCGCGTCGGATCGGGGTGCGTCGGCGAGGTGAGCTGGAGCGGCGGCCGGCGGCCCTGCGTGACCGTGCCGATGATCGTGCCGGTGTTGGTGAGCGTCGTGCCGTAGAGCAGGCGCACGCGGCCGTAGCCGGCGCTCGTGCCGCCCGCGGTCGAGATCGAGCCGGTGATCGTGATCGTGTCGCCGGCGATCTGGATGCCGCCGCCCGAGCCGCTCGCGTAGTCGCTGCCGTGCTGGTTCTCGCCCGCCGCGAGCAGCTGGCCCGCGATCGTCACGTTGTGGCGCGCGATCAGGCGCAGCGTGCCGCCGCCGTGCGTCGTGACCGCGTTCGTGGTCTGGCAGCCGTAGTAACCGCCGCGCGCGCCGACGCTGCCGGGCTCGACGTCGGAGTCCTGCTCGCTGCCGTAGGGCTGCATCATGTAGCCGGTCGCCTGCTGGCCGTAGTTCGCCGGCTCGAGGTAGCCGTAGTAGTAGGTCGTGCAGCTCTGGCCCTTGGTGTTCTCGCCGGTCGGCGCGACCGCGATCGCAGCGCCGGCGGCGACGGTGATGTTGTCGGCGACGATCGTCAGATCGCCGGTGTCGGCGGTGAGCGTGCTGTTGTTGCCGACGCTGAAGTCGCCCGCGACGATCACGGTGCCGTGGTAGCTCGAGTTCGAGCCGACATCGAGCGAGCCCAGCGCGCACTGGCCGGCGGCGCAGTACGTCGAGCAGGTCTCGGTCGCATCCCAGCCGGTGCCGGCGCTGTTGCAGGTCTCGACGCTGTTGCCGTGGCAGCGCGTCGCGCCGGGCGTGCACGTCGGATCGGTGCACACGCCGTTGCTGCACCCGGTCGCACACGCCTCGACCTCGAGCCACGCCGTGCCCGCGTTGTTGCAGGTCTCGACGTCGCCACCGGCGCCGCAGCGGAACGAGTAGGGCGAGCACAGCCCGGTGCCCTCGTTCTCGCAGGTCGCCGAGCAGCCGTCGCCCGCGGTGGTGTTGCCGTCGTCGCACTGCTCGCTGCCGTCGACGACGCCGTCGCCGCACGTGCCGACGTTGCTCCCGCCGCCGTCGGGATTCATGCCGTCGTCGTCACCGCCGTGACCGTTGCCGTGCGAGCCGCACGCGACGAGAAGGAGAAGGACCAGGACGCGCTTCATGCGGAGACGAGCCGCGAATGGCGCTCCGGTCGCAGCAAATCCGACCTGCCGCACGCGTTGCGCAAAATCCCTCGGAATCGCTGGCATCTGCGCTGCAATTGCCCGGGCCATGCTCACCGGTGCGCAGCAGGCGGCAATCGAGGCGCTCTCTCTCAACTCCGAGGTCGCTCAAGGGCGAGCGGATCAAGGCGTACGTCGTGCTGCGCGCGGGCGTGACGCCGACGGCCGGCCTGGTCGCGTCGCTCGAGGACCACGTGCGCTCCGACCTCGGCGCGATCGCGACGCCGTCGGAGATCGAGATCCGGCTCGCGCTGCCGAAGACGCGGTCGGGCAAGATCGTTCGCCGCTACCTGCGCGCGCAGGAGCTCGGCGAGGACCCGGGCGACCTCAGCACGCTTGCGGACTAAGGACAGGTGCGCTGCTGCAGGATCAGCGGCGGGCGCGGCGGCTGGGTGAAGTCGAACGCGTCCATCATGCTGCCGGCTTTTTCGTCCCGCGCGTGCGGATCGAGCACCCTCATCCGTGGCATGCCGAACAGGTCCTCGACGAGCTTGGGGATCGAGGCCTGCTCGGTGACCGTGTGGATGACCTCGTTCTTCGCGTAGGGCGAGATGACGAGCGCGGGCAGCCGGAAGCCGACGTTGAAGTACTGGCCGTTGGGGCACTTCTCGACGGCGGGCTTGACGTGATCGTACCAGCCGCCGTAGTCGTCCCACGTCACGATGATCGCGGTCTCGTTCCAGTGCGGGCCGGCCATGATCTTGTTGATGATGTTGACCGTGAAGTTCTCGCCCGTGCACGGCGCGTTCGGCGGGTGCTCGCTCGCGCCGTTCGGTGCGCTCGCGACATCGATGTGCGTGAAGTTGGCCATGTTGCCGCTGTCGATGTCGGTGTAGAGCTGCGAGTACGGGAAGAAGTGCTCGTCGCGCACCGGGCCGTCCTCGCCGATGCCTTTGACCAGGCCGAACGCGGTGCCGACGTTGTGGCCGGAGCCGCCGCCGTACGTGCGCCACGTCATGCCCTCGGGGAGCATGTCGACGACGCTCGGCACCTCGAAGCACGCGGCGTGCGTGCTCGTCGAGCACGTGTCGGGGTTGTACGTCGGCACGACCGTGGTGCCGGTCGTGTCGCGGCAGCCGGAGAGGCAGTCGTCGGTGCCGTCGTTGCAGCTCGAGTTGGCGTAGTGCGGCGTCTGCGACGAGATGATCGCGAAGTGGCCGGGCGAGCTCGGGCCGCCGAGCGTCGAGAAGAAGTGATCGAACAGCGCGAAGTTGCGCGCGTAGGCCCAGTAGTTCGGGATCTGGGCCTCGGTGTAGTACATGAACGGCCGCCGCGGCTCGCTCGCGACGATCTTGTCGAAGCCGTCCATCTTGCCGCCGTCGTAGTCGGTGAGGAACGCGCTGCGGCTGTGGCTGATGTCGCCGGCGAGCGCGCCGTCGGGCGCCTTCGGGCGCGTGATGATCGTGCCGTCGTGGAGCTTGGCCTTCGTCGTCGACTCGGCGCCGGGGAAGTTGGTGAAGTAGTTGTCGAACGAGTGGTTCTCCTTGACGATCACGACGACGTACTTGATCGGCGTCGGCAGGGCAGGGCCGGTGTCGGCGACGACGACGGCGTCGTCGGTCGGGGCCGCGTCGACGAGGAGCGCCTGGTGGTCGGTGCCGCACGCGACGAGCAGCAAGCTGGCGAGGTACAACCGCATGGCCGGCCCTTGTGAGCAATCGTCGGGCCGTCCGACGCGCCGCGTAGGTCCCTGTACTTTCGTGCCGTTGCCCACGACAGTTCGCAACCAGCCGTCCGCAGGTGGCCTACAATCATGGGGCATGCGCGCGGCCCTGCTGCTCGTGCTGGCGTCGCTGCCGGCGTACGCCGACGACCCGCCGCCTCCGCCGACTCCATTCGACCAGGGCAAGGTCGCGATCTCGGCCGGCGGTGGCACGGCGTCGAGCCTCGGCCACGACTACGTCGTGATCGGCGGCAGCGTCGGCTATTACGTGCTCGACGGCGTGCTCCTCGCGGTCCACGGCCTGCACCAGTTCGGCAGCGGCCCGAGCATCAGCGAGCTTTCGCCCGAGCTGCGCTACGTCGCGCAGCCGCTCGTCGGCAGGTGGCCGGTGATCCCGTACGTAGGCGGCTTCTACAACCACTGGTTCATCGGCGACGGGCTTCCCGATGTCGACAGCGTCGGCGGGCGTGCCGGCGGGCTGTGGATCTCGGGTAACGTCGTGCTGGGGCTGGGCGTGGTGGTCGAGCACATCGTGTCGGACTGCACGATGGACTGCGACTCCGTCTATCCCGACATCACGATCGCCCTCTCGCTATGAAGCCGACAGATCTGGATCGCACGAAGGTCGAGCTGCTCGATCCGCTGATCGGACAGGTCATCGTCGGCCGCTACCGGATCGAGCTCAAGATCGCGGTCGGCGGGTTCGGCGCGATCTACCGCGCACTCGATCTGAAGGCCGATCGCGACATCGCGCTCAAGCTGCTCCACCCGCGCCTGACGTCGGACCCCTCGGTGATCGCGCGGTTCCGGCGCGAGGGCGCGGCGCTGCGCGCGCTCGAGAACCCGCACACGGTCGCCGCGCTCGATGTCGGCGAGACCGTCGACGGCATGCTCTACATCGCGATGGAGCTGCTCGAGGGCGAGAGCCTCTTCGATCACTTCAAGAAGCGCGGCCCGGTGCCGTGGAAGCGGATGGTCCAGATCGCGCGCGCGGTGTGCGACGCGCTCGCCGAGGCGCACGGCCTCGGCATCATCCACCGCGATCTCAAGCCGGCGAACATCCACCTCGAGCTGCGCGGCGGCGGCGGCTTCGTCAAGGTGCTCGACTTCGGCATCGCGAAGATCGTCCAGGGCGGCGCGCTCGACAACGCCGATCTGACGCACGCGGGCCAGATGATCGGCACGTTCGACTACATGTCGCCCGAGCAAATGGTCGCGGGCGAGTGCACCGGCAAGACCGACATCTTCACGCTCGGCATCGTGATGTACGAGATGATCACCGGCAAGCTGCCATTCGGCGCCGCGCCGACCGCCGCGTCGATGCTCCACGCGATGGTCACGAAGACCCCGCGCCCGCCGAGCGCGCTCGCCGAGGCGCCGCCGGAGCTCGACCGGATCATCCTGCGCTGCCTCGCGCGCCAGCCGGACGATCGCTACGCCGACGTCGCCGAGCTGATCGAGGACCTCGACGCCGTGCTCGCCGGCGGCGACGAGCCGACGCTGATCCATCGCATCACGACCGCGCGCATGCAGGCCGCCGAGAATCCCGACGAGGACACGGTCGTCCGCAAGCCGAAGTTCATGCCGGCGTCGACGCTGCCCGGCATGGGCCCCCCGAAGAAGAAGCGTTAGAGCATCAGCGGCAGCCGCATGCGGAACACCGTCGCCGAGCCGACGCGCGTCAGCTCCGCGACCCCGCCGTGATCGGAGACGACGCGGTCGACGATCGCGAGCCCGAGGCCGGTGCCGCTCGACTTCGTCGTGAAGAATGGATCGAACACCGGCGCGTTCGGCGCGGGCAGTCCGGGTCCGAGATCCTCGACCTCGATCACGAGCGCGCTGTCGTGCGCCGTCCACCGGATCATCACCTCGGGTGTCGGCGTGCCGGCGGCCGCGTCGACGGCGTTGGCGAGCACCTCGACGAGCGCGCGCTCGATCCGCGCCGGGTCGATCTCTGCGACCACCTGCGGGCCGCCGCCGTTCGCGAGCTTCACGCCGGCCGCGGTCGCGCGGTCGCTGGTGCGAGCGAGAGCGCGATCGACGACCGAGCCGACCTCGACGTGCTGGTGCGTGGTCTCCATCGGGCGCGCGAACACCAGGAAGTCCTCGAGCACCGTCGCGGCGCGGTGGATCTCGCGCGTCGCCTCGGCCAGCTCGGCCGGGACCTCGCGGTCGGTGCGCGCGATCTTGCGCTGGGCGAGCGCGAGCTGGAGCAGCGCGCTGTTGAGCGGGTTGCGCAGCTCGTGGGCGAGGCCCGCGCCGAGGTTCGCGAGCGATCGCGCGCGCTCGTGGCCGCGCTTGCGAGCCTGCTGGGCGCGCTCCTCGGTGACGTCGAGGCCGACCGCCCACAGCGCGTCGTTACCGTCGTGCGGCCAGTGCGAGAACTGCCAGCGCAGGCGGCGGCCGTTGCAGCACAGCCCCTCGAACTCGACGACGGGCTTGCCCGGGCCGATGCCTTTCCATAGCTCCGCGATCACGTCGTGGCGGCTCCTCGCGAACAGGTCGCGCCAGTCGCTGCCGAGCACGCTCTCCGACAGGCCGGTCGCCTCCATCGCGCGGTCGTTGGCGACGACGATCCTGCCGCTTCGCTCGAGCCCGCACATGATGACCGGCAGCCCGGACACGAGGACAGGCGTCATGCCGCGAGCTCCAGGAGCCGCTCGACGTCGACCGGTTTCGCCAGACACGTGACGCCGAGCGCATCGAGCGCGTGGCTCGGCCGGGGAGAGATCACGATCGTGCGCGGCCGCGGGGCGATCGACGCGAGCTGCTCGACGAGCATCCTGCCCTCGTGCTCGGGCAGCGCGGCCTCGGCGACGACGCAGTCGGGCATCCACGCACGCGCCACGCCGGCGGCATGGCGCTGGCTCACTTCAGCAACTTCGAATCCGTGGAGCGCGAGCAGCTCGGCAAGAGCACGCCCGTCGGCTCCAGCTCCGACGACCAGGACGCGTGCGGTACTCATGACCTTGGATGAAGCATCTGGCGTGCCCGACGATCCGGCCTCGTTGTGCGCATTCATTGCGGTCAGTCGAGGACGTCGGCGACGGAGCGGCGCGGCGCCGCACGGCGGATCGGCTCCGCGGCGAGGCCGATGCGCACCACCATCTGCGGATACCCGATGCCAGGGACGAGCGATGCGACGCGCGCACGCAGCTCGGGAACCTCCAGCACCTGATCGAGGAACGCGGCGGACAGACCGAGCGCCGTGGCACGCAGCAGCACCGCTTCGAGCGCCTGTCCACTCGCCAGCCACGCCGCGGGATCGTCACTCTGCGTAGCGATCACGGCGACGACCGGCGCATCGATCACGAGCTGCTGCTCGAGCGCACCGACGCTTCGCGCGAAATCCTGCGCCTCGACTGCGCGATGGACGGTGAACGGGAGGTGCGAGCCGTACTCCTTCTCGACGAACGGAATGCCGTCGCGGCGCAAGCTGCCGGGCGTCGCGAGCCAGCGCTCGAGCTCCGCGCGGTACCCGCGATTTGCGAGGTGCATGCGGTCCGCCTCGTCGATCAGCTGCGCGAGCGCAGTCTTCTGATCCGGATCCAGGCGCGCCAACGTCGCGCCCTCGCACGCGGCTTCTGCGACGAGCGCCTCGATGTCCTCGGGCGGCACCGGAGCTCGCACGAATGCGCGCCGGTTGGTGTGGCGATTCCCGATCGCCTCGATCCGCATGTGGTCGAGCTCGTCGGGGATGTGCAGCGCGCCGAGGTGCAGCGACGCGAGGTGGTGTGGCTGGTCGCCGTCGACGAGCATCACCGTGACCTCGTCCTCGAAGCCCATCGCCCGCACCGCGACGCGCGCGTTGTACAGCGCGCACCCACAGCTCTGCACCTGCTGCCGGCTCTCGGGGTCGATGGCGTACAGCCGGCGCGCCGGGTCCGCGAACAGGTCGAGCGTTGCGCCGGCGATGTGGAACCGCCACGGCTGGGTGTTGTGCGAGCTCGGGGCCATGACCGCGGCTGCCACGGCGTCGCGGAGCACGTCGCTCGGAGGTCGGATCATGGTGGTGGATGCAGCAACCCGCATGCCCGGGCCCGCCCGAGGTTTTCGCGCACGGTCTGCGCGAACGCGCCTCTCCGCGGCGTTCCTTGCGGGCTGCTATGCTCGCGGCGATGGAACAGCTCGATGTGATCGTCGTCGGCGCCGGGATCTCGGGGATCGACGCCGGCTACCACCTGCAGACGAGCTGTTCCGGCATGACGTACGCGATCCTCGAGGCGCGCGACGCGATCGGCGGCACGTGGGACCTGTTCCGCTACCCGGGCATCCGCTCCGACTCCGACATGCTGACGCTCGGGTTCCCGTTCCGGCCGTGGGCGAGCGACAAGCTGATCGCGGACGGGCCGGCGATCCTCGAGTACGTCCGCGAGACCGCGGCGCACTACGGCATCGACCAGAAGATCCGCTTCGGCCACAAGGTCGTCGCCGCGCACTGGTCGAGCGAGCGCGCGCGCTGGCGGATCGACGTCGAGGGCAAGGGCAGCCTCGAGTGCCGCTTCCTGTTCATGTGCTCCGGCTACTACGACTACGACCGCGGCTACACGCCGGAGCTCGCCGGCGCCGAGCGGTTCCGCGGCCGGATCGTCCACCCGCAGCAGTGGACCCCCGACATCGACTACGCGGGCAAGCGCGTCGTCGTGATCGGCAGCGGCGCGACCGCGGTGACGCTGGTCCCCGAGCTCGCGAAGCAGGCGGCGCACGTGACGATGCTGCAGCGCTCGCCGACGTACATCGTCAGCGTCCCCGCGATCGATCCACTCGCGAAGTACATGCCGCGCGGCGCGGCGCGCTGGAAGAACGTCCTGTTCGGGATGGGCTTCTACCAGTTCTGCCGGCGGTTCCCGAGGCAGGCAAAGCGGTGGATCCTCGAGCAGGTCGCAAAGCAGCTGCCCGACGGCTACGACCTGTCGCACTTCACGCCGTCGTACAACCCGTGGGACCAGCGGCTGTGCCTCGTGCCCGACGCCGATCTGTTCAAGTCGGTGCGCGAGGGCAAGGCGAGCGTCGTCACCGATCACATCGAGACGTTCACCGAGCGCGGGATCCAGCTGCGGTCGGGCGCCGAGCTGCCGGCGGATCTCGTCGTCACCGCGACCGGGCTGCGCCTCAAGTTCCTCGCGGGCATGAAGGTCGACATCGACGGCGCGCCGATCGATCCGCCGTCGCTGCTCGTCTACAAGGGCATGATGCTGTCGGGCGTGCCGAACCTCGCGTTCGCGGTCGGCTACACCAACGCGTCGTGGACGCTCAAGTGCGACCTGACGAGCCGCTACGTGTGCCGGCTCCTCAACCACATGAAGGCCAAGGGCCTGACGACGTGCACGGCCATGCGCGACCCGAGCGTCGAGGAGCTGCCGCTGATCGACTTCTCGTCGGGCTACGTCACGCGCGCGCTCCACCAGCTTCCGCGCCAGGGCGCGACGGTGCCGTGGCGGCTGTACCAGAACTACGCGCTCGATCTCGCGACGCTGCGCCACGGCCGCATCGACGACCGCGCGATGCAGTTCAGCTGAAGCGGAGCTCGGGCGGCGGGGTCAGCAGATTGGTGTCGACGCGGACGCCCGCGCTCGGCATCTGCACCGGCGTGCAGACATCTTTGAACCGCGCGTCCGTGCAGAGGTCGCGCAGGGCAGGAGCCGGCCGCTCGTCGCGTACCTGGCCCTGCTTCACGCACCCCGCGAGCGCGAGGGGGATGATGAAAGGCAGGCTCTTCATGTCGGCGCTTGTCGCACACGCGCCGGGGTGCGCGCAAGTACCTACTTCGCCAGGGCTTCCATGGCCTTGGCCAGCTCGAAGTCCTTGTCGGAGATGCCGCCGGCGTCGTGGGTCGTGAGGTCGACGACGACCTTGTTGTAGACGTTGAACCACTCCGGGTGGTGGTCGCGCTTCTCGGCGACGAGGGCGACCTTCGCCATGAACCCGAACGCAGCGACGAAGTCGGCGAACTGCAGCTCGCGGTGCAGCTTGCCGTCCTTGACGCGCCAGCCGGGCAAGGGCGCGAGGCGTGCCTGGATCTCGGAGTCGGAGAGCTTCATGCGGCGAGCCTACTCGGGAGCCCTCGCAAGGTCCGGGTAATTCGGGTGGGTTGCGGGACTTGGGCATCGTGACGATATCGATCACATGTCCCAGTCCCTTCCGATCCTGCCGATGCGCAACGGCGTGCTGTTCCCCGGGACGAGCCTGCCCATCACGGCGGCCCGTCCGCAAACGCTGCGCGCCATCGAGGCGGCGCTCGCGGATCCGAACCACCGCGTGTTCGTCGTCGCTCAGCGCGAGGATACCGACGAGGTCACGCCCGAGAACCTCTACACGATCGGCACGATCGCCACGGTCGGCGGCGTCGAGCGCGGTCTCGGCGGCGCGCGCGTGGTCCTCGAGGGTCACGACCGCGGGATCGTGCTGCGAGTCGCGCCGAAGGACGGTTACCTGGTCGCGACCGTCTCGGAGGCGACCGAACAGCGCCCGCTCGATCCGAAAGATCCGACGTTCGTGGCGCTGTTCCGCGAGGTGCGTGCGCGCGCCGCGGAGCTGGCGCAGAAGCGCGGCGTCCCCGGCGAGGCGGTCGAGCAGATGCTCGCGCGGATCACCGAGCCCGGAAAGCTCGCCGATCTCGTCGCGGGATACCTGGAGATGCCGCTGCCCGAGCGCCAGGGGCTGCTCGAGGCGCTCGCGGTCGAGGACCGGCTGCGCCGGGTGCTGATCCACGTGCAGCGCCAGATCGAGGTCATGTCCGTCCAGGAGGAGATCCAGTCGAAGGTCAAGGAGGAGCTCGGCGATCGCCAGCGCGAGATCTACCTGCGCCAGCAGCTCAAGGCGATCCAGGAGGAGCTCGGCGAGAAGGAGGAGGGCGGCGATGATCTGAAGGAGCTCGAGGCGAAGCTCGCGAAGCTGCCGCTGCCGGAGGATGCCCGCAAGGAGGTCGACCGCGAGCTGTCGCGCCTCAAGCGCGTCGGCAAGGAGGGCATGGAGGCGCAGGTCATCCGGACCTATCTCGAGACGATCGCGGAGCTGCCGTGGGGCGCGCGCTCCGAGGAGCACCTCGACGTGCAGGAGGCCGCGCGCATCCTCGACGAGGATCACCACGGCCTCAAGGATGTGAAGGATCGCGTGCTCGAGTTCCTCGCGGTGCACCAGCTCGCGAAGGGCAACCAGGAATCCAAGGGTCGGATCCTCCTGTTCGGCGGCCCGCCGGGTGTCGGCAAGACGTCGATCGCGAAGTCGATCGCGCGAGCGATGGGACGCAAGTACGTCCGCATCTCGCTCGGCGGCGCGCGCGACGAGGCCGACATCCGCGGCCACCGCCGGACGTACATCGGTGCGCTGCCGGGCCGGATCCTCCAGGGCATGAAGCAGGCCGGCACGAAGAACCCGGTATTCCTGCTCGACGAGGTCGACAAGCTCGGCGTGTCGATGCAGGGCGATCCGGCGGCCGCGCTGCTCGAGGTGCTCGATCCGGCGCAGAACGACTCGTTCGTCGATCACTACCTCGGCGTGCCGTTCGATCTGTCGGAGGTGATGTTCATCGCCACCGCGAACTTCATCCAGAACATCCCGGGCCCGCTGCTCGACCGCATGGAGATCGTCGACTTCGCCGGTTACACCGAGGCCGAGAAGCTGCAGATCGCGAAGCACTACCTGGTGCCGCGCCAGCTCGAGGCCAACGGGCTCACCGCGGAGCAGCTGACGCTCACCGACGAGGCGATCGCCGAGGTGATCACGAGCTTCACGCGCGAGGCCGGTGTCCGGCAGCTCGAGCGCGAGCTCGGCCGCGTCGGTCGCAAGGTCGCGCGCCGGATCGCCGCGAAGGAGGTCGAGAAGCTCACGGTCGACCGCGCGGATGTCCGTGCGCTGCTCGGCAGGCCGCGCGTCCACCCGGAGAAGGCGCTGCGCGAGGATCAGATCGGCATCTCGACCGGCATGTACTACACGCCGGCGGGCGGCGACATCATGTTCGTCGAGGCGGCGCTGATGCCCGGCAAGGGCGAGCTGATCCTCACCGGTCAGCTCGGCGACGTGATGAAGGAGTCAGCACGCGCTGCGTGGACGTTCGCGAGGGCGCACGCGGGCTGGCTGTCGATCGATAGCCGCGTGTTCGAGCGCGACGTCCATGTCCACGTCCCGGCGGGGGCGATCCCGAAGGACGGTCCGTCGGCGGGCATCGCGATGGCGACCGCGCTGGTGTCGGCGCTCTCGGAGCGGCCGGCGCGTCACGAGGTCGCGATGACCGGCGAGATCACGCTCTCCGGCCGCGTGCTGCCGATCGGCGGGCTCAAGGAGAAGGTGCTCGGCGCGGTGCGTGCGGGAATCACGCACATCGTGATCCCGCGCGAGAACGAGCCCGACCTCGACGACCTGCCGGCGGACGTGCTCGAGAAGCTGACGGTGACGCCGGTCGACACGCTCGCCGAGGCGCTCGCGGTCACGCTGCGCGACACGACCCTGGTCGACGGGCGGCTGTACTTCGGGCACGTCGCGACGCCGGTCAGCGAGCTGGCGCACTAGCGGTCTCCCGCATAGATTGCGGGCATGGCCGTCGACCCGACCGGCGAAACGGAAGGCCTGGGCCCCGGTGTCCAGGCCGCTCCGCTCGCGCCCGGGGCACAGCTCGGCAAGTACAAGCTCGAGCGCGTGCTCGGCGCCGGCGGCATGGGCGTGGTGTGGGCTGCGACGGATCCCGATCTCGACCGCGCGGTCGCGATCAAGCTGCTACGCGTCGCCGACGGCAGCGACACCCAGCGGACACGCCTGCTGCGCGAGGCGCGCGCGATGGCGCGGCTCAAGCATCCCAACGTGCTGACCGTGTACGAGGTCGGCACCGCCGCCGGCACCGACTACATCGCGATGGAGCTGGTCGAGGGCGGCAGCCTCGCCGACTGGCTGAAGACCGCGCCGCCGCAGGGCGAGATCCTCGCCGCGCTGGTCGCGGCCGGCCGCGGGCTCGCCGCCGCGCACGAGGCGGGGATCGTCCACCGTGACTTCAAGCCCGAGAACGTCCTGCGCGACAAGAAGGGCCACGTGTTCGTCACCGACTTCGGCCTCGCGTTCGGCCAGGTCGAGGACGGCCCCGAGCTCGTACCGCTCGAAGGCATCGCGGTCGGCAGCGGCCGCCCGGTCGACAGCGTGCTCGACTCGCCGCTGACGCAGACCGGCGTGTTGATCGGCACGCCGGCGTACATGGCGCCCGAGCAGTACGAGGGCAAGGTCGGCCCGAAGAGCGACCAGTTCTCGTTCTGCGTCACCGCGTGGGAGGCGCTGACCGGCGAGCGGCCGTTTCACGGCAAGACGCTCGGCGAGCTCCGCGCGGCGGCGGCGCGGGGCGCGGGCCGCTCGAACCTGCCTGCGCGGCTGCACCAGGTGATCGCGCGCGGGCTGTCGCGCGAACCCGAGGCGCGGTGGCCCGACATGCCGGCGCTGCTCGGCGCGCTCGATGCTCCGCCGAGCCGCCGCCGGCTGTGGATGACGGCCGCGGGCTTCGCGGTGGTCGCGGCCGCAGGTATCGCCACGGTCGCGCTGCGCGGCGGGCACGCGGGATCGAGCGACTGCGAGCCGGCCGAGGAGGTGTTCGCCCCAGCGTGGGGGCCGGCTCGGCGCGCCGAGGTGATGAAGGCGCACCCCGGAATGACCGCGATCGCGCAGCTGGCGGTCCTCGACGAGGCGCGCCGCAAGTGGATCGCCGAGTACGACGCCACGTGCAAGCTGCCGCCGTCGTCGGCGCGCCACGAACAGCTCGCGTGCCTGCTCGAGGTGCGCGACGAGATTGCCTCGACGACCAAGGACGGCGAGCTCGACATGAGTGACGTCGTCGGCGCGGCCACGTCGGTCGAGGCTTGCGGTGGTGGGCCCTCGCCGGAACCACCCGAGCCGCCGACGCCACCTGTTCCGCCCAGACCTACACACTCCGACACATCGTCGCAATGAAACCGCGAGGCCTGCCGCGCATCTTCCAGGTGTGAAGGCAGCCATGGTGATGATCGCGCTGGCGGGGTGCACCTCGATGCGCGGCAAGGCGGACGCGGCGTACGCGAAGGGCAACTACGTGGACGCCGCCGGGATGTACGACCAGCTCGGCGACCCGGCGCACCGCGACCAGGCGCGGATGGCCGAGCTGCGCGCGGAGCTGTGGCGCGTCGAGAACGCCGGCGGCGACCTCGACGAGCTGCTGACAAACCGCGACACGTGGCAGCTGCCGAGCCCCGCCGGGCTCGACGCCGTGACCGCCGCCGCGGCGGAGCGGATCCGCCGCACGGTCGCCGCGGTCACGTGGCGCGAGGGGCCGCTCGCCGGCGAGCAGGCGAGCCAGATCAAGCTGCTCGGCCACACCGACTTCGCTCGGGCACGCGAGGAGATCCATCGCCAGATCGAGGAGGCCGGGCGAACCCGCTGCACGCAGCTCGCCGGGATCGTGGACACGCCGTACTGGCAGGCGCTGGTGGCGCGCTACTGCGGCCACTTCGCCGTCGCGCGCGACGTGCCGCCGCTGCCCGATCACCAGCGGGCGCTCGTGGTCGGCGGTGCGCTCGTCGGCGCGAGCGATGGCGAGGCGCGGTCGCTGCACGCCGCGCTCGTCGCCGCGTTCCACAAGAGCGCATGGTACGCGCCGACCGGAACGACGACCCGCGGCGCGACGGTCGCCGGGCGGCTCGACGTCCAGTTCTCGTCGCGCGAGGTCACGCTGACCGCGAGCTGGACCGAGTCCGTGCCGTACACCGACTACGAGACGACTCAGGAGTCGTACCAGGAGCCCTACGACGACACCGAGACGTACGACGAGCAGGTGCCCGAGACCGAGTGGGTGACGTGCGGCGACACGACCTGCCCGCAGACCGTCTATCACACCGAGACGAGGACGCGGACGGTGACGAAGTACCGCACCGCGTGGCGCGACGTGACGACCCCGGTGACGAAGTACCGCGACGAGCCGCGCGCGCAGGACTACCAGGCGACCGAGCGGACCGGCGCGTACGCCGGCACCGCGACCGTGACGTTCGCGGGCGATCTCGTCGCGTCGATCGAGAGCAGGAACGTGCAGAGCGGCTACGACCACGACGTGACGATCGGGCCCGCCGGGGTGTCGCCGCAGCGCGCGAACCTGCCGTCGCAGGAGGAGCTCGCGGCGCAGATCGAGGGCGACCTGGTGCAGCGCACGATCGACGTCCTCGACGCGGAGTACGCGCGGCGGTTCTGCAGCCGCTCGACGTACACGCTCGACCAGGCGGCGGAGTGCGCGTACGGAGCTCGCCGGCTGCCGGCGGGGGCAGTCACCGCGCTGCGCGAGGCGCTCGGCGGCGATACCGAGCATCTCCAGTCGCTGTAGTCTCGGTGCGTGACGGACGACGAGCGTCGACGACGCGTTCGCCGCGCGGTGATCGCCTCCGCGGTCGGCACGGCGATCGAGTGGTACGACTTCTTCCTCTACGGCGTCGCGGCGGCGCTGGTGTTCCCACAC
>Ga0316628_100001251_pt1 | contig 17741 bp, 15 predicted proteins | sample OWC_Aug_M2_C1_D5_FD_207648 | JGI IMG/M metagenome (GOLD analysis project Ga0316628, IMG submission 207648) | Wetland soil microbial communities from Old Woman Creek delta, Ohio, United States - OWC_Aug_M2_C1_D5_C | ecosystem: Environmental > Terrestrial > Soil > Wetlands | place: USA: Ohio... | reverse complement strand
TATCAGGTTTGACGGAATCGGAGCGGCGACTGACCGCTTTCGCGAGACGGTCTGGAGGCAGAGCGCCGCCCTCACCGTCCGCGGCGGCCACGCAGGCCAGATCGAGGTCTTCTACCTGGAAGAACGGCCACCGGCTGACGAAGGACCCTTCCTGAAGGAAGAACGAGATCTGATCGAATCCCTGGCCGAGATGCTCCGGTCGTATTTTCGGCACCTCCTCGCGGACGAGGCTCTCAAGAAGGCTCACGCCGACCTAGAGAAGATCGTGACTGCCAGGACCGCCGAGCTGCGGGAGACCAACGCCGCGTTGCGGACGCAAATCGCGGAACACGGCAGGGCGAGACGAGAGATAGAGCTTCATCAGAGACAACTAAGGCAGCTGGCGCTGGAGCTCTCCCTCGCCGAGGAGAGGGAGAGGAAGGAAATTGCGGGAGATCTGCACGATCACATAGGCCAGTCGCTGGCCTTCATGAAAATGAGCGTGGCCGCGTTCCGATCGAATCCGGCGTTCGTCGAGTTTCAGGATAAGATAAACGAGATTGCGACGCTCCTCGACCAGACGATCCGTTATACGCGCGACCTGACTCTCGAAATCAGCCCGCCGGCCTTGTATGAATTGGGCCTGGAGGCCGCCCTGGACGGGTTGGCGGAACGCTTCCGGACGAAGCACGGACTGGCCGTCACTGTGGAGGCGCCCGCCGAGACGGACGGCCTCGAAGAGGAGGTCATAGTGCTTCTCTACAAGTCGATTCAAGAGCTCCTGACAAACGTCGTGAAACACTCGGGTGCCCGAAGGGCAACGGTGCGCGTGGCGCTGGAGAACAGGCAAGTCCGCGTTGAAGTCTGGGACGACGGCTGCGGATTTGACCCTGAGGCGCTCACGTCCGCGGGCCTGAGCGACAGCTTCGGCCTGTTTAACATCAGAGAGAAGATCAAGTACCTGGGCGGAGAGATGGAACTGAGGTCGTCTCCCGGGATGGGTACGGCAGTTGCGATCCTGGTCCCAAGCGTGCGAGACGACACATGACCCCGCTTAGAATCCTCATCGCAGATGACCATCGCCTCTTCAAAGACGGGCTGCGCACGCTGCTGGACAAGGAGAAGGACATCAAGGTGGTGGCCGAGACCACAGAGGGCGACGAGACGGTGTCCAAAGTCTGCGACCTGAAGCCGGACGTCGTGCTGATGGACGTTTCGATGCCGGGACTCAACGGGATCGAAGCGACTCGGAAGATTCTCTCGAAATGCGGAGCAGTCCGCATCATAATGCTGTCCATGCACTCGGACCGGAGATTCGTGATCGAATCGCTTAGGGCCGGGGCCTTGGGCTATCTGTTGAAGGACTGCGCGTTCGAGGAGCTGCTGCTTGCCATAAAGAGTGTCTGCGCGGGCAAGATACACCTCTCGCGTCCCATCAACGACTCGGTCGTGAACGACTACGTTGCCCTTGCCGCCGCCTCTTCCGGGTCAGCCTTTTCGGTCCTGAGTGCGCGCGAACGCGAAGTGCTGCAGCTTATTGCAGAGGGCAAGTCGACGAAGGAAACGGCCGCCAGGCTGAACGTCAGCGTCAAGACCGTTGAAACCCACCGCAAGCAGATAATGGACAAGCTCAACCTACATAGTGTGGCCGAGCTGACCAAGTACGCGATTCGAGAGGGCCTGACTCCCCTCGAATGAACGACTGGCCACCCCACCTTCCCGCCACGCCACCTCGCCGTCTCGCTCTGGCGCGCCGGGCTCGTCCTAAGGGATTTGACGCCCGAATATCAGGAAAGCCCCGATTCCCCGCCTAGTCGACCCACTGGTACATTTGACGCCGGTTGTCTGAGTAGAAACGGCGGGAGGGACCGCCCGCTCCCTGCTCGTCCGGACTCCAATATGGGCATGCTAAGGGCGGTGGCCGACAGCTCACTGCGCGGTAGCGCCAGCTATTAACCAGGCAGTGCTGACGGTCGCCGCCCATGTTTGTTTGTCCGGCGATTCTCGCACCGAACGTCCCGGCCCGCGCCTAGTCACGAACTGCTCACACCCGGCGAGCGTTTTCCCCTCTGAAAAGCTTGACTCCGAACGGGACTTGGGCTACTGTTGTCTTGTTGAGGCATCTTTCACAACAACGCGGCCTTTGATACGGAAGCCCCGCTTTCTCCTCTTGGTGTCTCTGCACGCTCCACACCGGGACGGGGAGGGTGGGGCCTCTTTATTGTCCCGCGGGCTCCTTTCCTGTCCCCCGCAGGCCCCCTTCCAACCAACGTTGCCCGGCGCCGACGGGTGTGCTAGGATGGGTTCGACCATGGCACTCTGTCGGACTTGCGGATTGTACCCCCCTCTCACCACCACGGTCTCGACGCCGGGAGCCGTCCCTCTGCGTCGCCGTCATCCTGGCTCACGTGATCTTCAGGCCACCTTCGGTTGCTGTGCGGAGGAGGAAGGCATCAAATGATCAACTATGAACTCGTCTGGACGCTGCTCAAACGCTCGGACAAGAAATTCCTGACCACGAGTCTCTACCTGGACTTGAGCTCCCCCAGTTTCACTACCAAGGACGCCGAAATCGTGCTCAAAGGCCTGATAAAGGAGAAGAGACAGGAGCTGGACGGATTGCCCATTAGCCGCGAGGAGAAGCAGTCCGTGGCGGGCGACCTCGAGAAGATGTCGCGATTCGTGAGCACGGACCTGGACAGAAAGGGCGCGAAGGGGGTGGCCGTGTTCTCCTCGTCCGGCGCCAAGGCGTGGGAGGTCTTCCCGCTGCCGGGCCCGGTCGCGGGAGTGCTGAGCGTGGACAGGGGGCCGTACATACGGCCATTCACGATGCTGCTGGACGAATACGAGCGGTACTGCACGGTGCTGGTGGACAGGGAAAGAGCGCGGGTGTTCGCCGTGACGATGGGCGCGATCGAGGAGCAGTCTCAGCTCCAGGACGACGTTCCGGGCAGGGTGCGCGAAGCCGGCTGGGGTGGCTACGACGAGCGGCGCATAGAGAGGCACATCGAAGACCACGTGCACAGACACCTGAAGCGCGCGGCGGACGCGGCCTACGACCTCTTTCAGCGCAGGAAATTCGACAGGCTCATCCTGGGAGGCCGCCCCGAGGTGCTGGCGGATTTCGAGAAGGTTCTGCACAGCTACCTTAAGGAGAGAATCGCTGCCCGCGTGAACGTAGACGCTTCCATCTCGCTCGACGAAGCCTTCAAGAAGACGATGGAGGTGCACAGACAGGTAGAAGAGCGCTCAGACAAAGAGCTGGTCCGGAAGTTGATAGAACAAGCGCGGGCCGGCGGACTGGGAGTGTTGGGCCTGAGGGCGACGCTCGGAGCGCTGCGAAGAAATCAGGTGCATACTCTGGTGCTGGAAATGGACTACGTCGAGAAGGGCGTGGTCTGCGACGCGTGCGGGTTCATCGGCACCGACGAGAAGACATGCCCGGCTTGCGGCGGCACACCGAGGCCTGTCGCGGACGTAGTGGAAGAGGCCATCCGGGAGGCTCTGCGGCATGACGCAAAGGTGGCCCACGTCGGCCCCGCCACCGGCCTCGCAGACGCCGGCCGCATAGGCGCCGTCCTGAGGTATTCGCTGGTCGCTTCGTAGGATTGTTCCCGCGGCCCTGGAACTTGGCCGGCGCGTCAGAAGCCTCAACCCGTGTCGCGCGATTTCCGTACGATAGAGCACAAGGAGTCACAGTCACGATACCACTGAAAGACACGATTCCCTCGCGCACCTTCCCGATCGTGTCCGTTTCACTGATAGTCGTCAACGTCGCCGTGTTCATCTACGAGGTTGCGCTCGGTCACGGAGTCAACAGCTTCATAATGCAGAATGGGCTCATCCCGGCCGGCATAACCGGCGGCGGAGAGGCCGCTGGCATTCCGTTCAAGCCGTACACCCTCTTCACTTCGTTGTTTCTTCACGGAGGATGGCTGCACGTGGGCGGCAACATGCTGTTCCTCTGGATATTCGGCGACAACGTCGAGGACCGGCTCGGTCACGTCCGTTTCCTGATCTTCTACCTGCTCTGCGGCGTGGCCGCGAGCCTCACGCATGTCGTGGCCAACCCGGCGTCAACCATGCCGACCATCGGCGCAAGCGGCGCCATTGCGGGCGTGCTGGGAGCATATCTTGTGTTGTATCCTAGGGCAAAGGTTCTTACGCTCCTCCCGCTCGGGTTCTACATACAGGTAGTGCAGGTTCCTGCGTTCCTGTTCCTCGGGTTCTGGTTCCTGCTGCAGTTCGTCGTGGGCGCGGCGTCCCTGAGTGCGGGTGCGGCCAAAGAAGGAGTGGCGTGGTGGGCGCACGTGGGTGGATTCGGCGCGGGCGCGGCACTCCAGTTCGTGTTCAGGAAGCGGGGCGGAGAATGGGCGCAAGTGTCCCGCCTCGCGCATAAGTAAACCTGGTACGCTCAAAGACATTGTCTGTCCGGGATTCGAGCGGGCCTTGTTCAGCTGGGGAGAATAGACATGGTTCTGATCACAGTCGTCGCCCTCGCCGTAGTCATTGCACTTCTGGCCTTCGTTGCCTTCCGCGCGGTCAAGGATTCTCCGGACCGGGGCGAGCTGGCCCGTTTGAGGACGAGGGAGCAGGACTACCAAACCGCAGCCACGGAGCTACAGGAAAAGACCAGGCTGATAGGAGTCCTCGAAGTCGAAAAGGCGAAGCTCACGGCCGACCTGGACAACGAAAGGCGTGTTGCGGCGGACAAGCTCAAGCTGCTCCAGGACGCCGAAGCGCGGCTCAAGACGGAATTCGAGAACCTGGCCAACAAGATATTCGAGGACAAAGGGAAGGCGCTGACCGAACAGAACCGCGAGCGGATCTCCGGTCTGCTGCAGCCCCTGAAGGAGCAGCTCGAGTCTTTCCGCAGAAGAGTCGACGAGGTGCACAAGAACGACACCGAGCAGTCGGCGAGACTGCTCGAGCAGGTGCGCCAGCTTCAGGAGTTGAGCAACAAAGTCAGCGACGAAGCGAATAACCTGGCCAAGGCCATAAAGGGAGACGCCAAGAAACAGGGGGATTGGGGGGAGCTGGTCGTCGAGAGGATATTCGAGGCGTCCGGTCTCGAGCGCGGGAGGGAGTATGACGGACAGGTCTCAATTCGCGCGGAGGACGGCAGTCTCAAGAGGCCGGACTTCATCGTGTACCTTCCGGGAGAGAAGGCGGTGGTCGTCGATTCAAAGGTCTCTCTGACCGCCTTCGAGCGGTTCTGCAGCCTCGATGACGACGACGCCAGGGGGGCCGCCCTGTCCGAGCATGTTCAGTCCGTGCGCAACCACGTCGAAGAACTGCGCTCCAAGAGCTACCACAACCTGCTCGGGAACAGGACGCTCGACTTCGTGATCATGTGTGTACCGCTGGAACCTGCGTTTCAGATGGCCATGCAGTCTGACAAGAGCCTCTTTTATGACCTGGCCAAGACGAACGTTGTGATAACCGGTCCGGCGACGCTGATGATCACCCTGAAGCTGATCGCCCAGATCTGGCGACGCGAGAACGAGAACCGCAACGCCGAGGTCATCGCTGAAAGGGCCGGCAAGATGTACGACCAGGTCATGCTGATCACCGAGGCCATGCTGGAGGCGCAGAAGAAGCTGGGTGGAGTGTCCGAGTCGTTTGACCTGGCACTGAAGCGGCTGAAGGAGGGCAGGGGGAACCTCATTGGCCGCGTCGAGGAGCTCCGCCGCCTGGGCGCGAAGGTCAACAAGCAGTTGCCGTCGTCCGTCACCGGGGAGGCATTCGTCGAGGAAGACGAGTCGTCCGACCGTTGAGGGGCCGAACTCCCTAGGGAGCCCAGCACCCCTTGGGCTTGGGGCGCCTAACGCAATGTGTTTCAATAAGATACGGCTCGCACCCGGGGCGGCCCCTTTTGTGATTGCACGCCGGCGCGGGCTTGTGGCAAAATTATAGGTCAATGGGTGGGGTCACTGGCAGGACGTGGGTCAAAAGCAAGCCGAATGGGCGCCTTAAATCCACCATCCACAGCTTACGGTACACATCGGGTTGGCTCAGCCGGGGGGTGATGAGTCTAGAGCACGGACAGGAATTGACCAAAACACGAATTGATCGGGTTCGTTTTGCAGCTTTTGTTACGCGTCGTTCATACACGAGTGATTCATATTGCGGAAAGGAGAACGTATCATGAAGGTCACTCCGTTGGCAGACAGGATCCTTGTCAAGCGCATCGAGGAGAAGGAGACGAAGAAGGGTGGCATAATAATCCCCGACACGGCAAAAGAGAAACCTCAGGAATGCGAGGTAATCGCAGTCGGAACCGGTCGCCTGAACGAAGACGGCAAGAGGATCCCGCTGGAGGTGAAGAAGGGCGACAAGATTCTCGTAGGCAAGTACTCCGGGACCGAGGTCAAAGTAGACGGGAAAGAATACACGATTATGCGCGAGGACGACGTGCTCGCGATAATCACCGAATAACGACGCGGCATCCGGCGGTCCGCGAGCGCGTAACGCGGGGTGCCGGAGCGCGCCCGATGCCGAGGGCATCCAGGGCGCAGGTCACTAGTACACTTCGCAAAAGGAGATGAGTTACATGGCTGCTAAACAGATGGTTTTTCAGGATGAAGCCAGGCAGGCCATTCTTGAAGGCGTGGAGATACTCAGTCGCGCAGTCAAGGTGACGCTTGGACCCAGGGGCAGGAACGTCGTGCTGGACAAGAAGTGGGGCTCTCCTACCATCACAAAAGACGGCGTCACCGTGGCCAAGGAGATCGAGCTCGAGGACCCCTACAAGAACATGGGCGCCCAGATGGTGCGCGAGGTCGCTTCCAAGACCAGCGACGTGGCCGGCGACGGCACGACCACCGCGACCATCCTCGCGGAAGCGATATTCAGGGAAGGCCTCAAGAACGTGACCGCGGGCAGCAACCCCATGGGCATCAAGAGGGGAATAGAGAAGGCGGTCGCCGCGGTACTGGACGAGCTCAAGAAGCAGAGCAAGCCGGTGAAGGACAGAAAAGAGATTTCGCAGGTGGCGACCATCTCCGCCAACTCCGACTCCAGCATCGGCGACATAATCGCCGAGGCCATGGACAAGGTCGGCAAGGACGGCACCATCACGGTCGAGGAAGCGAAGAGCATCGAGACCACGCTGGAGGTGGTCGAGGGAATGCAGTTCGACAGGGGCTACATATCCCCGTACTTCATCACCGAGAAGGACTCGATGGAAGTCGTGCTCGAGGACTGCTACGTGCTGCTCTATGAGAAGAAGCTCACCAACATGAAGGACCTGCTGCCGCTGCTTGAGAAGGTGGCGCAGAAGGGCCGCCCGTTGCTCGTCATCGCCGAGGACGTAGAGGGCGAGGCGTTGGCCACCCTGGTCGTGAACAAGCTCCGCGGCACGCTGTCGTGCTGCGCGGTGAAGGCGCCGGGGTTCGGTGACAGGCGCAAGGCCATGATGGAGGACATCGCGGTACTGACCGGCGGCAAGGTGGTATCCGAGGACATCGGCGTGAAGCTCGAGAACGCAAAGCTCGAGGACATGGGCCGCGCGAAGAGGATCACGATCGACAAGGAGAACACCACCATCGTCGAGGGCTCCGGCAAGGCCGACGAGATCAAGGGTAGAGTCGCACAGATAAAGAGAGAGATCGATGACTCCACCAGCGACTATGACAAGGAAAAGCTCCAGGAGCGCCTCGCGAAGCTGGCCGGAGGCGTTGCCGTTATAAACGTTGGCGCCGCGACCGAGACCGAGATGAAGGAGAAGAAGGCGCGCGTGGAAGACGCCCTGCACGCCACCAGAGCCGCGGTTGAAGAGGGCATCATCCCCGGCGGAGGCGTCGCGTTCCTGAGAGCGGCCGCCACGTTGGACAAACTCGAGGTGGAGGGCGAGGAGAAGCTGGGTGTCAACATCGTGAAGCGCGCTCTCGAGGAGCCAATGAGACAGCTGGCTTTCAACGCCGGCCTGGAAGGTTCGGTCATCGTCGAGCAGGCCAAGAAAGAGAAGAAGACCGTCGGCTTCAACGTCGAGAACGAGAAGTTCGAAGACATGTTCGAGGCCGGCGTGATCGACCCGACCAAGGTGGCCCGCTCGGCTCTGCAGAACGCTGCCAGCGTGGCCAGCCTGCTTCTCACGACCGAGGCCCTGGTCGCCGAGAAGCCCGAAAAGAAGAAGACCCCGCCGATGCCGGGTGGCGGCGGCGGATACGGTGAGGACATGTACTAGGATTGTGAGAAACGCCCGTTGCGGCGCTTCTCGTCCGGTTGAGGCCCGTGCCTCTTGGCGCGGGCCTCAACTTTTGGGGGGTGTGCGCGCGAGCCCTCGACACACGCAGGGGTCGCTCCAGTTGTCGCCATCAGCTCCCCTGGCTTGACAACGATGTCCTGGGTACGTGAATCCATGGCCCTTCGTCGATACGCAGTTGGCAATCCTCTCCCACCGACCTTTTGTCAAACTCAAATGCTATGAAGGAGTCAAAGTTCCCCGTAAACCTCCTTGCCAGGTAGTAGTGATACCAGCCTCCGAATCTCGAACCCGAACTGCTCCAACCGACGATGGTTGCCCTTTCGTCAAACCGAAGCGACGTGACGTACTGCCTCAAGCCTGACGCCATCAGCCGACCCCTGATCGGCTCTCCGTTCCGGAAGCGAATCTCAACCCTGCCCGGATCCTTGTCTTCGCACAGGTAGCGTGGGTTGAAGGAAAGGCCGTCGCCACCGCTCTTACCCTCATTCTGCTCTTTCAGGCTGGCGTATTCCTCTCGGCTCGGAACGAACTGGAAGACCGACACGTTGACGCCGGCCACGTAATACACATTGCCAGGCGACGGAATTGCCACGCCTTTCGACTCTGCCAATACCAGAGAATCGGCAGTGTAGTAGCCCAATGCACGGGGCTTGGGAAGTTGGCTCTCGAGCACAAGGTAGAACAACGCGACGGCGAGAATCAGGACGACGACGATCAGATACTTTCTCACGGCTCGTACTCCTCCTCGTTGGGGTCGTGACGGACACGGAGCTTCATTTCCAACGCTCCCACCATTTCCGCTTGTCGGACCTTCCCTTGCCCTTGGCCTTTCCGCCAAAGCGGAACATGCTCACGTTTCCAGACTCCGAATCGATGGACGCGATCGCGTCACTGAATCTTCCAAGACGCGGCGGCGCACCGTACAGCCTCTTCCATGCCTCAGCCGCATGTCTGGCAGCGTCACGTGGGGAAACCGGTCCTGCATCCGGTGGGTCCTGCTGCTGCTCTGCGAGTCGGTGCGCGCGCTTGCGGTCAAAAGAGAAAGACTTGGCACACTCCTCGCACACCAACCAGCCGTGGGATTGACTGGCCTGCCGTTCAATGTAATTGAGGAGCAACTCTCCGCCACCGGAATCCCGCTGATGTACGCCGGCGAATCCGCCTCGAAATGCACTCGTCCAGTACGCGGCGGTGAGAACGACCTCTTTCGTAGTAAGTGCGTACCCGTCCGAAAACTTCATGGCCTTGCTGCAGACGTCACAAACAGGCATTTGTGCTCCTCCTCTGTGCGGTATCCACGGGCCGAGCATCTGATCGGTGGGTCATCTGCCGTAGGACTTTCTGTGTGTGGCGCGGTCGATCAGCTCTCCCTCGCAGTATGGGCACCGTCCGGCTCTCCACCGCTTCTGCTGGACGGACGTGTGGACCCAGAAATCGCTCCTCCTGCACTTCACGCAGAATCTCCATCCGTCGTCTCGCGTAGGCCCGGGCAGCGGCGCTCGAGGTCTCTGGTCGCCTTGTCCCTGGCTGGCTGGTACTTGGCCGTGGGTCGCTCCTCCCGTCGCCCGGTCGGAGGTTTGTTTCTGCGGGGACGCAGGTGACGCATCAGGGGAGAAGTTGGCTGCAACGTGCTGGAGCTCCCTCAGGCTCCGGGGAAAGGGAACCTTCGAGGGCCTCTGTCTCTCGAGCCCCTCAATGTCCAGCATAACGGGCTCTCCCTTGGAGCCGTGGTACTGCTTCACCCTCTTAGATCCCTCGATGACGCACTCCAGTGCTACCGAAGGGATGAAACCCTTGTCGGCGGGTCCGCCTTTGGCGACAAGGAACTCGAAATGGCCGCTGCCTTCGATGATACTTAGAATCTCGGTCGCGTTCTCAAAGGCGGCGGCGCGGCTCTCGACGATCGCGAAGACGCCCTTGACAGTCCCCTCGACCACGAACGCGGTACACCACAGATCTCCAAACGGGAGGACTCGGACGGGCATGTACTTGGAGTGCTTCTTCTTGAGGGTCGCGCTGACCCCTTTCAGCGCCAGGTGAAGAGCCACGTATTGTAAGTAACCATACGCGCTGATCTCCAGCTCGTGGCCCCGGCTGTCCGCAGCCACAATGGCCTCGCGGATCATGTCGGGTGTCAGCATCCCGCCGAGCAGAGCAATGGACCCGTTCGCGAGTTCTTCGGTGTAGCCCGTGATGGCCGGCGGACAACGCAGTGCTCCGTTCGACTCTACTTTGACGAAGGACAGCCGCGAAAGATACTCAAAGCCATCCTGCACGCCCCTGCAAGTCACGTGCATAAAGACTCTCTCCGGGAAATCGCGGCCGACCTGGTCAAGAAAATCGAACAGCGGACCCGTGTAGCTTTCGGCTGCTGCCTGCGGCTTCGGTCCCTTGGGCTTCCCGAACAACCCGCGCAACCAGCCCGCCACGCCGCGCGATCTCGTCGCGAACGGACTGGTCGCCGCCTTCGAAGGGCTTTTCTTACCAGTCTTCAGTTGGGATTCGGCGGCCGCAAGCTGACCGAGAGGATGCTCCAGCTTGTGGAGCGCGGCGCGGAGATCCTCTGCCAGGGTGGGCCGCTCGGAACGCTCCGCCCTATCCAGGGCTCCGCGAAGCAACGACACCGCGTCCGGTCCCTTGACGCAGCTGCGAAGCAGCTCCGTCAGTTTGGCACGGTCACCCTTGGCGATTGCGTCCGAGAGCTGCTTCTTGAGTGTAGTAGTTCCACCCATTCTTGGTCTCCTTCAAGCCGGGCCTCGCCGACTGCTAGGGCAACCAACGTTACCCGTGAGCTGCCCGAATTGCATGTACTTGAGCAGGGCGCGGGTATCCGCCTCGCGCGATGCGAGGTCGGTTGCCTTATCGCGCACTGTCTGGATACGTTTGTCGGCATCGTTCGGCGCGGCGCTCACGGATGCGGCTACGATCGCTCTGCACGCGTGTGCGGTGAAACGCATGGGTCATCCTCTCGTCGTGTGCGCGTGCCCGTGGGGCCGGCGGACCCACCTGGCGAGACGACGCAGCACACGCATCGGTCATGTCATCCTGGAGACGTTGCGTAGGGCGAAAAAGATCACTATTGCGGGCAACAGTATCGCGAAGATGTTCCAGAGTCCCGTGGCGAGCAGCACAATCTGATTGAGAGCCACCATTCCCGTGTAGGTATAGGCGGCCCACTTCTTCATCTTCCATAGGCCGATCATGCAGGCCAGCCCGAGCGCCGACATGAGGCCCAAAAACGGCGGATACCAAGAACCGAGTTGCCGCGCGACGTCGGAGAAGATCAAGGGTATACTGAACGCCGCACCTATGAACCCGAGCACACATATCACTGTTATGGAGGTTGGTCTCTTTGATTTGAGCGCACCCGCGTCGTGCTGGCCCAACGCATCCTGAAGCGGGGGGCGTATCGCACCCTCGAAAGGGCTTGCCTCAGCGTCGGACTCGAAACATGCGTCACAAATCAGGTCGGGGCAACCGGAGAGGTCAAGACTCCCGCCCGTGTCGAGAGAGTGGACGCCTGTGATCTGCGGACTGCACAAGTAGCCCTCGTCTCGAGGGATGCTGTCGTTGCATCTATTGCAGAGCCATTCGTTCTGTGAGGTGGTTCTCCAGAACTCAAGAGCGCGCTCGCGAGCCCGTCGTTTCGTCTGTTCGCGCGATGCCATGCTGACTCCTTCCGTCTTGGGTTGACCTGCCGGTGCACGAGGACATTTGGCCTCCGGCCCGGTAACCGGAGGTCGGATTCATCATTGAAAACGGAAGCAGGGGTAGAACACGTATCCCAACGCTGTGCTTCACTTCCCGCGCTTGCCCCTGAGCCGGATAAGATATCACAATTGCAGTCCTTCGTCAATCACGTGAGCGGGATTTGTGACATGGGTGGTTGACGGCGCAGGGCACGCTGCCGCACGAATCGAAGGCGTCCGCCGGCTCGGTGGTCGAGGGGCCCCGGCGCGAGCCGAAGGAGGCTCAAAAGCGGAGCGTTGCCTGGAATACGGGCGCTCTCAAGCGCCGCCGCGCTCTCGCCTGATGGCCAGAATTCGATTCACGTGATGCGCGACATGGTTAGTCTGCATCTCGACCACCGCGCCCACTGACAGGCGCACGATCTCTCCGTCGCGCTTCCTGAGTGCGATGGATCGCTGCCACGCGTCCGGTACGCTTTGCAGAAGCTCCAAGACGTGTGCTCTGCCGGCCTTGAACAGAGCCAGGGACACCTCCAGAGGTCGATGCGCGTAGGCCCACCGAGCGACCCATGTATCTTGCGGCAGCGACCAGTACCACTGCAGCGTGAACTCGCCTTGCTCGTTGCCCAGCGCTGCCTTGATGCCCGACTTCCAGAGGTCGTCTCCGTCCACTACGTGGTGTACGATCTGCCTGATGGTCCAGCCGCCCTGCGCAGGAGCGGCGTCAAGGTCGGCGTCGCGCAGACCCGCGAGGGCGCGCTCGAGCAACGCCGGCCCCTCCTCGTACCGGGCGAGGATCGATTGCTCGTCGTTCGGTGGATTCATGTCGGTTCCTCACAGGTTCCCTTGGCACTCCTGACTGCAGAGTGTGTCACTGCCCCGAGCGCCCGCCCGTCGGTGCTAGGTGCCGGTCGTACCAGTCGAGATAGCGTCTCATCCGATCCGCGAGGTAGCTGGGCCGGGTGAAAATGTGAAACTGACCGGGATAGATTATCAGTTTCGTGTCTCGCCCAAGGCTGCGAAGCGCCTGGTACATCTGCTCGCTGTTGAGCAGCGGCACGTTGAAGTCCTTCTCTCCGCACAGAAACAGAGTCGGTGTCACAATGCGGTCAGCGTGCAGGAAGGGAAAGGAGATCTTGAGCCATGCGGCGGTATTCGTCCACGGCGTTCCGAGTTCGTCTTCGTACTCCCGGACGTACATGTCCGTGCCGTAACCGGCCAGGATGTTCGATATGCTTGCGCCGCTCGTTGCCGCCTTGAAGCGCTTGTCCTGTGCGATGACGTAGTTGGTCAGCATGCCGCCGTAACTCCAGCCGCCGACGCCGAGGCGACTTGGATCCGCCACGCCGCGGGCGATGGCGTAGTCGACGGCGGCAATCACGTCCTGCGCGTCCTTGTTGCCCCAGTCCGCGTATATGGCGCGGGCGAAGGCCTCACCGCGGCCCGAGCTGCCGCGTGGGTTCACGGCCAGGACCACGTATCCTCGCGCCGCAAGCACCTGCACGCACGGATCGTACCAGAGGTCCATTTCGCATCCGAACTGGCCGACCGGGCCACCGTGGAGACGAAGAACCGTGGGGTACTTGGTGCCCTCTCGATAGTCGGGTGGCTTCACCATGAAGCCGTTAATCGCGGTGCCGTCCTTGCTCTTGAAAGTGATCTCCTCGACGGACGCGAGCCGGAGTCCCGCCAGCAGCTCGTCGTTCTGGCGTGACAACTGTCTCAACCCCGTTCCCTCCACGGCGAAGATCTCGGGAGGCGTGGTCGTCGTGGACAGCCGTGCGGCGATACGCCCGCCCGGGTTGACGTCGAACGCAAAAACGACGAGGCGGCCCTGCACGATTGGTTCCGGCCGCCCGCCGTCCAACGGGACACGCGCCACGTGCTGGACCCGGTCCTCCTCGAGGGTGACGTATACGGCCTTGCCGTCGGGCGCAAAGGCGAGGGTGGAGACCCAGCGGTCCAGACTTGCGGTGAGCACGCGGACCGGCCCGCCGTCTGCCGGCGCAACCGCCAGCTTGTTCACCGCGTAGTATAGGAGCTTCGGTGGGCCGCCCTGCAGAAAGGCGATCAGACTGCCGTCTGGACTCCACGCGATCTGATTTTCGCCGCCCTCGCCGCCGGGGTTGTTGACGAAGCCCTCGAAGCGCGTGATTTGCCTGGTCTCGCCTCCCGGCCGCGCCTCGACCGCGTAGATTTCCCAGCTGTTGGTCCTGTCCGCGCCGGGCCCTCGTTTGCTGAGGAACGCTATGGATTTGCCGTCAGGCGACCAGACCGGGTTGAGGTCGTCGTTGTCGCCCGTCGTAAGCTGTTCTGTCTTGCGGGCGGCCAAATCGAACAGAAACAGATGGGTGCGCTTGTGCGTCAAGTACCCGGTCTCGTCCTCCTTGAAGTACAGCCGGTCGACCACGATCGGAGGAACCGCACGATCTTTGCGCGAGTCGCCGCCGGCAGCCACCGAGTCCGAATCCGACACGGCCAACACAAGCCGCATTCCGTCGGGAGACCAGGCGTACTCGCTCACGCCGGATTTCACCTCTGTCACTCGCTCGGCCTCACCGCCCGCCAGCGGGAGCAACCACAATTGATTGACATCGTTTTCATCGCCTGCGCGACTGGAAAGGAACGCGAGGTGTTTTCCGTCCGGGCTCCAGCGGGGAGCATCCTCTGACTCTCGTTCCGTTGTCGTGAGCCTGAGCGTTGTCGCGCCGTCCCAGCTCGTCATCCACAGGTCGCTCTGCATGAGGTCCGCCTCAACGTTCCAGTTGGTGACCGTGTATGCCACCCAGGCGCCGTCGGGCGAAACACGCGGGTCTCCGACCTCACGGAACTGTGACATGTCCTCGATCGTAATGAGACGTCGGCCACCGGCAGTCACGGAGTCCTGTGGAGCCGCCGAGTCCAGCATGGCGGCGTCGGCACTTCCAGCCAGCACCGCCATCCCGAACGACAACGCGAGCAGCAAGATGGACAGACGAACGGCATTACTCATGGCTTCTTCCTCCGGCGAGGACCGAGACATTCTCAGACGCGATTCGCGGCCTGCGCTAGACTACCACTGCGTTCAGCCCCTCAGCAATCCATAGTTTCGCAACTAACTGGCGTGTCACGCAGAGGCCGCGGCTCGAGTGGCCCGCCTGCCCCGTTGCGGGCGTCGCGCACCTCTCCGGCCGCAGGCCTGCGTCGTCCGTCGTTGCCCCCGCACCCGCTCTGTGGCAAAATAGCAGCAATGAACGCGGTCAACGAAGAACCCACCGGCCTGCGCCACATCTTCAGGGCGCTCCGGTACAAGAACTACCGTCTTTACTTCACTGGTCAGAGCCTCTCTCTCATCGGGACCTGGATGCAGAGGATTGCGGTCGGCTGGCTCGTCTACCGGATGACCAACTCGCCGTTTCTCCTGGGGCTGGTCGGTTTCGCGGCACAATTCCCGACCTTCATCACGGCTCCGTTTGCCGGGACGCTCTCCGACAGATGGAATCGGCTGAGCATCATCAAAGTGACCCAGTGGCTTGCCATGGCGCAGGCAGCCGTGCTGGCGGTCCTGGTCCTGACGCACACCGTCACAGTCACGCACGTCATAGTCCTGAGCGTCGTACTCGCCGTCGTGAACGGATTCGACATGCCCGTGCGTCAGGCCCTCACGGTGGACCTGGTCGACAGAAAAAAGGATCTGGGCAATGCGATTGCGCTCAACTCCTCGATGTTCAACGCGGCCCGTTTGATAGGCCCGTCGGTGGCAGGCATACTGATAGCCGCCACGGGCGAGGGCGTGTGCTTCGTGGTGAACGCCCTCTCTTACGTCCCCATCATCATCGCGTTGCAGAAGATGGATGTGCCGCCGCAGCGGCCGCCCGAGGAGCGCAAACACGTGCTGCGTGACCTGAAGGACGGAGTCGGCTACGCGTTCGGCTTCGCACCCATCAGATTCATCATCCTGCTTCTGGCTCTGATCAGCATGGTGAGCATGCCGAACCAGGTACTGATGCCCATCTTCGCGCGCGACGTCCTGCGCGGAGGCCCGCACACTCTGGGGTTCCTCGTGGGGGCGATGGGAGTGGGGGCGCTGGTGGGTGCGTACTACATGGCGGCCAGGAAGAGCGTGCACGGCCTGGGCAACATGATACCGATTGCCAGCGCGGTGTTCGGAGGGGCGACGATCGTGTTTGCGCTCTCGCCCATCGCCTGGCTGTCCTTTCCGTTTGTCGCCGTGGCCGGATTCGGATTGATCATCCACATGGCCTCGAGCAACACCGTGATTCAGACCGTAGTAGACGACGACAAGCGCGGCAGGGTGATGAGCTTCTACACGATGTCCTTCATGGGGGTGGCGCCGCTTGGCAGCCTGATAGCCGGAAGCCTCGCGGGCAGGATAGGAGCACCTCACACACTGGTGATCTGCGGCTCGGTGGCAATTTTGGGCGCGCTTCTCTTCGCCCGGAAGCTCCCGGAAATGGGAAGGGTCGTGCTGCCCATTTATGCGCGGAAGGGCATAGTGCCTGAAGCCGTACTGGACGTTCAGGACGGCACTCAGTTCAACGTGTCGGGGAGCGACCGGCCGTGATATCATCAGGGCTCACGAGGCCCGAAAAACGAACCCCGGGGGAATTTTGAAAAAGTCGAGCCACGCAGACAGCGGCAGACTCCGCCTTCGCGGCCGCCGCGAGCGACTGCAGGAGCGCGCCCGCGAAGAGGCCTCCGAGCGTCTCGCCTTCGACCTCGACGTTAGCCTTGAAGGCAGGGTGGCGCTGGTCACGGGCGGCGGAGCGGGCATAGGCAGAGCCATCGCCTTGGCCCTGGGCAGGGCCGGAGCGAACGTGGCGGTCAACTACCATTCCAATAGAAAGCCCGCGGCGCTGGTGGCCGGAGAGATCCGGGACTACGGTCGCAAAGCCATCGTCGTCCGCGCCGACGTGTCGTCCCCTGCAGGCGCGGCCAGGGCAGTCGAGATGGCGGCCAGCCAATTCGGTCGGCTCGACATCCTCGTCAACAACGTGGGGGACTTTCTGCTGAAGCCGCTCCTGGACGTCACGCCCCTAGAGTGGCAGGCGACAATCCGCAGCAACCTGGACAGCGCCTTCTACTGTTCGCTGCGGGCGGTTCCGCACATGAAGAAACGGGGCTGGGGCAGGATACTGAATCTGGGAGTCGCCGGATGCGACAGCATACGAGCCTTCCCGAACACCACCGCGTACAACGTCGCCAAGACGGGCGTTCTGCTTCTCACCAAATCACTCGCTAAGGAGGTCGCTCCCTTCGGCATCACCGTGAACGCCGTGGCGCCCGGCCTCATAGACACAGGAGCGACTGCCAGGCGCATGATGACGAAATTCGAATTGTCGGTGCCCATGCGGCGCGCCGGCACACTCGACGAAGTGGTCGAGGTCGTGTTGTTCCTGGCCGGCGAGCGCGCCTCGTACATCACCGGCGCGTGCGTCCCGGTCTCGGGAGGATGGCTCGTCTGAGGTTGGAGCACGGGCCTGCCGCGACGGCAGATAATTTGTTGGCAGTGCGGCAAGACGCCGCGCACTGCTCCACACGAGCCTGAAGACCATGCGTGACACCACTACGTTACAGACCTGCAACGACATTCTGACCGGCCTGAACCCAGCCCAGGCGGAGGCGGTCACCCACGAGAACGGCCCGCTTCTCATCATCGCCGGAGCCGGGACGGGCAAGACCTCCGTAATAGTGCGCCGCATAGCCCATTTGATCGCCTCGAAGAGGGCCACGCCGAGCGAGATCATCGCCCTCACGTTCACCGACAAGGCCGCGGCGGAGATGGAGGAGAGGGTGGACGTGCTGGTGCCGTACGGCTACACGGACGTCTGGATAAGCACGTTTCACGCGTTCGGCGACAGGGT
>Ga0316628_100001250_pt1 | contig 17743 bp, 19 predicted proteins | sample OWC_Aug_M2_C1_D5_FD_207648 | JGI IMG/M metagenome (GOLD analysis project Ga0316628, IMG submission 207648) | Wetland soil microbial communities from Old Woman Creek delta, Ohio, United States - OWC_Aug_M2_C1_D5_C | ecosystem: Environmental > Terrestrial > Soil > Wetlands | place: USA: Ohio... | reverse complement strand
GTACGGGCAGTCGATCGTGGACGGAAGCGGGAACGATGCGTTCACCGGGATGATGGGGAGCTCGGGTCCGCTCTCCACGACGCAGATGACGGTCCAGATGAGCGGCGGCGAGATGACCATGGGCGGGACCGGCGGTGGAATGATGGGCGGCGGGGCCGGCGGTGGAATGATGGGCGGCGGATTGGTGCCGTCCACGTTCCATGGAATCATGAACGGGGCGAAGAACATCATGGTGTCGAATTATTCCGATGGGAGCGGGGGATATCCCTTCTCGATCCAGGTGAAATAGTCCCGTGCGGACATCGAATCCCCGGGGAGGAAGGGTAGCGCCACGTTCTCTAGTAGACTGAAGTAAGCGAGGCGGGGCGGGGTTATCCGGTGACTGCACCGGCGGCCCCGTCCCGATCCTCCCGGCCGCCCAGCGTCCCGATGCCGACCCCGAATACGACGAGGATCCCTCCCGCCAGTTGGGAAACGTCCAGCGATTCGGAAAGGATCAGGGAGGATAGGAGGACGCCGAAGAGCGGGACGAGATTGACGAAGACCGCGGCCCGGGAAGCGCCCAGCATCTCCACCCCTTCGTACCACCACACGAACCCGGCGACGGTGCCGAGCAGCGCGAGCTGGAGCACCGAGATCCAGCCGTAGACGGTGAGGCGGTGAACGCCGGAAAGCAGCGAGCCCTCCAGCGCGGCCGCCGGCAGGAGCAGGAGGGTGCCGAAAAGGCATGCGTATGCCGTCGCCACGAGCGGGGGGAAGCGGGCGAGCACCTTTTTCCCGAGAATCGTGTAAAGGGCCCACGCCAGCGGCGCCCCCAGCATCAGGAGGTCCCCGGGATTGAAGGAGAGGCTGCGCATCACCGCGATCGACCCGCGCGTTACCACGACGCCGACGCCGAGAAGCGCCAGGAGGAGGCCTCCCGCCTGGACGGGACGGAAGCGCTCCTTGAGCCAAAGTGCCGACAGGACCGCGGTGAGCATGGGATTGAACGCCACGATGAGCGAGCCGTTCGTGGCGCTGGTCCATGAAAGCCCCGTAAGGAAGACGAAATTGTAGAGGAATACACCCGTGAGACCGAGGGAGAACATCCCCGTCCACTGCGCCCACCCTGCAGGCACGGGAACCCGATTCCCTCTCTCTCGGAAACGCCAGGCGACGAGCGTCCAGAGGAGAACCGACGCGATGGCGAACCGCAGGGCGGCCACGAAGAAGGGTGGCGCCTCGCCGACGGCCCACTTTCCCGCGACGAACGTCCCCCCCCAGAAGAACATGGTCAGCACGAGCTTCATGTAAACGGGCCCCGTCCGTTGCATAATCACAGTGTAGTCAATCGAACCGGAGGTGTCCCGATATGCCTTTCGTGAACATCAAGATCACGCGCGACGGCGTAACGCCGGAGAAGAAGGCCGAGGTGATCCGCGGGGTGACGCAACTGTTGGTCGACGTCCTCGGGAAGAACCCCGCCACCACGATGGTGCTGATCGAAGAGGTCGAGACGGACAACTGGGGGATCGGCGGGGAGACCGTCACGGCGCGCCGGAAATCGAGCCGGTGACAACCGGACCCCTTCCGGGTCTCGCGCGCGGGTCGTTCACGGATTAAAGGATTTCAACCCCCACGGAAAGGTTCGATCCGGCGACGGTTACGTTCACGTTCAATCCGGCGCAGGGGATCTGATACCGGGCGGGGAGCGGCCCGTCTTCCCACTCCACTTGGCCGAGCGCCGATTTCAATTCGGGCGAGTTCGACAGGATAACGACGCCGACGCTTCCGGACGGGTCGTTCCGCAACGAGATCTTCGCGGTCCCGCCCGCGATCCCGGGATGCAGGGCAAGGGCTGCCCGCACCATCCTCTCGAACCCCTTCGGGGCATTCCGCTGATAATTCAAGGTTCTCACGACGACCTGCCGGAGCCAGGCCTCCCTGGCGAAATCCATGTTCAGCCGCTTTCCGGAAATGCCGTTCCCCGATGGAGCGTTTGCGGATGCCGGCGCGTTCTTCGCCGCCGGGACGATTTCCGCTGCCGCCGGAGCGGGGGGCTCCCCGGCGTCCGTTGGTGACGGATCCGGGAACGGCTCCACCTTCGGGGGAGCCGTGGCCGGTTCCGGAGGAGGGACCAGTTCGGCCATCACCACGCCGCAGGTTGCCGGCGTTCGACCGCCCTCGATCACGGTCGGCCTCCCCACCGACCCCGCCCAGGCGAAAATCCCCAGGTGCGCGGCCAGGGAAACCGCGATGCATGTCTTCATCTGCGCATACATACCCATATCCTTTCATCGGAAAAACCGGGGGTGGACTTTAATCGCGGCCGCTGGGATCGGGGGGGAATCCTGCCGATTAAAGTCTGCCCGGGAACCATCCGATAAGGACGCAGGGCAGAGTAAATATTTCCCCCAAGGAGAGTGCGATGCGGAAAAAAGGGGTTCGGGAAGTCGCCATGCTGTTGATCGTCACGGGATTTCTCCTGTGCGGCTGTGGTGGGGGAGGCAGCAGCAGCAGCGGCGCCGCGCCTTCTTCGCCCAGCGGGACGGTTGAAGGCAATGCGAAGTGATCGGCGAAAATCCATTTCCGGGGAGCGAAGAAAATTGAAAAAGAGAACGATCGCCGTTACGGTTGCCTTGCTTGCCTTCCTGCTGACGGGTAGCGCGTTCGCCGCCGATACGGCTTCCGATCCGCTGCTCCCGAACGCCGCGTACACCATCACCATCAGCAAGCTGTCTTCGTCCGGGGCGCTGGTGGACATCGAGACCGTCGGCGGGACCACCGACGGCGCCGGGCTTCTTTCGTTCACGTTGACCCGCATCCCGACCAAGGACGATGCGAATTTCATCTTCCTCACGATCCGGAACGGGAGCGGAACGGTCGTCCGCCGGGGGATGTCGCCCGCGCCTCCGCCCGACGACAACAACGCCACCGGGCTGAACTACCTGTCCACGACCCAGGCGGATGGAATGCTCCTGGCCGCATCGACGATCGGGACCGACGACCCGATCGTGGCGGCGTACCTGCTGATCATCCTCCGGTCGCCCAACGTCTCCCCGGAGGACCTGATCAACATCGCCGGATTGGGGCAGGACGCGCTCACCAATCCTACCCTGGGGTTCGAAAGCTACCTTCTGGCGAACGGCGTAAGTTCCACCGCGTTGGCGAACATGAAGAAGTGCCTGATCTACAACCCGGACAACGCCGCCAAGACCCTTCGGAACTTCACCCGCAGCTTCTTCAACGCGGTCGCCGAGACCGACAACGCCGCGGCTTCGTCCGCGATGCAGCAGGCGGGCGGCTTCATGGCCGAGATCTTCCTGGACGCGGGCATGTGCGCCGGCATCGAAGCGGGACAGATCCTCGCCGCGCATAACGCGGCAGGGGACGGCGCGCAGGCGGGTGTCCACATGGGCGCCCTGTCCCCCGGCCTCCTGGGCTCCATCAACACGGCCATGAGCTCCTTCGACCGGAGGATCAGCATCGTCAGGATCTCGACGGAATACACCAACGCGCTGAACGCGCTGAACGCCTCGGGCGCGCAGGTGACGCAGTACCTCACCTCCGTGACCGGGCTGATGACCGCATCCGCCCTGGTCGATGCGCAGTTCTCGGAATACTTCATGGACCGCACCGCCTATCTTGCGGCGCATCCCGGCGTGACGGACAACGACGTCCAGGCCGCCATGAACACTGCGTACTCCACCGGGTGGACGCAGTTCCAGACGGATATCGCCGCCGACAACGCTTCGATCACGGCGATGAAAAGCGCACTGCTGGATGCCAACCCTTCGTTGGTGCTGCCCCCCGACTTCGGCACCTACATGGACCAGTCGGCCGTGCAGAAGAACTGGCCCATCCCGCAGGTCGTCCTGATGAACTGGCTGGCGAACTCGACCTTCAACTACGGCGGCAGGGACAACACCTCCATCCCGTCGATGATGAGCCAGTGGATGGGAACGTGCGACAACACCATGTTCTGGGACCAGGGAAGCTGCACGGGCAACGGCGGGACGTGGATCCCCGGCCGGCACAATTACGTCGGGTTCACCGGCTCCGAATTATTCGATTCCTACCTGGGGCTCCAGGAGGACCTGAACATCATCCAGATGCATCGGAACGAAATCTGGAATTCCGGTCACGAGCCCACGGGGGCGGAGCGGGCGGCGAACGAAAACGACTACGTGGCCAGGGTGCTGTCGTGCGGGGCGCGGACCTCCGGCAGCAAATCCGGTGTCGCGATCACCGCAGGGGAAAAGGACGCGATCCTGAAGCTGCTGCTGCCGCCGCAGTGGTGATCCCGGGAAGCTCCTCGCCGCCCGGCGAATCGCCGGGAAGGATGCCGGAGTCCGGAACGTGAAACGGGTGGGAGACCTTTCTCTCCCACCCGTTTTTTCTCGCGAGTATCCCCTGTTTCAGCCGGCGCAGGCGATCTGCTGGTAGAAGTCGTTCCCCTTGTCGTCCACCAGGATGAACGCCGGGAAGTCCACGACCTGGATCTTCCAGATCGCCTCCATCCCCAGCTCGGGGTATTCGAGCACCTCGACCTTCTTGATGTTCTCCTGCGCGAGCAGCGCCGCCGGTCCGCCGATCGACCCGAGGTAGAACCCGCCGTGCTTCTTGCACGCGTCGGTCACCGCCTTGCTCCGGTTCCCCTTCGCGATCATGACGAGCGACCCGCCGTGCGACTGGAACAGGTCCACGTAGGAGTCCATCCGCCCGGCGGTGGTGGGGCCGAACGATCCCGACGGCATCCCCTTGGGGGTCTTGGCCGGGCCCGCGTAGTAGATCGGGTGGTCCTTGATGTACTGGGGCAGCCCCTCGCCCTTGTCGATCCGCTCCTTCAGCTTCGCGTGGGCGATGTCGCGCCCCACGATGATCGTCCCGTTGAGGGAGAGCTGCGTCGTGACCGGGTACTTCGTGAGCTCCGCGAGGATCTCCTTCATCGGCCGGTTCAGGTCGACCTTGACCACCCCGTGCTCGTGTTTCCCACGGTACTTCGCCGGGATGAGCCGCCCCGGGTTGCGCTCCAGCTCCTCGAGCCAGATCCCGTCCTTGTTGATCTTCGCCTTCACGTTCCGGTCCGCGGAGCAGGAAACGCCCATTCCCACGGGGCAGGAGGCGCCGTGGCGCGGCAGGCGGATGACCCGGACGTCGAGGGCGAAGTATTTCCCCCCGAACTGCGCGCCGTATCCGGACTTGTGCGCCGCCTTGAGGAGTTTCTCCTCCATATCGATGTCGCGGAACGCCTGCCCTCCCTTGTTGCCGGACGTGGGCAGGGGATCGAAGTATTTCGTGGAGGCGAGCTTCACCGCCTTCAGGCACGCCTCGGCGGAGGTGCCGCCGACGACGAACGCGAGGTGGTAGGGCGGGCACGCCGCGGTACCGAGCGTCTTCATCTTCTCCACGAGGAACTTCTCGAGGGAGACGGGGTTGAGCAGCGCCTTCGTCTCCTGGTAAAGGTACATCTTGTTCGCGGACCCGCCCCCCTTGGTGACGAAGAGGAACTTGTACTCGTCGCCCTGCGTCGCGTAGAGGTCGATCTGCGCGGGCAGGTTGGTCCCGGAGTTCACCTCTTCGTACATCGTCAGCGGGACCGTCTGCGAGTAGCGCATGTTCTCTTCCGTGTACATCTTGTGGACGCCCTTGGAGAGGTACTCCTCGTCCCGGGCGCCGGTCCACACCTGCTGCCCCTTCTTTCCGACGATCGTCGCGGTGCCGGTGTCCTGGCACAGGGGGAGGATGAAGTTCGCCGCGACTTCCGCGTTCCGCAGCAGCGCGATCGTCACGCCGCGGTCGTTCGGGGAGGCCTCGGGATCGGCAAGGATCGACGCCACCTTCTCGAGGTGCTCGGGGCGAAGCAGGAAGGAGACGTCGCGCAGCGCCTGGTGGGCGAGGTACGCGAGGCCTTCGGGCTCGACCTTGAGGATCTCCTTCCCGTCGAACTTCGTCGTCGATACGTACTCCTTGGTCAGAAGGCGGAACCTGGTTGTGTCCTTCCCCAGCGGGAACGGGTCCTGGTACGAGAATTCCGGCATCGGTTCGCTCCTTTTGAAGGTGGGGTGGGGGGCGAAAATCAGACAGAAGATAGCTCCGCGAAGGCGAAACGTCAAGGAGGCACCGCGATCCCGGGGATGACGCATATGGATGGATATGGATGCGGACGATCGCCGATACGGGTTGCCCGGACCTGCCGCCGGGTGAGAAGATGGTTCCATGGGGAAGCGCCGGCCGGAGGACACCTGGTGTGTGTACATGATCGCGTGCCGCGGCGGGCGGATCTACACCGGGACGGCGAAGGACCCCGCGGCGCGTTTCAGGATGCACCGCGAAGGGAAGGGGGCGGCGTTCACGCGGGCGAACCCGCCGATCGCGCTGTTGCGGTCCGTCCCGTTCGGGTCCCGTTCGGAGGCGTGCCGCGCCGAGGCGGCGCTGAAAAAATTGTCCCGCGACGCGAAGATCGCGTGGGCCGGAGGTGAGTGAATATGGGGAAGGTGGCGCGCGTCAATAAAGGGGAATGCATCGCCTGCGGGGTGTGCATCGATTCGCTGCCTTCGGTGTTCCGGTTCGATGCGGAGAACCTCGCCGAAGTGTACGATCCCGAGGGCGCGGACGAAAAGGCGATCCAGGAGGCGATGGACCTTTGCCCGGTGACGTGCATCTCCTGGGAAGAGGAGGGATGACCTTCCTTCCCGGGTGCACCCGGGCGGCGGCGGTATCCGCGCTTATCCTGGTTTCAGTCCTCCTCTCCGCATCGGGCTGCGGGGGGAGGAGGGAGGTTCGGCCGGAGCCGCAACCGGCGGTCCTCCCGACGGGACCGAAAGTGGCCGTGGCGCCGATGGAGAACAGGACGAATGACCTCTCGGGGTCCGACATCATCCGCGACGCGTTCGTGGAGGGGGTGGCCCGGAAGGGGTTCGCGGTGATGCCGGTGGCGGAGAGCGACCGGATCCTTCGGGAGACGCTGGGGATCAGCTATGGAGGGCAGCTCCCGGCCACCTCCCCCGAGGAGGTGTGCAAGGCGGTGGGGGTCGAGGCTGTCTTCTACGGAGAAGTGCAGGAGTGGAGCAAGACGACCACGGGAATCTACAACAGTTCGACCGTCGCGGCCGTGTTCCGGATGTATCGAAAGGACGGAAAACTCCTTTGGGAGGGAAGCGACCGGCAGGTCCGCCAGGACGTTCCCAGCGGGGGGCAGAACCTGGGCGCCGAGATCATCGCAAGGGCGATGGGCAACCTGCTGCTGAACCCGATGACGCCGCACGGAAGGCGCGTCGGGTGGAATATCGCGCGGAAGATCCCGATGGGTGTTCTCGACAACATGGTCAAGTAAGCACGCGAGGCACACGGCGCAGTGGTTAATTCATTGAAAGGGGTGGACCGATGAGGACACGACTTCTGTTGGGAGGGATCCTGCTCATGGGCGTTGCCGCCGCCGGGTGCGCGACGGCGCCGCCGGTCACGGGACCGTCCACGCGCGAATCCGCGCCGGCCGCCGAATACGGGTTCCGGAAGACGGCGCCGACGGCGCCGATCGTCTCGAAGGGACCGAAGAAGCGGGTGGCCGTCGTCAAGTTCGTGGACAAGAGCGCCTACGGCCGCGGCCGCCTGGGCAGTGCGATCCAGGATATCCTCACCACCGAGCTCGCCCGTTCGGGGCAGTTCATCATGGTTACGAGGCAGGACCTCGACCTGATCCTGGACGAGCAGGACCTGGCGAAGAGCGGGACGATCAAGGCGGGGACGGGGCCGAAGTCCGGCGAGGTGCTGGGCGTCAACGCCATCGTGACCGGCGTCGTTTCCCAGTTCGGCGTGAAGCAGAAGTCGGCCACCTATCTCGTGGGGGCGAGCAAGACGCAGACGGCGGAGGCGACCGTGGACGTGCGGGTGGTCGACGCCACCACCGGGCGGATCATCTACGCGGATAGCGGGAACGGCGTTTACGAGACCTCCTCCACGGAGGTTCTTGGGATCGGCGGCCGGACCGGCTACGACGAGACGATCGAGGGGAAGGCGTTCCGCGCGGCGGTTTCGAAGTTCATCGACAACCTGATCGCGAAGATGGCGTCGATGGAGTGGACCGGCAAGGTCGCCTCGGTGGAGGGCGGGGAGGTCACGGTGAACGCGGGGAAGAAGACCGGGCTCGCCATCGGGGACCGCCTCCGGGTATACGGCGAAGGGCGTGAAGTGATCGACCCCGACACGAAGGTGTCCCTCGGCCGCCGCCCGGGCATCGAGAAGGGCGAGATCGAGATCGTCGACTTCTTCGGCGAGGATGCCGCGATCGGCAAGGTGACCCGGGGGAAGGGATTCGCCGTCAACGACATCGTCCGGTTCGGGAAATAGGGAGGCGGCCATGAGGAGATCGATCGTGCGTTCCGTTGCGTTCCTGTCGCTCACCGCGACGCTGCTCGCCGGCGCCGTTTTGCTCGGGGGGTGCTATCCGAAGAGCCAGGTCTACGGCGTGGGGAACGAGGGCGGCCTCGTCTTCAACGTAAACCCGCCGGAGGCCGAGGTGTTCCTAGACGGCGTGGGACAGGGGGCGTCTTCGGCGTTCACGGAGGACCGATACCTCAAGGTATCCCCCGGGAAGCACCTCCTTGAACTGCGCCTCGCCGGTTACGAGACGTACTCCAGGGAGATCTACGTGGCGAATTCGCTGCTCCGGATCGAGGCCGGGCTGATCAGGAAGTAATTCCCCGGGGTAAGGAGCCAACGCATGGAGTTTCGGGAAAAGCTGTACATCGATGGCCGGTGGGTGCCGAGCGCCGGCACCGGAATGATCGATGTCATCTGCGGCTCGACCGAAGAAGTCATGGCGCGCATCCCCGAGGGGACCGCAACGGACGTCGATGCTGCCGTGCGTTCCGCGCGGGCCGCTTTCGACGGCTGGGCGGCGACGCCCGTCGCCGGGCGCGCGGCGTTCCTGCAGAAGATCCAGGCCGGGCTCAAGGCGCGTTCCGGGGAGATCGGCAGGGTCATCGCCCTGGAAGTCGGCATGCCGTTGAAACTGGCGACGAAAATCCAGGCCGCCCTGCCGGCCACCAGTTTCGGCATCTTCGCCGATCTCCTGCCCGGGTTCCCGTTCGAAGAGCGGATCGGCCATTCCCTGGTGGTGCGCGAGCCGGTCGGGGTCGTTGCCGCCATCACGCCGTGGAACTACCCGCTGCACCAGATCGCCGCCAAGGTCGCCCCGGCACTGGCAGCCGGATGCACGGTCGTATTGAAACCCTCGGAGGTGGCGCCGATCAACGCGTTCATCCTGGCGGAGATCATCGATGCCTCCGGGCTGCCCAAGGGGGTCTTCAACCTCGTCACCGGTTTCGGTTCGGTGGTGGGCGAAGCGCTCGCCGGCCACCGCGAAATCGACATGATTTCCTTTACGGGTTCCACACGGGCGGGGAAGCGGGTCTCCGAGCTGGCGGCCCGGACGGTCAAGCGCGTCGCGCTGGAACTGGGCGGCAAGAGCGCATCGGTCATCCTGGAGGATGCGGACCTTCCGGCCGCGATCAAGGGGACCGTGAGCTCCTGTTTCCTGAACTCGGGGCAGACCTGCGCCGCGCATACACGCATGCTCGTGCCCGAGTCGAAGTACGACGAGGTGAGGCGGCTCGTCGTCGCGGAGGCCTCGAAGTACACCGTTGGCGACCCGTTCTCCGAAACGAGCAAACTGGGGCCCCTCGTTTCCGGCACCCAGCGCGAGCGGGTGCGGGACTATATCAGGAAGGGAATCGCCGAAGGGGCCGAGCTGCTATGCGGCGGTCCCGAAGCGCCGCCCGCCCTTCCCAAGGGCTGGTATGTCATGCCCACGGTGTTCGGCCGCGTCCATCCGCAGTCGGTGATCGCGCAGGAAGAGATCTTCGGGCCCGTGCTGTCGATCATCGTCTACAAGGACGAGGACGAGGCGGTGGAGATCGCAAACAACTCGAATTACGGCCTGAGCGGCGGAGTGTGGTCGAAGGACGAGGCGCGTGCGACCCGGGTGGCGCGGCGCATCCGCACCGGGCAGGTGGATATCAACGGGGCTCCGTTCAACCTCCTGGCTCCGTTCGGAGGGTACAAGCAGTCCGGACACGGGAGGGAATACGGCCGGGTGGGGCTGGAGGAGTTCCTCGAATACAAATCCCTCCAGTTCAAGCGCGACCCTGCTTCCGCCCCCACCACGCCTTGAGGCGGTCGGCGATCACCTTCTCGTGGCCCACCTTAGCAGCCGCCAGCGTGACCTGCAACGACCCCGGCGCGGCGATATCGCCCGGCCTTTTCACCCGCAGGACGATCGGGTGCCCGTGGACATTCGCCGGCGCGCGGAACCTATGACGGCAGATGGGATGCGGAAAGCCCATCCTCCATTTCCCGGTCCGGCATGCGGGACTCGTCGGTACAACGGGACGCCACGTGGCACAATCCACCTCCGCTGCAGGCATTCTCCAGCCGGTGCCGGCATCCGCCGCACTCCGCGAAGACGCCGGCCCCCCCGGCCCGTATCTCGTCGCGCATCCGGGTGAAATGGGAGGCGATCTCCGGCAGGGATTCGAATTCGAGCAGGGATCTTCTCCGGTAGCGCGAGAGGGGGAGGCAATGGAACACGCCCATGTCCGGCGAAATGTCGACGGCCGGACCGCAGCGGAAAACCGTACGGCACGAGAAACGCCGCATCCAGTCCAATTCCCGGTCGGAGAAGCTGCAGAGGGTGAAACCGCAATCGAGGCCCGGCATTATCCGGTGGTCTTCGAAAACCGTGCGATAGGTGAAGAACCGCTCGACGACCCGGCGCATGTCCCGCGACCGCACGAAGGCGGACGTTCCTCCCGGGGTCGGATGCGCGATGCCGAGTCGCAGGTATCTCCTCAGCCCGTAGACCCGGATGAACTCGAAGAGGAAATCCAGGGTGAAATCAGGGCGGTAGATATTAAAGCCGGGCGTGATCAACGGCCCCATCGATGAAAGGAACTCTCGCAGCCGCCCTTCTCCGGAGGATGTCGTCGGGTTGAGGATCGGGTCGTTGAGGTTGCACACGATGTTGAACCGGTCGGGCGGGGCATCCTTCAGGTAACGGCCGAATTCATCGAGGACGGGTGCGTCGAGAAGGCCGTTCGAGAAGAGCGTCACGTTGAAGTCGCGGTCGAGCAGGTAGCGGATGAAATCGGTGCACTGGGGATGGAGCGTCGGCTCGCCCCCGACCAGCGATACGTCACTTCGCCCGTTCACCCGGAGGAAATCGGCGATGTAGATGAGGTTTTTCCAGGTTATCCGGCTTCCCGTCCCGCGCGACATCTCCTGTGCGGCGAAGCAGTACGGGCAGGTGCGGTTGCACTCGGTGGTGAGCAGGATATTCGCCATGCTGCCTGCCTCGACTTCGAACTTGCCGAAGTAATCCCGGATACGTGTGTGGACAAGTTTGCGCTTGGCTTCTGGTTACCCCCGGACGGTTGATTCCCGCTGGAATGGAGTCATCGTAGCACTCCCGGCAACTGTTTTCATGGATTTCGATCCGCTTTCATCGCACGGAGACGACGGCTCCGCCTCTGCGGGCTACTTCCTGCCGCCCCACCAAGACTTGAGGCGGTCGGCGATCACCTTCTCGTGGCCCGCCTCGGACGGGTCGTAATATTTGCGCCTGCCGAGCGTTTCGGGGAAGTAGTTTTCCGGGACGAAGGCGTCGGCGAAATCGTGCGGGTATTTATACTCCTTCCCGTACCCGAGCTCCTTCATCATCCGGGTGGGAGCGTTCCGCAGGTGCAGCGGTACCGGGGCGGCCCCCTCCGTTTCCGCGTCCCGCACGGCCCTCTGCCAGGCGGTGTAGACCCGGTTGCTCTTCGGGGCGGTCGCGAGGTACACGGCCGCCTGCGCCAGCGCCAGCTCCCCTTCGGGGCTCCCCAGCGTCCGGTACGCCTCCGCCGCCGCCAGCGTGATCTGCAGCGCCCCCGGCGCCGCGTTGCCGATGTCCTCCGAGGCGAACCGGATCATCCTGCGGGCGACATACAGCGGGTCCTCCCCCGCGGAGAGCATCCGCGCCAGCCAGTAGAGGGCGGCGTCCGGGTCCGAGCCCCGCAGGCTCTTGTGGAGCGCGGAGATCAGGTTGTAATGCTCCTCGCCGTCCTTGTCGTACAGCAGCGCCTTCTTCCGGAGCGCTTCCTCCGCCGTTGCCATGTCGACCCCGGCAAGCCGCTTGTGCTCCGCGATGGCGGCCGCCGTCTCCAGCGCGTTCAGCGCCACCCGGGCGTCGCCGTCCGCCACCGCGACGATGTGGCGCAGCGCATCCGGCGCAAGGAAGGTTGCCGGTTTCCCCAACCCCCGGTCCGCGTCGGTCAGCGCCCGCCGGAGGATCGCCTCGATGTGCGGCGGCAGCAGGGGAGTGAGGACCAGCACGCGGCAGCGGGAAAGGAGCGCGTTCCGGATCTCGAAGGACGGGTTCTCCGTGGTGGTCCCGAACAGGGTGACGGTCCCCTCCTCGACGAACGGCAGCAGCGCGTCCTGCTGCGCCTTGTTCCACCGGTGGATCTCGTCGATGAAAAGGATGGCGGGGCGGGACGTCGTCGGACCGCCGCCGGCGCGCGTGCGTTTCAGCTCGGCCAGCGCGTCGCGGATCTCCTTGATCCCCGAAAGGACGGCGGAATAGGGGAGGAAGACGGCGTTCGTTTCCGCCGCGAGGATCCGTGCAAGGGTCGTTTTCCCCGACCCCGGCGGACCCCAGAAGATGAGCGAGGGCAGGGGGCGCGCGGAGAGGATCGAGGAGAGGAACTTCCCCTCCCCGAGCAACTCCTCCTGTCCGACGAAGTCGGAGAGTGCGGCGGGACGCATCCGGTCGGCGAGGGGCGCGATCATCACCTTTCCCTTTTTCTTCCGATATATTATCCTACCACCTGATGAAGTGCGCCGGAATCATCGCCAAGCACACCGACCCGCGAGCCGAATCCATCGTATCGGATCTTTGCCGGTGGCTGGAGGACCACGGGAAAGGCGTCGTGCTCGATCGCGAGACGGCGGCCCTGATCGGTCGTCCGGACTCCGTCGTCCGCTCGAAGATACCGGAAAATTGCGACTTCCTGATCGTGATCGGCGGAGACGGCACGCTGCTCTCCGCCGCGCGCGTCGTGGGAACCACCGGGAAGCCGATCCTGGGCGTCAACATGGGGTCGCTCGGCTTCATGACGGCGATCACCCTCGAGGAGCTCTACCCCGCGCTGGAGCGGATCTTCCGGTTCGACTTCGACTACGAAGAGCGGATGATGCTGGTCGCGCACGTCCACCGGCTGGGCGAACGGGTGGCCAACTACACCGTCCTGAACGACGTGGTGATCAACAAGGGGGCGCTCGCCAAGATCATCGACATCAAGGTGACGGTGGGCGATATGTACCTTTCCACCTTCAAGGCCGACGGGCTCATCATCTGCACCCCCACCGGCTCCACCGGCTACTCCCTCGCCGCGCAGGGGCCGATCATCTATCCCACCATGAACACGATCCTCATCACCCCGATCTGCCCCCACACCCTGACCTTCCGCCCCCTCGTCGTGCCCGACGGGCTGGTCGTCTGCGCCGAACTGTGCTCGAAGGAGACCGACGTCTTCCTGACGATCGACGGGCAGGTGGGGTTCGGGCTGCGCCAGGGGGACGTGATCGAAGTGAAGAAGGCCGATATGCCGTTGCGGTTTTTCCGCTCGCCCTTCCGGGATTACTTCACCGTCCTGCGCACCAAGCTGAAGTGGGGAGAGCGGTGACCGTCCCCCCGCGATGCTGATCGAGCTCTCCGTCCGCAACCTGGCCATCTTCGAGGACGTCCGCGTCCCGTTCTCCGCGGGTCTCAACGTCGTAACGGGGGAGACGGGCGCGGGGAAGTCCCTCCTGGTCGAGGCGATCCGCCTCGCCCTCGGCGAGAAGGCCGACCCGGTGGCGGTGCGGACCGGGGAACCCGAGGCCGAGGTGTCCGCCCTGTTCGACCTCTCCCGCCGCGACGACCTGCGGGACGCATGGGAGGACGCCGGCCTGCCGTGGGAGGAGGAGGTCGTTCTGCGGCGCGTCCTTCCGGCCTCCGGCCGGAGCCGCGCCTACCTGAACGGGCGTCCCGTGGCCCAGCCCGTGCTGGCGGCGCTCTCCCCGCTTCTCCTGACGATGGTGGGGCAGCACAGCGTGCCCGAGCTCCTGTCCCGCGCCGCGGCGCTTTCGGCGATCGACGATTTCGCCGGGACGGCGGCGCTCTCCTCGGAAATGCGGAAGCGGTACCGCCGGGTGGCGGCGCTGCGCCGACAGGTCGCCGATGCGGCGGATCGCGGGGCCGGGGCACGGAGCAGGACGGAAACACTCGACTTCGAGATCGGGGAGCTGTCGAAGGCGGCGCTCCTTCCCGGGGAGGAGGAGGAGCTCGCGGCGGATCTCTCCCTGCTGCGGAACGCGGCCAAGGTCCGCGAGGCGCTCCAGGCGGCGGACGACGCGATCGCATCCGCGGAGAACGCCGCGCTCGTCACGATGGCGTTCGCGCTTGCGCGCCTGCGGGAGGCGGCCGCGGTCGACCCGCGCTTGTCCGAAACCACCGAGCGGCTCCGCTCCGCCCGCGAGGAGGTGCAGGACCTCTCCCGTGAACTCGGATCCCTCGCGGTCCGGGTGACGGAGGATCCCGAGCGCCGCGAGCGCGTCGAGGAGCGGCTGAGCGCGATCCGCCGCCTCAAGCGGAAATATGGCAAGGAGGTTCCCGATCTCGTGTCCCACCTCGATTCCCTCCGGGCGGAGCGCGAGGCGCTGGCAGGGGCGCTCGAGGAAGAGGAGCGGCTGCGAAAGGATCTCGCCGCCGAGGAGGAGGCCGGCGTAGCGGCCGCGAAGAAGCTCTCCGCGGCGCGCCGGAAGGCGACGGCAACGATGGGAGCGGCGGTGGAAAAGGAGCTGGCGCGGGTGGCCCTCGCCGGGGCGCGATTCCGTGCCGAGGTCTCCTCCCGCGAGGCGGTATCCGCGGCGCTTTCGGCCTCGGGGATCGACGAGGCGGAGCTGCTGTTCTCCGCGAATCCCGGGCAGGAGCTCCGGCCGCTCGCGCAGACCGCATCGGGCGGGGAACTCTCCCGCGTGATGCTGTCCCTGCGAAACGCCGCTTCCCGGGGAGGCGCCGGGAAGACGCTCGTGTTCGACGAGATCGACACGGGGATCGGGGGGCAGGTGGCCGAGCGCGTTGGGGCGCGGTTGAAAAGCCTCTCGTCTTCCGCGCAGGTCGTGTGCGTCACGCACCTGCCGCAGGTCGCCGCGTTCGCCGACCATCATCTCCAGGTCGTGAAGAAGGCGGCGGCCGGTGCGGTCGCCACGGGTGTGTATCCGCTGTCGAAACAGGATAGGATAGGAGAATTGGCACGGATGATCTCCGGCGCGGAGATCACGGAAAAAGCGAAGGCGCACGCGAAGACGCTGATCGAGAAGGCGGCGGGGGAATGATCCGGAAAGCGAGGATGTCGGACGTCAAGGGGATCCACCAGCTGATCGCCGATTACGCGCGGAAGGGCGACATGCTGCCGCGGTCCCTGGCCGACATCTACGAAAACCTGCGGGACTACTTCGTTTTCGAGGAGAACGACGGGGAACTGGTCGGCTCCGCGGCGATCCACATCATGTGGGAGGACCTGGCGGAGGTGCGCTCCCTCGCCGTGCGCGAGGGGAAGATGCGCCGCGGCATCGGGACGCGGCTCGTGGAGTCGTGCATCTCCGAGGCGATCGTGCTCGGAATCGGGCGCGTCTTCGCGCTGACGTACAAGCCGGGATTCTTCGAGAAGCTCGGGTTCCACATCGTCGACAAGTCCGAGCTTCCCCAGAAGATCTGGACCGACTGCCTGAAATGCTCCAAGTTTCCCGACTGCGACGAGGTTGCGCTGGTCGCCGACTTCTCCGGGAGGCGGCGTGGCTGATTCCGGGTTCGACACCGTCCTGCGCTTCGTTGCGGGGCGGGGAGGGGGCGACGCCGAGCTCTGCGTGACGCGCGCGAGGGATCGCAGGTACGAGGCGCGCGAGGGGAGGCTCGACGGGATCTCGCTCGCGGAAACCGTCGCATTCGGGCTGCGCGTCTTCCGCGCCGGGCGGATGGGGTTCTCCTACGGGTTCCGGGGCGACGCCGCCGACCTGGCCCGGATGGTGGAAGAGGCGCTCTTCTGCGCGGACGCCTCCGATCCGGACCCCGCGTACGGACTGCCGGACGCTGCGGGTCCCGCGACGGACCTGACGCTGTACGATCCCTCCGTCGAAACGGTACCGGAAGGGGAGAAGGGGGAATTCGCCCGCTCCCTCGAGGCTTCGGTGCTCGCGCTGGATCCCCGCATGAAGCGCGTGCGCACGGCGGCGCTGCGGGAGACGGTCTCCACCGTGTCCCTGTTCCATTCCCGCGGGTTCGCGGCCACGCGGCGGGAGTCCCTATGTTCGGCGCACGTGGAGACGGTGGCGGAGGATAACGGCGAGGGGCAGACCGGGTACGGGTTCCGCATCGCCCGATCGCTTGGGGGGCTCGACGCGGCGGCGATCGCCGGGGAGGGCGCGACCCGGGCGCTGCGCATGTTCGGGGCGGTCCGTCCGAGGACCGGGGAATACAGGGCGGTCCTCGAAAACGGAGCGGCGGCCGAGCTGCTCGAGGTGCTGATCCCGTCGTTCCTCGCCTCCCAGGTCGCAAAGGGAAAGTCGATGTTCGCCGGAAAGGCCGGCGGGAAGGTGGCATCGGGAGCGGTGACGATCGAGGACGACCCGCTTGACCCCGCGGGGTCGGGCGCGGAGCCGTTCGACGGGGAGGGGACTCCGACGCGGCGGCGGGAGCTGATCGCCGGGGGAGAGCTGCGCGGCTTCCTCGCGGACGCGTTCTGGGGCAGGAAGATCGGGACGGGATCGACCGGCGCCTGCCGCCGCCCCGGGTCGAAGCAGCCCCCCACGGTGGGAGTATCCAACCTGCGAATCGCCCCCGGCGGGCATCCGGCGTCCGCGCTGTTCGGGGCCGCCGGGAACGGCATCCTCCTCACGGAGTTCCTCGGGATCCATACGGCGGACCCGGTATCCGGGGATTTCTCGGTCGGAGCGTCCGGGATCCGCATCGCGGGCGGGGCGTTGGCCGAGCCGCTCCACGGGTTCGCCGTCTCGGGCAACATCCTCGGCCTGCTGGAAAAGGTCGAGGCGGCGGGCTCGGATTTCCGCTGGTTCGGCAACGTCGGCGCCCCCTCCCTGCTGGTCAGCGCTATATCCGTGGGGGGAGAGTAAGCATTGCCGAACGGGCCGCTCTTCATCTTCGATCTCGACAACACGCTCTACCCGCCGGAAGTGTCCCTGTGGCGGATCGTCGACGAGCGGATCGAGGAGTACGTGCGCCGGAAGCTGGGGACCGACCCGGAGACCGCCCATCGGATGCGGAAGGCGTTTCTCGCCGAGTTCGGGACGACGCTTCGGGGGCTCATGCGGTACCACGACGTTTCCCCCGACGATTACCTCGAGTTCGTCCACGACGTGCCGATTCCGGAGATCGTCCCCCCGCGCCCGGAGCTGCGGGAGATGCTCTCGGGACTCCCCGGCAGGAGCGTCGTGTTCACCAACGGATCGGAAGGCTACGCCCGCCGGGTACTCGATGCGCTGGGCGTGACCGGGATGATGGATGGGATCTACGGGATCGAGTTCATGGAATACATCGCCAAGCCGTCGCTCTACCCGTACGCGAAGCTGCTGCGGGTGACGGGAGCCCGCGGTGAGGATTCCCTGTTCTGCGAGGACAGCCGCAACAACCTGCTGCCCGCGCGCGAACTGGGGATGTTCACCGTGT
>Ga0316628_100001249_pt1 | contig 17746 bp, 11 predicted proteins | sample OWC_Aug_M2_C1_D5_FD_207648 | JGI IMG/M metagenome (GOLD analysis project Ga0316628, IMG submission 207648) | Wetland soil microbial communities from Old Woman Creek delta, Ohio, United States - OWC_Aug_M2_C1_D5_C | ecosystem: Environmental > Terrestrial > Soil > Wetlands | place: USA: Ohio... | reverse complement strand
TGCACGAAGAGCCTTTCGGTGGCGGGATCGAGCAGCCGGTACGCGCCGTAGAGGGTTGCCAGCAGCAGCGCCGCCTTGGTGAACTTGAGCAGCGCCACCAGGCGCAGCCCGTCGAAGCCGCGCACGGCCGGGTTGTTCGCAGGACGTTGATTCAAGATGATCGGGTTCTCGCCTCGGGGAACGCGATCATCCTATGACGGGGGCGGCGCGTCGAGCCGGCGCATCCCTGCGCCTGGCTTGACTTTGTCGCCGGTCTTGACGCCGGTTGCGGCGGCGATCAGAACTTGTAGTTCGCCAGCACGAAGAACTCGCGCGGACGCGCGTACGCGGTCTCGGCGTACCCGCTGCCCGTCGAGAGCGAGGAATTGCCGGCGATCCGGTACACCTTGTTGGTCGCGTTGTTCGCGCCCAGCGTCACCTGCCACTTGTCGCCTTCGGGCGCGAATACCAGCGACACGTTCATGGTCGTGTAGTCGCCGAGCTGCGCGATCTCGGGCGTGTTGGTCGCGTCGAAGAAGGTCCGGCTCTGGTTCGCGACATCGAGGCGCGGCGTGATCGAGAGCGTGCCGCTGTGCGCCGTGTACGCAACGCCGAAGTGTCCCTGCCAGCGCGGCGCGAAGGGCAGGGCATTCCCGACCTGCAGGCCCGGAGGGATCACCGCCACCGGGCTGATGTCGAGCCGGTCGATGCTCGAGTCGAGGTAGCCGAGGCTCGCGTCGAAGCGCAGGTCCACCGTCGGCGCCCAGGTCGCCTCGAGCTCCGCACCGTCGATGCTTGCCTTGCCGGCATTGGTGAGGAACGGCGCGACGCCGGCGGGCGCTGGCCCGCGGTACGTGATCTGCATGTCCTTGTAGTCGGACTTGAAGATGGCGCCGTTCAGCCGGAAGGTGTGGCCCGCGAGATCGAGCTTGAATCCGGCCTCGTAGGTGCGCGCGGTCTCCTGCTTGAACTCCTGCAGCGCCGCCTGCTGGGCCGGCGTGAGCACCGAGTTGAAGTGGCTGTTCCAGCCGCCGCCCTTGAAGCCCTCGGAGTAGCTCAAGTACGTCATCGCGGCGTCGTTCCAGCGGTAGCTCACCGAACCGGAGGGCGTGAACGAGGAGAAGCTGTCGCGGTACCACTGCAGCGGGACCTGTTTCACGCTCGGATTGGCGTAGTCGAATTGGTCCGGATAGGAGCCCTTCTTGTCCTCGGTGTAGCGCCCGCCGGCCGTCACCGACAGCTTGTCGGTGAACTTGTACGTCCACTGGGTGAACAGCGCCCAGCTCGAGTTGTCGACCTTGTTGTTGTCGCTGTCGTGCTGGATGCCCGGCGGCGGCGGATTGAGGTCGACGGTCGCGATGTCGTCGGACTTCTGGCTGAAGTAGTACGCACCGAGCACGCCGGTGAGCGCCCCCGCCTGGTAGATCCCCTGCAGCTCCTGGCTCCACTGCGAGCCTTTCACGTCATAGAACGTGTTGAGGATCGTGAGCGGCGTGTTGTCCGCGTCGCGATTGCCCGTCCAGGCGATGTCGCGGTAGGAGCTGATCGACTTGAAGGTGAAGCTGTCGCTCGCCTGGTAGACGAGATTGAGCGAGCCGCCCCAGTTGTCGAGCGTGCTGGTGAGCGGCGTCGTGCCGTTGTTGCGGAACGGCCCGGCATACTGAAAGTTGTTCGCGCAGCGCGGATCATTGATGTTTGGCACCGTGGGCACGCTGTTCCAGGCCGGGCCGGTGCCCGGGCAGCCGGCATCGAAGCTCGCAACGCGCGGAAAGGTCGCTGCCGTGTTGATCGCCGCGAACACGAGCGGACTGCCGTTTTCGTCGGCGTTGGTGTAGTCGGCGAGGAACTTGCCGGTGAACCTGTCGTTCGGACGCCAGACGAACTTGGCCGTCAAGGTGTAGGTGTTCGTGTCGCCGAGGTCCGTGCCGTCGCTGCGCAGCACGTAGCCGTCCTGCTTGCGCGCTCCCGCGGTGAACCGTGCCCGGAACGTGTCGGTGAACGGCGCGTCGAACGCCACGAAGCCGTTGATGAGATTGTCGGACCCGAATCCGCCGCGGATGGTGCCGCCGTAGTGGTCGCCCGGGTCGGTGGTCGTGATCAGGACCGCGCCGCCGATGGTGTTGCGGCCGAAGAGCGTGCCCTGCGGCCCGCGCAGCACCTGGATGGAGGCGATGTCGCGCAATTCCATCGTGCCGCCGACGGCCGTGCCGATGTAGACATCGTCGATGTAGAGCCCGACGCCCGGATCGACGGTGGAGGTCGGGTCGGTCTGGCCGATGCCGCGGATGAAGACCTGGGAGGAGGAATTGTTGCCCGCAAGCGGCGCGTTATTGGAAAACTGCAGGTTCGGAACGACCTGCGTGAGCTTGGTGGTCTCGAACACCTGGCGCTTCTCGAGCGCATCGCCGCTGAAGGCGGAGATGGCGACCGGCGTGTCCTGCAGGTTTTCCGTGACCTTGCGCGCCGTCACCGTGATCTCCTCCAGCGTTCCGGCCGGCGCCTCGGTTGCCGGTGCCTGCGCCTGAGCCACGCCGGCGCCCGCCGCGACCAGTGAAATGAGCAGCACACGGCCGCGAGTAAACCGCGCCAATGCGTTGAGCATGTGAAATCCCCCCGTCCCGTTCCAGTAATCGTCTTTAATAATGATCGCCCGGTCGATGCGCGCTGTCCTTAAGGGGCCGCAGCCGCCGCCGCCAGCAATTCTCGGCACTCGGGTCCGAGAGCGCAACAGCGTACCCGACCCGGATCACCGGGGGCGTGGACGAAAGTTCCGGAAACTTGGACTTTTCTCAGTGATCGGCTGTAATCGCGTTGCAGTACGCGCCGCCGCCGATCCCGGCAACGGCCGCGGCGGCGGGAGCCACCCATGCGAACGACCGATTCCGGCGCCATCCCGAGCTTTGCCCTCTACGGCGAAGCCCCAGGGGAGGCGCACGACCGCGTGCTGCACGTCGAGACGATCGCCGCGCGCGGGCGGCTGCACGACTGGCGGATCCGTCCGCACCTGCATCGCAGTCTCCACCAGCTGTTCTTCGTGAGTCGCGGGCGCGGCGAGGTGCGCCTGGAAGGTGCGGCGACCGAATTCCGCCCGCCCGTGGTCATGATCGTGCCCGCCGGCACGGTGCACGGCTTCACGTTCGAGCCGAAGACGGCGGGCTTCGTCGCCTCGGTCGCCGACGATCTGGTGCGCGACATCGCGCGGCGCGAGCGCAGCGTCGGCGCGCTGCTCGACGCGCCGGCGACCTTCGAGCTGTCGGCGGCCGCGGTGCGCGCCACCGACCTGCCGCGCGCGTTTCAGATGCTGGAGCGCGAGTTCGAGCGGCTCGCGAGCGGGCGGGTGCTGGCGCTCGAGGCGCTGCTCGCGGTCATCCTCGCGAACATCCTGCGGCTCACGCGGACGATGGTCGCGTCCGCCGGTGCGGCGGCCGGGCGGCACCGGCTGCTGGTGGCGCGGTTTCGCGAGCTCATCGACGGGGAGTACCGCAAGGGCGCGACGCTCGCGGGCCTCGCGGCGGCGCTCAACGTGTCGGAGTCGCAGCTGCGCATCGCCTGCCAGAAGATCACGGGCGAGTCGCCGATCAAGCTCGTGCACGCGCGCGTGCTGCTCGAGGCGAAGCGGCAGCTTCTCTATACGAACATGACCGTGAGCGCGATCGCGTACGCGCTCGGTTTCGAGGACCCCGCCTATTTCACGCGCTTCTTCTCGCGCCGCGCCGGCGTATCGCCGCGCAGCTACCGCCTGCGGGAGACGCGGGTCTGACGCTTGAGGCGGCGGCATCCGGCCGTGGCGGCTCAGAAGCGATAGCTCACTCCGACCTCGGCCGGAAAGGACCAGCGCCGGTCGTTGACCGCAAGGCTCGTGATGCCGAGCGGATCGAGCGCGCTCGAGAGGTAGCGCCGCGACGCGATGTAGTCCGCGCCGAGCGAGAAGCGCAGGTCCGAATGGTCGCTCATCGCGTAACCGAGCCCGGCCTCGGCACCGGCCGTGAAGCGCGTGGCCGCCGGCAGCAGCGTCTGGCGGCCGAGATCGAGCGCGAGCGCAGCGGCCGCGAGGTCGGCGCGTACCGCGTCGGTGTGATTGGCGCCGACGAACCCGGACAGGAAGGGCTGAAGGGCTCCCGAGGGCAGGAAGAAGTAGCGGCCGCCAAGCGTGACGGCGCTCGATTTGAGGTCGCTGAAGTGCGCGCTGATTGCGGCGGGCGTGGCGAGTGCGATCGAGCTGATGCTGCCAAGCCCGAGATTGCGTCCGCCGAACTGCTCGTAGTCGAAGCGCATGAAGGGCTCGAACTGCGATGACAGCCCGTAGCTCATCTCGAGGCCGACCGTCGGCCCGGTGCGGAACACGTCGCCGAAGGACAGGTTCCCGGCGCTCGTCGTCGCGCTCGCGCCCGCGAGCGTCGGATCGATCACGCCGAGGTCAGGCAGCGCGCCGCTGATGCCGGGAAGCATCGTTGCGCGGGGCGCGAACGTGGCGCCGCCGGAGAAGGTCGTCGTCCACTCCCCTTCGGCAGGATTCGCCTGGGCTGCGCTCGTGATACATGCGGCCAGTAGCGCCGCAGGCAGAGAAATCTTCCGGACCATGTTCGTTGCTCCTTGCTCTTGAACATGGACCCATGCTCATCGGCGACTGCTACCCGGCTATTTCCAGGCGCGCGGCCGCGATTGCAGGTGAAACGCCGCTCGATTGCCGTTGCATTGCAGGCTGCGCGACGTTTGACCGACGCAGTGCATCCCGACGCGCGTCCTGTGGTATTAGATGCGCGCAAGTACCGACGAGCCCGCGATGCAGATCAAGCCCATCCACCGCCGCAGTCTTCCGCTCGACACGGCCGCCCTGGCGCGTTACCTGATCGGCAAGTATGTCGTGCGCGAGCTGGCAACCGGCCGGATGAGCGGCCGCATCGTCGAGACCGAGGCCTATCCGGTGGGCGATTCCACGGGCTATGCCTATCCAGGGCTCACGAAGCACAACGCACCGCTCTTCGCCGAGCGCGGACACGCCTACATCCGCCTCGTCTACGGCACGGCCTGGACGCTCAACGTCTCGAGCGAGGCGCGTGGCATCGGCGCGGCAGTGCTGGTCCGCGCGCTCGAGCCGGTGGAGGGGATCGAGCTGATGCTGCGCCGGCGGCGCGGGGCGAAGCTGACCGACATCGCCCGCGGACCCGGACGCCTGGCGGCCGCGATGCGCATCGACCGCCGGCTCGACGGGATCGATCTCACCGCCGGGCGCGAGCTTTGGCTGGGCGCCGCGCGCGGCCGTACCGCGCGCGTCGCCACCACCCGGCGAATCGGCCTCTCGCGGGAGCAGCACCGCCCGCTGCGGTTCTACGAGCGCGGCAGCGACTTCGTGAGCGGCCCTCGCAAAGCGTTACGCTCCGGGCGCGTGCGTCAGCGGCCGAAGCTGTACCGGACATCGAGGCCGTAGGCACGGCCGGTGCCGGAGTGAATGAACGAGCCGCCGAATTCCGGCGCCGGGATCACTTCCGCGAGGTACTGCTTGTCGCCGAGGTTGCGGCCCCACAGGGTCGCAGCCCAATGCTCGCCGGCGAGACCGAGGCGCGCATTCACGAGCGTGAACGCATCTCGCTCGGTCTTCGAGAAGTCGCCGGGCAAGCTGAAAAACTCCGTCTGCACGGAGTTGTTCTGCACGGGGCCGAACCACGTCTTGCCGACCGAGCTCGCATCGACGCGCGCCAGCAGCGAGAGGCCGGACGAGGCGAGCGGGAAATTGAAGTCGACGCCAGCGTTCGCCGTGTACTCGGGCGCGTACGGCACCTTGTTGCCGGCCGTGTACGGCCGACCAGTGTACTTGTCGATGTTGCTGTTGGTGATGCCGACGGCCGCGAACAGGCTCACGTTGGCATTGGCCTTCCAGCGCAGGTCCCCTTCGACGCCCTTCAACGTGGCTTCATCCACATTGGTGACGACGCGCAGCAGGCCGAAGGGGCCGGCGAGGAAGTTGAAGATCTGCATGTTGTCGACCTTGGTGTGGAACACCGCCAGGTTGAGCGACAACGAGCGATCGAGGAGCTCCGCCTTGACGCCGAGCTCGGCGGCCTTGGATACCTCCTTCTTGTAGTCGTCGTAGTTGATCCCGACGGTCGTTAGCGAGGGCGTCGTCGTCACGGTGCCGTCCGGCTGCACGTAGCGCAGGGCGCCGAGGAACTGCGCGATGGTCGCGTTGCTCCCGGTCGAATTGAATCCGCCGCTGCGGAAACCATAGCCGTAGGAAGCGTAGGCGGCCCAGCGGTCGCGGAACTTCCAGTTGAACGAGAGCTTCGGTTGCAGCTCGCTGAAGGTCTGGTCGCGGCTCGGAATGCCGGTGGTCGCGAGCGCCGGGTCGGCGGTGTAGGCGGGGTTGATGTAGGGAGCGGTCGGCGAGTTCGCGAATCCCGGCGTCTGCGCGAGGGCGCCGGCCCCGGTCGGCACGTTGTTGTCGACCGAGCGCTTCTCCGAGTCGTAGCGCAGCGCGAGCGCCGCCTCGAGGTTCGGCACGACGTCATAGGCGAGTTGCCCGAATACCGCGGACACCTTGCTGTGGAAATCGTCGTCGTACAGCAGGTCCGTCGGGTTCGGGCCGGAAGTCGGTACGAACGCCTGCTCCAGGAAGCCAGTGCCGGTGTCCGCGCCCTGCGAGACGACGACGTGGCGCTTGATGTCGGCGTAGTACAGGCCCCCGAGCCAGCGCAGCGGCTGGTCGCCGGGCGAGGCGAGCCGGATTTCCGCCGAGGCGTCCTTCTGGTCGCGCTGCTGGTACTGGTAGCCGTCGCAGCGGCTCGGGCTGTACGGCGGCAGCACCGAATTCGCGCCGGCGTAGAACGTCGGCGAGGGCAGCGGGCCGCCGACCTGCGCCGCGATGTCGGCCTGGCACCAGGGCGTGCTCGCGTACAGGCCGAAGGCCGCGCTCGTGCCGTCGGTCAGGAAGAAGTTGGTCTGATCATTGTATGCAATCCACGCGGTCAGCGTGCCGACGCCGAGCTTCCAGTCGCCCTTCACCGAGACCTGCTTGTTCTCCTGCTCGTTCTGCGGATCGATGTTGCTGATGTACCTGAAGGGATGCTCATTCACGTTCTGGAAGAAGTCGGGATTGCCGGTGATCGCGACGAACACCGGCAGCGCGAACGCGGCGTTGAAGTTGATCGCACCGGAGGTGGCTTTCGAATACTTCGCCTTGACGTCGATCGTCCCGTTGTCGCCCGCCCTGAAGATGATGCGCGGGGTCGCCCCGTACTCCTCGTAGTGATCGACGCAGTCGTTGCAGCCGAGGAACGAGTTCACGAAGAAGCCGTTGGTCTTGCGGTAGAAGGCGCCGAGGCTGGCATCGACGCCGTTGCCGAGACCGCCGCCCAGGTAGAAGTTCGCCTTCATCGTGTCCTTGTTGCCGTAGCCGATCGTGCCCTCGGCCTCGAACTGGTCGGTCGGCTTGCGGGTGGTGATGATGACGGCGCCCGCGAGCGCGTTGCGGCCGAAGGTTGCGCCCTGCGGCCCCTTCACGACCTCGATCTGCTGGATGTTCGCGAGCTCCTGGTTGAAGGCGTTCGGATTGGTCTGCAGCACGCCGTCGACGACCAGCGCGAAGTTGGTCTCGGAGTCGCGGCCGGTATTGAGGCCGCGGATGCTGAGCTGCAGGTCGCCGACCTCGGCCGTCTGCACCTGCGAGAGGCCGGCGGTGAGTGCGACGAAATCGCCCGGACGCTCGATGCCGGCCGCCTGGATGTCGGCGGCGGTGAACGCCTGCACCGTGGCCGGCACGTCCACCAGTTTCTCCTCGCGCTGGCGCGCGGTCACCACGATCTCCTCCAGCGGTGGTGCACTGGTCGCGGCCGTCGCCTGATCCGCGCTGGCAGAGCCCGAGGCGAACAACGGGACCATTCCTGCAGCGACCAGTGTCAGCAATGCGCGGTGGTTCACGGGAGATTCCTTATGATTTGGTTGTGGGATGCGACGAACGGGTGCTCGGCTGCGTGGTTCAGCCGGTAGCGCGGACCCGCGACGGGTTCGCGTGATGGATCTGACGGAGCGACACGTGGGCGGCCTGGATGTGCGAGCGCATGACCGAGGAGGCCCACACGCCGTCGCGCGCCTCGAGCGCGCTCACGATCTCCAGATGATGGGAAGCGCTGCGCACGAGGTCCGCCGGCTCGTATCTCGAGAAGGTCTTGAGCACGAGCGGCGCGTCGATGAGCGCCGGCAGCATGGCGAGGAGGCGCGCGTTGCCGGAGGATTCCTGCACGGCGCGGTGGAAGCGGCTGTTGAGCTCGCCGATGCGCCGGACGTAGCCCGGCGCCCGCCGCAGCGACTCCTCGTACTGCCTTTCGGCGAGCCCGCGCAGCTCCTCGATCGCCTTCGGCGTGACGCGCTCGGCGGCCCGTGCCGCGCCGTAGGGCTCCAGCAGCGCGCGCAACTCGAAGATGTCGCTGATGCTGCCCGCGCCCCAGTCAGTGACGGCCGCGCCCTGGTTCGGAATGAGATTGAGGAAACCCTCGGCCTGCAGGCGCCTCAGCGCCTCGCGCACCGGCGTGCGGCTGACGCCCGTGGCGTCCGCGATTTCCTGCTCCGTGATGCGCAGGCCCGACGAATACACGCCCTTCAGGGTCTGCGCGCGAATGAACGTGTACGCCTTTTCAACGGCCTTGGTGGTCTGCATCGACTCCCCTCGCGGTCCCCTGCGCGGATTATTCTACACACGGCCTCGGTGGATTGTATACAATCCGCGCGTAAATCCGACCGACAAGATGCGCCCCAGATGCGCCAGGAAATCGAACTTCTCGAGGTCGCTCCGCGCGACGGCTTGCAGAACGAGCCGCAGGCGCTGCCGGTTGCCGTCAGGGCAGAGCTCGTCCGGCGGCTCGCCGCGACGGGCCTGAAGCGCATCGAGGTCGCGAGCTTCGTGAGTCCAAAGCGCGTGCCGCAGATGGCTGACGCGGAGGAGCTGCTCGCGTCGCTCGAGCCGTCGTCACGGGAATGGGCGGGCGTGCGCTTCGTGGGCCTGGTTCTCAACCGCAAGGGCTTCGACCGCGCGCTCGCCGCGGGCTGTCACGAGATCGGCATGGCGGTCGTCGCGAGCGACACGTTCAACCGGCGCAACCAGGGCGCGAGCACGGAGGAGTCGATCGCGGCGTGGCTCGACATCGCGCGCGCGGCGCGGGCCGCCGGTGTGCGCGCACAGGTGACGGTTTCCGCAGCCTTCGGCTGTCCGTTCGAGGGCGAGGTGCCGCTCGAACGCGTCATCGAAATCGCTCGGCGGCTCGCCGAGGCGCAGCCGTACGAGATCTGTTTCGCGGATACCATCGGCGTCGGTGTGCCGGCGCAGGTGACCGAGATGCTCGGGCGCGCGCGGGCGGCGCTTCCGGGCATGCGGTTGCGCTGCCACTTTCACAACACGCGCAACACGGGACTCGCGAACGCCTATGCGGCGATCGAGGCGGGCGCGAGTGCGCTCGACTCGAGCCTCGGGGGCATCGGCGGCTGCCCGTTCGCACCGGCGGCCACCGGCAACATTCCGACCGAGGACCTCGTGTACCTGCTCGACCGCAGCCACATCGAAACGGGCGTCTCGCTCGAGTCCCTGATCGCGACGGCACGCTGGCTGCAGGAAAGACTTGGACGGCCGGTGCCTGGCATGCTCTCGAAGGCGGGTGGATTCCCGCGCGCCGGCACGCCGGATAAGCTCGCGGGCACAACACCATAGAAAATTGGAAACAGCGTATGTCATACCGATTGGGCGTTGATGTGGGCGGCACGTTCACCGACCTGCTGCTGGTGAACGAGAAGACGGGCAACAGCTGGTCGGCGAAGGTGCCGAGCACGCCCGCGGACCAGTCGGTCGGCGTGCTGCACGGCATCGCCCGCGTCTGCGAGAAGGCCGGGATCGAGCCGACCGCCATCGATCACGTGATGCACGGCACGACGATCGCGACCAACACCGTGCTCACGGGCACGGGCGCGAAGTGCGGCCTGGTGACGACCCGCGGTTACCGGCAGGTCCTGCAGATCGCACGCTCCTTCGTGCCGGGCGGTCTCGGTGGCTGGGTGATCTACAACAAGAGCCTGCCCATGGCACCGCTCGGCTTGACGATCGAGGCGCACGAGCGCATGAGCGCGCGCGGCGAAGTGGTCGAGAAGCTCGACGAGGGGAAGCTGCGCGAGAGCCTGCGCGAGCTCGGCAAGAAGCGCATCGAGGCGCTCACGGTTTCGCTCATCAACGCCTTCGCCAACGACGCCCACGAGCGGCGCATCCGCGCCATCGCGCACGAGGAGCTCAAGGGCGTACCGGTGTCGCTGTCGTCGGAGGTCGTGCCGGAGATGCAGGAGTATGAGCGGACCGTGACGACCGTCGCCAACTCCTACGTGCGGCCGCGCGTGGCGCGCTACGTGCACAACCTGACGAAGAAGCTCGAGCAGAAGACGCGCAAGGTGAAGCTGCACATCCTGCGCTCCGACGGCGGGCTCGCGTCGGCGAGCTCCGCGGAGGAATTCCCCGTCAATCTCCTGATGTCAGGACCCGCGGGCGGCGTCACGGGTGCGCTGTGGGTCGCGTTGCAGGCGGGCTTTCCGAACCTGCTGACGGTCGACGTCGGCGGCACCTCGACCGACGTCGCGCTCATCCAGAACGGCGAGCCGCGGTTGCGGCGCGAGACGACCGTGGGCGACGTCACGGTGCGTGCATCGTCCGTCGACATTCGTACGGTGGGTGCCGGCGGCGGCTCGATCGCGCACGTTCCGGAACTCACCAAGGCGTTGCGCGTCGGGCCACAGAGCGCGGGCGCTGAACCCGGACCCGCCGCGTACGGCCGCGGCGGCACGGAGCCCACGGTCACCGACGCCAATATCGTGCTCGGGTACCTGCCGGCGATGCAGAAGCTCGGCGGCGAGATGGTTCTCGACCGCGAGCTTGCGCGCAAGGCTGTGCAGAAGATCGCCGACGCGCTCAGGCTCTCGCTCGAGGACGCCGCGCTCGGCATCTACAACATCGTCAACGAGAACATGACCGGCGCGCTGCGGCTGGTCTCGGTCGAGCAGGGCTACGACCCGCGCGACTATGCGCTCATTGCGTTCGGCGGCGCAGGACCCCTGCACGCCAATGCGCTCGCGCGCCTGCTCGGCTCCTGGCCCGCGATCATTCCGCCGGGCCCGGGTGTGTTGTGCGCGCTCGGCGATGCAACGACCGCGATTCGCGACGAGCGAGCGCGCACCTTCGTGCGCAAGTTCAGCGAGACGGGCGCAAAGGAGGTCGGCGACATCCTGCGCGAGCTCGCCGCGGAGGCTGCGAAGGGCCTGGAGAAGGAAAAGGTTCCCGCGAGCGAGATGCGCACGACCTGCCAGGTCGACGTCCGCTACCACGGCCAGGGCCTGCGCCTGACCGTCAACGTCGACATGAAGGATTTCGGCAAGCGCGGCCTCAAGGCGATCTCGGACGCATTCGACGCCGAGCACCGGCGCCTCTTTACGTTTGCGCTGCCGCTCGAGCACGAGATGGTGACGCTGCGGGCGGCGGTTCAGGGCAAGGGAACGAGCGTCCGGCGCCCCGCCATTGCCAAGGGCGGCCGCAGCCCGGGCGCCGCGCGCGTCGGGGAGCAGAAAGCGTACATGAACGGCCGGATGGTGAAGGCGGTCGTCTACGACCGCGGCGAGCTCAAATCCGGCAACCGCATCGCGGGTCCGGCGATCGTGCTCGAAATGGATTCGACGACGGTGATCCTGCCCGGCCACTCGGGGACCGTGGACCGGTTCGGCAACATCCTCATCTTTCCAGACGGTTATCGCGCCCGGAAGCGCTGAAGGAACTACCCATGCCTGCAAAAATCATCGAGCGCCGGCCCGCGCCCTTCAGGAAGCGCAAGGTCGACACCGTCACCATCGATATCATCGAAAGCGCGCTGCGTAACGCGCGCTTCGAGATGGACACGGTGCTCTTTCGCACCGCCATGTCGCCCGGTATCCGCGAGCAGCACGACGAGTTTCCGCTGATCGCCAACACTGACGGCAAGATGGTCGTCGGCCAGTTCGGCTCCTTCATCTACGGGTTCCTGCAGGGCTACGACGGCACGGTCGAGGAGGGCGACGTCTTTCTCACGACCGACCCGTACTCGGTGAACGGCGCAATCAGTCACGCGAATGACTGGCTGCTGCTGACGCCGGTGTACAAGGGCGGCCGCGTGATTGCCTGGGCGGCGATGTTCGGCCACATGACCGACGTCGGCGGCAAGGTGCCCGGGAGCCTGCCGACGGATGCCCGCCAGATCTTCGAGGAGGGCATCGTCATTCCACCCGTGAAAATCTACAAGGGGGACAGTCGCGGCAAGAGCGTGCTGCAGGAGGATGTACTGCGCATCATCCTGCACAACTGCCGCCTGCCGCACTGGAATCTCTCGGACTTCAACGCGATCGTGGCGGCGCTGCGCACGGCGAGCAACCGTTGCGTCGAGCTCTCGCAGCGCTTCGGCGACGATGTGTTCTACTCGGCCATGGAGGCCATGCTCGAGCGCAACAAGCGCGCGATGCGTGAGCTCATCCGGCGCACGGTGCCGGAGGCCAGGCAGCACTTCGAGGACTACCTCTGCGACGACGGCCTCGGCATGGGCCCGTACAAGATCGCCTGCAGCATGTGGCGCGAGGGCGACAAGTGCATCTTCGATTTCGCGGGCACCGACCCGCAGTCGATCGGCTCGATCAACTTCCTGCTGAACGAAGAGATGTTCAAGATGTTCGCGGGCATCTACATGATCATGGTGTTCGACCCGCAGATCCTGTTCAACGACGGCTTTTACGACCTGATGGAGGTACGCATTCCGCCGGGGACGCTGCTGAAGCCGCTGAAGCCCGCGGCGCTTTCCTGCCGCACGCATGCGCTCGGGCGCATCTTCGACATCCTCGGCGGGCTTCTCGGCCAGGGCAATCCCGATTTCATGTGTGCAGCGGGATTCTCGGACAGCCCGCACTTCATGTATTCCGGCTACGACAGGAACGGCGAGTGGTACCAGCTGTACCAGATCGGGTTCGGCGGCATCCCGGGCAAGCCCTTCGGTGATGGACCGGACGGGCATTCCCTGTGGCCGTCGTTCACCAACGTGCCCAACGAGTTTCTGGAGAGCTACTTTCCGCTGCGCATCGAGACCTACGAGACGATCGCGGACAGCGGCGGGCCGGGCAAGAACCGCGGCGGCAACGCGCTCCGGATCGGCTACCGGTTCCTCGAGCCGGGGGAAATCTCGATCCACGATGACCGCTGGCTCACCTATCCCTGGGGCGCCAACGGCGGATTGCCCGGCAAGCGCGGAGCCAAGACCCTGAAGCGCGCCGACGGCAGCGAGGAGCTGCTGCCGTCGAAGGCGGATCACATCAAGGTGGAGCCCGGCGACCTGCTGTACTTCGATACCTGGGGCGGGGGCGGCTGCGGCGATCCGCTCGAGCGCGAACCCGCGAAGGTGCAGTTCGACGTCGACGCTGGCCTCGTGACGCGGGAAGGCGCGCGCCGCTATGGCGTCGTGCTGAACGACGATCTCAGCGTCGATGCGCGCGCGACGGCGGAGCTGCGCAAGAAGATGGCGGCCGAGCGCGGACCGAAGAAGCTCTTCGACCGCGGCTTCGATTCGGTCGAGGAGTTGAAGCGCCGCTGCCTGGCGGAGACCGGCCTCAAGGCGCCGGCGCAGCCGCAGTTCATGCACCGCGCACGGGAGCGGCGTCCGGGGGCTGCGGCGGAATGAATTCCGCAGCGTTCAAGAACGGCCCGCTCGCCGACCTGCGGGTCATCGAGCTCGGCACGCTTCTCGCGGGACCCTTCTGCGGGCAGCTCCTTGGTGACCTCGGTGCCGAGGTCATCAAGGTGGAGCCGCCGGGGCAGGGCGATCCGCTGCGCGTCTGGGGCCGGGAGAAGGCGCACGGCAAGTCGCTCTGGTGGCCGGTGGTCGCGCGCAACAAGAAGTCGATCACGCTCGACCTGCGCCGGCCCGAGGGACAGGAGCTGCTGCGCGCGCTCGCCGGCAAGGCGGATTTCCTGCTCGAGAACTTCCGGCCGGGCACGATGGAGAAGTGGAATTGCGGCTGGCCCGAGCTCTCGAAGGCAAATCCGCGGCTCATCATGATCCGCGTGTCGGGCTTCGGACAGACGGGCCCCTATGCGGGGCGCGCGGGCTTCGGGGCCATCGGTGAAGCGATGGGCGGGTTGCGCTACGTCGTCGGGGATCCGAGCACGCCGCCCGCGCGCATGGGCATCAGCATCGGCGATTCGCTCGCCGCCACCTTTGCGACGGTCGGCGCGCTGTCGGCGCTTCACTACCGCGACGTGACCGGGCGCGGCCAGGTCATCGACTCGGCGATCTATGAATCGGTGCTCGCGATGATGGAATCGCTGGTGACCGAGTACGACAAGGCGGGTTACGTGCGTGAGCGGTCGGGGACGATTCTGCCAAACATCGCGCCGTCGAACATCTATCCCACGAAAGACGGCGAGATGGTGCTGATCGGCGCCAACCAGGACACGGTCTTCCGCCGGCTCGCCGAGGTCATGGGCCAGCCGCAGCTCGCCCAGGACGCGCGCTATGCCACGCACGCCGCGCGCGGAGCGCATCTCGAGGAGCTCGACCGCCGGGTCGCCGAATGGACCGTTACGCTGCCGGCCGGGGAACTGCTGGAGAGGCTTGCCGGCGCCGGCGTTCCGAGCGGGCGGATGTTCCGGGCGCCGGAGATGCTCCAGGACCCGCATTTCCGGGCGCGCAATGCCATCGTGTCGGTGCCGCATCCGGATTTCGGCGAGCTGAAGATGCAGAACGTGGCGCCGAGGCTCTCCGAGACGCCGGGCACGATCCGCTCGCCGAGCCCGCAGCTCGGCGAGCATAATGACGAGGTCTACCGCGGCATACTCGGCCTCGACGCGGAACGCTACGCGCAGCTGAAGGCGAGCCGGATCATCTGAGGAGCGCAGCTCTGGAGAGAACCGCCACAGACGCAGGCGCGCGCGCAGCGCTCGCCTTCGGCGCGCGGCCGGCGCTGATCGTCATCGATTTTGTCCAGGCGTACGTCACGCCGGGCTCGCCCCTGTGCGCCGATTTCGAGTCTGCCCGCCAGGCATGCGTGCGTCTGCTCGCGGCCGCGCGCCGGGCCAGGATTCCCGTGCTGCACACCAACGTGTCCTACCAGCCCGGGGGCGCGGACGGCGGCGTGTTCTTCCGCAAGCTCCCGGCGCTGCGCTGTTTCGAGCGCGGCCTGCACCCGGATCTCACCGGATTCGTCGCGGGTCTCGATCCGCTGCCGGCGGAGACCGTGATCACGAAGCAATACGCGAGCGCGTTCTTCGGCACGTCGCTCGCATCGACGCTCACCGCGCGCGGCATCGATACACTGCTGATCTCCGGTGTCACCACGAGCGGCTGCATTCGCGCGACCGCGGTCGACTGCTGCCAGCACGGCTTCATTCCGATCGTTGTCCGTGAAGCGGTCGGCGATCGCGCGCCCGGACCGCACGCGGCGAACCTGTTCGACCTCGAAGCCAAGTACGCGGAAGTCGTCGCGCTCGCGCGCGTCGAGAGCTATCTCGCTTCGCTCTGAGCGCGGCCGCCCGTGGCGCTTCAGTCGAGGCCGAAGCGCCGGTGAAACCAGTTCTTCATCAGGTGCGTGAGCGTGAGGTAGGTGACCATGATCGCGAGCAGGATCGGCCAGTAGGCGGGCGGCAGCGCCGTGAGCCCGAGCGCGTGCGCGAACGGTGAGTACGGCAGCCAGATGCCAATCGCGCTGATCGCGAGGCTCGCAAGCATGAGCGGGCGGCTCGCGCGGCTCTCGAGAAACGGGATGCGGCGCGTGCGGATGATGTGGATGATGAGCGTCTGCGACAGCAGCGACTCGACGAACCAGCCGGTCTGGAAGAGCGACGCGTCCGCGACCGTGCGCGCATTGAACACGAAATACATGGTGAAGTAGGTCGCATAGTCGAAGATCGAGCTGATCGGTCCGACGAACAGCATGAAGCGGCCGATGTTGCCGATCTCCCAGCGCCGCGGGCGGGCGAGGTATTCGCGGTCGACATTGTCGGTCGGGATCGCGCTCTGCGACAGGTCGTAGAGGAGATTGTTCGCGAGCACCTGGACCGGCGCCATCGGCAGGAAGGGCAGCCAGGCGCTTGCGCCGATGACGCTGAACATGTTGCCGAAATTCGAGCTCGCGCCCATGCGGATGTACTTGACGATGTTGCCGAAGACCTTGCGCCCCTCGAGGACGCCAGCGTCTAGCACCTGCAGGCTCTTCTCCAGGAGGACGATGTCGGCCGACTCCTTGGCGATGTCCACCGCCGAATCCACCGAGATGCCGACGTCGGCCGCCTTGAGCGCCGGCCCGTCGTTGATGCCGTCGCCGAGAAATCCGACCACGTGCTGCTTGGCCTGCAGCGCGCGTATGACAGTCGCCTTCTGCGCGGGCGAAAGCTTGGCGAAGACCTGGGCCTTGACGGCGAGCTCGCCGAGCTCGGCCTCGGACAGCGACTCGAGTTCGCTGCCGAGCACGACGCGGTCGACATGCAGGCCCACGTCGCGGCAGATCTTGCGCGTGACGATATCGTTGTCCCCGGTGAGCACCTTGACCGCGACGCCGTGGCGTGCGAGCGTGGCGAGCGCGCGCGGGGCGCTATCCTTCGGCGGATCGAGGAAGGCGATGTAGCCGACCATGATGAGGTTCGATTCGTCGCCCACACCGCAGGTGACCTGCGTCGGCGGCAGCTCCTTGTACGCGACGGCGATCACCCGAAAGCCGTCGGCGTTCAACGCCTCGGCCGTGGCGCGCAGCTGCGCTAGGTGCGATTCGTCGAGCCCGAACAGCTTGCCTCCCGCCCGGCCCTGGCGCGACACGGCGAACACTTCCTCGACGGCACCCTTGCAGATGAGCAGGCGCCGCGCGTTGTGTGTTCCCGGGCCCTCGATGGCGACCGACATGCGCCGGCGCTCGAAGTCGAACGGCACCTCGTCGATCTTGCGATACTCGCGTGCCCGCGGCACGAGGGCGTCCGCCTCGGCGTGTCGGAGCACGGCGATGTCCAGCAGGTTCTTCAGGCCCGACTGGTAGTAGCTGTTGAAGAACGCGAGCTCGAGCACCTCGCCGCTTTCCTCGCCGAGGAGATCGACGTGCTTCTCGAGGATCACGCGGTCCTGCGTCAGCGTTCCGGTCTTGTCCGTGCACAGGACGTCCATCGCGCCGAAGTTCTGGATCGCGTTCAGGCGCTTGACGATCACCTTGCGGTTGGCCATCGCGAGCGCGCCCTTGCCGAGGTTCACGGTCACGATCATGGGCAGCATCTCGGGCGTGAGCCCGACGGCGACCGCCGTCGCGAACAGCAGCGCCTCCACCCAGTTGCCCTTCGTCAGGCCGTTGATCAGGAACACGAGCGGCGCCATTACCAGGATGAAGCGGATCATCAGCCAGGCGAAATGATTGATGCCGCGGTCGAAGCTCGTGAGCGCGCGCTCGCCGACGATGAGGTCCGCGAGGCTGCCGAAGTAGGCGTGCGATCCGGTCAGGGCGATGACGCCGGTCGCGCTGCCGCTCAGCACCGTTGTGCCCATGAAGCAGATGCTGGTGAACCCGCTGATGTCGGCCGCGCTGACCGTGGCCGCGCCCGCATGCTTTTCGACGGGCAGGGCTTCGCCGGTGAGCGCCGCCTGGTTGACGAACAGGTCCTTGGCGGCTGTGAGACGCAGATCGCCCGGAATCATGTCGCCCGCCGACAGGTGCACTACGTCGCCCGGCACCAGTTTCTCGATCGGAATCTCCTCGGGCGCAG
>Ga0316628_100001248_pt1 | contig 17761 bp, 23 predicted proteins | sample OWC_Aug_M2_C1_D5_FD_207648 | JGI IMG/M metagenome (GOLD analysis project Ga0316628, IMG submission 207648) | Wetland soil microbial communities from Old Woman Creek delta, Ohio, United States - OWC_Aug_M2_C1_D5_C | ecosystem: Environmental > Terrestrial > Soil > Wetlands | place: USA: Ohio... | reverse complement strand
ATCCAAGTCTTCTCTTGAAATATGTCGATAAGTGGCTTGGGTTCTTTCCATTTTCTCTTTCGGAAATTCCTAGGTATGTGGTAATTCTGAGCGTGAGAAACTCTGACGGTTCGGGGTGATTCTAGCCGGATGACCTTAGGGGAAAATTTTGCTGTAGGCTTCTCCATGTCTGGAAAGTCTAACCATCGCATATGTTTCTTGCTTCTCCGCCATTTCGCGCTCAAGTCTGTTTCTCCTATTCACAATGGCATCTCCACAGTAACTATAAAATGTATCGCATAGAAGAGAATGGAAATGCATAAGCAAGTTTGTGTCGGCTCTGCAATGATTTGGTATTGCCATCGTATTTGGGTTAGCGTGTACGCTTTGTTCACGCCAGCAGATAGGTTAGAAAGTCAGATAAACATGGTTTAATCTCTAGACCATGCGTTTTACGAGCTCATTTATGGCTTCGCCGCGGTATCCAGCCTCTCCACCTGCACGATAATTCATCTTGGTTTTACCTTTGTATCCTTTTCTCGGAGGGTGTAGTTTAAAAACGGGTTGAATATTGGGCAGTTTCTGGTGTTCTATCTTGCATGTGGCAACGGCACTTGCCAAATCATCTAATGAGGCGAGGCCTATTTCCTTCAGGTAGACGTCAGATATCTTATTGTTGCCCGCAAGCCTTCCTCGCTTTTGAAGCATCAATGATATGGTCTCTTTTGAGACCTCGCCCCAGGTTATGTAGCTTTGAACTCGCTGAAGCATTCCTTTAAAAGATGGTCGATTATCGATCAACACCGCATGATTTGTCTTAGTTAAACGAAGCATTTTAAGCGTCTCTGTGGCTTCACGTTGCGCACTGATTGTTCCGCGGACTTTGACCGCGGCGATGCACTTGCATTCTTCAGCCTTTTCAGTCAAGCTATCTCACCCAATCGGCCTGAGTTATCAGACTGTATGATTTGCGTAATGCATCAAAAATGGCGCATGCGTAAGATGGCACTGTCCTTGTTGAACCATAACTTCGCATCCAAAGGTCTTTGATGCCTGCTAAACCCAAGATAACTTTCGCCACTTCGCTTGATACAAGACCTAAACCCCTTGGTCCGGGAACAATAACTACTCTTACTCCCCCGCATTTTCCCTCCACCTGAAAGGGCACTGAGTGAGGTTTGCCACAGCCACACTCCCAACTGCCACATCCGCGTTTGACTGGAACAATATTCAGCCGCGCATTCGCTGCAGCTTTTTCAATCGCATTTCTGACCTGACTCGCCTTTCCAGATCCTAAGCCAATGTAGCCGTCTCTGTTACCTACGGCGACTATAGCCTTGAATCGGGATTTCTCACCTGCATCTGTCTGTTTTTGAACCAGATTTACGTTAATTACTTCTTCCTGTAAATCAGGAAGCAAAGCATCAACAATTTGTGGCTCAGAAATCTTCAGACCACTCAGGAAAACCTCATCTATGGATGAGACTTTGCCTTCCTGAATCATTTTGCCCAGACGAGTTTTCGGTATCCATTCCTCTGAATGTGTTGTCTCTCTTTCCCTGAAGCGACTCATTCTTTTTTAACCCTCTTCTTAACAGTCTTCTTCTCTTCTTTCTTTGTTACTTCTTTCTTAGTTTCCTGCTTGAATGATCCAATAATTTCGGCCTTGACTTTCGCCACATGTTCGGGAAGTTTTTCCGGAGCTATTTTCTGCTCCAAATACTTTGAAAATTTCGAGGAGTAAACCTCTGTGTCGGCGCCCAGACTCTTGGCATATTCAGCAATATGTTCTCCTTCAATTCTCTCCTTGACAATCTTTCCCTCTTCATGTCTCACAACAACACCGGCATCTCCAACTCCGCTTAGGACAGCAAAGACCTTAGAGCCTCTGGCTGGAGTTACGAGGCCAATGTCTAGATTGGCCGAATCAATGCCTTTAGCTTTAGCCTTCAGTCCGCATAGCAGACCAGTAAGATAAGCTGCTGGCACGTTGCCCCTGGAAGCTTTCCATCCGAATTCTATTAACTCCCGAGAGTGTCCTGAGGCTAATACCTCATCACCATGCGGTTTAGCGATGATGATTTGCGCGACAGTATTCTTTATTGTGCTTCTGGCGACAAGTCGCGGTTTACCAGAAAGAACCAATGCCTTCCTAGCCTGATAATCAGTCTTCCCTTCTCGCCTACGCCGAGGTGCAACACGATAAGTCGATCCTTGTCCCACTAACGCTTCCTCCACAAGTCGTGAGCTTTCAGGTAGCGCTCCAAATCTGCCACGGATTCAAACCTTCCGCTGCTGGCCATCTTGTACAATTGTCTGTAAGTGGTTTCTGTAATGACTCTGCTTGCTTTCAGCTCGCGAAGCTTTTTCCTAAGCGATCGAATTTTGAGCATCCAAGCATCTTTCTTGGAGATTTTTGCTTGTCCAGAACCGGTATAACTGCCTTGGCCCTTGCGCCGACCTCGTCGCTTCTTCTCATGAATGGTTTTTGCTCGAGACCTGCTTACTCCCTTTTCGGGTAAAGAGACGATGACTTTCTCATGAACAAGCTTTTTAACTTCTTCTCTTGTTATTGCCGACTCTACGTCATCCATTCGTTCAGGATCAATCCAAACCCGATTCTGCCCGACTTTGAGTATTTGCGCTGCCAAACGTCTTTGACCGCTAAGGTTAGTCATTAATCTTCTACTCCTTCTTCACTTTTGATTTCTTTTGTGCTTTTTTCGGTTTCTCAGCCTTCTTCGAAGACTTTTCTTTCTCCGGCTCCGATTTCTTACCTTCTGCTTCTTCCGGACTTTCCTTTTCTTTAGGAGTTTCTTTGATCACCTTGAAGTTCAAAACATAAACCTTCCGTTTCTTGGCTTCAGCAATTATCTGAGCCCGTTTTCTCATGCCTACTGTGTGTGCAATTCGAGCAGCTTGAGTCGCGGGGTCGATTTTCGCTATCTCGTTTACGTTACTCACCAGAACCTCACGATATCCAGATGGGTGAAGCCCACTAGCAATCTTGGGTCCCTTGTATCCGGTACTCACTGTTGGCGGCCAGCCTTTGATTTTACGTCGCATCTTGTGATCTAGACCTCTAGGTCTACGCCAACTCTCGCTGAACTTGTCGTAACGCCAACTTTCGGGTCTAGCGAAATTTGGCTTCTTGTTCCTGGCACGTTCCCGCGTTTTCAGCGCCTTTTTCGACAGGAACGTTTTCCTTTCCGCCATTACTCCATCCCCTCATTTCGTTCGAAAACATAAATGCCATCCAAGAAAACCCGTGGGTCCTTGCTCTTGACTTTTGTGGCCTGCTCAATGTTGGCGGCTGTCTGGCTGACTTCTTCGAGGTTTACTCCCTCGACAATAATGTCTTCACTTTGAATCTTGACCTTGACATCACCGATTAACTTGACTTTCCGTTCTCTTCTTTCGCCAGTGAAGTTCTCAATCAACAATGTCTTGCCTTGAACCTTCACAGAAATCGGAAAGTGTGAGAATACGATTTTGAGCTTGTAAGTAAAGCCTTTCTGAACTCCTTCAATCATGTTTTTGATATGCGAGTGAATCGTACCCACTAGTGCGGCTTCTTTTTTGCGAGGCCACTCCGCCCAAACGCGTACAGCATTGTCATTTGTTTCGATGGATATTGGAACATAAGAAAAATCCCTTATCAAAGTCCCATTCTTACCTTTAACAGTGACTTTTCGCCCCTCTAAAGAGACGTCTACACCATCAGGAACTTGAATGGTTTTAGAAATTTCTGGCAGCCGCATAAAATACACCCGTTCTAATATACGAAGGCTAGCAGCCTGCCCCCGATGTTCTTTTCCTCAGCGTCCCTGTGGGCTATGACACCCTTTGATGTTGACACAACCATTATTCCAACATTTCTCGATGGCAAGAATTTTTTCTCCCAGTTTTCAAACTCGCCTACGCCCACCGAAAAGCGCGGTTTGATAGCGCCGCACTTGTTTATCCGTCCCAAAAGTTGAACCTTGAATTTTCCAGAGCGCCCATCATCAATAAACTCGAATTCTCCGATGAAACCGTTTAGCTGCATTATCCTTAGCACTCGACCTAGAAGTCTGGAAGCAGGGCTGAGTATGCACTCGCGTTTGTTACGCATCTCGTTGTTTATTATAGTTATCAAACCATTTGTCAGAGTGTCCATCTTGTACACCATTATTCATATTTCTTGAAACCAAGTTTCGGCGCTGCTTCCCTAAAGCAGTGCCTGCAAAGATATAAATTGTAACGTCGGATGATCGGCCCGTACGAACCACACCTAACGCATGGTCGTGAGCCTTTGCCGAATTTTCTTTCTTTTTTCAACTGTTGTTTTCCCATAAATCTTTCCTCTGATCTATACGATTTCGATTCCTAGGGTTTGCCCAATGAAAGCAACTGATTCCTCGGGTGTTAGTATGTGCTTGCTGCCGACACGAGCTTTCTGCTTTCTCCGGATTTTTACACGCTGCCCAGGACGGTTCACTGAGACACAGACGTCCATGCCGAAAATACCGACATCGGGATCGTATTTTACGCCTGCAATTTCTATGTGTTCTTTGAGGCCGAAGGCGAAGTTCCCTTGTTTGTCAAAGGAGGAGCGGGAAATCTTGTTGTCTACAACGGGAAGGACTTTTTTCAGGAAATCAATGGCTTTTTGTTTTCTCAGCGTTACTGTGCATGCAATAGGTTCGCCTTTCCTTATGCCGAAGTCTCTTATCGTGTTCTTAGCGTTTCTCTTAACAGGTACCTGGCCGGTCAATTCCTTCAAGACTCGAGTCGCTTTCTCTAGAGGTTCGCCCGACTTCCCCACGTTAAGGTTAACAACCACTTTCTCGATTCTTGGTTTGAGCATTGGCTGCTCTTCAAGTCTGATTGTAGCATCCTCAGACAACTTTCGGTTCCTCCGGCAAGGCTATTAATGGTGAGGCGTCGCCAACCGAGAAAACGAAATTCAAAATGGTTTGATAGCGACTCCCATTTTCATCCTCTACAATTACGAGAGCGTTCCTGCGTTTCTTGGCTTCCGTCTTTTCAATCTCAACGATTTTGCCACGTTTCCCAATGTTCTTGCCTCCAGTAATTACAGCAAAGTTGCCCACTTTCGTTCCAATACTAGCAATTATTTGCTTATCTGGAAGACCAAGTTTCAGGATATCAAAAGTTGCATACAACGTAGGTGACGACTTGGTATCTTCAACTTTCGTGCGCAGGTTCGAACCATCATGAAAGGCAAACTGCACAATCCCTTTACCTACGGTTGTCTTGTCCTCTACCCTAAGCAACTTGAAGGTTGATTCCTCCTTGCTGATCGGATTAAGCACCAAACCTTTGTGCGAGGGCATTAATCTATAGAATTTGTTCATGGCAGGCAAAGAAACTACGTCCATTAGACCTATAGGAAAACTGTCGTCGCGTCTGACTTTTCCATCAACAAGAACTTTTCCCTGAGAGACTATCGTCTTGCCTTCTTTCCTGGTCTCAGCCACGCTGAGTATGTCCCGAAGTACAAGTGATAGGGGCAAACACTCTGCCAGAGAGTGAGGACCAGGTGAAGGCTTCACTATCCACTGAAATTCTTTCCTGTGAATCGGCCAGAATCTTGGAGCCGGCTTGCGTTTCAACCTTCCAGTCTTTCCTTTCTTTCCCAAAATTAAGTTCCTCCTTCCTTTTTCGAAGCGACGGTCTTTCGCTTGCGCGGAATCTTCGTCGCGACCACGGACTCAGTTTCTTTTTCAGCCGTTTTTTCTTTTTTTGCGGGTGCCTTTGCTTTTCGTTTTCCTGCAACTGGTTTTTCCTTCGTTGTCGGTGCTTCTTCCTTCTTGGAAACGGGTCTTTCTTGGGTCACCCTTGGCTTTTCAGTTGTTTTCTTTTCTTTGCGTGCCTTTTCCGCTTTGGGGATGACTTTCGTCTTTTCAACTAATTCTTCCCCTTTCAAATCAGCGGTTTTCTTTGCGGGCTTTGGAGTTATCTTTTCTACTTTCTTTGGCAGTTCTAGCTTTTGTTTTCTATCAACAATTGCCTTTCGCCATTTATCGTCAAGATTCAAGCTTCTTATCACAACTTTGGATGGATGAACTGCAACGAAGATGTTTGTTCCATCTACCTTCTCACGAGTTAAACCTTCGACGAAAATGCGATACCTCTTCAGATCTATACGTGAGACTTTGCCTTCAAAACCTGAATGATCCCCACGCATTATGCGAATTGTATCGCCCTTCCGAACCGGAAGTGTTCTGGCGCCTTTTGAAGCCGCAAGTTCTTTCGATAAAGGAGCTCCCATCAACTTGTGGCGTACGTGGGCAGGCGCATTATGAAGAAGTTTTCTCTGTTTCCGCGGGTCTTTTACTCGTTTTGTCGCTTGCATGCTTTTTTCACCTATACTATTATGCTTGAAGCACTTGCTATCCTTGGCCATCTCTCGGCTGCTTCTCGGGCCACAGGTCCCCGGATTTCTGAGCCTTTCATTTCACCATCAGGAGTAATTATTACAGCAGCGTTGTCTTCAAACTGAACCCATATGCCATCTATTCTTCTGTAACACTTCTTCTGACGCACAATAACAGCTTGAAAAATCTTCTTTTTCATATCTGGAGTTCCTTGCCGCACAGAAACGGTCACTTTGTCGCCAACCGTGGCAGAAGGATATCGTCTCAACCTGCCCTTATAGCCCATGGCCTGGATCAACCGCAAAACGCGAGCGCCGGTGTTATCTGTACATCTTAAAGCTGAACCTGCTAGCAGACCTCTTGAAATTTTCTGACCGTGACCGAGCATTCCTTTTGCTATAAGCGCTCTCTGTTTTGCCTTAGCTGCCACTCTACTTCTCCCCCAGTTTTTCAACCACTACAAAAGCAACGGTTTTGCTGACCGGCCTGCATTCTGCAATTCGAACATGCTCCCCCTCTTTGGCGTCTATACAGGGAGGGTTGTGCGATGGAATGTGACCTCTTCTACGCTCGTATCTCACGAACTTCGGTGAAAATTGTAAGTATTCACGTTCAACGACAACGGTTTTATCCATTTTTGCGGTGACGACAACACCGTCCAATACGCGTCCCCTCACGGAAAGCGATCCGTGGAATGGACAATTACGGTCGTCACAAGATTTCTTTGGTTTCTTGAAAGTTAAAGACATTACCATAACCTCTTGATGTTTTTCTTAAGGCGGTCCTCAGGTCTTCCGACTAAGAGGTGGCCTTCAATTTCAACGATTGTTCCGTCGGAAAACTCGAAGTTGAAGACCGCTTGATCTTTGACTATGCTCTTAGCATTTCCGTTTTGCATTAGCGTAAAAGTGTTTTTTGTTTCGTTGATTATTTCGCCTTTTAGGCCAACATAACCCTTGTGTCTGCTATCTAAGATTTCACTTTTAACTCCGATGAATTCGCCGTTGATGATATTGGGAGTAATTTTCATTCAGATTTTTGCTCCTTGGCCTTCTTCTTTGTTTTTTCAGCCTTCTTTCTCGGCTCTTCCTCTACTTTTCTGAGTTTTAGTTCGTTCTCTTTCTCGACGGTGTGAATTTGAGCAATGGTTTTTCTCAGTCCTCTTATTCTTGCAGGATTCTCTACGGCGCCACCTGCTCTGACCATGGTTCTAAGCCTTGCCAATTCTGCCCTGAGTTCGGACAGTTTCTTGGTCCTGTCCTCGGAGGACATACTATTGATTTCCTTAGTCCTCAGTATGGGCATCTATTCTTTGACCTCCTCACCATCGCCTGGTTTGTCTGTTTCAGCCTTTTCAGTTTCATCTTCAGCAGGTTCCTCTTCTGCCTCCTGTTCAGGGAGTTTCTGGTCAGTCAGTTTTTCAGGCGCCTGCTCCTTCAAAACTTCTTTCGCTGCTTGCTCCTCTGTTTTCTCTTGGGGCGGAAGCTCTTGAATAACCTTAATTTTATCCGGGAACTGAGCGTCCGGAGGCATTAACTTTACTCTAACGCCAATTATGCCAGGTTTTAGTTGAACATGGACTTCGGCTTTTCGCATGTTACGTAACGCGGGTTCACCACATCTTGGAAAGTAACCTGCTCGAAATTTCTCAAATCTGGCCCGCTCAGTACGCAGTTTGCCACTTATGACAATCTCCGCACCTAACGCTCCTGCGTCCATAACCTGGTTTAAGGCCCAAAAACCAGCACGCCTAAAGTGAACGCCACGCTGTAAAGCTGATGCGACACGGGCTGCGACGACATAAGCATTGAATTCAGGAACTTCAATTTCTGAAACCGATATCTGCGGATTTGTGACTTTAAAGGTCTCTTCTAAAGAAGTGGCGAGATCTTTTATCGTTTCTCCGCCACGACCTATAACCAAACCGGGACGCATGGCATATATGACCACATGGGTGCCTAGTGGCGTTTTGGAAAGGTTAACGCCGCCGTATCCTGCGCGTTCAAGTTTTTTTTGCAGAAACTCATCGATCTCAGTTTTCTTTATAGACTCGGTAATAAAACGTTTAACTATAGACATTCTAGGCTTCTCCTTGCCCGGGTTTCTCATCTAGAACAATCTCGATGTGAGTTGTCGTATCGTACTTTGGTGAAGCTCTTCCGTGAGCCCTGGGTGTGTATCGCTTTATCTTCATACCTTGATAAGCAGCCGCATGCATTACACGTAGTCTATCCACGTCCAATCCCTTGTTTTCCGCGTTAGCTTCTGCGGCTTCGATAACGTTTAGCACTTGTTCCACGGCTTTTATGGGATATCTACCCGCGAAAGTTTTCTCCATTCCACGACGGTGACCAAGCTTCTTTGTGTATCTCCTAAATGGTATGGATTTCTTCTTTTCCAAGACATCTTGGAGATATGTTTTTGCATTAGAAAGCATCATTCCCTTGACAGTTTTACATACTTCTCGGGTGGATTTATGGGACACTCGAACCTCTCGACCGCTGGCTTTCGCTGTCTTTTCAGGGTCTAATTCTTCTGCTACTATTGAGTATCCCCATTTTGGCATGAGTTTCTTCTCCAAGTGCGCATTTCAACAGCGTAATGGCGATTTATATGGCTTTCCGTATCACAACTAGCTTTTTCAGACTATACTGAAACGTGTAAGTCTGGATGTCGGACAGTACGGCGTGAGGTGTAAGATATCTGGATGCAAGATTGTCTTTTATAACTTACGCCAAGTTCACGTTCATGTTTTCTCGTGGCGTGGTTTTGCCATTTTTCTTGCGATACGCTCTTTTGGGGTCACTACGTGATGTTTATGTTTAAGACTTGATGTTACTTATCTAAACCGAAAAAAGAGGAGTAAACCAAAACGATTGACAAGAAGGAAACAATAACAATGTTACACGGCGCAGGAGGCAGCGTTATGCACAATCTCGTCAAAAATTACATCGCAAAACACTTCGGAGAACTGAACAATGATGCTGAGGTACCTCTTGCAGCAATGGACGACGCCGCGGTGGTTGACGGCATCGTTTTTAAGAGCGATTCGCATGCGGTGAAGCCCATATTTTTCCCTGGCGGAGATATTGGGCGAATGGCAATTTCGGGAACTGTAAACGACATCGCAGCATTAGGCGCCGAGCCGTTTGCATTAGCAAGCGGATTCATTTTGGAAGAGGGACTAGCGATTTCTGATTTTGAACGGATACTGGAGAGTATGCAGCAAACTTGCATTGAAGCAAACGTAGGGATAGTAACGGGGGATACCAAAGTCGTTGAAAAGGGAAGTCTTGGAGGCTGTGTTATGAATGTCTCTGGATTGGGCAGAAGAACCGCAGCACTGGAATACAACTTGAAAGTAGTAAAGAAATACCGAAGCGACTTCAAATCGCGTTGGATTCTCGACTCCAACTTGAGTGTTGGAGACAGAATCATTTTATCCGGAACTATAGGCGATCATGGCTTGGCTGTGCTTTCTGCCCAACAAGGACTAAGTTTCGGGAGCGAAATAAAGTCCGATGTGAAACCACTGAACAAGTTAATCCAGAGCCTGTTGGGCGAAATCGGCGGAGTCACAGCCATGAAAGACCCTACACGAGGCGGGATAGCAGATGCTTTGAATGAATTCAGCGAAAAATCCAAAGCAGGAATACTGATCCGCGAAGACAAAATCCCGATCAGAGAAGACGTCTCCGCAGCATCTGAAATGTTGGGCTTGGACCCGCTTGAAATTGGCAACGAAGGAAAAATGTTAATCGGCATTATACCGACTGAAGCATCCAATGTTCTGAACTGGCTGAAGCAAACTGAAGAAGGTAAGGACGCGGAAATAATCGGCGAAGCAACAAAGGAATTCAAAGGCGTTGCTATGCAGACGGTTGTAGGGGGCAAACGAATAATAAGTAGACCTGTGGGCGACCCGGTCCCGAGAATATGCTAGCATTCTCAGGTTCAATTACAAATCGAATTGCGATAGACTTGACCGATCTAAATCGTGAAACGTTTAAATAAATAATATCCAAACTTTTGAACATGAGTCGACGCAAATCGGGCAATAGGGCAACAAAGAAACGTACCCAAAAAAATAGGAAGTTACCTCTCGCAATAGGCTTGGTGGTAATAGTGGCAATTGGAATTGTGGCATTATACATGTTCTGGAATAATGGCGCAAGTGGTTCAACAGAATCTGCAGGAAAAGTCCTTCTTCAGACAACCATGGGAAACATCATAATTCAACTGCGGGACGATAGGCCAATCACTACTGAAAACTTCAAAAAACTAGTGCAACAAGGAGTATACGACGATACAATCTTTCATCGAGTCATAGCCAATTTCATGATCCAAGGAGGAGATCCAACTGGCACCGGATATGGCGATCCTTCCATCCCCAACATACAAGATGAACTAAGCGGCAACAATCTTAACAACCGAGGCACAATTTCAATGGCAAACACTGGACAGGCGAATACTGGAAGCAGTCAATTCTTCATTAACACGGTAGACAATAATTACTTAGATACAAAACATTCGGTTTTCGGAACTGTAATATCGGGAATGGATGTGGTTGACGCTATATCAAATGTTGCAACGGACGGGGAAAAACCCTTGATTGACGTAAGAATCATCAAAGCAGAAATAATGAGCTGACGTGCAGTTCTTCTTCTGCAAAAAAGCTAGACTCCACTTGTTCTTGCCCAAACTCTGCAAGTGCCTTCGCTGCTGACCATACAGGCGCCTATGGGTTTTTCGGGAGTACAAGCTTTCATAAACATTGGACATTCCGCGGGCTTTATCTTTCCAATTATTACCAAATGGCACTCGCAACCCAAAAGAAGATCCTTGCCTTGGGCAATGTTAACATCAAACTTTTTACGAGAATCATAGACCTCGAATTTCGCGCGTAACTTCAAAGCAGAATCAGGAATTCGGCCTATTCCCCGCCAATTCCCGCCAACGACCTCGAAAGTTTTGCTCATTATTTCCAGTGCTTTCGTGTTACCTTCCAATTTCACAACGCGTGAATATTCGTTCTCCAAGCGCGCCACCCTTTCTCTTTGTTGCCTGAGAATCATCAGAATCGCCATCAATACGTCAGTCGGTTCAAAACCGGCCACCACTGTAGGCATGCGGTAAACTCGGGCAAAAAGCTCATACGGCTTCAAACCTATGATGGCGCTAACATGACCGGGGGCAACGAAACCACTAATGTGCAGATCCCCGATTCCGAGCAGTAGTTCCATGGCAGGAGGTATGAGCCTGTGCGAAATTAGGAGACTAAAATTATCAGGAGGTTTTCTGAGCACTTCGACCGCCGTTGAGGGTGCAGTGGTTTCGAAACCGACGGCAAAGAAGGAGAATTCCTTTTCGCGCTCTTGCTCAGCCATCTTAACCGCGTCTGAAATACTGTAGACGATTCGTACATCTGCACCTTTCGCTTTAGATTCCAACAAACTGGCATAGCTTCCTGGCACGCGGAGCACGTCACCAAAGCATGTTACGACGACTCCTTTTCTTGCAAGTTCCACGGCTTCGTCAATCTCAGCTGCTGGCACTATGCAGACAGGACAACCTGGACCAGCTATGACCTCAACATTTTCCGGTAAAAGACTACGCAATCCGTAATGGGTTATAGTCCATTCGTGCGTTCCGCAGACATGGCATAGTTTGACCCTGCCTTCCTTGGGTGCCAGTTTCTGGATTTGTTGTGAAATGGCCTTTGTGAGCAGTGGGTCCCGGAACCTGAATTTTTCAGTCATTCCCGCTCAGCTCGAACTCACTGTTGACCAGCGGCAATGATCTCGTTCCATAAACGCAGTGTTTCGATAGCTTCATCTTTATCCATAGTTTGTATGGCATAACCTGCGTGAACTAAAACGTAGTCTCCCACTTTAGCTTCTACAAGAGCTATATTGACATCTCGCAGGACGCCTTCTCCAAAGTCCACTTTAGCGTTGCTGCCATCTACGTTTACTACTCGCGCTGGAATGGCCAAACACATGTTGATCAATTATAGACGGAAATGTACGGCGATAAAAGGGTATAGCCTAAGAAGACCAAAATCCGCCCATAACAGCCTGCCCAAACGAAATCCCACCATCGCCAGGCGGAACGGTTTCGTGAACAAGAAAACGTAAACCAGATGCATCCACGTTTTCCCGGATAATTCTTGCCAATATTTCATTGCAAGCTGCTCCGCCTGAGAAGGCAATTGCTTTAACGCCCAGTTCGTGCGCCTTATTAACGGCTATTGAGGCCAATCCTTTGGCCAAGTAGATATGAGCAGAATAAGCCAAATCAGTTACGGAAGCTTTTCCAAGGTTTTCTTGAATTGCCCATAGCATAGGTGTTGTTTCCAATATGTCGTGTCTAGTTTCCGGCTTCAGGCATAACACGTCTCTGCCATTGATTGCTGCGGATTCCAACTTCATTGCGGGTTCGCCTTCGTAACTGCGCTCGTAGCATAGCCCTAGGATAGCGGCAACCGCATCTAGAACTCTGCCGCAGCTTGTTGTTTCTGGTGAAATAGTTACCTTTTTGAGTTGATTAAGAATTAATCGTGCTTCGGTTTCTCCATGAGGTAAATGGACACTCTTTTGCATAAGCCAAGGTTCAACGTCAGATTTCTTGTTCAATATGGCTGCTGCCATTCTTATGGGAAAACGTGTAGCCATGTCTCCGCCAAGTAGAGGTTGTTTTTCCAGATGTGCTAATCGTTTGAACTTGGGTGATTCACGAGTACTTAATAGTATTTCGCCGCCCCATGAGCTGCCGTCCATTCCATAGCCATATCCGTCACAGACTATTGCCACTACCTCGTCTACGGCATGTTCGGCCATCAACGAAGTGGCATGCGCGTAATGGTGTTGCACTTTGATGAGCTCCCAATTATTTTCTTCTGAGAGTTCGGTCGCAAGAGCTGTTGTGACGAATTTTGGATGTAGGTCGCAGGTTATCGCTTCAACCTTGCTATTAGTCAGTCTCATAAGATGGTTTGTGGCTTCTCTGAGAAATTCCTTCGTTTCAACATTTTCCACATCGCCAATGTGTTGACTGATAAAAGCCTTGTTCTCGAGCAATAGGCAAGATGTATTGTTGAGTTCGCCACCCAAGCCTATGACACACCGTCTCGCTTTTTCTTTAAGCATTATTGGTGCAGGGGCATAGCCTCTGCTTCTTCTGAGAAAAGTCAGGTGATTTTGGTGAACTCGGAGGACAGAGTCATCGCAGCGATGAGCGATTTTGCGGTTGTGAAAAAGGAAATAATCTACTGTATCACACAAGCTTCGCAAGGCTTGGTCGTTGTCATTTATTATCGGTTGATTTGGGGGGTTAGCGCTTGTCATTACAAAGGCAACATCGTCTACCTTGTCGAAGAGCATATAATGCATCGCAGTATAGGGCAGCATAACGCCTATGTTGTGCAGGTCAGGGGCAACCAACGGAGATAGGCTGTAATTTCTTCTCTTTTTGAGCAACACTATGGGGCGAGCGGGAGAATTTAGCAGTGTTTCTTCCTCTGATGTCACTTCTGCAAAGGTTCTGGCTGCCTCTATGTTTCTGACCATGATGGCGAAGGGCTTTGCGCTTCTGTGTTTCGTTTTCCGAAGCTTCCGAAGCGGTACGTCATCCACAGCTGATGTTGCGATGTGGAAGCCCCCGTAGCCTTTAATGGCTAAGAGATATCCTTCGGAAAGGAGAAGCCCTGCTTCTTGTACGGGGACATCATTTTTTAGACAGACGCCGTTTCTCGTCGTCAAATAAGCTTGAGGGCCACATTCTGGACATGCTATCGTCTGGGCGTGAAAGCGTCTGTTCATCGGGTCAGAGTATTCCTTTTTGCAGTATCCACAGAGTGGAAATGCACGCATCGTCGTGTTACCACGATCGTATGGCAAGCGCTCGATGATTGTGAATCTGGGTCCGCAATTGGTGCATGTAATGAAAAAATATCCGTATCGTGGATCTTTGAGATCTCTTAGTTCATCAAGACATTGGCTGCATATCGCTATATCAGGCGGAATTACAGAGCCAGAATGTTCAGCCTGCTCGGAACTTTTTATGATTTTGAATTCTTTGTATTCGTTCTCGCCTGAGAGTCTTTGTGAAGTTAGATTGTAGACTTGAGCGAGTGGTGGTTGTTTTTCCTTTAGATCTCGCAAGAAATCTTCAACATCTCTTTTGCATCCTTCCGCCAAGATCTCGACACCGGCATCGCCTCTGTTGCGCACGTACCCTTGAATGCGATTCTTCAAAGCGATGCGATACACAAAGGGACGAAATCCTACTCCCTGGACAATGCCGGTCACTTCGATGTTGATACGCACGATTCAGCCTTCTCTGAGACAGAAAAAGAATAGTTCTCTTATACATTTCGAAGGGTGCTTCAAAGCCCATTCTCTGCCGATCCTATTTATTGCTGGAGCATGGGTACTTTGCGTAGGATCAGCCCAAGCGTCTCGCAAGGATTTTGTCAGAATAGAATAAAAGAAGGACTCAAAGAAATCAAGAAGCTGAGCTTTTAGTATTAATAACCAGCGAGCTGCTTTCTCCTTCCTTAAGGACCCGCTTTAGTACTTTGCCGGCTAAACTAAGGGGCAACTCTTTTCTGAACTCGATTTCTCGAACATTCTTGTATGGAGCCAGTTTGTCTTTGACGAACTCCATGATTTCCGATTCGGTAGCACTTTTATTGTCCTTCAGCACGATAAAAGCCTTGGGGATTTCGCCCCAAATTGGGTGAGGCTTCCCAATCACTGCACAAAGTTTCACAGCGTGGTGTTCGTAAATCACATCCTCTATTTCGCGTGGGTATACGCTGTAGTCTTTGAATTTGATAAGATCCTTCTTCCTATCGGTTATGTAGAAGTAGCCATCTTCGTCCATTCTTCCGATGTCGCCTGTCAAGAGCCATTCGCTACGGAGGACTAGTTCTGTTTCATCCGGATTCTTCCAATATCCCTTCATCACTTGCGGCCCCTTCACGGATAGTTCACCTATCAAACCTGTCTCAAGCGTTTTTTCTCCTGTTTCCAGATCGACTATTCGTGCATCGGTATCTGGAAGCGGCAATCCGATTGAACCGACTTTCACCCTTTTCATCGTTCTATCTACCGGAGTACAATGTGTAACCGGCGAAGCTTCCGTCAAGCCATAACCTTCAGCTAGAAAACCGCCTGAGATCTCCATGAACTTCTTCTGAACATGAGGGGGTAAAGGGGATGCTCCTGAAATGCACACACGGATACTTGTTAAATCATATCGGTTTATGTTTGGGTTGGCAAGCAACAACGAGTACATCGTAGGGACGCCGCAAAACACTGTGACCCTGCGTTGCTGAATATTCTCTAGCGCCGTTTGCGGATCGAACCTGTGAAGGAGCACAATTCGCGCTGCCAAGTTTATTGGCACGTTCATACTCGTGGTCATCCCATAAATGTGGAATAAGGGCAGGGCGGCCAGGAATGTTTCATTTGCAGCATTACTCTTTATCCAAGCACTGAACGCAAGCGCGTTCGAAACCAAATTTGAGTGTGTCAGCATTGCACCTTTGGCTGTGCCAGTTGTTCCGCCTGTATACTGAAGGACGGCCAAATCCTCTTCTGCATTGATTGCTATTTTTGGAGGTCTTGACTCTGCATTCTTTTCAAGAAGTTCGTCGAACGAATAGACAAGAAGATTTTCCTCGGTTGCATTTGAGAAAAGGTTGGGATGAGGGACATAGTCATACAAGCTAGTGGCAATAGCTCTTTTCAGACTTGTTCGCGACCAGACTTTCTGTACAGTGGGATATAGCGAGTCGATGGCTACAATCGTGGCTGCCTCAGAATCGCGTAATTGATATTCGATCTCACGTTCTTTGAGTAATGGACTAATAGTTGTTACTACGGCACCTATCTTGAGAATGGCAAAATAGGCTATTACAAACTGGGGAACGTTGGGCAGAAGAATCGCCACCCGATCACGCTTTCTTACACCTGTCGCTGCAAGTGCAACGGCAAGTGCCCCAGACGACGAATTCAAATCTCGAAAAGTAAGCTCTCTGTTGGAAGACACTATTGCCACTTTTTCAGGGTACCTTTTCGCGGTCCTTTCAAGAACTTCGTGTAATGCAATTCGAGTTTTGATGCTCTTGGGAACGTTTTTAGGCCATGAGCCAAACCAGGGCTTATCCTCTGCGTTCATGGGTGACAAGACTCTCATCTCTAGATGTGCCGGAGTAATAATATTTTTCAAAAGGCGATTCAAGAATTCATTCAGAAGAAAAACAGGTTAACCAAATAAAGCATCCCCAAGTGAAGAGGATAGTAGATGTAGAAAGCATACTTTCTTAACGTGTAGTATCTACTGGCGTCGGGAATGGATATTTCCTTCTTCAAGAAGTCTTTCTCATGTAAGAGTATGAGGGGTAAGGCAAGAAGGGAAAATAATTGATTGGTTTGAAAAACGAGAAGGTTCACGCCCACGAGAGATAGAATGCCCAGTAAAGGTTTACTTCTGAGGAGCTTCATACAGCATACCGAAAGTATTACATAGAAATTGCCCTCCATGTTCAAGACGACGGAAAGAAGAATTGCTAAAGGAAGGATCAGAAGGAAGGTTTCTAGCGATTTCTTTTTGAGAACATACAAAGCCAGAGCGCTTAAACAAAGCGGGAATAGAATATTGAGTTGTTCAAATGGCTGAAATTTGAATGCAAGAGAGTATGGAATTTGGGAAATGAGAGCGAAGAAAAATATCGTTATTATGTACCTTCCCGGTTTTTTCGTGTCTTCAATTCCCAAAGTTATGAGATAAGCGAACAATGGAAATGCTATTCTGCCAACTACGCGAAAAAGAACGAGCTCCGGATAGAAAATAGCCCCCACGTGGTCCATGGTCATAGTCGCGATGGCCACTAGTTTGAGTATTTCTCTACCGAAGTCGAATGTCCTTACCATCGAAACACAGCTATCTCAAAAAGACCACGTGGTTGATAAAGGCTTCATTATCTGAGGAAATAACGGAGGATATCGCCGTGAAAGAATAGAATCTTCTCAAGCTTTCTCGGAAATGTCGAATAACCAAGACTTATTGGGAAATTATGGTCTAATTCCTTTAACCTCCTTTTTTTAAACTAGGGTGTTCGCTTAGAATCTGATTCAATGTCTTTTTACAAAAACGTGTCTAATCAAGATGTTTGAATGTATGTTTTCTATTTGAACACCATGGAAAGTTATTTATTCGCCATCATGAGAAAACATAAACTCGTAACATCACGGAGGAAATGACACATGGCTAAATGTCCAAAATGCGGAACCGAAGTGTCGAAGCCTAAAAAAGTATGGAAAATGGCTGGACGACCAGACAAGCAAGGGAAACGAATGCAATTGGAAATCGGGCTTTATGAATGCCCCAAA
>Ga0316628_100001247_pt1 | contig 17773 bp, 16 predicted proteins | sample OWC_Aug_M2_C1_D5_FD_207648 | JGI IMG/M metagenome (GOLD analysis project Ga0316628, IMG submission 207648) | Wetland soil microbial communities from Old Woman Creek delta, Ohio, United States - OWC_Aug_M2_C1_D5_C | ecosystem: Environmental > Terrestrial > Soil > Wetlands | place: USA: Ohio... | reverse complement strand
CGCACCAGCTCGTCACTCATATCGGAGGGCCTCCGCGGGATCGAGCCGCGCCCCCTGCCGGCTCGGCAGCAGGGTGGCGCCGAGGGAGAGGATCATGGCGATGGTCGCCACCATGGCGATCTGCAGCGGATCGAGCTCCCAGGGCAGCGTGGAGAGCTGGTAGACGCTCGCCGGCAGGGTGTCGATCCCGGTGATGGCCTCGATCTGCTTCTGGATCCAGTCGAGCTGGGTCGTCACGACGAGGCCGCCTATGACACCGGCTAGCGTACCAACCAGGCCGATCAGCGCACCCTCGATGGCGAAGATGCGCTCGATCGCCGAGTCCTCGGCGCCCATCGCCTTCAGGATGGCGATGTCGCTCGACTTCTCCATGATCATCATGATGAGGGTGGCCACGATCACGAAGGCGGCCACCACCATGATCATGGTGAGCAGGAAGAACATCATCATGCGCTCGGTCTTGAGCGCCTGGAAGAAGGCCGGGAAGTACTCCTTCCAGTCGCGGGTGTAGAACGGGTAGCCGAGCTCGTGCTCCACCGCCTGCCCGACGCGCTGCGAGCGGTAGAAGTCGCGCACCCGCACCTCGATGCCGTCCACCACGTCGCCGACGCGCCGGAAGTCCTGCGCCGCCGGGAGGCTGGTGTAGGTGAAGACCTCGTCCCACTGGAAGAAGCTGGTCTTGAAGATGCCGACCACGCGGAAGCGCTTGAGGCGCGGCCCGGGGCCGAGGGGCGTGGGCGGCCCGCCGAAGGGCGACACCAGGAGGAGGTCGTCGCCCACCTGCAGCCCGAACGCGCCCGCGAGCTCGCTCCCGATCAGGATGCCCGGCTCGGGCTCCTCGCCCGCCGCGCCGGCCGGCGGCGGGACCGGCGCCTCGAGACCCGCCAGGGAGCCCGCGCCGCGCTTCAGGTCCTCGGCCAGGTCCGTCACGCCCTCGACCCGCTTGGGATCGATCCCGCGCAGGCGCACGCCCACGATCTGGCCCTGCGGGCCGCGCACCATGCCCTCGGCATCGAGATAGGGCGAGGCGCCCACCACGTCCGGCTGCTTCAGCACCCGGGCCAGGACGTCGCGATAGCCCTCGAAGGCACCGAGCCCGCTCTGGATCGTGAAGTGGGCCCGGTTGCCGATGATCTCGTCGCGCCAGGTGCGCTCGAAGCCGTTCATCACCGAGAGCACGGTGATGATGAGCCAGACGCCGACCGCCACCCCGCCGACGCAGATGAGCGTGATCACCGAGATGAAGGTCTGGCGCCGCTTCGCCACCAGGTAGCGCACGGCGATGAACCACTCGGCGCTGCGCCGCATGTCGACCAGCCCCGCCGCGGCGAGCGGGAGCAGGCCGAGCACCACCAGCGCCACCACCGCCAGAAGGAGGCTCGCCCCCGCCCCCGCCAGCGCCGGGGCCGGCCGGCGCAGTGCCAGCGCGAGCCCGAGACCCGGCACCAGCACCGCCGTCAGGAGCCAGAGCAGCCGCTCGGACTCTCCCGCGCCGCCGCCGCGGCGCCGCCGCAGCCAGAAGAGGGCCGCCGCGATCGCGGCCACGGCGAGGGGCGCGGCCGCCAGGAGCGGCTTGCCCGTCCCGCCCGCCGCGAGCCCGTAGCCGAGCCCGAGCACGACCAGCGCGAGCTGGCCGAGGCGCGACGGCGCGAAGAGCCGGAGCAGGAGCCGCGCCAGCGGCACGCCGAGCGCCACCGCCGCCACCGCCGCGAGCGCCGCCTCGCCGAAGGCGCGCAGCGCCGCCTCGCCACCGGCCGCCATGGCGTCGGGCGCGCGCAGCTCCGCCAGGAGCCCGCCCGCGCCGGCGGCCACCACGAGGCCGGCGAGGACGCTGCTCGAGACGCGGCGCGCGGCGCGCGCGAAGCGCTCGAGCACCACCACGGCGGAGCCCAGGAAGAGCAGGGTCAGCGCGTTGATGCCGAGGGCGATCGCCACGATGAACGAGAGCGCGAGCGTGCCGCCCGCCGCGGTGAGGAGCTGCCACCCCGCTTCGAGCCAGTGGCTCATCCGCCCTGCTCCGGCTTCATGTGGGGGAAGAGCAGCACCTCGCGCAGGCTCGGAGCGTCCGCCAGCACCATCACCAGGCGATCCACGCCCACGCCGAGACCGCCGGTCGGCGGCATCCCGTGCTCGAGCGCGAGCAGGAAGTCCTCGTCCATGGGATGCGCCTCCTCGTCGCCCGCCGCCGCCTCCAGCCGCGCGGCCTCGAAGCGCGCCCGCTGGTCGTCGGGGTCGTTCAGCTCGCTGAAGGCGTTGCCGAGCTCCATCCCGGCCACGAACACCTCGAAGCGCTCCACCAGCCGCGGGTTCTCCGGCGCCCGCTTGGCCAGCGGCGAGATCTCCACCGGATGGTGGGTGATGAAGGTCGGCTGCACCAGCGTGGGCTCCACGAACTCGCTGAAGACCGTGTCCACCAGCACGCCCCAGGTGGGGGGCCGGGGCACACCGCGCTCCAGCAGCAGCCGCGCGAGACCCCGCTCGTGGTCGGAATCGAAGACGTCGAGGCCCGTGCGCTCCAGGACCGCGTCGCGCATCGAGAGCCGCGGCCACTCGCCGCCGAACTCGATCTCCTGGCCCTGGAACTTCACCCGCGTGCCGCCGGTGACGCGAGGGACCACGAACTGGAACAGGCCCTGCACCAGGTCCATCATGTCGCGGAAGTCGGCGTAGGCCTGGTAGCACTCCATCATCGTGAACTCGGGGTTGTGCTTGCGCGACACTCCCTCGTTTCGGAAGTTGTGGCCGATCTCGTACACGCGGTCGAGGCCGCCGATCACCAGGCGCTTCAGGTAGAGCTCGTCTGAGATCCGCAGGTAGAGATCCTGGTCGTAGGCGTTGTGGTGGGTGACGAAGGGACGCGCCGCAGCGCCGCCGTAGAGCGGCTGCAGCACCGGCGTCTCCACCTCCAGGAAGCCGTGCTGGTCCAGGAAGGCCCGCATCGCGGAGACGGCGCGGCTGCGCAGCAGCGCCACGCGCCGCGCGTCCTCGTTCACCAGCAGGTCCAGGTAGCGCTGGCGGAAGCGCAGCTCGACGTCCTGCAGGCCGTGCCACTTCTCCGGCAGCGGACGCATGCTCTTGGCGAGGAGCTCGAGGCGCTCCGCGGCGACCGTGAGCTCGCCCTTGCGCGTGCGCCAGACCCGGCCCTCCACCCGCAGGAAGTCGCCGACGTCGAGGGCCTCGAAGAGCTCGCGCTGGCGCGGCTCCAGCTCCGCCGGCTGCACGCTGGCCTGGATCTCGCTCCCGTCCTCGCGCAGCACCAGGAAGGCAAGCTTGCCGAAGCTGCGAAGCGCCAGCAGGCGGCCCGTCACCGCGGCGCGCGGGCGCTCCGCGTCGAGGGCCGCGGCGTCCTTGGCGTCGTGCGCCGCGCGCACCGCCGCGATCCGCTCGCGCGGCCCGACCCGGGCGGGATAGGGATCCACCCCCTCGGCGCGGAGCTTGGAGAGCCGCTCGCGCCGGGTGCGCCGCTCCTGCTCGCTCATGCCGCCCCCCTCGCCCGGCCCGCGCGCTGGAGGAGCGTCGCCCGGATGAAGCGATCGATGTCGCCGTCCAGCACCGCCTCGGCGTTCCCGGCCTCGACGTCGGTGCGATGGTCCTTCACGCGCTGCTGGGGGTGGAGGGTGTAGGAGCGGATCTGGCTGCCGAAGTTGATGTCGCGCTTCTCGCCGCGCAGCGCCGCGAGCTTCGCCTCCTGCTCCTCCCGCGCACGCTCGTAGAGCCGGGCGCGCAGCACCTTCATCGCGGAGGAGCGGTTCTTGTGCTGCGAGCGCTCGTTCTGGCACTGCACCACGATTCCGCTCGGGATGTGGGTGATGCGTACGGCGGTCTCCACCTTGTTCACGTTCTGGCCGCCCGCGCCGCCCGAACGGTAGGTGTCGACCCGCAGGTCCTTCTCGTCGATCTCCACCTCGATCTCGTCGTCGATCTCCGGCAGGACCTCGACGCCGGCGAAGGCGGTCTGCCGGCGGTGCTGGGCGTCGAAGGGGGAGATCCGCACCAGTCGGTGCACGCCTTCCTCGGTCTTCAGATAGCCGAAGGCGTACTCGCCGCCGATGGTGAAGGTGGCGCTGCGGATGCCGGCCTCGTCGCCGGGCTGGACGTCGAGGACCTCGGCCTTGAGCCCGTGCCGCTCGGCCCAGCGCAGGTACATGCGCATCAGCATCTCGGCCCAGTCGGCCGCGTCGGTGCCGCCCGCGCCCGCGTTGATCGAGACGATGGCGTTGCTGGCGTCGTGCTCGCCGCCGAGCAGCCGCCGTAGCTCGGCGGCGTCGAGCTCGCCCGCGCACTCCTCGAGCTTCTGCGCGGCCTCGGCCCGGGTGGCGGCGTCGTCCGCCTCGCGCGCCAGCTCGAGCAGGACGCCGGCGTCCTCGAGGCCGCTCTCCAGGCGGCCGAAGAAGGCGAGCTCGCGCTCGAGCGCCCGCTTCTCGCGCAGCACGCGCTCGGCGCGCTCGCGATCGGCCCACAGGTCCGGACGCGCGGCCTCCGCGGCGAGCTCGTCCAGCCGCGCGTGCGAGCCCGTCAGGTCAAAGTCGCCCCCGGAGCTCGTCGAGCCGCGCGCGCAGCGCGGCGAGCCGTTCCGCGAGCTCGTTGGCGTCCGGGGCGACGGGCGTCGCCTGCTCCGTCATGCTTCCTCTCTCGCCGCGCGCCGCCGCGCGACCACGATCCAGGCCACCAGCTGCGCCCAGCACACCCCTGCAAACACGTCGCCGTGTCGGGCGTAGAAGGAGCCCCCGAGCGGCGGCGGCCGCAGCGGCACGTCGTGCACCAGGAAGCCCGGCTCGAAGATCGGCGTGTGCTCGACCACCCGCCCCCGCTCGTCGATGAAGGCCGAGACCCCCGTGTTGGCCGCCCGCGCGGTCCAGACGCGCAGCTCCGCGGAGCGCAGCGCCGTGATGGCCAGGAACTGGTAGGGCGCCCCCGTCCGCCCGTACCACGCGTCGTTGGTGATCGCGAGCAGCACCCCGGCCCCATCCCGCACGAAGCGGCGCATGAGGTCGGGAAAGAGGAGTTCATAGCAGATGGGCACGCCGGCGCTCACGCCGCCGGGGGGACCGTCCGGCACGGGGATCCGGAGGGCGCGCGGCGCCGCACCCGGCGTCACGTCGTCGCGAGCGATGCCGCGGGCCAGCGCCGAGACGAAGAGGCCGAGCACGCCCCGGAAGGGCACGTACTCGCCGAAGGGAACCAGGTGGGTCTTGTCGTAGCGGTCGAGGAGGTGGCCCTCGGGATCGAACACGAACGCGCTGTCGAAGAAGCGGAAGTCCCGGTCCTGGCCCTCGAGCCCCACCCCGCCCACCACCAGGGTGGCCCGGCTGGCCCGGGCGAGGGCCTCGAGACGCTCGCGCAGCGCGGGGTCGATCTCGATCGCGCCCGGCACCGCGGTCTCCGGCCAGAGCACGAGCCGCGCCCCCGCCGCGACCGCACGACGGGTCAGGTCCTCGTAGATCTCGAGCGTGCGCTCGGCGAAGGCCGGGCTCCACTTCACGCCCTGGTCAATGTCGCCCTGGAGGACGGCGATCCGCACCGTGTCCTCCGTCCCGGCCGGAGCGCTCGGCGCCAGCGCGAGCGAGAGCGCGCCGAGGCCATGGGCCAGCGCGACGGCGCCGAGCCAGCCGAGCGCCGCCCGCGGTCGCCCGCCCCCGCCGCGCAGCGCGCGCACGAGGTCGGCCAGCGCCGCGCCGCCGAGCGCGCTCACCCAGGAGAGCCCGATCACGCCGGTCCAGGGCGCGAGCCCGAGGAGCCAGGGGTTCTGGTGCTGTGCGTAGCCCACCACGCCCCATGGGAAGCCCGACAGCACCCAGTGTCGCCCGTGGTCGAGCGCCGCCCAGAGCGCGGCCACCGCCGGCGGCGAGTCGAGGCCGCGGCGTTCGAGCCGCGCCAGCACGGCACCGAAGGCCCCGCCGAAGAGCGCCATGTAGGCGGCGAGACCGACCGGCGCGAGCAGGCCCACCGCCAGCGGCGCGCGGCCATAGACCACCGTCACCACGTAGATCCAGTGCAGGATCGCCGCGTGCGCGACGAGAGCCGCCAGGAAGCCGGCCCGCGCGGCGCGGCCGGGCGCGAGGCCGCGCAGCCCCGCCACCAGCAGCGCCGGCCCGAGCCAGACCAGGAGCCAGCCGAGGTCGAGCACCCGTCCCGCCACGGGATGCGGAAACGAGAGAAAGCTCACCACCGCGTAGGCCGCGAGGATCCACACCCTGCGAGCGCGGGCGGGGCGCGGCGACGCGGCCTCGCGGGGGACCTGCGCCGCGGCGGCGACGCTCACGCCGGCTCCACCTCGCGGCGCAGGCGCCGCTCCTCCGCCCGCATGCGCCGGGCCTCCGCCGCGACCTCGTGGTCGTGCCCGAGGAGATGCAGCACGCCGTGGATCAGCAGCCGGCAGAGCTCCTCGTCGAGGCTCCGACCTCCCGCTCGCGCCTGGCGCGCGGCGACCCAGAGGCCGATCACCACGTCGCCGAGGAGGCCGCCCCGGTGCCGCGCGTGCGCACCCTCGAGCAGGGAGAACGAGAGTACGTCGGTCGGGCGCTCCCGCCCCCGCCACTCGCCGTTCAGCCGCGCCATGGCGTCGTCGTCCACCAGGCTCACGGAGAGCTCGGAGTCTCCCTGGCCGAGCGCGCGCAGGACGTCACGAGCGCGCGCGCGGAGCAGGGCCCGATCGAAGCGGGGCGCGTCGCGCCGGCGCGGCGGCCCGACCAGCCGCACCGTCATCCGGCGTCGGGATCGGGTTCGGGCTCGGGCGGCTCGTCCTCCCGGCGACGCAGGGCATCGCGCTCGTAGGCACGGACGATCGACTGCACCAGGGGATGTCGCACCACGTCCGCCTCGCCGAAGCGCATGAAGCCGATCCCCTCCACGCCCTCCAGCACGCGACAGGCCTCCACCAGCCCGCTCGGCTTGTCGCTCGGCAGGTCGATCTGCGTCACGTCGCCCGTCACCACGGCCTTGGAGTTGAAGCCGAGGCGGGTCAGGAACATCTTCATCTGCTCGGCGGTGGTGTTCTGCGCCTCGTCGAGGATCACGAACGAGTCGTTCAAGGTGCGGCCGCGCATGAAGGCGAGCGGTGCCACCTCGATCACGCCGCGGTCCATGAGCCGCGCCGCCTTCTCGAAGTCCATCATGTCGTGGAGCGCGTCGTAGAGCGGGCGCAGGTAGGGGTTCACCTTCTCCGCCATCGAGCCGGGCAGGAAGCCGAGCTTCTCGCCCGCCTCCACCGCCGGACGCGCGAGGATCACGCGCGAGACCTCGTGGCGGTTCAGCGCCGCCACCGCCATCGCCATCGCCAGGTAGGTCTTTCCCGTCCCGGCGGGACCCACCGCCAGCACCAGGTCGCAGGTGCGCATCAGCTCCAGGTAGCGGCGCTGGTTCAGGGTCTTGGCGGCGATGTGGCGCCGCGCGCCGACCGCCGCCAGCACGTCCTCGTACATCTCGCCGAGGGCGCCCTCGGGCTCGCTGGTCAGCACGCGCACCGCCTCTCGCACGTCGCGCGCCTGGAGCGGGTGTCCGCTGCGGACGCGGCCGTAGAGCTCCTCCAGGGCCTTGCGCGCGACGCCCACCTCCGCGGCACCGCCGACCAGGCGGACCTCGTTCCCGCGAGCCCGCACGCTGACGCCGAGCTCCTGCTCCAGGATCCGCAGCGTGCGCTCGCCGTCGCCGTAGAGCTCGGCGGCGCGGTGGTTGTCGTCGAAGACCAGGGTCTGTCGGACGGAGGCTTGGTTCTGGCTCAGAGGCGGTGGCCCTTTCCGGCTGCCCGGCGGCTGTCCGGGGCATCAGTGCTCCGGAGGGAGCAGCAGGAAGTCGTCCCCGTGACGCGCGTAATAGTACGGGCGCCCCGACGCAGGCGTCAACGCGGCCGGGTCGAGGAAGCCCTCGCTCACCAGATCGTCGAGGCGCTCCGGCCAGACGCCCCGGGCCAGGCGATAGGCCTCGAGCGCGTTGCGCATGCGGCGCGTCTCGAAGGCCGAGCGCGCGTCCTCGAGCGGGGCGCTGGGCAGCGCGCTGCCCGGCGCCGGCGGCGCCGCAGGTCGGCCCAGCGTGGCCGCGCCGAGCAGGCCCCCGAGCAGCAGGAAGGGCAGGCCGAGGGCGATCAGCGCCGGCGCCCGGCGCGCCGCCACCAGGGGCGCGCGCAGACGCCGGCGCCGCGCGCGCTCCACCTGCTCGGGATCGAGGGGGGAGATGCAGCCCGCCCGGCGCAGCTCCGCCAGGATGCGCGTGGCCTCGAAGCTCCCGAGCCGGGAGAGATCGATCACGCGCCGCGCGGGTAGCCGGCCGTCGATCAGGGCGAAGACCTTCTCCGCGGCGGCCACCTTGCGCGGCGGCTCGCCCTGCATCCGCTTGCGGAAGGCGTCGAAGCTCCCGCTGCGCTGGAACACCACCTCGGCGGAGGGCACCTGCTCCGCGAAGGTCTGCCACTCGTCGACCATGCGCAGACCGTCCATCAGGATCTGCTCGGCGCCGAGGAGCGAGCCGTGCTCTCGCTCGTGGCTCACGGACTCCGCGCGGAAGTGGAAGGAGCCGCCGGTCCAGCGCAGGAGATCGAAGATGGTCTCGCGGGTGAGCAGGTCGTCGATGGTGGCGAGGTCCTCGCGGGACACGGCGCGGCTCTCCAGCGCCACCCGCGGCAAGGTCTGCACGCTGGCGCTGCACTCCTTCTGCAGCTCCTCCAGCTTCTCGCGCGTCAGGACGCCGCAACGCACGAGCATGTCGCCGAGCGCCGCGTACTCGCCGCCGCCCATCGGCGCGGCGGAGACGACGTGCCCGCGGTCGAAGCGCAGCTCGACGCTGCCCTCCTCTCCCGACACCTCGAGGACTCCGGTCTTGGTCTGCTGGCCGATCAGCTGGAAGACCTCGGCGATGCCGAAGTCCTTCAAGTTCCCGCGCAACGCGATCGACACGCCTCAGGCCTCCTCGCGCAGCTTCCAGGCGAGCAGCGCCGTCACGCCGTGAAGTCCGCACAGACCGAGGAGCGCCGCGTCGAGCGCCCAGCGTCCCGCCGCGCCCGCCGCCAGGGGGTCGGGGGCGAGCCCGGCGCCGACCGCGACGAGGGCCCCGAGGCCTCCGCCGGCGAGCGCGCCCAGCAGTCCGAGCAGCGGGCGGCGGGCGAGCGCTCCCGCCGCCCCCGGAAGCGCCAGGGCGAGCCCGAGCTCGAGCCACTCGCGGCGCCACTGGCGCAGCCTGAGATCGGTGAGACGCGCGATGCGCATGGCCGGATCCGTGGTCTCGGGCCGGTGGAAGAGCCGCCCGCAGCCGTTGCACAGCCTCGCGTCCGATGCACAGCGGTCGCAGCGCGGGCACATGCGCGCGCCGCAGCGCGGACAGCGCGCCGAGGAGCGCCAGCGGCGGGAGAGGGCCAGCGCCAGGGCTCCGCCCGCGGCGAAGGCGAGCGCCGCCAGCGGCGTCTGGCCGCCGAGCCGTCCGGGCGCGAGCGGTGCGCGCAGGCGGGCCGCGAGGGGCCCGGCGTCGGCGCGCTCCAGCAATCGCTCGCGTACGCCCGCCACGGGGAACGGTGTGTCGAAGGTGAAGCCGGCACTGCGGACGCTCGCGAGATCCGTCAGCTCCGCCACCAGGTCCTCGTCCAGGGCCTGCGCGCGGCCGAGGGCTTCGGCGTGGCGCTCGAGACGGATGCCCCGCGCGTAGGCATGGGCGAGGTTGAAGTAGGTGAGCGCGTCGGGCTCGAGCTTCGTCGCCTGCTCGAAGAGCGCCGTCGCGCCCTCCAGGTCGCCGAGCGCGAGGCGGACGTTGGCGGCGTCGTTCTCGAGCGCGCCGTCCGGAGGGCCCTCTGCCAGGAGCGCCTGGTAGCGCGCGTCGGCCAGCGCGAGGTCGCCGTCGCGGCGGGCCTGGGCGGCCAGGGCCTCGGCCGCCAGGCGATCCTTGCCTGCGGCGCGCCCGAGCCGGGCCCGCTCCGCCCGCGAGGAGAGGCCGTGCTCCACGCTGCTGGCGGCATCCACCACGGGATCGGCGCCGAGAGCGGCGAGACTGCGGGCCGATGCCGCGAGCACGGGATGCAAGGCGACGACGAGGAGCAGCGCGGCCAGCGAGGCGGCACCGCGGCCTCGGCCGCGCGTGCGCAGCATCACCACGGCGAAGAGGCCGAGGCCGAGCCCGAGCCAGCCCCCACCGAGGGCGGCCGGCGCCAGGATCAGCGCCGTCAGGAGGCCGGCCTGCGCGAAGTCCGGGAGCCCGCCGCCGAGGAGATCGCCGAGATCGTGGGCCGCCGGCCGCGCCACGCGCGCGGCCGCCAGCCCGAGATGGAGCAGGCTTCCCGCGAAGAGAGCGAGGGCCAGCAGGTAGAGCGCGTTGGCCCGCCACCAGAGCGAGGCCTCGAGCTGCCGGTCCAGTGAGCCCACCGCGGAGAGTGCGGCGCGAGCGGCCCCGAGCCAGTCGCCAGATCCCCAGCGCGCGCTCGCGAGGGCGCTCCGAGCCAGCGGAAGGTCCGGAGCCAGCTCGACGGCAGCTTCCGCCCGCTCCAGGGGAGAGCCGGGGCCGCGACCCAGGAGAAGGGCCCGTGCCGCGCCATCGAAGTCGTCCAGCCCGAGCTCCCGGGCGATGGCGCGCGTGCGGTGTACCCGCTCCGGCAGACCGAGCGTCGGATCGCTCCACGCGCCGAGCAGGTCCGGCCGGGAGGCGACGGGGAGGACCGGCCAGCCCTCGGACATGACCTTCTCCGGGGTGTCCGCCGGCGGGCTCGGGGCGGCGGCGGCGCCCGGCGCGGTCGCGGGCGCCTCGGCAGGGCGCGGCTGGGCGAGCGCGGGCTCCGGAGCCAGCGCGAGTCCGAGCCAGAGCCACAGGCCGGCCCTCAGGAGCCGGCAGACGTGTCCGCGAGCGCTCAGACCGAACCCCTCCCGGGCACTCGAGCCCGGGAGCCGTATCGGTCGGTGGGGCGCGGTCCTGAAACGGCGGCTGCGCCGTCGACGCCGGCGGGCGAGGGGCCTATGTTCCGGCCCCGCTTCCCGTTCCGGGAAGCGAGCGGAGGAGCAGGGTGGCGAACCACAAGTCCGCCGAGAAGCGCGCCCGCCAGGCGGAGCGCCGGCGCGCGCGCAATCGCAGTCAGAAGAGCCGTGTCCGGAGCCTGGTGAAGGAGTGCCGCGACGCGCTGGCCGGTGGCGGAGGATCGGCGGAGCAGCTCCGGCTGGCCGAGAGCGCGCTGGCACGGGCCGCCACCAAGGGCGTGATTCCCAAGCGGCGCGCGAGCCGCACGGCATCGCGGCTGGCCCGGCGCGCCGCCCGCGCCCAGGCGGCCCCGCGCTAGGGGCAAGCGAAGCGCGCAGCGAGCCGCAGGCGAGCGAAGGGCGCAGCCCGGCGGCGCAGCCGCCGGTGCGCCTGAGGCCAAGCGAAGCGCGTAGAGCCGCAGGCGAGCGAAGGGCGCGGCCCGGCGGCGCAGCCGCCGGTGCGCCTGAGGCCAAGCGAAGCGCGCAGCGAGCCGCAGGCGAGCGAAGGGCGCAGCCCGGCGGCGCAGCCGCCGGTGCGCCTTGGCCAAGCGAAGCGCGTAGAGCCGCAGGCGAGCGAAGGGCGCGGCCCGGCGGCGGCAGCCGCCGGTGCGCCTTGGCTAGGCCGAGAGGCCGAGCACCAGACGCTCCAGGGCGAGATCCGGATCGATTCCGCCCTGCCCCTTCAGCACCTCGTCCGCCTGATGGATCGCCCGTAGACCCGCGAGCAGCCGCTGCGCGGTGTAGCGCCGCGACTGGCTCTCGAGCTTGCGCAGCAGGAAGGGCGGCCCCGGGACCGAGCCGCCGCTGCGGAGCCGCAGCAGCTTGCGAAAGTGCCCGGCCAGGGTGCCGAGCACCACCGGGCCCGGCGAGCCCGCCCGGCGCAGCCGCGCCAGGAGCGCCAGCGCATCTCCCGGGCGCCCCTCTCCGATGGCGTCGGTGAGCTCCCAGATCGGCTCCTCCGCCACGTCGAGCGCGCACTCCTCCACGTGGGCGCGTTGCAGGCGCCGCGCGGGCGCCGCCACCAGAGCGAGCTTCGCGATCTCCTGACGCATCAGCAGGAGCTGCGGGCCGATCCGCTCCGCCAGCAGCTCGGCCACGCCCGCCTCGAGCGAGAGACCCTGCCGCCGCGCCTCCTCGCGCGCGAAGGCCGCGAGGCTGGCTGCTCCCAGGGGCGCGTCGCAATCGACGCGCACCGCGGGCTCGCGCTCGAACGCCTTGGCCCAGCGCTCGCGCCGGTCGGCCCGCGCCGCGGTCACCACCAGCACGCCCGGGGTCTCGGCCCCGAGCGTCGGCACCAGCTCGGCCAGCGCCTCCAGCAGCGCCCGCCCGGCGGCGCGTCCCTCCTCCGGCGCACGCAGCCAGACCAGGCGTCGCGGCGCCAGCACGGGGAGCGTGCGCAGGGCATCGGCCAGGGCCTGGGGGCTCGCCGCCGCGCCCTCCAGCCGATCGGAGTCGAAGTCCGGGGACGCGCCGGCGAGGGCCCGCTCGCGCAGCGCCGCGAGCGCGTCCTCCCGCAGCAGGGGCTCGGCGCCCGCCAGCAGGTAGGCGGGGCGCAGGCGCCCCGTCTCGAGCTCCGCGCGCAGCGCCTCCGGCGTCATGGCATCAGCCGCTCGAACAGCGCCTCGTGCACGCGCTCGGCCAGCACGCCCGCCACCCGGTGCAGGGCCTCCTCGCGATTCTTCCGCATCGCCTCCACGTCCGCGCTCGCGGTGTAGAGCTCGCTGTCGGCGAGCGCGTTCTCGTCCAGCTTCACCGCGGCGCCGTCGCGGCGCTTCACCTGCAGGTCGAGCTTCACTTGCACCTCGTACTCGAGCGCCAGGTCCACCGACGAGAAGCTGCGGCTCACGGTACGGATCGGCAGCACCCGGCCGCCGATCACGAGGTCGGCCTGGCTCGGGTCCTTCACCACCTGCAGCGCCCCGCGCCGCATGAACTCGCGCAGCAGGGCGTCGGTCACCACCAGCTCGTAGCCCGGCTCGTAGGAGTCGTTCTTGAAGGTCTGGATCGTGACGCGCCGTACGTCGCCGAGCGCGCCGCCATAGCGCAGGAGGTGGTAGCCGCAGCCGGAGAAGGCGAGGACGAGGAGGCACAGGGCGACGCGTGCGGGGCGACCTCTCACGGCGCGCGCAGGTATACCACAGGGTTCGAGGCGTCTACGAGTCGATCTTCAGCAGCCCCTTGGCGACGGAGAGCACGCGGTTCGCCTGGATCGGCTTGGTCAGGTACTCGTTCGCGCCGAGCCCGAGCGCCCGCTCGCGGTCCTCCTTCGCCCCCTCCGTCGTGATCACCACGATCGGCATCGCCTTCAGGTTGTCCTCGCCCCGGATCAGGCGGATCAGCTTGAGCCCGTCCATCACCGGCATGTTGATGTCGATCAGCGCCAGATCGAAGTGATCGCTCGACACCTTGCGCAGGCCGTCCATCCCATCCTGGGCCTCGACGATCTCCACGTTCTTCAGCCTCTTCAGGGCGAAGACGAGGAGCTGCCGCATGGTCGGGCTGTCCTCGACGATCAGGATCCGATGCTTCTCGCTCATGTCGTTCCCCTCTCCGCGCGCTCCGGGCGGACGACTCACTTCGTCAGGAGGTCGATGAACCCCTGGATCGTGTTGCGCTTCCGCTCGGACTCGGAGTAGAGCCGAGCGGAGAAGATGGCCGTGGCCGCGTGGCCGCCGAGCAAGGTGAAGAGCTCGTGGTCGAGCGGCGTGAACCGCTCCTTCTGCTGCAGCAGGCGATGGATCGCGATCGCGCCGACCGGCCGGTCCTGCACCTTCAGCGGCACGCACACGACGGGCCGGCTCGCGTCGTCCCGGCGGCCGCCGTCCTCGCAGTGGATCTCGCCGCTCGCCACCGCGCGTCCGACGATCCCGCTGCCGAGGCTGTAGCTCGGGAAGCTGGACGGCTCGGCCCCCTCCGAGGCCACAGCCTCCAGGCGGTTCGTCCGCTCGTCCATCACGTAGACCGCGAAGACCTCGGCGCCGACCAGGTTGATCACGATCTCCAGGATGATCTTCACCACCTCCGACAGGTCGAGCGTGGAGTGGAGCTGGAAGCTCGCCACGTACAGGTTGGCGAGGTTGTTGTTCTCCTCCTCGATCTCGACGTAGCGCGCGGCGAACTGGTGGTTCTCCTCCTCGAGCACGTGCATGCGTTCGAGGAAGCTCTGGCGCTCCGCCTCCAGGCTGCTGATGCGCTGAATCAGCTCCTCGCGCAGCTTGTCCCACTGCTCGGGGTCCTGCGCCGCGAACTGCTGATGCTGCTCCAGATCGAGGATCCGACGCCGCAAGCGTTCGTTCTCGGCGATGAGCTCCTTGGAGAACTCCGCGCCGCGCTTGAAGAGCGTGAGGAACTCCTCCGCGCGGCCGAAGATCGGCGGACGATCGTCGCTCATTCCGTCCCCTCCAGGCGAGGCAGCCAGCGCCTCGCCCGCGCAACTCCGGTCTGGATCGCCGTGGCGATCGCGTCGAGCGGCAGGACCGCGTCCACCACCCCGGTGCGGATCGCCTGCTGCGGCATGCCGAAGATGACCGCCGTCTGCTCGGACTCCGCGATCACCGCACCCCCCGCCTCCTTGACGGCCCGCACCCCCCGTCGCCCGTCGTCTCCCATGCCGGTGAGCACGATCGCGAGCAGGTCGGAGCCGTAGTGCTTGGCGGCGGACTGGAACATCCGGTCGACCGACGGCGCGTACTTCTCGTCGGCGCTCTTCGCGCTGAGCCGCACCACCGTCCGGCCGCGGACCTGCTCCAGCTCCAGGTGCTGGCCGCCGGGCGCCACCAGCACCAGGCCGGGCCTCGGCTCGTCGCCGTCCTGGGCCTCGCGCGCCGCGAGCGGCGTCAGTCGATCGATGCGCTCCGCGAAGCCCTTGGTGAAGCCCGGCGGCATGTGCTGCGAGACCAGGATCGCGCAGCGCTGGGGCTCGACGAGCGCGCCGAAGATCCGCATCAGCGCCGCCGGCCCGCCGGTGGAGGACCCGATCGCGACCAGCCGCGAGCCCGAGGCCGGAAGCGGCGCCGCGGCGGCCGGGACCACCGGGGGCACGGCCGCGATCCGCTCGCGGAGCTTGTCGATGCGCAGCTCGCGGATCGCGTGGACCTTGCGGATCAGCTCCTGCTGGATCGATTCCAGCTCCGGTGTCGGCCGCGAAGTCGGCTTGGCGATGAAGTCCACCGCACCGAGGTCGAGAGCCTTGAACACGTCCTGGTCGCCGCTGCGGCCGCTGATCACCATGACCGGGGTGGGCCGTCGCCCCATCACCAGGCGCAGGAACGTGAAGCCGTCCATCCGCGGCATCTCGAGGTCGAGCGTGATCAGGTCCGGCTGGAGCTCGAAGGTCTTGCGCAACGCCTCCTCGCCGTCGCGCGCGACGTCGATCACGCGCACCAGGGGCGAGGTCTCGAGCATGCGCGTGATGGTACGGCGGCTGAACGCCGAATCGTCGATCACCAGCACGCGGATCAGCTCGCGCGTCGCGCTCATTCGCCGCCTCCGTCACCCTCGCTGCGAGCCAGCGCGGCCGCGGCGGCCACGTGCCACGGGTCGCGCGGCGCGGAAGCGCCCGGCAGCGGCCGCTGGTACACCATCTCCCGTCGCAGGTGTCGGAGCTCGAACGCGCTGGAGAGGTTCATCAGTGACTCGGAGTGGCCGAGCAGCAGGTAGCCGCCGGGGCGGAGCTTCTCGTAGAAGGTCTGCACCACCCGGCGCTTGGTCTCGACGTCGAAGTAGATGATGACGTTGCGGCAGAGGATCACGTCCATCTGACCGAGGAGCGCGATCTTGGTGCGGTCCATCAGGTTCAGGTGGATGAAGTCCACGTGCTGCTTCACGCTGTCGGCGATTCGCCACAGTCCGTCCTTCTCCGTGAAGTACCGCTCGCGCAACGTCGGCTCGGTGTCGCGAAACGAGGCGTCGCGGTACACGCCCCGCCGTGCCTTCAGGAGCATGGTGCGCGAGATGTCCGAGGCGTAGACGCGCAGGTCGCGCCCGGGGACGAGACCGGCCTCCAGGGCCAGCATCACGATCGAGTAGGGCTCCTCGCCACTGGAGCAGCCTGCGCACCAGATGCTCGGAACGCCCCCGCCGCGCTCGCGACGGCGCAGCTCCGTCTCGGGCAGGATCTCCTCCACCAGGGCGCGGAGCTGGCCGCGCTCGCGCAGGAAGTAGGTCTCGTTGGTGGTGAGGTCGTCGACGGCCCGCGCGAGCTCCTCGTCGCCGGAGACCTCGCGGAGCTTGTAGTGATAGGCGGTGAAGCTCCCGAGGCCGAGCTCCCGCACGCGCCGGCCGAGCCGCTTCTCGATCAGATAGCGCGACTCGGGCCCGAAGTGGAGCCCGCAATGCGCCCGCAGGAGCTCGCAGAGCATGCGAAGCTCCACGTCGGTCAGGGTCGGCTCGCGGGGCGTCTCCATCGCCGCCTCGTCCTCAGCGCTCGAGCCGGTCGAGCGCGCGCAGGATGGCGCCGCGCACGAAGTCGTCCTGCTCGATCTCGAGCCGCCGCAGGATGGACGGCACCGCCTTGGTCACGCCGCGCTCGCCGAGCGCACCGATCGCCTCCGCGCGCACGGGCCAGTGCGGATGCGAGACCAGCGGCAGGAGCTCGGCGAGCACCGCCGTCTCGCCGTGCTCGGCCACGCAGGCCACGGCCGCCTGCAGCAGCTCCGGGTCCGGGCGGCTCAGCACCTTGGTGCAGAGGCGGGCCGCCTCCGTGCCGCCGATCGCCCGCAGCGCCTCGACCGCCGCGATCGCCACCGGGCCGTCGTCGGCGAGCGCCTCCTCCAGCAGCGGGAGCGGCGCATGACCGCGATCGCGCGCGCCGTGGGCGCCCACCGCGCGGATCGCGGTGGCGCGCACCCAGGGGTCCTCGTCCTCGGCCAGCCGCTCCAGATCGTGCAACGCGCGCGGGCTCGGCGACGCACCGAGGGCGCTCGCCGCGGCCACCCGCACCAGCGCGCTCTCGTCGGCCAGCGCGAGGCGCACGGGTTCGGAGTCGACGCCGGGCTCGAGGCGCGCCAGCGCATCCACCGCCGCCCGGCGCACGCGCGCGCTCGGGTCCTTCAGCAGGAAGGCGACCAGGTGGGCGTCCTGCGGCCGCCCGATGCGCCCGAGCACCGTGGCCACCGCCACCCGCACCGCCTCGCCGGCGCCCTCCACGCGCTCGGCCAGGAGCGCGACCGCCCGCTCGGTGGCCTCGCCGCCGGCCCCGGCGAGGGAGACCAGCGCCTCGGTGACCGCGGCGAGCTCCTCCTCCGCGTCTGGATCGGGCTCCTCGGCCACGCTGGTGAGCCGCCGCACCAGCGCGGAGAGCGCCTCCACGCAGCCCCGCCTTCCCACCGCCCGCGCGGCGGTGCTCCGCAGCTCGGAGTCGGGATCGTCGAGCGCGGCCACCAGGTGCGCCGCCCCTCCGGCGCCGCGGGTGCGCCCCAGGAGCTCGCAGCCGAGCCGACGTAGATCGGTGTCGAGCTGCGACCAGAGGTCATCGAGCGCGCGCTCGCCGGCCGCACCGAGCGACTCGAGCGCCCCGAGCGCGACCTCGTGGAGCGCCTCGTCGCGCGCCGCCGCCAGGATCGGGAGCACCGCCTCCTCGCAGCGCAGCAGGCCCAGGAACTGGATCAGGACCAGGCGGGTCGCGAGCTCGGCGCTCGCCAGGCGCTCCAGCGCATCCTCCAGGAGCCCCTCGGCGCCCCGGACGGCCTCGCGGATCCGCTGCATCAGCCGCTCCGCCGCCGCCCCGTCGAGACGACCCACGGCGCGGAGCAGCGCCGCCATGGCCGCCTCGCGCGCGCTGCGCTGGGGCGTGACCAGGCCCTTCAGCAGCCACTCGAGGGCCTCCGGATCGTCCGTGCGACCGAGCACGG
>Ga0316628_100001246_pt1 | contig 17789 bp, 17 predicted proteins | sample OWC_Aug_M2_C1_D5_FD_207648 | JGI IMG/M metagenome (GOLD analysis project Ga0316628, IMG submission 207648) | Wetland soil microbial communities from Old Woman Creek delta, Ohio, United States - OWC_Aug_M2_C1_D5_C | ecosystem: Environmental > Terrestrial > Soil > Wetlands | place: USA: Ohio... | reverse complement strand
TGAGCTCGATCGCGTCGCGCACCGGAAGGCGGTCCTTGCCCACGTAGGCGGAGCGCCCGTTTCCGAGATAGCGATCGAACGCGTCGCGGAAATCGGTGGCCCATCCCTCGGCGATCATCGCGCGGGCGATGTGCGGCCGCCCGATGGCGCCCCCCGCGGACTGCTCGAGCACGGCCGAGAACTCGATGCGCACGCCCAGCTCGTTCAGCCGGACGACGATACGCTCGGCCCGCGACCGCCGCATGTCGCGCAGCTGGACGAGGCGCGTCTCGAGCTCGCCCGTCTCCGACAGGTGCAGCCCGAGGATGTGCGTCTCCACGTCGTCCTCCACGGCGCTCAGCTCCACGCCCGGAACGACGCGGACGCCCAACTCCGCGCCGGCGGCGACCGCTTCGGGAACGCCGTCGAGCGTGTCGTGATCGGTGAGGGCGAGCGCGGCGAGCCCGACGCGCCGGGCCTCGCGCACCACGTCGCGCGGCGGCCGCGATCCGTCGGACGCCGTGGAATGCGCGTGCAGGTCGACGAAGGCGGGCGCGGCGCCTTCGCCGGCGCTCGGGGTCCTCGTCACGCCGTGTAGTCGACTTCGGGTGACGTGTCGCTGGGCTGGGAGAAGCCGAAGAGCCGCTGGAGGTCCGCGTCGCTCAGCTCGACGAGCGAGCGCTCGCGCGACCGCGCGCCGACCGGCGAGTAGCGGGTGACGCGAACGTCGCGGCCGGGCCCGGTGCCACTCACGAAGATGATGCCGAACTCGTCGCGGTCGTACTGCGTGACGCGTCCGGACGGGATCACCAGCCAGGTCTTGCCGTCGACGGCGACGGTTCGTGTCGGCATCTATCTCAGCTCCACTTCCGTGTACACGCGGTTGGGATCGAGCACGGGTTCGGGCGCGGCCGCGTGCGCCCTGGCGAGCGTCTGGGCGTCCGCGGCCTCAAAGAACTCTAAAAACGCTCCCGGCAGGCCGGCCTCCTCGAACACCCAGAATCGGCAATTCGCCTTGGCGTAGTGCTCGTGCTTGCGGCGCAGCTTCTCCTGGAACCGCTCCCGTTCGGGGGGCGTGACGAGGGTGCGTTGAATGGTCAGCGCCCGCGGCATGGTCAGAGCACCGCCTCGGGGAACGTCTCCAGCGACTTCTTGACGAAGGACATGAACCGGTCCGCGTCCGAGCCGTCCACGATGCGATGATCGAACGAGAGCGAGAGATAGGCGCACGTCCGAATGCCGATCGTATCCTCGCCGTCGGCGCCAGTCACGACCTTGAGCCGCTTTTCGATCGCGCCGATGCAGAGGATCCCGACCTGCGGCTGGTTGATGATCGGCGTGCCGATCATCGAGCCGAACACGCCCGGGTTGGTGATCGTGAACGTCCCGTCTTGCACCTCGCGCGGGTCGAGGCGCTTGGTGCGCGCGCGGTTGGCGAGGTCGTTGAGCGAGCGCGTGATGCCGGTGAGCGACAGGTTGTCGGCGCCCTTGATGACCGGCACGATCAGCCCCCAGTCGAGCGCCACGGCGATGCCGAGGTTGATCTGCTTGCGGTAGATGATCTCGGTGCCGCGCACCGAGGCGTTGAGCACCGGGTTCGCCTTGAGCCCGTCGACGACCGCCTTGATGATGAACGGCAGGAAGGTGAGCTTCTCGCCCGTTGCCTTCTCGAACTCGGCGCGGTGCTTGGCGCGGATGCGCCCGATGCGCGTGAAGTCCACCTCGAAGATCGTATTGACGTGCGCCGAGGTGTGCTTGGAGACCACCATGTGCTCGCTGATCAGCGCGCGCATCTTGGACATGGGCTCGACGACGTCGCCCGGCCACGGCTCCGGGAGCGGTCCGTGCGCTACGGGGGCCATGCCCGGCCGCGCCGCGAGTGGGGCCTCGGGAGGCGCCTTGGCGCCGGAGGCGAGAAAATCGAGGAGGTCCTTCTTGGTCACGCGGCCGGCGAGGCCGCTGCCGCTCAGCGCGCTCAACTCGACGCCGTGCTCGGCGGCCATCCGGCGCACGAGCGGCGACGACTTGGTGCGGAGGCGGTCTTCGAGGGAGCTCTCGCCATTGGATTGCGGCGGAGCGATGGGGGGTGCGGCGGAAGGATGGCGGGCGGGCGGGGTCGCGGCGATAGCTTCGCTGCGGGGGGGGCCCCCCGCGCCAGCAGCCACCGCCGCGGGCGCCGACGCCGCCGGGGCCGGCGCGCCAACCGCCGCCGTCACGTCCGTCTCCAGCCGCGCCACGACGGTCTGTACCGCCACCGTCTGCCCTTCGGTGACGAGAATCTCCGCCAGCACACCGCCCGACGGCGCCGGGATCTCCGCGTCCACCTTGTCGGTCGAGATCTCGAAGATCGGCTCGTCGCGCTTCACCTGGTCGCCGACCTTCTTCAACCACTTCGACAGGGTCCCCTCGGCGATCGATTCGCCCATCTGGGGCATCACCACGTCTACACGAGCCACCGCGTTACCCCCGTTCCGAGTTGGGCGTGCGCCGCCGCGCACGCCGGAGCAGCGTGATCGAGATCGCAGGCAGCAGGATCGTTCCCGCCACCGCTCCGTAAAACCAGTATGTGTACCAGTTGCACGGCGCGCCCGTCTCCGCGTTGGCCGTGCACTTGGTGATGGCACCGACGATCTTCGCGACCAGCACCGCGATCATCCCGCCGCCGGCAAAGCCCGCGACGGCCGTGAAACACCCTACACCAAAATAGCGCGGACCGGGTTCTTCCGTCGCCCCCTGATCCACCCCGTCGTGCCCGAACACGTCAGTAGGCCGCGACGGCTCGCGACGCGCGGACGATGTCCGCCGTCTGCGGCAGCACGTAGTCCTCGAGCGACGGCGCGTACGGCAACGGGACATCGTGTGCCGTCACCCGCATCACCGGCGCGTCGAGCCAGGCGAACGAGCGCTCGCTGATCCGCGCCGTGATCTCGCCGGCCAGGCCGCCCGTCCGCGTATCCTCGTGCACCACCAGCGCGCGATTCGTCTTGCGCACCGTCGCCTGGATCGCGTCGTCGTCGAGCGGCGCGAGCGTCCGCAGGTCCAGCACTTCCACCGACAGCCCGTCCTCCCGCTCGAGCTCCTCCGCGGCCTCGAGCGCTTTCCACACCGTCGCCGCGTAGGTGATGATCGAGAGGTCGGTCCCCTCGCGCGCCACGCGCGCCTTGCCGATCGGCACCACGTGATCGCCCGCCGGCATCTCCGCCTTCACGCGGCGGTACAGATACTTGTGCTCGAAGAACAGCACGCAGTCGTCGTCGCGAATCGCCGCCTTCATCAGCCCCTTGGCGTCCTGGGCGGTGGCCGGGTACACGACCTTGAGCCCGGGCGTGTGCACGAAGCCCGCCTCCGGATTCTGCGAGTGAAACGGCCCGCCGCGCACGTACCCGCCGCTCGGGCCGCGCACCACCATGGGACATGGGAGGAACGCCCGGTACCGCGCGGTGGCCACGTAGTTGGTGAGCATGTCGTACGCGTTGGCCATGAAGTCGATGAACTGCATCTCGACCACCGGCCGCAGGCCCATGTGCGCCGCTCCGGCGGCCGCTCCGACGATCGCGATCTCCGAGATCGGCGAGTCGACCACCCGCTGGTCGCCGAACCTGGCGAGCAGTCCCTCCGTGACCTTGAACGCTCCGCCATACGCGCCGATGTCCTCACCCAGGCAGAAGACCTCGGGGTCGCGCTCCATTTCCTCGAAGAGGGCCTCGCGGATGGCCTCGAGATACGTGACCTCGGCCATCAGGACGCTCCGTCACGCTTGGCGTCGCGCGACGGTACGGCGTACGTGCCCCAACCCTCCGCCCGCTCGTGCACGTCCACCACGCCGCGCGTCCCCTCGCGGAACCACAACGGCTCTGCCGACGGCGGATCGGCATAGACGCCGGTCAGCGCATCGAGCGGCTCGGGCGCGCCTGAGCGCTCGGCCACATCCGTCGCGTCGTCCACCTCGCGGCGAACCCGCTCGTCCACCGCCTCCAGATCACTCGACGGCACGCCGAGCTCGTCGCGGAGTCGCGCGACGTAGCGCGTGATCGGATCGTTGTCGCGCTCCCAGCGTTCGATCTCACCCGGCGGCACGTACGACTGATTGTCGTGCTCCGCGTGCCCCTTCCGGCGGTACGTCATCAGCTCGATGAGCGACACGCCCTCGCCGCGCCGCGCGCGATCGACGGCGCGCTTGGTCACGTCGTACACCGCGAGCACGTCGTTGCCGTCCGCTTGCTCGCCTGGAATTCCGTAGCCGATGGCCTTGTCGGCGAACCGCGCCGCGGCGGTCTGCCTATGGGTGGGCGTGGAGTACGCGTAGCCGTTGTTCTCCACGATCACGACGAGGGGACACCGCTGGACCGCGGCGAAGTTGATGCCCTCGTGGAACGCACCGGTGGACGTGGCGCCGTCGCCCACGTAGACGAGCCCCACACGATCCTCGCCGCGCATCTTGAACGAGAGCGTGACGCCCGCCATCACCGGCACCATGTCGCCGAGCGGGGAGATCTGCCCGATGAACCCGCGCTCGGTGTCCCCGAAGTGGATGTTGAGCTCGCGTCCGCGCGTCGGCGAGTCGGCCTTGGCCATGTACTGGCGGAGGATCTCGACGGGCGTCGCGCCCTTCACGAGCATCGAGCCGAGATTGCGGATGAGCGGCGAGAGCACGTCGCGCCGCTCGAGCGCGAACGCGGTCCCCACCGCGTCCGCCTCCTGTCCCAACGAGCGGAACAGCCCGCCCACGACCTTCGTCTGACGGTACAGCGCGACGAGCCGCTCCTCGAGGGTGCGGGTGAGGCGCATCCAGTAGTAGAGGTCGATCAAGCGGGCGGGGGGAAGCGGAACGCGGGAATCGGTCCGTGACGGCGCGGCATCGAGAGGCCCAGCTCGGCCTCCTTGAACCCCCACCCTCCGCACCCCGCTTCCCCCTTCCCGCTTCCCTCTTCCCGCCATCAATAGCTCGCCGTCAGGACGTGTTCCGGATCCTCGGTGCGGTGCAGCCCGACGAAGAACTTCTTGGCGTTTCGGTCCAGGCGGCTCTCACCCATCTGATCGGTCTCGATCTGGACGAACGTGTAGTGCCCACCCTCGGCACGCGCCGACAGCCTGAGCGCGCCGAGCGGACCGGAGAAGGTGCGCGCCCGCGGCGCCGTGGTGGTCTGGGTGAGGCCGATCCCCGGAAAGAACGTGTCCGCCGTGGCGAGCACGCTGGCCGGGGCGAGGTGCGTGCGAAAGAAGTGTCGCATCAGGGTGTCGTGGAAGGTCGCTCGTCGAGCACGTCCTGCATCCAATCGATGCGCTCGAGCGGATGCAGCGAGTCGCGGCGGAAGCGGATCGCGACCGCCCACGTCCCCGCGACGACGAAATTCAACTTCGCGTGATACGTCCCCACCTCGGGTCCGTAGGCGAGCCCGTCCCACGTCTTGGACTGCGGGCCCGTGGGTGCTGATTCCTCGATCGGCTTGCCGGCGAAGAGTTGTCCCTCGCCGTTCTCGATCGGCTGCCGGGTCTTGGTGTCGAGCACCCGGATGGTGTAGTGGATGTCCTGTCGCGCGTGCGGCGGCGAATCGTCGGGCTTGATGATGTACGCATAGCTCAGCGAGTTCTGGCGCAACGGCGGCGGCGTGTTGTCGCCGCCGCACGCCGTGCTCGCGAGCGCCGCCAGCGCGAGCGCCCAGAAGCGCCCGCTCCCCACTCTCGTTCGCGCGCCACCCATAGTGCCTCCTCGGGCTCTACTGCTGGTAGTACTCCAGCCCGAGATGGGTGATCTGTTCCTCACCCATCAGGTGCCGAAGCGTGTTCTTGAGCTTCGTCTGCTGGATGAAAAGATCGTGTTCCGGCTGCAGCCCGGCAGCAGCCATCGGCGACTTGTAATAGAAGCTTAACCATTCCTGAATGCCCTTCATTCCGGCGCGGTGGGCGAAGTCCGAGAAGAGGGCGAGGTCGAGCACGATCGGCGCCGCGAGGATGGAGTCCCGGCAGAGGAAGTTGACCTTGATCTGCATGGGGTATCCCATCCACCCCACGATGTCGATGTTGTCCCAGCCTTCCTTGTTGTCGCCGCGCGGCGGGTAATAGTTGATCCGCACCACGTGCGAGAAGCCCTTGTAGAGGTCGGGGTACAGCTCGGGCTGCAGGATGGTGTGCAGCACGCTCAGCTTGGACTCCTCCTTGGTCTTGAACGACGCCGGGTCGTCGAGCACTTCGCCGTCGCGGTTGCCGAGGATGTTGGTGGAGTACCAGCCGGCGAGCCCGAGCATGCGCGCTTTGAGGCCCGGCGCGATGACGGTCTTCATCCAGGTCTGGCCCGTCTTGAAGTCCTTGCCGGAGATCGGGACGCCGCGGTCGTTGGCGAGTTGCTGCAGCGCCGGCGTGTCCACCGCGAGGTTCGGCGCGCCGTTGCAGTAGGGCACGCCCTCCATGATCGCGGCCCACGCGTAGAGCATCGCCGGCGAGATGGCCTCGTCGTTGCGCTCCATCGCCTTCTCGAATTGCTCGAGCGTCGCGTGCTGCGGCCCCGGCTTGATGAAGATTTCCGTCGATGCGCACCAGACGATCGCCAGCCGGTCGCACTTGTGCTTCGCCTTGAAGTCGCGCATGTCCTGGCGGAGCTGCTCGGCGAGGTCGCGTTTGGTCTTGCCCGTCTTGACGTTGTCGCCGTGGATGCGCGTGACGTACTTGTTGTCGAACACGGCCGGCATCGGCGTGATGTGCTTCAGGAAATCGGCGACGGGCGCGAGATGGCGCTCCTCGAGGACGCCGGCCTTCTTGGCGGCCGTGTAGGCGTCGTCGGGGATCGGGTCCCACGCGCCGAACACGAGGTCGTCGAGCGACGCGAGCGGGACGAAGTCCTTGATGAGCGGCGAGCGGTTTTCGGTGCGCTTTCCGAGCCGGATGGTCGCCATCTGGGTGAGCGATCCGATCGGCTTGGAATGCCCGCGGCGAATGCTCTCGACGCCGGCCATGAACGTGGTAGCCACGGCGCCGAGGCCAGGGGTGAGAATGCCGAGCGTTCCGCTGGCGGGGCGAATGGTGGACGGAGCCACGAATTATTCTCCTGTCGATACTAACGGCGCGTGCCCGTCTTCGGACGACGACGGCGCAGCCAGAACGACTTCTCTGTTGGGGGAGGGAGCGCGATCGGCGGCTCCGCGCCGCGCGCCGTGGTCTGCTGATACACGAAGTGCATCCGCTGCACGACCGTGATCCACGCAGTGACCGTGAGGAACACGATGATGGCGCCGAGCACGAGGCCGTCGAGCGCCAATCCGAAGAACGCCTGAGGAACGGACAACAGCACGATGCGCTCAGGCCGCTGCACCATGCCGACTTTCGCGTCGAGACCCAGCGCCTCGGCGCGCGCTCGGATGTAGGACGTCAGGTACGCGCCGATCAGACCGGCCAGGCACACGACGACCATCGGAACGTTGTGGTGGCGAGGATTGAGCGCGTAGAACACCGCGAGGCCACCGAGGAGCGCGCCGTCCGCCAGTCGGTCCAGCGTGGAATCGAGGAAAGCGCCGAAGGTCGAGCTCTTGTTGGAGCGGCGGGCCACCGTGCCGTCGAGTACGTCGAACAGCGCGGTCAGCCCCAGGAACCAGCCGCCGGTGCTGATGTGGCCGGTCGCGTAGATGACTCCGCCGGCCACCGTGCAGACGGTGCCGATGGCGGTGATGGTGTTGGGGTGGACCCCACGGCGGACCAGCCAATTGGCGACCGGATCAATGACCTTCAGGTATCCGTTTTTCAGCCAGTCCGGGAGAAGCTTCATGCGGCTCCGAGTAGGCCCAACTCGCTCATCGCCCCGCCGCGGGGTCGGCGGAGCGGCCTGTGGAGGGACCCGACGCCGGAGCGCGGCTCCGGCCGTAAAAGTAGCCCCTCCACAGAGTTGTGGCAACCAGGCGGACCCGTCCACCCGCGGTCGAACAGCGTTCGCGTCCCCGCGTGGGGTACCTACGGGAGCGGAAAGGTGACGGTGCCGCTGAGCACGACGTTCTGCCGCGAATAGGTGCGAGCGCCGTCCACCGTGACCGCCTTGAGCGTCACCGTCGAGCCGGCCGCGAAGCCTTGCACCGGAACCGTCACCGACGAATTCGCCGCGACCTGCCGGAGAAACGTGTCGTTGCCGTTCGCGGTCACGTAGACGTTCACCGCTTGGGTCAGATTGTTGTTCACCTGAACCGACGCCTGCGCCTGCTGTGCAGATGCGGGCGCGGTTCGAACGTCCACCCGCCGCGCGCGACACGCCGACACGGCCAGGATCCCGGCACACCACACGACCACGCGTACCCTCATGAGCTTTCCTCCCGTTCAACGGTAAAGGCGAAAGCGTTGGGCGCCGTCGAGAAACGCCCGCACCGCCGCCGCCTGCTGCTCCAGCGCGCGATCCGGATCGTCGCCGCGCATGATCGCCTCGCGCGCCGCGCTGCTGCCGAACCGCTCGTCGAACGTGCGCGCTCGAACGACGAGCGAATCGCGGTGCGCGGTCGCCAACGCCCAGAGGATCGCCGCCGACACGCGTCCCGACTGCACTCGATCACGCGCGATAACGTCGATCCGCACCCCGGGAATGCGCAAGCCCGCGTACTTGCCATCGCCCGGGTTCTCCGGCATGAACGAGTCCACGACGAACCGAACGCCGGGGAGCCCGCGGCCATTCAGCAGCGCGGCCACCCGCGACGCGTCCATCCACGGCGCGCCGAATCGTTGAAAGGCGTCCGGCGTGCCGCGGCCCACGGACACGTTCGAACCCTCGAACGCGACGAGCGACGGATACACGAGGGCGCTCGCCAGCGTTGGCAGATTGGGCGACGGCCGCACCCACGGGAGACCCGTCTCATCGAACCACATCGATCGGCGCCAGCCCGCCACCGGAATCACATGGAGCGGCGCGCCGATGCCGAGCACCCCGTTGTAGAACAGGGCGAGCTCTCCCATCGTCATTCCGTGTCGAAGCGGGAACGGGTATAATGCGTACGGCTTGGCCGGACGCCGTGTGGAATGCTCGTCGGCGTTCGAAAGGGCGGTATCGAGCACCGGCCCCGAGACGTATTCGCCGGTGATCGGATTTGGCCGATCGAGCACGACCATTGGAAGATGCCGGCGCGCCGCGGCGCGCATCGCGTACACCATCGATCCCACGTACGTCCACGTCCGGGTGCCGATGTCCTGCAGATCGAACACCAGCACGTCGAGATCGCGCAACAGGCTGTCCGGCGGCGCGATGGTCGTCACGGTGTAGAGCGAATGCACTGGAAGCCCCGTGCGCGCGTCCACCCCGCTGGCGATCTGCGTGTGATCCTCGGTCCCTCGTATGCCATGTTCCGGCGAGAAGAGCCGAACGAGCGTCACGCCGGCGGCCCGCGCGCGCGCGTCGCGCAGCAGGTCGATGTCGGAGACGCCCCGTTCGTCGACGCCCGTCTGGTTCGTCAGCAGTCCCACGCGTTTGCCGCGCAGCAGCTCGAGGCTGTCCTCGAGCAGCACCGTGATGCCGGGCCGCACGCGCGCGGGGACGGCGCCGGCCCGCGCCTGCGGCGCGCGACAGGCCGCCGCGGCGGCCATCGTCACCACCAGCGCTCCTCTCAATCCACGATGCATATCTCCCGATCGCTCCTCGTGTCGCTCACCGCGGCCATCGTCCTCGCCGGTTGCCGCCGCGCCGCGCCCGTGAAACCGGAACCTGGGGCCGCGGCGCCCGTCCTGCCACCCCGGGCCGAGGCGATCATTCGCGATTCGGTCAAGCAAGTCCTGGATCGAGCGCTCCGGGACAGCGCGTTTCCGGGCGCCATCGCCGTGGTGGGCACGCGCTCGCGCATCGTCGCCGAATACGCGGTCGGCCACCTGGATTGGGCGCCGACGCCCCCGCCGGACGACCGCACGTTGTGGGATCTCGCGTCACTCTCGAAGGTCGTGGGGCTGACGAGCGGCATCATGCAGTTGGTGGACCAGGGCCGCGTGGCACTCGACGCGCCCGTCCAACACTACTTCCCGAATTGGACCGGCCCGCACAAGGAGCTGGTCACCGTCCGCCACCTGCTCACCCACTCGTCCGGGCTCCCGGCCTTCAAGGCGTACGACGAGATCACGCACGATCCCGACAGCCTGGCGAAGCTGATGTTCGCGACCCAGCTCGACACGCTGCCTGGCGTGCGCATGGTCTACAGCGACATCGGCGCGTACATGCTGGGCCGCATCCTGGAGAAGGTCACGGGCCAGACGCTCGACGCGTATCTGCACGAGCACGTCTTCGAGCCGGCCGGGATGCACGACACGCAGTACAAGCCCGATCCGTCGCTCATTCCCCGCATCGCCCCCACCGAATTCGATCCGCGACGAGGCGGTCTGGTGCGCGGCAAGGTCCATGACGAGCGCGCGTACTATCTCGGCGGCGTCTCGGCGCATGCCGGGATATTCAGCGACGCGCACGACCTGGCGCGGTTCGCTCGGATGTATCTGAACGGCGGCGTGATCGACGGCACACGAATCCTGCCCGAGGCGCAGATTCGCGCGTTCACACGCTACGTCGACTCGACGTTCTCCGACCGCGGCATCGGGTGGCAGAAGCCCGATCTGCCGGGCATGCGCTTCGCGTACCCATCGTCGGCGTGGGCTGGACGCCACATGTCGTCGTCCGCCTTCGGCCACACCGGGTTCACCGGCACGTCGATCGCGATCGACCCGGCGAACGATCTCTTCATCATCCTGCTGAGCAACCGCGTCGATCCCACGCGCGCGAACCAGAAGATCGGCCACGTGCGCGTGCAGCTCGCCGACGCCGTGATGTCCACGGTGCTCGACCCCGCCCTCACCGCCGCGCGCCCATGAACATCAGCGCCATCGACTGGGCGATCGTCGCCGCCTACTTCCTGCTGTCAGCGGGCATCGGCTTCGCCTTCACGAAGCGCGGCGGCGAGAGTCTCAGCGAGTATTTCATCTCGGGGCGCGCGGTGCCCTGGTGGCTCGCCGGCGCGTCGATGGTCGCGACCACCTTTGCCGCCGACACGCCGCTCGTCGTCACGGGGCTCGTCTCCGAGCATGGCGTGGCGGGCAACTGGCTGTGGTGGAACATGCTGATGAGCGGCATGCTCACCGTGTTCTTCTTCGCTCGGCTCTGGCGCCGGGCGAACGTGATGACCGACGTGGAGTTCGCCGAAGTGCGCTACAGCGGCAAACCGGCGGCGGCACTGCGTGTATTCCGGGCGCTGTATCTCGCGATCCCGATCAACCTGATCATCCTCGGCTGGGTCACCCGGGCGATGATCAAGATCCTCACCATCTCGCTCGGATTGCGCGACGTACAGGTGGCCGGCGTGACGGTGTCCGGCCAGGTCGTGGCGGTGGGGATCTGTTTCGTGATCACGATGGCGTACTCGGTGGCCGCGGGTATGTGGGCGGTGCTGTGGACGGACCTCGTGCAGTTCGTGATCAAGATGACGGCCGTGATCGTGCTCGCCGTCTTCGCGGTGAAGGCCGTGGGCGGCATGGACGTGATGAAGGTCAAGCTCGCCGCCCACTACGGGAGCGAGACGGCCGCGCTGTCGGTGTTGCCGGTGTCGTTCACGCCCACGGGGCTCGTCGCGTACGCGTGGATGCCGATCCTCACGCTCGCCACATTCCTCGGCGTACAGTGGTGGGCGGCGTGGTATCCAGGCGCGGAGCCGGGCGGCGGGGGCTACGTGGCGCAGCGCATCTTCTCGGCGCGCTCCGAGCGCGACGGGGTGCTGGCGACGCTCTCGTTCCAGGTGGCGCACTACGCGTTGCGCCCCTGGCCGTGGATCGTGACGGGCCTGGCGACGGTGATCCTCTACCCGCAGGGAATCGGGCCGACGCACGACCACGAGGCGGCGTACGTGCAGGCTTTCGTCGACCTCCTGCCGACGCCATGGCGCGGCGTCATGATGGCCGGGTTCGCCGCGGCATACATGTCCACCGTGGCGACGCAGCTCAACTGGGGCGCGTCGTATCTGGTGAACGACGTGTACCGGCGCTTCCTGAACAAGACGGCCGGCGAGAAGCACTACGTCGGCGTGTCTCGCTGGGCGACGGTCTTCCTCTTCCTCGCGTCCACGCTCGTCACCTGGCAGCTCTCGTCGGTGGAAGGCGCGTGGAAATTCCTGCTCGCGATCGGCGCCGGCACCGGCCTGGTGCTGATCCTTCGCTGGTACTGGTGGCGGATCAACGCGTGGTCGGAGATCAGCGCGATGATCGCGTCGTTCGCGATCTCGGGCGTCTGCTTCGTCACCGTTCCGGGTCGCTGGTTCCCCGCCGGGGATCCGCGCAACGACTCCGCGATCATGCTCATCACGGTCGCGCTCAGCACGGTCGTCTGGCTCGCGGTCACGTTCCTGACGGCGGCCGAGCAGCCGGCGGTGCTCGAGTCGTTCTACCGCCGCGTGCGGCCAGGCGGCCCCGGGTGGGCCGCGGTCTCCGAGCGCATTGGATTCGGCCGGGAGAAGATTCCTGGCGGCGCGCTGGCGTGGACCAACTGGGTCGCCGGCATCGTGGCCGTGTACGCGACGCTCTTCGGGATCGGAAAGATCGTGTTTGGCGAGCTCGGCGCGGGCATCGTCCTGCTCGTCATCGCCGCGATCGCGTTCGCCTGGATCGCCCGGTCCTTCCGGTCGGAGCCGGCGCCGCCGGCCCAGGCGCTCTCGGAACAGCGAATCGCCGCCGACTGACGTTACTGAGGTGTCGCGGTGACGAAGCGGCCGCCGCGCGCGTGAGGCCGGCGAGCGGGCGCGGTGATCGGGCCACGCCCCTGGACAGCGCCGGTTTCTCCGACCAGAGTTCCTGACACAGAATCGGCGACGGATACGCACCGTCGCCGCCGCGGCTCCCGGCGTCGTCCCCACCACGCGCTCCGCGGCCGACACAGGAGAGCGAACCGTTGAACAAATCCATGTGCGGAGTGACCGCCGCCGCGCTCGCCGGCGTGCTGGCCACCGCGGGCTGTGGCAAGGCCAAACCGTCGACGGCGGATTCCGCCGCCCCGGCCGCTGCCGCGAACGCGAACGCGAACGGCGGCATCGTCTACTCGGCGGCCGACGTCGCCTTCATGCAGGGCATGATCGGCCACCACGCGCAGGCGCTGGTGATGGCCGAGATGGCGCCGACGCACGGGGCGAATCCGCAGGTGCTCACGCTCTGCAAGAAGATCGACATCTCGCAGCGCGACGAGATCAACATGATGCGACAGTGGTTGGCGGACCGAAAGCAGACCGTCCCCGACTCCACCAAGCCCATGGCGATGCTCATGCCGGGCATGCTCTCGCCGGCGCAGCTCGATTCGCTGGCCGCGTCGCGCGACACGACGTTCGACCGCCTCTTCCTCACCTTCATGATCCAGCATCACGAAGGGGCGTTGAAGATGGTGAAGGACCTGTTCGCCTCAACCGGCGGCGGCCAGTCGCCGGAGCTGTTCCGCTACGCGTCGGACGTGGACGCCGATCAGCGCGCGGAAATCAACCGCATGCAGCAGATGCTCAACACATCCTCAGGGAGCAGAGCCCAATGAACCATCCTGTCGTCCTCCGCCGCCCGTTCGTCACGAGGGTCGCCTGCGCCGTCGCGGCGCTCGCGCTCGTCGCCTCGGGGGCGCGCGCGCAGGGCACCTCGACCACGAGCGACCCACGTGTCGGCTTGCGTCCGGGCGTCACCGACGCCGGCGAAGCCATCAAGGGCCTGACGCTCGTCTCGCACAGCCCGCGGGCCGAACTGCTGCGTCCCGACAGCCTCGGCGGCCTGACGTTCGCCAACTCGGATCTCGCCTTCAAAGGCAATTACGTCTTCCAGGGCAACTTCAGCGGACTGCAAATCTGGGACATCGCCGATCCCGCGCATCCCGTTCTGAAGAAGGCCGTCCTCTGCGCCACCGGCCAGGGCGATCCGTCGGTCTACGGCAACCTGCTCTTTCAGTCCGCCGAGGGCACGGGCAACCGTCTCGACTGCGGCATGCAGGGCGTGCAGGACACGGTGAGCGCCGAACGGTTCCGCGGTGTCCGCATCTGGGACATCTCGGACATCAACAATCCGAAGCAGGTGGCGGACGTTCAGAACTGCCGCGGCTCGCACACGCACACGCTCGTCCAGGACCCGAAGGACAAGAGCGTGGTCTACGTGTACATCTCCGGCTCCGCGCCGGTGCGGCCCGGAAGCGAGCTCGCTGGCTGCTCCAACCTGCCGATCGATTCGGCCAACACGTCGCTCTTCCGCATCGACATCATCCGCGTGCCGCTCGCCCATCCCGAGCAGGCGAAGATCGTGAGCGGTGCCCGCATCTTCGAGGGACTGGCGCGCCCCGCGCCGAACGAGGCGCGGACCCGGTCCGACTCGATCGACGCGGCCGCGCGCGGCGCCGGCCGCGGCGGGCGGGGCGGCGGTCGCGGTGGTCGTGGGGGCGGGCGTGGGGGACCGTTGGGCCCCGGTGGCCCGAATCAGTGCCACGACATCACCGTCTATCCGCAAGTCGGCCTCGCCGGCGGCGCGTGCGGCGGCTACGGTCTGCTGCTCGACATCAGGGACCCCGTGCACCCGAAGCGCGTCGACTACGCCGCGGACTCGAACTTCGCGTTCTGGCATTCCGCCACGTTCAACAACGACGGCACCAAGGTGCTGTTCACCGACGAGTGGGGCGGTGGAACGAACCCGCGTTGCCGAGCCACCGATCCGATCGATTGGGGCGGCGACAAGATCTTCTCGATCAAGAATCGAAAGCTGGTGGCCGGCTCGTACTTCAAGATGCCGGCGGCTCAGACACCGCAGGAGAACTGCGTCGCGCACAACGGGTCGCTCGTCCCCGTGCCGGGCCGCGACATCATGGTGCAGGGCTGGTATCAGGGCGGGATCGACGTCTACGACTTCACCGACCCGAACAAGCCGGTGGAGATCGCGTACTTCGATCGCGGCCCCATCGACGCGACGCGCATGGTCATCGGCGGCTCGTGGGGCGCCTACTGGTACAACGGCCACATCGTCTCGAGCGAGATCGCGCGCGGCCTCGACATCTTCTCGCTCAAGCCGAGCGAGTTCCTGACGCAGAACGAGATCGACGCGGCCAACTCGGTGCGGTTCGAGACGTTCAATCCGCAGGACCAACCGAAGTTCGTGTGGCCGGCCACGTTCAGCCTGCCGCGCGCCTACCTGGACCAGCTCGCGCGGAACAACGGGTTGGCGAGTGACAAGATCGCCCAGGCGAACCGCGACCTGGACGCGGCCGAGAAGTTGAGCGGCGCCAAGCAGCAGGCGGCGCTGACCAAGCTGGCCGGCAGTCTGCAGGCGAGCGCGGCGAAGGCAGGCAACCCGGCCAAGGTGCGGCTGGCCGCGGCCGCGATCAGGGAACTGGCAAGCGCCAAGCACTGACCGGCTGGCGCCGGCGGAAACGCCGGGCTCGGGGCGGGCGGGCCGTTGTCCGGGCCTTCCCGCCCCGTTAGTTTCTATCTACCATGGCCAGCATGACTTGGCCGGTCCACGGAGGCAGCCAATGAGCACGATGAATCAGCCCGAGGTCCTGGTGACGATCACGCCGGTCGCCAGCACCGAGGTCAAGAAGTTCATGCAGCAAGAGAACGTCGACCCGGCCAAAGGTGGTCTGCGCGTGAGCGTCCAACCCGGCGGCTGCAGCGGATTCAAGTACGGGCTCCTGATCGAGGACGAGGCGGCGGAAGACGACCTCATCATCGGGCAGGGCGACTGGCGCGTCTTCGTCGACCCGTTCTCGGCACAGTACCTGAACGGAGTGACGATCGACTATGTGTCGTCCATGCAGGGCTCCGGTTTCACGTTCAAGAACCCGAATGCCACGGGCGGCTGCGGCTGCGGCAGCTCGTTCTCAGCATAACGCACGCACGTCAGGGGTAGCATGGAACGGTCCGTCGCTGGCACACGCCGGGACGCGGTCGTGACCAGTGCGCCGCAAGAGGCCCGTGATCAGAGCGATCGCGGGCCTTTTCGCGTCGGTCACTCGTCGTCGGCCAACGAGCGCATCCGCACGGTCGTCGTCGAGGACCACGAGGACATCGCGCGTCTGGTGGCGATGCGCATCGCGACGCTCATCCGGGAGCGCAACGCCACGGGGGAGCGAACGGTGCTCGGACTCGCGACCGGGTCCACCCCGATCAGCGTGTACCGGGAGCTCATCCGGATGCATCGCGAGGAGGGGCTGACCTTCGCCCACGTCGTGACGTTCAATCTCGACGAGTACTTCCCGATGCCGAAGGACAGCATCCACTCCTACCACCGCTACATGTGGGAGAATCTGTTCTCGCAGATCGACATCGCGCCGGAGAACGTCCACATCCCGCCGGGCGACCTCCCGCGCGGCGAGATCGCCGAGGCGGCGCAGCGATACGAGCTCGCGATCGAGCGTGCTGGCGGCATCGACTTCCAGATCCTGGGCATCGGCAAGACGGGGCACATCGGCTTCAACGAGCCCGGGTCGGGGTCGGAGAGCCGCACGCGCCTCGTGACGCTCGACGCCGTGACACGCCGCGACGCGGCCGCCGATTTCTTCGGCGAGGAGTACGTGCCGCGCGAGGCGGTCACGATGGGCGTCGCCACCATCCTCGCCGCTCGCGAGATCGCCATCATCGCCACCGGCGAGCACAAGTCGAGCATCGTGAAGCGCGCCGTCGAGGGCGACATCGACCTCGAGGTGGCCGCGACGTTTCTCCAGCGCCACGGCAACACCACGTTCTACGTGGACCGCGCCGCGTCCGCCGAGCTCACCCGCATCCAGACGCCGTGGCTCATCGACGAGGTGCAGTGGACGCAGGACCTCATCGTGCGCGCGGTCATCTGGCTGTCGCAGCGCACGAACAAGGCGATCCTCAAGCTCACACAGCGCGACTACGCGGATGCCCGCATGTCGTCTCTCGTCGCGAAGATCGGCTCTCCGGGCGAGGTCAACGGCAAGGTGTTCAACCTGCTCGGCGCCAAGATCCGCGGCAAATCCAAGCTGCCGATGGGCCAGAAGATCATCTGCTTCTCGCCCCACCCCGACGACGACGTCATCTCCATGGGCGGCATCCTGCGCAAGCTCACGGAGAACGACAACGACGTGACCGTCGCCTACATGACGAGCGGCAACATCGCCGTGTTCGATCACGACGTGCGCCGGTACGTCGACTTTCTGGAGCGTCTCGCCGCCGAGGGACGGATCGACCGCGAGCGCGTCGAAGCCCTCGCCGCGCGGGTGCACGAGTGCCTGGAGCGCAAGCGCCCGGGCGAGGTGGACATTCCGGAGGTCCAGGACATCAAGCGGATCATCCGCGAGGCGGAGGCGGTGAGCGGCATCGAGACCGTGGGGCTGCCGCGCAGCGCCGCGCGGTTTCTCAACCTGCCGTTCTACCAGACGGGCAAGGTGCGCAAGGATCAGATCGGCCCCGCGGACGTCGCCATCGTGCGGGCGCTGCTCGAGGAGATCAAACCGGACCTCATCTTCGTGGCAGGCGACCTGTCGGATCCCCACGGCACGCACCGGATGTGCAAGCAAGCGATCGACGCCGCGTTGCGAGAGGTGGGAGGCCAGAAGCGGGATGCGGCACGCGAGGCCGGCGCGGCGTCTCGATCGTCCGACCGGTCGTCCCCCCGTCCCACATCTTCCTTCCCGCTTCCCGAGGTCTGGCTGTATCGCGGCGCGTGGCAGGAGTGGCCGATTCACGAGGCGACATGGTTGGTGCCACTGTCGCAGGAAGAACAGCGGCTCAAGATTCAGGCGATCTTCAAGCACCAGTCGCAGAAGGATTCCGCGCCCTTCCCGGGCGGGTACGACGAGCGCGAGTTCTGGCAGCGCGTGGAGGCCCGCAACAAGGGCACTGCCGCGGAGCTCA
>Ga0316628_100001245_pt1 | contig 17791 bp, 12 predicted proteins | sample OWC_Aug_M2_C1_D5_FD_207648 | JGI IMG/M metagenome (GOLD analysis project Ga0316628, IMG submission 207648) | Wetland soil microbial communities from Old Woman Creek delta, Ohio, United States - OWC_Aug_M2_C1_D5_C | ecosystem: Environmental > Terrestrial > Soil > Wetlands | place: USA: Ohio... | reverse complement strand
GCGAGATCAAGAAGGTGTCATGCATATTGAGAGCTTCGAAACCGGGAATGCTGATGGGGGCGGACCATGAAGTAAGAGCCCTGTTCTTCGCGTCCAGCATGACCGGCTGAATTTGGCTGGGACCCCCGGCGCTGCAAGTCACGCCGACATTCACATTGATGTGGATCGACCCGTCGTCATCGACAAACCATCGCGGATTCCACGCCGAGTGCGTGCCGGACGTCGCAGCGACTACGTCCGTGACCCAAGTATAGGGGCCGCAAATGTCCGTAGAATTCATGATACCGAAATTGTTCTCACAGGCGACCAGGGAGTTCAGCTCGTAGGCGACCCAATACTTCCCGTCGTAGTGCAGTAGTGAGCTGGCCAGCGTGCTGATCGACAGCCCGACTCCCCCAGGCCCCGGAAATCGCCCAATCGGGTTCGAGCAACCGGCCGGGGTGGTAAAGGTCTTGCCGTCTCTCGTCTCGAAGAGGTACAGATGGTTCGCATCCCCACCGGCGAATGTCGTCAGATAGACCGGCTGCGCAAACGTTGGAAGTGGCGTCGGGGTTGGCGTGCGCGTGGACCTCGGCGTCGTTGTCGGCGACGGGGTAAGTGTTCCCGTGGGCGTGTGCGTAGGCGATGGGGTAGCCGGGCACGAGCTTTCATCGACTGTGATCCCATACTCTACTCCGAGACAGCGAATGGCAGCACATCGGTCGGCAGCCGAAAGTGCGACAGTCCACTGAGCGGCTTGCGCGATGTCCCCAACAAAATACTGCATGGTTGGGACGGCCGAATATCCCAAATGTGCCGTCTGGCTGTGAGAAAACGTCTGAGCGCTTGTGCCCGTTCCGTCCGCTGCGCCATCCAGGTAGAACGTCGCCGTGGACGAATCGTAAGTAACGGCCACGATGTGAAAAGCCGTGGTTCCGATGCCGGTGTTGCTGGTGCCGATTTTCACCGTGAACGATTTTCCCAACACCTGGGCGCCACTGGTGGGTTCAATGTAGAAGTCGCGCCCGCCTTGGCCGTCGGCCAGGATCGAGGAGTTGCCAAAGAGGGCCGTCGCTTTCACAACCGCCAAGAATGTGAAGCTCGTCGTTGTCCTCGGGAGAGCGAGGTCGTAAGCCCCCGCGCCTCCGAATCGCATCACCGGCCGACCATTGATCACGGCCGTCTGATAGGTCGGTGTTGTACCATGCGAGGTCGCGGTATTTTCGCTACCGCTGCTGTCGACCCATGACGTGATCGGATCACCGCTGCTCGCGCTGATCGAATCGGCAGTCCACCATCCGGTGAGCGTGCCCGGGTGCGGCAGCGCGCCACATACCTGGGCTGCTGCGAAGCGCGGAGCCAATGAGATGACCAGCAGACCCAACACGAATCGCTTCATCTCATCCCATCCCATCTGCCTCGCAGTTTCCCCGCGTCCCGTTTTCCCGCCGGCGCCTCCCCCCGATAACCCTTGCGTGGGGCGTCCAAGGCAGCCTCCGTGGCAGCTACTCGCCGTGCCCGTGCCGACAATGGCATCGGCATACGCCACCCGCCGCGACGGTGGGGCCTGGAGGTGAGGATGGCGACGACTATTCGGGCCGTCGCCGGAGCACCGGCGCCTGCATGCATCGTTCCCTGCCTGCTGCTGCGGCCCGCGCCCTTCAGGCATGCGAGCGGCTCGACAGGGCGACTCTTGCAACGCCGGTCGGGCGCTTGTCAATGAGCTACGTTAGGTACGGGCCTAACTTAGCCTTGATCTGACAATAATTTTCGCGCCGAGACGCAAAGACGCGAAGGAAGACAAGGAAGATTTCACCAATGCCACACGATTCGCAAGATTCATTGCCAATGAGGCTCGTGTAACGTGGGATGAATCCTCGGAGGCCCTTCTCCCCCTTGGCGTCTTGGCGCCTTGGCGCGAATTGTTTTGGCACATTAGGGTTAGATGACGGCTTGCACTCGATGTTGAGGCCGAGCGGCGGCCGTCCCTCATTCCGCCGCGAACCGAAGCTCCGGGCCGATCATCGTCGCAAACGCCCCCCACGTTCGCCCACCGTCAAGGCTCGCCTCGAAGCGCCACACTCGGCGCCGGAGTAGCTCGGACTCGCCCGCCTCGGATCGCGGATCGGAGTGCCCTCGGGCAACGTCAGGTCGTCCTTGGTGCGAGCCTTCTCGACCGCTGTTGAGCTAGCGACGCTCCCGCCGGTATTTAGCGTGCGCCACACCCGCTGAGGGCGTTGTTCACGGCACCAACGATCTTGTTTACGACAATCGCTCGGTTGTGATCGCCGTCGCCGGCCAGGCACGCGCGGACGTTGATCGTGCCGAGCGCGACGTTGACCATGCGCACCAGCTCGTCGACCGTGACCCGTTCATCGCCGTTGCAGTCGCCCAGACAGCCGATGAACAGGAGCGTCCCGGGTGCGCCGGAGCGGCCCGCTCCGCCGGCGCCGCCGTTGACGGAAGAGGTCGTCACGCCAGCGAAGCCGTCGTCTACGGTGTAGTGCACGGCGATCCTGCCCCCGCCGCCACCGCCGCCGTCGTCACCACCGCCAGTGCAGCCTCCCTCGCCACCGGCGCCGCCGTCGGCATGCAACGAGCCGTCGCCCGTCAGCACCCGAGTGACGATGAGGATCGAGCCACCGGACCCGCCGCCGGGGGCAGCGAGCGAGCAGCCAACGCTGCCACCGTTGCCGCCGTTCGCGACGATCACACCGTCAAGCAGCAGCGTATCGGTGTATAACACGACGGCTCCACCACCGATGCCGGCTGACGAGTGCGCCGAGGCGCCGCCGCTGCCCAGATCAACGGGTGCCGACGCCTCCCCGTATGTCAGCCCGCCGGCATTGGGTCCGTTGCCGCTACCACCGACACCGCCGTAACCAGCCCCGCCGGCCGTGTTCACACCGTCCCACGCGCTGGCTCCGGGTCCGAGTCCGGCAAGGTAGCCCTGCTCGTTCGCCGAGATCCTGCTCTCCGCGTCAATGCGCATGTTCCCTGCGGTGATCATCGCGCCCGCACCGCTCCACTGGCCATTGATCTGACCGTCGCGCTGCTTTCCTTCAATGAAAAGCGTCGCGCCCTGCGTCACGTCGAAATCGTCATCGACGGTCAGCTGCACTCCGCCACCAAGCACCAACGTGGCCTGGTTATCGACGGTCACGGCGCCAAAATGCACCACCGAGTCCGGCGCGAAATCGAGATGCTGTGAGATGCGTAGTGCGTTGGTTTCCGTATTGAGGAACACCGCGGTTCCCGGTGGTGCCGCGCGACCGCCACCGATCCCACCGCTCACGCTCGGTGCGGTGAAGCCCGCGAATCCGCCATCGTGTGCATAGAGAACGGCGATGCGCCCGCCGGCGCCGCCGCCGCCGTCGTCGCCGACCGTGGGAAAACAACCGCCCACGCCACCGGCACCGCCGTGCGCCGTCACCGAGCCCGTGCCGGTGAGGGTCGAGGTGGTAATGAAGATCGACCCACCGGATCCACCCCCGGCAGCGGCGAGGGAGCACGCTACACTTCCGCCCTCGCTCCCGTTGGCGCTGATCATCCCGTCGAGCCTGAGCGTGTCGGTCACATTGAGTGTAATTGCTCCCCGCCCCTGCCAGCGGTCGCACTCGTCGGCCCGCCGCCGCTGCCGAGATCGACCGGCGCAAACGCATCCCCATAGGCGGCGCCTCCGGCATTGAAGTCGTCGCCAGCGCGACCCCCGACTCCGCCGTACCCGCCGCCGCTGCCGCCGTGCAATGCTGCATCCGATCCGCCGCTGCCCGGACCGAACCCACCCAGGTAGCCCTGCGCATCGGCCGAGATCGCGCTGCCTGCGTCCACCTGCACATCGGTGGAGTTGATCGTGACCCCTACGCCAAGCCATTGCCCCTCGACTTGACCGCTTGTGTTCTTTCCCTGCAGCAGAATTCTACCCGACCCGGTGATTGTGGTGGCACCGGCAACGTTGACGGTCGACCCGCCGGCGATGGTGAGCGTAGCACCGTTGGTAACGGTGAGATTCTCGATCTCGTAGGTGGCCTCCACCCAGTCGGTGTCCGACGACACCGTTACGTTCCCGAGCGAGACGCCTTCAGCGGCCCCACCCATGGTGAGCGCCGCCGCCAGCAGGGGAACGCCCAGCACCGCGACCGTGACAGCACGAAGATCAGCCGAAACACGATGTGCACTCATGGCACGCGTGCGGAGCAAGTTCCACGCCGTCAGGCTGGAGCCGCAAGCAACGCACGGCACACGCCGGATACGGCCCCTATGACAAGGAGATGAACTGCAACTTCTCAATCCCCGGGAATCATCCCTGGAAGCGCGCCGACGAGGAGATTGCGCGACCGCGGGGGCTGGGCCCAGATCAGACGTCAGATCTTGTCAGTTCGCCCTACGCCTCAAATGCCAGCTCCAGCGAGATAGATTGATAGGGCACTTCCGGCCGTACGCGTCCGCGCTCCCCGTGGTGCAGGCGTACGAGGCCGTACCGCTCCATCGTTTTGAGCGTGCGGGAGAGGTTGGACGCCTTGCGTCCGGTACGCGTCGCCAGTTCCTGCAACGAGGTGGGATGCGTTGTGGCGATCACGGCAAGTAGGGCGCGGTTCTTGTTCGACAGAACCTTGGCAAAGCTCTCAGTCGAGGTGAACCACACCTTCGGCTCGTGCGCCTTCGGCTTGAGTCGCCCGCGTGCGATCGCCATCGTACGGGCCTTCATGTCCTCATAGGAGGCGATACCAATCTTTAGGGTCTTCATGAGATCACTCCTTTCTCGCGGAGCACACCGTCCACGGTGGCCCAGAAATCCGCCAGCAGCGTCGCCGCATCGTGGTATGTGTACGGTCGAACCGTTTTGAGCCGATGCCGATGGTCCAGAGCCGGCCCGCCCTTCCCGCCGGGGCCTGCCTGCCGCTTCACCGCGTGCGCGTTATCGAACCCCACCAGCCTTTCGCCATCCGGTCCATGCAGCGTCAGCGTATATTCGATCCCGTGCGGCCGTTCCTCGCTCACCGGAACACGGCGGACGACGAACCGAACCCAATGTCGGGTTTCCGGGTCGACGACCAGCACCTGCCCGTCGAGATCCAGCAACGCATCGAGCGACGGGTCCCGCTCCATGGCTGATGATTATCAGATACTGATAAGAGACGCCAGCACAACCGCGCCAAGGGCGCGGCCAAACGCGCCCTGATGAGATTGCCGCGCGCATCGGCAGGTGGGGGCGTCCCATTCCGGTCAGGACGTCGAGACCTCATCCATCGACCACTCGAGCGCGAGCACCGATGACGTTGACCACGTTCGTGTTACCGTGGTCGGCCGTATGCACGTCGGTGACCTCGCCGAAGACCTTGTATACGCGCGGCGCGCGCCAATGCCGCGCAGGTTGGAATCAGCCAGCCCCGGCAAACGACGGCAGGCGATGAGCGGCCGTTTCACCGCGGCGGCCGCCGGCGCTCGCGGAACCAGGGCCGGTAGCGGGCCAAGCGTGCCGCCTGCTCGGCCGAGGTGCGACGGCGGCAGGTGGACGACTCCGCGCTCCCCGGTGGCGCGCCCCAGCGCACCTCGACGCAGTCGTTCGGGTCGTACGCCACCTCCAGCGCCTCGGCGCGCGCCAGCACATCCGCCAGCGTCAGCGTCCACGGCGACCCGTCGCTGCGCGTATAGACGACGCGCCGCGCGGCCAACTCGGCGCCCAGCATCGCCTCGAGATCGACACGAACCTCGGTGGCCGATCGTCCGATTGGCATGGCGAACCGCTCCGGATGCGCCTCGACCTTCGCCGGGAACTCGCGCACAACGTCGAGTGCGATCAGCAATCGCAAGTCCCGTGACGGCGTCGCATAGTCCTCCCACGCGCCCGTCGTCTCGAAGATGGCGACGCCCTCCGGCATCGGGATGATGCCGTGATGGGTGGCCGCGTACTCCTCACCGTTGGCGACCGAGCGGAGACGCGCCCGCACCTGTTCCTCGAAGGCATCGATCGTCGCGCGGAGCGCCTGCTCCGGGTCGAGCGGGTCCGGCGAGAGCGCCGCGTCGACCCGATCGTAGAATCCCTCGACGCCGGCCTCGTACTGTTCGAGCGCGTAGTCGCCGTAGTCGGCTGACGTGGCGATCTCCCGGTTGGTGAGCGGCCGCAGCGTTCCGTGCTCGCGAACGATTGGGCGGAAGTGCTTGAAACCGGGACTGCCGAGCGCCGGATCGAGGGCGAAGAGGAAGTTCCCGCGCCAGTAGCGCTTGCGTGCGACCGTGCCGTCGGGTTGCGCGTCGACGGCGAGGAGCACTCCGGCCGCCGCCGGCGTCTGCGGGACGCGGTGTACGAGAATCAGCGTGTGACCGTACGGGTCTGCGTAGACGGTTCCGGGGCGCAGCGAGTCGGGCGCGATGCGGGTTGGATAGAAGTCGGTGCGGTCGGACGCGGCCGGCGCACGGCCGTTGCCCGACTGGACCCCGTCGGCAACGCGCTGGAAGAAGCGCTGGATGCGCGTCAGCTCGTCCCCCGAGGCCACCGGCGACTCGAGGGAGGAATGCCACACCGGGCATGCCGGCGGGTGCCCGCCGGAGCCGCGGGAGCACTCGGAGTAGCCGAACGGCAGCCCGAGCTTCCAGGCAAAGTAGGCGCGCAGGAAGTACGGCAGATCGGCGCAGTCGGGCTCGAGTCGGAGGCCGCTCTCGCCGTCCTCGCCGAGTCCCAAGTGGTCATACAGGAAGTTCCGCGCGCGCTGGCGGGTCAGTTCGTGCAGCGCATGCCAGCTCGGCTCCGCCTCGAGCGGGTCGTCGAAGAGGTGCTCGATCCACGCCGCATACAGGTCCTCGACAGCCCGGTTCCACTCGCGCGTGACGGGCCATACTCCATCGGCCGACCGCTGGCGGCGCGGATGATTGCCGACCAGCACGTCCGCACATGCGTTGGTCGGGCGCAGGCACGCCTGGTAGGTGCCGGGCATGTTCGTCGGCACCTCGACCAACCACCAGTACGGCGGCCCACCGTGACGCTCGTGCGTCTGGCCATATGTCTCGCCGTTCGGCCCGACCACCGTGAGCGTCGCGTCGAGCGGGAGCTCGGAGACCGCCACAGCGCGCAGCGGTTCGCCGGGTGCCGACCGCTTAGGGCTGGTGAAGAGCGCGACTCCATCGAACGCAGCGAGCGAGGTCTGCCCCAGCGCGAAGCCGGTCAGCAAGACGAGGAACCCGAGTACGCGTGGGCACAGTTGCCGCATACGGAAAGACTAAGGGCGACAGGTCAACGGCGCCAGCCGGCTGCCGCAGATCCTCAGCCGGGAGGAAGGGCAAACGCGCCGCAGCGCGCGCCGTGCCCGCCCCGGGCGTGGTTCACGGAAGGTTTCGTCGCGCACGACCGGAAAGAGTCGAAGACGCAGCTCGAGGAGCCGTATCCGGCTCTTGGCCCCCGGGGGGCCAACTGGCGCCACGCGGCCAACGAGGCCGTGCATTTTCTGCTAACCCAGAGCAAAGCGTTGCCCAACCAGTTTCTCCGATACATCCCAGAGGCGCTGCGCGTTGCCGGCATCCATGGCGTACGACTTCACTCCGTCCAAGGCGTCGGGCGCGTCGTTGATGGCGGCCACATGGCAGTCTTCGAGGTACAGTCCGCCGCGGCCTTCGAGCTCAGGGGCAGTTGCGGCAAACACCGAGGTCGCCGCACCTGCTTCCACCGATTTGAACTGCAGCGTGCTGCCCGCCGGTGCGCGCGAACGCAAGAACCCGAGGTCTTCCGGCTCTAGATGGCGGCCCAGCTCGGTAAGAATGGCGCCCGGGTGCAAGGCATTGGCGTGCACCCCGTGCGAGCTGAGACGGCGCTCGATCTCGACGGCAAACAGCACGTTGGCGGTTTTTGACTGACCGTAGGACGCCCACTTCTGATACGGGCGGTGCTCGAAGTGAAGGTCATCGAAAACAACCGGTGACAGATGATGGCCACGCGAGCTCACCGAGACGATGCGGCTCGGGGCCGCCCTGCGCAGGGCCGGAGCGATCAGACAGGTCATCAGAAAGTGTCCGACGTGATTGCTGCCGAACTGCATTTCGAAACCGTCCGAGGTCCTGGCGAACGGACAAGCCATGACTCCGGCATTGTTGACGAGAATATGCAGACGATCGTGCCGAGCCAGAAATCGATCCGCGAACGCGCGGATGCTGGCCAGCGACCCCAGCTCGAGGGTCTCGACTTCGACCTGCTGATTGCCGGTTGCGGCCCGAATCGCGGCTGCGACATTTTCCCCCTTGGGAACATCGCGAGCCGTGAGGATCACGTGGGCGCCTTTTTCCGCAAGGGAACGCGCGGTTTCCTGGCCGAGGCCGCTCGAACCGCCGGTCACCAGCGCCACCTTGCCGCGCAGATCGATTCCTTCCAGCACCTCAGTGGTCGTGGTGTTCGCTCCAAACTTCGACGCATCGCGCATATTGAGCCCTCTCATTGATCGGAGTGCGAAACAATCGTCGCCGCTGCACGCTTACCCCGAAGCGCGGCACAAACAAAACCCACATGGCGTGGCCCGGGGGCCCATCGGCGCCATCAGGCGCCATAGGGCGCTTTCTTCCACCTGGCCTTCGCCTCTCTGGACCAATGATGGAAACAATTCCGGGAAATCTCGGCCATCGCCGGTCAGAGCCTCTGTCGGGACTTTCGCGGCCGCCCGGCGCCCGCGGGACTCGCCCGCCGCTAAGCCGAAAGCCGGTCAAGCAGCGCTCTGGCCTCGGCGAGATCCGGCGTCTCCGCCTGGCCCTCGAACCACCGACAGGTCTCCGCCAGGAGAGCGCGGGCTCGCAAGTTGCGCCGGCGCGTGCACCAAGCCCGGGCCAGGCTGACCGCTGCCCGTAGCTCGAGAGATTTCGACTCGCACTCGCGAGCCACCTCATGCGCCCGCAAGAGGCATCGTTCGGCGTCCGGCCAGCGGGAATCGAGTGGGCCGGAAGACGCCTTGTCCTTCGGTGCGAGCCGCGTTCGAGGTGCCGCCGCCAGCAACAACTCGCCCTTTATGCGCCAGAGCTCCGGCCAGTAGCTATGGTCGAGAGTCGACTCGGCGATCGCCAGACCCTCGTCCGCTGCGGCCAGCCCCGCCGTGAGGTTCCCGGCGCGCAGGTGAGCCTCGGCCAGGAAAGCCAGGATGTGGGAGGAAAACACCACCGACCCGGTTTGGCGGAGGGCGATCTCTGCGCGTTCGAGCTGCTCGATCCCGGCAGTCAATTCGCCGCGTCGAACCCGAACCGAGCCGCCAACAGCCGCGGCCATGGCGCCGTAGAAGCCGAACCCTTGCTCTTCGGTGAGAGCGGCGAGCGATCTCGCCAGCTCGCAAGCGCTCTCCTGCTCTTGGCCGAAGAGCGCGAGCAGGGCCGCGTGGCCCAACACGCTGGCCTGGGCAAGGGCGGATCCGCGCGCCTTGGCTTCGACCAAGGCGGCAGCCATGACGGCCTTGGCGCGCTCACCATGACCGAGGAACCAGATGGCGAGAGCATGGTGGCTCCGGGTGTCGATCAGCGCGTCGACGAGATCACGCGACTGCGAGTCAGCCTGGCCGCGGTCGTCGCGAGCGGTGAGGCCTTCCGCGATGCGGCACGTCTGTCGATATCGTCCCTGCATGAGCGCGAAGCGCGCCAAGATCGTGTCCGCCAACTGGCGATGCTCGTTCGTGGCCAGGCGCGCCGCCAGATCGTCGAGCTCGGCGGCCAGTGCCGGCGTGCGCACCTTGTCGGCGCGCAGCCCGTGGACATGGCACAGCGCGTAGAGGGTTTGGAAGAGCTGCTCCGAGGTCCCGACCTCGACGCAGAGCTCATGGGCGCGCTCAGAGTTCGCTCCGAGCTTCTCCGACGCATATCCGTGGGTGCCCTTGAGCAGCGGCCACAGCGCGAGGCGCAGCTCCAGCTCCCGGCGCCGGCGCTCGTCGGCCGGCAATCGCGCCGCCAGCGTGATCGCCGACTCGAGACAGCGGATGGCCTCCAGCCACGCGAAGCGCTGGCGCGCGCGTGCGGCGGCGGCGACCAGGTAGTTCACGGCGCGCGCCCAGTCATGGGCGCGCTCGAAGTGGACGGCGAGCTCGGGCGCCAGCTCCGCCGCGCGCTCACCATGGGCCGTTTCGAGGGCCTCGCCGATGCGCTGGTGGAACCGCTGCCGCTGTCTCTCGGGGATCCCGGCGTAAGCAGCGTGCCGGTACAGCTCGTGGGAAAACGCGTAGTGCCGGGCGCGGCCGTCAGCAAGCGACTCGACGCTTCCGGCAACGCGCAAGAACCTCTGCGTCCGGGCCAGCTCCTCGCAGCGCTTTTCCGTCTCCTCGACGGTATGGCACAGGGCCGCCGCAAGAGCTTCGGCGTTGAACTGGGCCCCGCCCGCACTCGCCGCCTCGACCAGCTCGCGGTCCGCCGGACTCAGGCTCTCGAACTGCATCTCGATCACGCGCTGGGCGTCGTCGGGTATCTCCAGCGGCAGCTCTTCGGGCGACGTACTGAGCACCCAGCCGGGGTCGGTGTCGAGAATCCATCCGCGCGACAGCATGTGATCGACGAAGGTCACGACAAACAGCGGGTTACCGTCGGTGTAGCGATGAAGCATCGGCGCCAGCGCGGTTGCGAATCCGGCGCCGGGAAAACGCTCCTCCAGGTAGCGCCGGACGTCCTCGGAGGTGAGCTCGTGCACGGGGAGATCCGTGCACCGCCGGTGCAGTTGCAGAGTCCGCACGATTCGAGACAGCGGATGTCCATGAACGGCGACCTCCGCGGGCCGGTAGGTACCGATGACCAGCAGGCGAGCCGGTTCACGCCGCTCGGCGAGAAACGAGAGCAGATCTACGGTCGAGGCATCGCTCCAGTGCAGATCCTCGAGTACGAGAATCAGGGCCCGATCGGAGGTCAGCGAGTCCGCAAGAACCGCGAACTCACGCAGCATGCGTTCAGGTCTGCCGGCATGCAGTGATTTCCGCACGGCGGGAGCATCGTCGGCGAGCCAGGGCATCTGCGCCAACCAGGTGGGGGCGATGCGGCGCAGGAGCCCCAGGAACTGTTCCGAGTCCGGGCGGCGCGAGAGCCGCTCCAGGGCATCGAGCACGGGCATGTAGGCCTCGTGCATGCCGAGCTGCTCGACACACGAGCCGCGCGCGACCCACACGGGCGAAGCGGCTTCACGGACCACCGGCGAGTCGAGAAAGCCATCGACCAGCGTGGTCTTGCCAACGCCGGTCGGGCCAGTGACGAAGACGGTCTGCCGTTCACCGCCGCAGGCCCTGCCAAACAGCGCCGCGAGACGTTGGATCTCGGCCGCCCGGCCTACGAACGGCTGCGTTCCTTGGCGCGCTTCCCTCGTCTCCCATTGCGGGTCGTCGCTCGGCGCAACTGCCGGCTGGCCATCGATCGCGGCGATGAAACGGAAGCCGCGCCGATGCACCGTCTCGATCACACGTGGTCTCTTCGAATCGTCGCCGAGCACCACACGCAGCTCGCCGATCGACTTTCTCAGGGTGTCCGGCGTAATGGCGACGTCCGACCAGACTGCGTCGAGGAGCTCTTCCTGGGTAACGAGCGCCCCCGGCCGCTCCGCGAGATACAGCAACACTGCCCATGTCTTGGGCCGTAGCGGAATGCTTTTGGCGGCGCAGGTGAGGCGGCCGGCGCGCCGGTCGAGACGGAAGGACAGGAACGCAATCGGGTCCCCTGCCTCGCTCTCGAGCTTTCCGCCCAGTTCAAACACGACCCTCTACCTTGAGGCGGCGTCGATCCCTCATTCGCAAAATGGTATCGGGAAATTCCAACGTGAGAAGCCCCTCCTTCACGGGAGACCCCGTCCCCTTGCCAGCCTGGCTAGCGAACGCGGCGATGCCCCCCAACAGAACCGAGTCGCCGAGACATTTTCCCGGACGCGCAACGCCGTAGCCATTGGCATGCCACGGGCGAACTCGGTGCGGGAAAGTCACCGATGGGCGCGATTGGCGCACCAAGACCACGCGGCAGCGTGCTGCCTTCCCGAAAGCCGGAAACGACCGCGGACCTCTCGCCAACGCAGCGGATCCGACGACAAAGACAAAGTTCGGCGATGACCGGCTACACTACATCAATGGTGCGACGGTTATCCCGTTGCCCCTCAGGGTTCCACGGCGGGGTGCTCGACCGGGGACGCACGTGTCGTTGGTGCGTCCGGTGTAGCGTTTGGGACGGCCCACGCGTTTCACAACCGAAGCGACTTTGCGATCTGCGCTAGCCGAACTGCATCTCGCGCACATCAGCGGCAACGCGCAGTGGCGCCGTCGTCGCGGCCTTGACGTCGTCCACGGTCAGCCCCGGGGCCAGCTCGCGCAGCAGAAATCCCTCCGCATCGACGTCGATCCACGCCAGGTCGGTGACCACCGACCTGACGCAGCCGAGTGCCGTCGCCGGATAGCTGAGCCGCTCGACCAACTTGGAGCGGCCGTTGCGCTCGCGATGGTAGCAGAGAGCAATCACGCGTCCGCCGCCGGCTGCCAGGTCCATCGCTCCGCCAATGCCGCCGCTGCCCTTGGGTGTGCTCCAGTTGGCCAGGTCGCCGTTTTGCGCCACCTGGAAGGCTCCCAGAATGATCGTCGACACGCGCCCGCTGCGCGCCATCGCGAAGGACACCGTCGAGTCGAAGTACGAGGTCTGCGGCAACGGCGTCACGAGCTGCCCGCTGGCGTTATAGAGATCGATGTCCTCCTGGCCCTCGTCCGGAAACTGCCCATAGCCGAGGATGCCGTTCTCCGAGTGGAGCGTGACGCCACGGCCGGCGATGAAGTTCGACACCTGCGTCGGCAGCCCGATGCCGAGGTTCACGTATTCCCCCTCGCGCAACAGCGCCGCCGCCTTCATCGCCATCAGGTCGGCGGGCAACCCGACGGGCCCCCCGTCAGCCGTCGCCCGCCCTTCCATGTCATTGGTGCGGCCGATCATCTGGAGGATCTGGCGCAGCACGCCGATGTCGACGCGCGTCGCCGTCTTCACGATGCGGTCGACGAAGATCCCGGGCGTCACGACGGTCTCGGGGTCGAGCTCGCCGACCGGCACGATCTCTTTCACTTCGGCGATCGTGGTCCTCGCCGCCGTCGCGAAGGCAGGGCCGAAATTCCGCATGCCGCGCCGGTAGGTCAGGTTGCCGACGGTGTCCGCCCGGTACGCCTGCAACAGCGCAAAGTCGGCGGTGATCGCGCGCTCGAAGATGTAGCGCTTGCCGTCGAAGACCCGCTCCTCTTTGCCCTCGGCGATCGCCGTGCCGACACCGGTGGGCGTGAAGAAGCCGGCGAGCCCGGCGCCGCCGGCGCGCACGCGCTCGACCAATGTCCCTTGCGGCACCATCTCGAGCTCGATCTCGCCCGCTTTCACCATCTCGCTCATCTCCGTGGGCATCGCCGGCGCGCCCACGTAGCTGCACACCAGCTTTCGGACCTGTTTCTTCTCGGCGAGGACATTGAGCGAAGTCGGGCCGCCCGCGGGTGTATTACAGATGACCGTCAGGTCCTTCACGCCACGCTCGGCGAGCGCGAGCAGGCAGTCGGTCGGCCACGCCTGCGGCGGACCGAAGCTGTGGACGAGGATCGAAGCGCCGTCACCGATATCGGCGACGGCTTGATGCGCGGACTCGCAGATCTGCTTTTTCGCCATGGCCGCTCCGCATTCCATGACCGGCGTCGGTTGGCAAGAGTCGTATTGGTGAGCCGTGCTCGCCAGTGGTGACTGCGCGCTCGGCGACGGCGAAGTCGAGCTTCTTCGGCTCTTGATTCCGCCGACCATCTCACCTAGTAGCTGGCCATGGGTTTTCGGCTGGGTTTGGGTGGAGCGTTGCGGAGGAAGTCGGTGGGGCGGTCGGTGATTCTTCTCGCCGACGGTCGGCTCGCACGGTGAGCTAGCCGTTCTCGTCACGATCCCTCCTTAGATTCGGATCGCTTCGGTCTCGATGTCCAGCCGGCGCGAATTTGCCATGCACGATCATTCATCCTCGGATCGGTCACGCAGCGGCGGGGAGCAGCCTGCCCTCACCATCCGCGGCGCCTCGGTCACTCTCCAGGTGGCCCATCTCGCCGATGCCGATCTCGCTCGCATCGAGGCCGAATTGGCCGCCAAGGTGTCGCAGGCCGCGGGTCTGTTCCGCGACGCGGCCATCGTGATCGACCTGCAGGAAGTGCAGCATCTCGACCTGGACCTGCGCAGCCTGGCGCGGCTCTTCCGCACCCAAGGCCTCATCCCGGTCGGGGTACGCAACGGCAGCGCCGCGCACCACGCGGCGGCGCAGGCGGCCGGGCTCGCCCTGCTGCAAGGGGGACGGCGTGTCGAGCGTGCTCCGGCCCCGGCGCCGCCCGAAACGCCACCACCGGCACCTGCACCTGCCGCGCCCCCGCCAGCAGCGCCCAGGTCCCGCTTGGTGACGCAGCCGGTGCGGTCCGGGCAGCGCGCCTTCAACGCCGCCGGCGACCTGATCGTGGTCGCTTCGGTCAATACCGGCGCCGAGGTGCTCGCGGCCGGCAACGTGCACGTCTACGGGCCGCTGCGCGGGCGCGCGATGGCCGGAGTGAACGGCGACACGCAGGCCCGCATCCTCACCACCTGCATGCAGGCGGAGCTGGTGGCGATCGCCGGTGTCTACCGCTCGATCGAGAGCGATTTGCCCGACGAGGTACGCGAGAAACCGGCGCAGGTGTTTCTGGAGGGGGACCGCCTGTTCATCGAGCCGCTTGCCGCAGCCGAAGAACCGCAACGCAAGAAGCCTTAAGAGGAGATCACCGTGGCCAAGACTATCGTCGTGACTTCCGGCAAGGGTGGGGTCGGCAAGACCACCACCAGCGCCAGCTTCGCCGCCGGGCTCGCCCTGCGAGGCCACAAGACGGCGGTGATCGATTTCGACATCGGGTTGCGCAACCTCGACCTCATCCTCGGTTGCGAGCGCCGCGTCGTCTACGATTTCGTCAACGTCATCAACGGGGAAGCCAAGCTCAACCAGGCCCTCATCAAGGACAAGCGGCTGGAAAACCTCTACATCCTGCCCGCCTCGCAGACGCGCGACAAGGATGCCTTGACCCTCGACGGTGTCAGCAAGGTGTTACACGACCTGCAGCACGAGTTCGAGTGCGAGTACATCGTGTGCGACTCGCCCGCCGGCATCGAGAAGGGCGCGCTCATGGCCCTGTACTTCGCCGACGAGGCCATCGTGGTCACCAATCCGGAGGTTTCCTCGGTGCGCGACTCCGACCGCATTCTCGGCATCCTGGCCGCCAAGTCGCGCCGCGCGGTGGAGGAGCTCGAGCCGGTCAAGGAGCACCTGTTGGTGGCGCGCTACGATTCTCGCCGGGTGGCCATCGGCGAGATGCTGAGCCTGGAGGACATCCGCGGCATCCTCGGCATCCCGATCCTCGGCGTCATCCCCGAGTCGCCCGGCGTCCTGCAGGCCTCCAACATCGGCACCCCGATCATCCTCGACGACGAGAACCCTGCGGCGCAAGCCTACTCGGACATGGTCGACCGCTTTCTCGGGGAGGAGCTGCCCCTGCGCTTCCTCGAGCCGGAGAAGAGGGGCCTCTTGAAGCGGCTATTCGGGAGCTAGCCTATGTCCATTCTCGACTACCTACTCGGTAAACGGACCAAGACCGCCGCGGTCGCCAAGGAGCGCCTGCAGATCATCCTCGCCCACGAGCGCGCCGATCGCAGCGCGCCGGACTTCCTGCCCGCGCTGCAGCAGGAGATCGTGCAGGTCGTCGCCAAGTACTTCCCGATCGAGCAGGACGAAGTGAAGGTGAGGGTCCAGCGGCATGCCAACTACGCCGTGGTCGAGCTGAACATCGCCCTGCCCGAGCCGAAGAAGGCGGCCCAGGGCTGAGCCTGGCCCCGCTGCTACCGAGCTGGTCGAAGCCTGGGGGGCTTCAGCAAGCGTAGGGCCGGCACAGCCGGCCCTACGGTGTTGGCGCGAGACGCCGGCGGCGCCGCGACCTCGCCGCCGCTCCTCTTCGCCCCTTTCTTGCTACCGCCACGGTGAGGACAGGCGGGAGCAGGAGACCGCCGGGAAGTCGGAACACGCGGTCTTGGCGCTCCACCCGAAACCCGGCGGCCTCGACGCGATCTCTCATCTGCCTCATCGTCGGCCAGTAGAAAGGCTCGCCGAAAAGCCTGGAGCCGAGATGAGCGGCCTCGCTGACCAACTGCGAAGGCGGGTTCACCAGGGCCAACAGCAGCCGCCCGCCGGGGGCGAGCACGCGCTGGAACTCCACCAGGGCGGCATGCTGATCGGGGAACCAATGAAACGCCTCGGTCGACACCACGGCATCGAAGCTGCCGCGCGCAAACGGCAGGCGGGCCGCATCGCCCTGTACCCAGACCGCGCCGCCACGTTCCGCCGCACGGCGCAGCATGCCGGAAGAGAAGTCGCAGCCGACCACGCGCGAGCGCGGCAGCTCGCGACGGATTCGACTGCTGAGCTGGCCGGTGCCGCAGCCGACGTCCAGGACGCGGCCGCAGGTCCCGCCGCGCAACGCCGCGACCACGGCGTCGTGAACCGGCCAGTAGGTGGCGCGCTGGACCAGCGGCAGGTCGTAGACCAGTGACCAGACGTCGAAGAACCAACGTGGCGCACCCGGGGGCGTTGGGTCGTGCTTGCCGCGTTCCACGCTACCGCCCCCGACCGGCGCCTCGATCAGCCCGCTTCGGTCTCGAAGTACTGCCGCACCACGGCGGCGACCTGGTTGCCGCCGCGCACGGCGTAGTTGGTGCCCCGGTCCTCGGGGTAGATCTGCGCCATGGCGGCACTGAAGAGGCCCGGCACCGGCGTGGCGTAGGGCAACATTCGCTCGTGAAAGTTGGGCGTCACGATCGGCTGCGCGAAGTCATCGCGCATGATCATGTACTTCTCGATCCAGCTCTCGTCGAACTCCGGGTTCACGCGCTTGAAGTGCGGCAGGTAGCGGCGCAGCACTTCGTTCGAGGACAGGCCGAAGAACTCCTCGTCCGGATAGGTGTAGTGCGACACGTAGATGATGTGCCGGCCGCCGTACTCCGAAGGCGGGATGTAGTTGGTGTGCTCGATCAGCCCGCCGTACGGCACCGAGACGTCGCTCACGTTCATCCAGTAGATCGGCGACAGGGAGCGTTTCAGAACGAAGATGGAGCAAACGACGCCCGAGTGCTCCAGCGACTTGGCCGTCTGTCGCCACGCCGACGGCAGAACCGGAGCGAGCTCGGCCAGCAGCGGCGGCGCCACGGTGCTGATGACCGCATCGAACCCGAAAGTACCGACACTGGTCTCCACCTGCAGCGGGGTGCCGCGGATCGCCGTCCACGGCACGGCGCCGTTGCGCGGTTCGGTGCGGCGCAGGTTGGAGATGAAACGAGGCGGGTCGCTCTCGGGCGGTAGCAACCGCGGCGGCGACGCGTTCACCCGCTTGACCACGGCGCCGCGCTGAAGGATGCCGCCGAGCGCCTGCACCTCGCTCACCAGTCGATCGGTCAAGCTGCCGAAGCTGCCGCGGACGTATCCCAGGCTCTCCTGTGTGCCGCCCTTGGTCCGTGAAGTGGCGCGCAGCCGCATCTTGCCCCACATCCATACCATCGCCACGCGCTCGGCGTTGCGGCCGAACTTGACGCGCAGCATGGGGCCGTAGATGGTCTTGGTGACCCCCGGTCCGGCGTAACGGCGGTACCAGTCGATGGCTTTGATCGACTCGAACGGTTTGGGATTCGGGAAACGCTGCAGGAACAACCCGGTGACGCCGCAGCGCACCCGGTCGGCGAGGCTGAGCGGCGTGAAGCGCAGCAGGTCCCCCGGGGTGGTGAAGCGGTACACCTTGCCGCCGTGGAACATTCCCATCGGGGGTGACGGCCAGTCGATGGT
>Ga0316628_100001244_pt1 | contig 17793 bp, 9 predicted proteins | sample OWC_Aug_M2_C1_D5_FD_207648 | JGI IMG/M metagenome (GOLD analysis project Ga0316628, IMG submission 207648) | Wetland soil microbial communities from Old Woman Creek delta, Ohio, United States - OWC_Aug_M2_C1_D5_C | ecosystem: Environmental > Terrestrial > Soil > Wetlands | place: USA: Ohio... | reverse complement strand
GAGGCCGTGTCTGCGGTACCGCGACGACTCGAGTCGCGGAGCTCGTCCCAAGACTGTTCGTGACCGTCAGCACGATCTGATAGGTGCCGGGTTCCTGATAGCGATGGATGAGCCCGTAACTACCAGATGTCGTGCCGTCGCCGAGATCCCATGACCGGGTCAGGAATCCGTAGAGACTGGCATCGCTGAGCTCGACCACGAACCCGCTCTGGGCGAGTCTCATGTTCGCTTCGGGCGGACGGCACTCCAGCGTCATGATGTCGAGATACGGGTGGCGGGCGAGCAGGACATTCCTGTCAGTCAACGCGACATCTCGAATTCGAATCGAGTAGAGGTCCCCCTCGTACAGCTCGGGCGCAGACAAGTTAGTCGCGTCCACGACGTACACGTTGTACCCTGCTACCGCGGCGCGTCGCTCGACGAAGTCGATGGCCCTACCCCAGGCCCCCGAGGTGCACCAGAGTTCGAGAGGGGCGCTCGGGACGGACACGTCAAAGAGCGCGAGCCCGACGTACCTCGAGTCCAGCGCGAGCCGGTCCGAGACGGCGACGCCGTAGTGCGGCCCGAAGGGCAACGAAGCGACCTCCGTCACGTTCGCCGGGTCGGAGCAGTCGTAGAGGCGAAGCTCGCCATCCGCGACGGCCACGAGACTTCCATCGATCGCCACGCTTTCGATCTCAGGTCCCGTCGGAACGGTTGCCAAGAGCGCCGGGGCGCTCGGCTCCGACAGGTCGAAGAGCTCGAATCCGTGGAAGTCGTCGTCGTAGAACGGCGGCTCCCCGACCACGACCCAGTCCCCGGATGCGGCAATCCACCGCGCAAACGCCTCCGTTTCGTGCGTGGCGAGCAGCTGCGGGTGTCTCGGGTCGTCGAGACCCACGACAGCCAAGCCGCGGTGCCATGCCGCGATCGATGCGAAGCGGTTGTTCGCGCCGAGAACCGCGTCGTAGGCAAGGCCGTCCCAGACCAACCGTCCCAGCTCTTGGGGGGCTAGAGGATCCGTGACGTCGAGAGTGACCACGCCGTGCATCCCCAAGCAGGCCACTGCGAGATCGTCCTGCTCCTCGATGCCGTGCAGATAGCCGTAACTGGGGATCTCGCACAAAACCCGCGGGAGAGCCGGCACGGACACGTCGATCGTGGTCAGGCCCCGATCAGGGCCGGACATGATCAGGCTGGTGCCGACCATGGCCAGTCTGCCTTCGTACCAGGCTACCGCGCCGAGCTCGAGCTCGGTCAGGGTCACCGGAGATGCTGGGGCGCTGACGTCGACAACGGACAGCTTTCCATCGTAACCACAGCCGAACGCGAGTGGGCCTGACAGCACGACGTCGAAAAACGGTCCCAACGAGCCGATGTCCGCCGGATGCTCTGGGTCGGTGATGTCGACCAGGTACATGCCCCCTTGATGCTCCGGCTCGCCGACCACCAGGAGTCGGTCGTCAGCAGCGATCGGCTGGTTGAAGTTGCAGAGACCCGGCGGGCAGAGACCGCCGAAGTCCATGAACAGGCTGGAAAGCTCCTTGGGAGCGGCCGGGTCTGAGAAGTCGATCACGTGCAACTCGTGGCCAAAGACCACAACGTAGAGGATGTTCCCTCTGGCGAGCATGCCGGTCGTGGAATAGAATCCGGTCGACGCGTAGGTCGAGACCTCGACAGGCCGCGACGGATCCGAGATATCGAGAAACTCGATCGTCGCCGAGTATTCCTGCCTGTGAGCCAAAATCTCTCCGCTGGCGCTGAAGGAACCTGCAGCTAGAGTCGCCACAGTAACCGGTCCAGCAGGGTCAGACACATCTGCGATCATGGTGCCCCACGACACCGAGTAGAGGACGATCTCACGTCCTTCGGGCGCCTCGAGGTGCAGGGCCTCCTTGGCGCTCTCCGACCACTCGAGCTCAGGCAATCTGCTGATTCTCGTGGGATTAGCGGGATCGCGGAGGTCCCAGACCTCGAGGCCTTCCTCGCCGGCAACGAACAGACGGTCGCCACGCGCTGCGAGGTCGTTCGCCCTCGTCGGTGCGCCGACGTCAACCTTCAACGCGTGGTGAATGCACATGTTGTCGGCTGTGGCGGTCGCGACGAAGAGAGCGGTTGTTGCGAGGAGGGTTGCGACCGAGCAGCGCGCGGCAAGCTCAGCGGCTGTGCGTGACAACACCTACTAAAGTAGCACGGACAGGCGAGACGCGGGCTACTCCGCGACATCGCCGTGGCTGGCCGCGCGCGAAACCGCCGGACAGATCGATGAGCCCCGGCGCGAACCTCTGCCTGGGCGACCCCTTCGAGATCTCAGCCGACCGTCGCCGACCACGCGCTCGTGTCACCCGACTCGAAGCCGTCGGCGAAGATCTCCTCGACGCGCTCGAAGGCGCCGATGTCGGGCGCCGATCCACCGTAGCCGTCGTTGATGCCTGGGATGACGACGCCCGCATCGATGAGATCGCTCGTCGTGCCGAGGGTGAAGTCGCCGCCGGCAGGGTCGGCGAATCCGGGTTCGACGCTGATGCCGTGGAGCTCCTGGCCAGTGGCGGCCTGCAGCTCGGCCAGGGTGCGTAGGTGGGGGTCGGGCAGCCCCTGCCACCACGCCAGCTCGTTGGCCAGGGTGGTGTAGAGGTCGTCCCAGTCCAGGTCGAGCGGCTCGGCGGGGTTGTCGTTGCTGAGGGCGTAGCGGGTGCCGGACCAGATGTTGTTGCGGGAAGCGACGTTGTCCCACGAGCCGGGCGAGCGAACCTCGAAGCCATCGTTGTCGGGCAGGGCGGCGTGGCAGGTGTTGTGGAAGATATACATGGAGCCCGACGGGTCATAGCCCGAGTTGAGCTTGAAGGGCATCCCCGAGTAGGAGCTGTTGCCCGCGCCGAAGCGGTAGACGAGGTTGCGGACGGCAAAGACCGGCCCGACGTAGGTGGGGGCGAGCGAGATGCCGACCAGGACGTCGTGGAAGGTGTTGCCCCACAGGCGCAAGTTGGAGCAGTAGCCGTCGCTCTCGACCCCGTCGTCGCCGAGGTCGTAGCCGAGATTGTCGTAGACGTCGGTCTCCGAGGTGGCGCTGGTGTCCGACTCCGGGCAGACGCCGAAGCCGTCGAAGTGGTCGTGGAAGACGTTGCCGCGGATCACGTTGCCGCGGCCGGTCATCGGGTCGTAGAGCCGCACGCCCCCGGTCTCGAGGCCTGAGCCGGCCTTCACCGCGTCCCACGGCCAGTCGAAGATCGTGTCCGAGAAGTCGTTGTCCTCGATGAGGTTGCGGTGGCAGGCCCGCTTCAGGCCGATGCCTAGGTCGCAGACTTGAAACGTGCAGCCGCGGATCAGGTTGTCCGACGCGCCGTCGAGGTAGACCGCCTTGGCGTAGGAGCCGAGGCCGTAGTAGCGGAAGCTGAGGCCGACCAGGTAGACGTAGCTCTGGTCGAGGTAGAAGCCGAGGTTGAAGCGGGTGACCTTCATGGCGGCGGCGTTGGGGTCGGCGTCGCCGGCCAGGTGCACGTCGAGGGTCGTGCCCGAGGCGTAGAACCCGGGCACGCCCCAGACCAGGCCCTGCAGGTCGGCCGAAGACTGGTAGGGGTAGAGGCGCTCCCCGTCAGCCACCACGAGGTGCGGGTCGGGAGCGTTGACCGCGGTCCGGTAGACTCCGCCGCCGAGGTGGGTCCAGACGAAGGTCTGGGGGTCGGAGCCGTCGAGGACCGGGGTCGCGCCCGGCTCGGGGCGGATCACGATCGGCGCCCCGGCCGTCCCCGAGCGGGTCAGCGCGATCTCCCCCTGGCGGTAGACGCCTCCGGCCAGGACCACCTCGTCGCCGGCAGTGGCCAGGGCGATGCCTTGGGTCAGGGCGCAGGGGCTGGCCTGCGTGCAGGCGCTGCCACTACCGGTCGGGCTGACGTGGTACGAGTGGTTGGCGGTCGGGATCACGACCTCGGCTCGGGTGGCGGCCGAGCCCTCCACGGTCACGCCGTGGAGCACCCCGTCCGGGTCGGAGAAGGTCACCCGCACGTCGTGGCTGGTGCCCGGGTCCAGCCAGAACAGGCTGCCGACCAGCTCGGTGGTCCGGGTGCGCGTCAGCGGGAAGCCACTCCGGAACGCCGCGCCGCCGCTGCGATACGTCACGGTCGCGACCGCGTCGCCATCCGGGTCGTCGCTCGAGGCGATGGTGACGATCACCCCCATGGCGTGGAAGTTGCCGTACAGCTCGAGAGTCGCCGCGGCCTGGCCCATGCCAGGGACGGAGAGCAGGGCACACGCGACGAGCAACAGTGCCTCGGATCGGGCCATGAGAGCCTCCTCCATCGAATGTAGGACGAGAACGGGGCGAAGTCACCTCTCTGGCAGTGGCGAATGCGAACCACGCCTCGGATCCAGACCCGCGCCCCGTCCGCGACGGTCTCGTCGATGACCGGCCCCGCACTGCGCCAGCCCTCGAGACTCGCAGCTCAGTCCTCGTCGGGTTTTCCGTCCAGGACCTCGCGCAGCTTGTTCGCCAGGGCATGGGGCGTGTAGGGCTTGCCGATGAAGTTGACGCCGTCGGCGAGCACGCCGTGGTCGACGATGACGTCCGAGGTGTAGCCCGACGAGAAGAGGACCTTGAGCGTCGGGTTGCGTTTGAGCAGGCGTTTGGCGAGGTCGTGGCCGGTCATCCCGGGCATGACCACGTCGGTCAGGAGGAGGTCGATGGCGCCCCCGTGTTCCTCGGCGATGGCCAGCGCCTCGATCCCGTTCGGCGCCTGCAGGACGCGATAGCCGAGAAAGTCGAGGATGTCGATGGCCGCCTCGCGCACCGTCGGCTCGTCCTCCACGAACAGAACCGTCTCGGTCCCCCCGGGCAAATCGGTCCTGGCGTAGCTGCCCGACCCTGGCCGTACCTCCTCCTCGACGCGCGGGAAGTAGACCTTGAAGGTGGTACCGCGGCCGAGCTCGCTGTAGACCTCGATCGAGCCCCGGTTCTGCTTGACGGCGCCGTAGACCGTGGCCAGACCGAGGCCGGTGCCCTTGTCCTTGGGCTTGGTCGTGAAGAACGGCTCGAACATGTGGCTCCTGGTGTCGGCGTCCATGCCGCAGCCGGTGTCCGAGACCGACAGCATCACGTAGGCGCCGGGCGCCACGTCGGCGTGCGACTCGGCGTACGTCTCGTCCAGCTCCACGTTGGCGGTGGCGATGGAGAGGACTCCGCCCTCGACCATGGCGTCGCGGGCGTTGACGCAGAGGTTGACGATGACCTGCTCGATCTGGCCCGGGTCGACCCTGATCCGGCCGAGCCCCTCCTCGTTCTCCACGTGGAGCCGGACCGTCTCGCCGATGACCCGCGCCAGCATGTCCTGCAGGTCGGCTATGGTGTCGGCCAGGTCGACGACCCGCGGCTCGATGATCTGGCGCCGGCTGAAGGCGAGCAGCTGCCGAGTGAGGTTGGCGGCGCGCTGGGCGATGCTGCCGATCTCCTTGAGCTTGTTCGCCAGGGGGTGGTCGTCGCCGAGGCGGAGCAGAGCGAGCGACACGTTGCCGGTGATGCCGGTGAGCAGGTTGTTGAAGTCGTGGGCGATGCCGCCGGCGAGCTGGCCGATGGCCTCCATCTTCTGGGACTGGCGCAGCTGCTCCTCGAGCCGGGTCTTGTCCTCGGCGGCACGGCGCTGCTCGGTGATGTCCCCGTACGAGCCGAGGAGACCCTCGACGGTGCCGTCGGCCGCGAGCAGGGGGATCTTGGTGATCTCCAAGATCCGCTCGGCACCGGCGGTGGTGTGGGTGGGGGTGATCTGGCCGAAGACGGGCTTGCCGCTGGCCAGCACCTGCCGGTCGCGCTCCTGGACCCCCTCCGCCTGCTCGCTCCACAGCAGGTCGGCGTCGGTCTTTCCCACGATCTCGGGCGAGGAGGTCAGGCCGGCGTCGCGGGCGAAGTGCTCGTTGCATCCCAGGTACTTGAGGTCGCGCCCCTTCCACCACACGCGGACCGGGATGGTGTCGAGGACGTTGCGCAACATCTGGCGCGACTCGTCGAGCTTGGCAGTCCGGGCCTCGACCAGGGCCTCGATGCGCGCGGTGCGCCGGCGGCTGCCGGCCACGTACATGAACAGCCAGACGGTGAGCAGGAGGCCGGTGGCGAGCACGATCCACGAGTTCCAGTGGCGGTTGGCGGTCAGGAACTCGGGGGTCGGCTTGCACACCAGTTGCCAGGTGTGGTCGGCTGCCTCAAGGTTCGACACCAGGGACAGGCCCGCCCCGGAGCCCATGCCGGTCGGTCCAGGACCGTCGGTGGCGTCGAGCGACAGGCGGGAGTCGTGGTGGTAGAGCACGCGCTCGCTGTCAGGGACCGAGAGGTCGAGGATGTCCACGTCGATGCCGGCCGGAACCAGCTTGGAGATCATCCCTTCGAAGCTCGGTCCGACGGCCACCAGGGCGACCACGAAGCCGTCCAGGGCGGCCCGCCGCTCCGCCGCGTCACCATGGTGGGTGCCCGCGCGGTAAATGGGCAGCACGAGCTGGAACGCGACCTGATCCTCGCCTCGACCCGCGAGTCGGAAGGGTGTCGAGGCAACCGGCAGGCCGCTGGCGCAGGCGCGATCGAGAAGGGCCAGGGCGTCAGGCCGCGCACCCAGGTCGAGGCCCAGCACCTCGGGCTCGGCATCGCGTGCCACCGAGTCGGAGATCGGGTAGTACTGCGCGCGAGCGGGCGAGGGCACGAGCGATCCCTTGGGACCCTGCTCGCGGATCGCGAACCCCGCGTATCCGTCCGCGCGCACTTGCCTCTCGAACGCCTCCCGTTGACCGCCCTCGACCCATGCCACGCGACGCAGCGCGAAGATCTCCGGGTTGGCCTCGAGCAGAGGCTGGGCAAAGGACTGGAACTCCTCGCGGGACACGCGCTGGGAGCTCTCGTGGAACCGCCGCAGGGCCTGCAGCTCGCCGAGCAGGGTCTCGAGCCTCAGCTCGTAGAGTGAGACGCGCTCGGCGGCGGCCTGCAGGAAGCGCTCCTCGAGACGTCCCCCCTCCCAGTGGCGGGTGATGGCAAACGCGCCCAGGGCCAGCGCCAGGCCGATGCCGACCACCGGGGCGAAGGTGAGCGCATCGCGTAGAATCCAGCGCACTTCCCCGGCCTCGGTCGAGGCTCGAGCGTGAAGGCCCAGGATGAGCATGAAAAGGACCGAGCAGGCAGCGACGGTCCCGACCACCGTCAGCAGGGTGGAGTACGAGGCCGAGGTCGCGGCCTCGCGGCCACGGGCCATGATGTGACGGGGAATGCTGGCGGTGAGGAGGAGGGCTGGCCGGCCGCTGAGGTCGCGGATGAGGGTGCTGGCCTCGAGTTCTTCGTCGCTGATCGGCTCGAGCTGCGGCCCGTTCCGATCGAGCAGGGAAAGCAGGCCGCGCTGCCTCGCCGAGAGCATTCCGGGCACGATCGGCGTGAGGTCGAAGCTGACGCGCGTCTGCTCCCGCAGGGCATCGACCATGTCGCGGTCCACGAACCGGCCCATGATGAGCACGCCCTGGCTCGGCCCGGTGCGCGCCGTGGTCACGATCGGTCTCGAGGAGACCAGCAGCGGGCCGAGGTCGGTGAGCACGACCCCGGTCACGGTCTCGTCAAGCGACTGGTGGTGGAGCAGGGGGTGATCGGGGCGGACGCGATCGGTGGGGAGGTCGGCCGAGACCAGCCCGCCCCCTCGAGTCGAGTCATAAATGCCCCCCCACACCACCTTCCCGGAGGGCTCGCAGAAGAAGAGCAGGTTGAGGCCGGAGCTCTGCTCGAGGGTCGGCCACCTGAGGTTGGACTCGACGAAAGCGGTGTTGCGATCCTGAACGAAGCGGTAGGTGTCATCCCACATCGCCCAGTCGGCGGCCAGAGTGGCGAGGTGGAACTCTTCCCGCTTGATGGCGTCCACGCAGCGCGACACGTCGGTGGTCGCCTGCACCTCTTCCAGCTCGAGGAAGCTGGGCAGGATGACCAGGCTCCGCAGCACGTGGTTCCCCAGGAGGAGGAGGAGAACCACGGCCGCAGTGAGCCCCAGGATCGGAATCCAACGTCTCGGTCGGGTCATTGTCTGTTCGCTTCGCCCATGCTCGGGAGTACACGCGGTGCGCATCACAAGCATACCCCAGACGGGTGGAGGGCGGTCGCACGGCTGGCGGGCCACAGTCTGCTCCTCGGCGTTCCCGCCCGGGCATTCCCGGGGGTGAACGGACCCACGAATGCGCCCCTCGGACGGCCTCTATGCCGCGTGAGGTGCCCGCCTACTCCGTGGTCACCGGCTCGCGGGATCCGCCCACGGCGGCGGCCAGGGTGTGCCAGGCGAGGGTCGCGCACTTGACCCGTACCGGATAGTCGCGTACGCCTTGCAGGGCGAGCAGCTTGCCGAGGTCAGGTTGGTCCGGGGGGCCGGCGCCGGTGAGCATGGCGCGGAAGGCCGCGATCAGAGCCTGGACCTCGAGCAGGCTCTTGCCCAGCACGGCCTCGGTGAGCAACGAGCCCGAGGCGGTGGAGATGGCGCAGCCTGCGCCCTGGATGCCGATCTCGGCAACGACCCCGTCGACGATTCGGAGACCGAGGGAGATGCGGTCCCCGCAGAGCGGGTTGTGACCCTCGGCCTGGTGGTCCGGCCGGTCCAGCGCGCGGAAGTTCCGCGGTCGCCGGTTGTGGTCGAGAATGACCTGCTGGTAGAGCTCGCGCAGGTCCGCCATCAGCCGAGGATCTCCAGCACTTGGTTGAGCGCGTCGAGCAGGCGCTGGATCTCCTCGCGGGTGTTGTAGAGCCCGAACGAGACCCGCACGGTGGCCGGCACGCCGAAGCGGTCCATGACCGGCTGCGCACAGTGATGGCCGGCCCGCACCGCGACCCCCTGCTGGTCGAGGATGGTCCCGACGTCGTGGGCGTGGACGCCCTCGACCACGAACGAGATCACGCCGGCGCGCCGGCCGGGGGTCCCGACCAGACGCACGCCGGCTCGGCAGGCGAGGGCCGCGGCGGTCTCGGCCAGGAGAGCGCTCTCGTGACGCTCGACGGCTTCGAGGCCGAGCCCGGCAAGGTAGTCGAGAGCTGCAGCCAGGCCGATCGCGCCCTCGATGTTGGGCGTGCCGGCCTCGAAGCGTTGCGGCGGGTCGGCGTAGGTTGTGCCGCCGAAGCTGACTGTGCGGATCATCTCACCACCCCCTTGATAGGGGGCCATGGCGTCGAGGTGGTCGAGCTTGGCATAGAGCGCGCCCACCCCGGACGGCCCGTAGACCTTGTGCCCGGACATGACGTAGAAGTCGCAGTCCAGCTCGGCCACGTCGACCGCCATGTGGGGCACGGCCTGGGCGCCGTCGACCAGCACCGGAATGCCGCGGCGATGGGCCATGGCCACGACCTCCCGCACCGGGTTGACGGTGCCGAGGGCGTTGGAGACGTGGGTGATGCCCACCAGCCGGGTGCGGTCCGAGAGCATGCGCTCGAGCTGACCGAGCATGAGCTCGCCGTGGTCGTTGACCGGGATCGCGCGCAGCCGCGCCTCGCGTTCGGCGCAGACCAGCTGCCAGGGCACGATGTTGGAATGGTGCTCCATGGCCGACACCAGCACCTCGGAGCCGGGCCCCAGGCGAGGCCGGAGGAAGCTGGCGGAGATCAGGTTGATGCCCTCGGTGGCGCCGCGCACGAAGACGATCTCCTCGGCCCGAGCTGCGCCCAGGTGGCGTTGCACCGTCACGCGGGCCGCTTCGAAGGCCTCGGTCGTGCGTCGGGACAGGGTGTGCAGGCCGCGGCGCACGTTGCCGCTGCCGGCGTTGTAAAGGCCGCTCACCGCCTCGATCACGGCTCGCGGCTTCTGCGTCGTGGCCGCGTTGTCCAGGTAGACGAGGGGCCTCGACTCGATCGACTGGTGGAGGGCGGGAAAGTCCCTGCGTACCCGCTCCACGTCGAGTTCGGCATGCGTGACCGCAGGGTTCTCCATCCTGGATGCGATCATACCGACCCGCCGGTTCGAGGACCACGGTCAATGCGCTCGTGGATCGAAGCCTCGACCAGATCGTGGACGGCGTCGAGGGTGAGGCGCCCGACCACCTCGCTGGCAAAGGCGTAGGTGAGCAGGCTCTCGGCGGCCTCACGGTCGAGCCCGCGCGTGCGCAGGTAGAAGAGGGCGTCTGCGTCGTGGCGGCCGACCGTCGAGCCGTGGGTGCAGCGGACGTCGTCGGCCCGGATCTCGAGCTGGGGGTTGCTGTGGGCAAGGGCGTGGTCGGAGAGGAGCAGGTTGCGGTTGGACTGGTAGGCGTTGGTGCCCTGGGCCCCGGGCTCGACCACGACGCGGCCGGTGAAGACTGCCCGCGAGTGGTCGTCGAGGATGCCCTTGAAGAGCTGGTTCGAAGTGCAGTTTGGAGCGGCGTGCCGGATGGTGGTGTAGGTGTCGACGTGCTGGCTCGCGGCGGTCAGATAGAGGCCGTCGGCGGCGGCCTCGCCACCCGCCCCCTCGAGCACCACGGTGAGCTCGTTGCGCACCAGGCCGCCGCCCAGGGTCACGGTGTGGGTGCGCAGCCGGCTGTCCTCGGACTGGTGGACGTGGAGGGCGGCCACGTGGCTCGACTCGGGCGCCTGGCGCTGCACGGTGTAGTGGTCCAGCGTCGACCCGCTCTCGAGCACGATCTCGGTCACCGGGCAGACCAGGTAGCTGCCGTCGTGGCCGACGTAGGACTCGACCACGGTCGCCCGGGCGCCCTCTCCGACGACCACCAGAACGCGCGGGAAACACATCGTGCCGGCGGCGCCCGGCGAGGCCAGGAACATGAGCTGGACGGGTTGCTCGAGGTGGGTGCCCGGCGGGATCAGCAGCACCGCCCCGTCCCGGTGGAGGGCGGTGTTGAGGGCGACGAAGCCGCGTCCGTCGAGCTCGGCGTGGCGACCGAGGTGGTGGGACACCTGGGAGGGCCAGCGCTCCACCGCTTCGGCCAGGCTGACGACGGTGACGCCCTCGGGCAGGGGCGCCTGAACCGTCTCGCGGTCCGGGGCTGCCTGGCCGTCGACCAGCAGCAGGTGGTGGGCGGGCTCGATCAGCCACGGCGCCACCGCCTCCTCGGGCACCGCGCCGGGCGCCGGCGGGGTGCTCCACTCGGTCTCGGCGATGCGGCGCACGTTGGTGAAGCGCCAGCTCTCCAATCGAGGGGTGGGGAACCCGGTGTCGGCAAAGACCCTGAGGGCGCGTAGGCGCAGGCTGTGGAGGAAGGTCGGCTCCCAGCCGCGGAGCGCGCGCAGGGACTCGAAGTCGGAGAGCAGGCGCTCGGGCTCGGGGGTGAAGGGTGAGAGCATGGTCGCGTCTCAGTTGGCCGCGGCCGCCGGCAGCTCGCTGTAGCCGTGTGACTCCAGCTCGAGGGCCAGAGCTCCCGTGCCCGAACGCACGATGCGGCCGTCCTTGAGCACGTGGACCCGGTCGGGAACGATGTGCTCGAGCAGGCGCTGGTAGTGGGTGATGACGAGGAAGGCGCGCTCGGGGCTGCGCAGGGCATTGACGCACTCGGCCACCACGCGCAGGGCGTCGATGTCGAGGCCCGAGTCGGTCTCGTCGAGAATCGCCAGGCGCGGCTCCAGGACCGCCAGCTGCAGGATCTCGTTGCGCTTCTTCTCGCCGCCCGAGAAGCCGTGGTTGACCGGCCGCTCGAGGAACGACTCGTCGAGACCCACCAGGCGGACCCGGTCGCGGACCAGGCTCAGGAAGTCCACGGCGTCGAGCTCCGCCTGCCCGCGGTGGCTGCGGATGGCGTTGAGCGCCGCCTTGAGGAAGTAGGCGTTGCTCACGCCCGCGATCTCGACCGGGTACTGGAAGGCGAGAAAGATGCCCTCTCGCGCCCGGGTTTCGGCGTCCATGTCTGCGAGGTCGCGGCCGTCGAACAGCGCCTGCCCCCGGGTGATCTGATAGTCCTCCCGCCCGGCCAGGACCTGGGCCAGGGTGGTCTTGCCCGAGCCGTTGGGCCCCATCAGGGCGTGCACCTCCCCGGCCCGGACCACGAGGTCGAGGCCCTTGAGGATCTCGGTGCCGTCCACCTCAACGTGGAGGTCGGTGATCTGGAGCATTGAGTCTGGTCTCTCCTTGTTGGCTCTCAGCCGTCAGCCGGGTCTCATCCGACACTCCCCTCGAGACTGATCCCGAGGAGCTTCTGCGCTTCGACCGCAAATTCCAGGGGAAGCTCGGCCAGCACCTCCCTGCAAAAGCCGTTGACGATCATCGACACCGCGTCCTCGGCCGAGATCCCGCGCTGGGCGCAATAGAAGAGCTGGTCCTCGCCGATCTTCGAGGTGGTGGCCTCGTGCTCGAGGTGAGCGGTCGGGTTGGCAACCTCGATGTAGGGGAAGGTGTGGGCGCCGCAGTCCGGGCCGATGAGCAGGGAGTCGCACTGGGAGAAGTTGCGGGCTCCGGCGGCGCGCTTGGCCACCTTGACCAGGCCGCGGTAGGTATTCTGCCCGTGCCCGCCCGAGATGCCCTTGGAGATGATGGTCGAGGTGGTGTTGCGGCCGAGGTGGATCATCTTGGTCCCGGTGTCGGCCTGCTGGCGGCCGGTGGTCAGGGCCACCGAGTAGAACTCGCCCACCGAGCCGTCGCCCTTGAGGATCACGCTCGGGTACTTCCAGGTGATGGCCGAGCCGGTCTCGACCTGGGTCCAGGAGATGCGCGCGCGACGGCCGAGGCAGGCGCCGCGCTTGGTGACGAAGTTGAACACGCCTCCCTCGCCGGTGACCGGGTCGCCCGGGTACCAGTTCTGCACCGTCGAGTACTTGACCCGGGCCTGGTCCAGCGCCACCAGCTCGACCACCGCCGCGTGCAGCTGGTGCTCCGAGCGCCGGGGCGCGGTGCAGCCCTCGAGGTAGCTGACGCTGGCGCCCTCCTCGGCCACGATCAGGGTACGCTCGAACTGGCCGGTGTTGGCGGCGTTGATCCGGAAGTAGGTCGACAGCTCCATCGGACAGTGCACGCCCCGGGGGACGTAGACGAACGAGCCGTCGGAGAAGACCGCCGAGTTGAGGGAGGCGAAGAAGTTGTCGGTGTAGGGGACGACCGTGCCGAGGTACTTGCGAACCAGCTCCGGGTGCCGCTGGACCGCCTCGGAGAAGGAGCAGAAGACGATGCCGTGGGCGGCCAGACGGTCCTTGTAGGTGGTGGCTACTGACACGCTGTCGAAGACCGCGTCCACGGCCACCCCCTCGAGCCGCTGCTGCTCCTCGAGCGGGATGCCGAGCTTGGCGTAGGTCTGGAGAATCGCCGGGTCGACCTCGTCCAGGCTCTCCGCCGATCGCGCCTTGGGCGCTGCGAAGTACGAGATCGCCTGGTAGTCGATGGGGTCGTAGTGGAGGTTGGCCCAGGTCGGCTCGCGCAGCGTCAGCCAGTGCCGCAGCGCCTTGAGCCGCCAGTCGAGGAGCCACTCCGGCTCTTCCTTGCGCGCCGAGATCGCCCGCACCGTGCCCTCGTCGAGACCGGGGGGCAGCGTGTCCTGCTCGACCTCGGTGACGAAGCCGAAGCGGTAGTCTCGGTCGACCACCTCGCGGATGGTGTAGAGGCTGTCTGACATCGTGCTCCCATGCGGGACGAGCGCCGCTCGCTCCCGGCACCCCCGCCCGGGACAACGAGGCGGCGTGAGGTTGAATTCCGGTCTCAGGAGCGTCGGAAGGGGAGGGGAGAGGCGGTTCGAAGCGCGCCGCTACGTGGCGCGGCGCGGTCTGACCCTGTCATCCTGAGGAGCGAAGCGACGAAGAGCTTGCCCTGAGCTTGGCGAAGGGATCTGGGCTGGGGCGCGCTTTGCGCAGCGAGACGCGCAATGCGCGGCCAGGCGCCGCCGTCGAACGGGTGCTCCGTCGGCGGTGGCTGACCGCGGTCGCGACGAGCAGGTCCTCAACGGATTCCATGGCGACGGTTGAAGCGCCGGCTTCCAGCCGGCCCGATCCCTCCGGGAGGTGGATGTCGAAGACCGTATCAAGACAAGCCGTCGTCTGACTCGTGGAGACAGGGGCCTGTTGGGGCACGTATCATTGAAGCCGCAACCAAGAGGTGAAAGGAGGCCGAGAATGAGCCACCGTCTCAAGAAGCCGCGTCTCTCTCTCTCTCTCCCTCGTCCTTCCCCTCTGCCTGGCCGTGAGCCCGGCTGAGGCGGTCAAGGTGACCCTGGAGAAGCCGCCGCTGTTTTCGGACAGCGGGGAGCTTCTCGGGTTCGAGGACTTCGACCCGCAGCTCTTGGCCGCGCTCCGGGTCGCGGCTGTCATGGACTACGAGACCTACCTGGTCGGCGAGGTCAGCGAGGCCGACTTGGCCCGGTTCCGGGCCGGCGCCGACCAGCGGCTCATTCCGTACGCGGTGCGCCGCGACCTCGACCTGGTCCAGGTCAACGGCTACTCGTTCTCGTCTTTCGGCGAGCCGGTCGGGCTGCCCCAGGACCTGGTCCTCGACGCCTACGACGGCGAGCTCCAGCTCTACCTGGTCCAGCTCAAGGCCCCGGTCACGCCTGAGTGGCGCGCCGGGATCGAGGGCCACGGCGATGTGCTTGCGTACTTCCCCGAGAACACCTACCTGGTGCGCGCGCCGGCCGCGGCCCTGCCCAGCCTGAGGGCGGTCGACGGGGTGCAGCACGTCAGCCTGCACCAGCCGGCCTACAAGGTCCGCACCTCGCTCCTCGATCTCCTCGAACCGGTTGACGTCGCCGTCGAGCTTGACGCCGGGCAGGACCTTGCCGCAGTGACGGCCTTGCTCGAGTCGGCGACGGGCGGACCGGTCGACGTCCGGCATGGCTCCCACGCCGCCTATGCCTGGGTGCGGCTCGGGCCGAGCGACCTGCGCGCCCTGGTCCGCCGTCCCGAGGTGCTCTGGGTGGAGCCTGCACTCAAGGCCGTTCCGAGCGGCGAGCGCGAGGCGTCCATCGTCTCCGGGCAGCACAACGGCCTACGACCGATCCGCTTCACCGGCGGCGCCGGCGGTCACAACGCCTGGCTGCGCAGCAAGGGCTTCTGCACGCCCACCGACTACGTACCCTGGCCTGGTTGCTACCCCTACTGGACCAAGATCGGGGTGGTCGACACCGGGCTCGACCGTAGCCTCTGCACCAGCTACAACGAGTCCACCGGGCTGTGCTCAGCGTGGGACTCCCCGCGCCGTCTTCACCCTGACCTCAACCACAACTCCAACCACATCAGCGCATGCCCTCCGCCGGGCGAAGGTCCCGAGGGGCCAGAAGGTAACGAGGCGTGCTCGCTGAAGGTGATCCGACCGAACCTCTTCTGTGCCGAGGACAAGGACGGCGACAACTTGTGCCTAGTGGCTGGCACCAACAGCTACGAGTTCTCCGACATCCCTGACCCCCTGTACGCGCCCGCCGGCCACGGAACCGCGGTGACCTCGATCATCGTCGGCGACCCGCTCAGCAAAGCCTCGGGCGACCCTGATCCACCGTTCGACGACTACTACCAGTTCTACGCCGGAACCGGCATCGCGCCCTCGGCCCAGATCATCGTCGCGAGGTACGTCAGCATCGCGCCCGACCCCTACACCGCCGACGCGATGACGCACGAGACCTACAAGCAGCTTGTGGCCAAGCTCACCGGGTCCTTTGCGCGCTTCGTCACCAACAGCTGGAACCTCTACCAGGCCTATGGCCTCCCGCTGAAGTACGAGTACACCCTGTTCTCCCAGGTCGCCGACGAGCTGGTGCGGGACGCGGACGGCGTCGCCGGCCCGCCCTGGGCCCAGACGACCCTGGTCTTCTCGGCCGGCAACTGGCAAGATGGTACCACCTCAGTGACCTCGCCGGGCAACGCCAAGAACGTGATCTCGGTCGGCGCGAGCCAGGGATGGTCGGAATCGGTGGCGGGCAGGAACGCTGACGAGGAGTGCGCGTTGCAGGCGCACCAGATCGACGACATCGCAGGCTTCGTGGGGGGGTTGCACTCGCGCCGCGGGTACTACCACGAGCTCGGCGGCAGTGGCGCCCTGCCGCGCTACAAGCCCGACCTGGTCGCCCCCGGCACCCAGTGTGCGGCGGCGCGGTCCATGTACACCGGCGACACCAACATCTACCAGTGCTTCGGGGGAACCAGCGCCGCAGCGCCGGCGGTCACCGCCGCGGCCGTGTTGGCCGAGGCCTGGCATTACTACGTCAGCCCGGGTCTCGGAGACGCCGGCCCCAAGCCCTCGCCCGCCATGCTCCGCGCCATGCTCATCGCCCATGCCGACAACCTCGTGGGTGGCACTGACTACCTTCCAAATCCAGACGAGGAGCTGACCGATTCACCTTCGCTGCCTCAGGGCTGGGGCCGGGTCAACCTCGAGGGGCTCTTCCACGACCAGGCGATCTCCGAGTGCTTCTTCGACCAGGAGCACCGGTTCACCGCGACCGGCGAGAAGTGGTCAGTACAGCTGACCGCCGGGGATCCCGCCGAGCGCATCCTGATCGTCATGGTGTACACCGACTGCCCCTCGCAGGCGGGGGCGACCATCCTGACCGTCAACGACCTCGACCTCAGGGTGTTCAACCGGCTTGGCGGGAGCAACGGTCGCCGCTACTGGGGCAACTACTTCAACCACCAGACAGACCCGTGGTACAGCGACAACACCTTCGGTGAGCCCCTGCCTGAGGCGCCGCTCGACCCCCACAACACGGTCGAGGTGGTGCGGGTCTACCCCGGCGAGCTGACCGGCACGTTCATCGTCACCGTCGGCGCGCGCGGCATCGTGGGCGAGGCCGTGCCCGGGGCTGACGGCGGCGCGGACAACCAGGACTTCGCGTTGTACGTGTACAACGCGACCGTGACGGAGTAGGAGGCCGCCATGCGACGCAACACTATGAGTGTCCTAGCCCTGCTCTGTATCTGCTCCGTCGCGTCGGCGCAGCAGCTCCTGGTCTTCCCGGCGGTCACCGACGAGGTCCCGGGTCTCAACGACAGCCTGTGGGTGACGATGGTGCGGATCGTCAAGGCCGACCCCCGCGACGCGGTGACAATCCGCCGCAAGTGGGTCTGCTTGCCCGGGGGCGGCTTCGTCGACGACCCGGCGACCGCGCCGGCCTGGAGCATGGAGGGTCCAAACACCCATGATCGAGTGCTCGGCCTGTCGGGACATGACTTGCTTCGGGCCACCGGCGCCACCAGCGGCGCGGTAGCCCTCGAGGTGGGCGGCGGCGAGGTGCTGGCCCACGCCTATGTCGTCGACGTGCTGCGGGGGCTGTACTATCCTACGACAGACTTCGCGGTCGGGCAGGGCCAGCTGATCCCGCCCTTCGAGTCCCCCCTGCAAGGTCCTTCGCACATCCCCTGGCTTGGCGCGTGCCGCAACTCTCCGTGCTCGCAGGACCCGCCCGAGCGCTGGGATTACCTGCGCAACAACATCGGCCTGGTCAACCCCAACCCCGAGCCGCTATCCCTCACCGGCACCGTCATCCCTTTCTCTGTGAGCGCCGACCTCATCGAGATCCCGCATGAGGAGCACGCTCCCGAGACCTTCGCCAAGGAGGTCCCGGCGTTTGGCTGGCTGCAGTTCCACTGGATGGCCGAGCTCCGTTACGGGGAGAACGAGTTGGGGCTACCGATGATCGCGAGTGGCGGCTTCGTCATCAGCCTCACCCCGGACAAGGACCTGCCCTACTACGCCTATGCCTCGGTGGTGTTCACGCCGGACCCGGAGTCGGGGGTGGACGCGTTCAACGACCCGATGTACGTGCCAGCCGAGCCTGGGTACATCGCGCCGATCAGCGAGGTGATCCCGCCGCCCTGAGGGGGGTGAGCCGGGCGATCAGCTTGGGCACTACTGGGAGCGCCGCCGCGTGACGGCCAGCTGGCCGGGGCATTGTGGCGGCGGGCATCTTGCCCGCCGGCAGGGTGGGTGAGCGGAGCTG
>Ga0316628_100001243_pt1 | contig 17795 bp, 12 predicted proteins | sample OWC_Aug_M2_C1_D5_FD_207648 | JGI IMG/M metagenome (GOLD analysis project Ga0316628, IMG submission 207648) | Wetland soil microbial communities from Old Woman Creek delta, Ohio, United States - OWC_Aug_M2_C1_D5_C | ecosystem: Environmental > Terrestrial > Soil > Wetlands | place: USA: Ohio... | reverse complement strand
GCGTCCGGGTGGACTTCCTCCGCGGCCGGAGCCCCATCCTCGACAAGACCGTGTACAGCAATACCAACTGGGCCCCCCGCATCGGCTTCGCCTTCGACCTGACCGGGGACGGCAAGACCGTGCTCAGGGGGGGCCTCGGCCGCTACTATGCCCCCTTGATCATGATCTATTACTACTTCAACAACCCCAACCAGCGGTCCTCGTTCATGGCCAAGCTCAATGCCGATTGGTCGGTCGACTATACAACCCCTCCGTGGACGCCCGGCACGACCGAGGTCGACCCCGACATCAGATCACCCTATGCCGATGAGATCAATATCGGCATCGAGCGCGAACTCTTCGAGGACTTCTCCGCATCATTGACGTTCCTCGCCAAGTGGGAAAAGAATCTGATCGATGACGTCGAGCGCGGCCACCTCGACTGGAACAACTACCTCGAGACCGGCGAGCTCGTCTGGACGGGCTATCATGAGGTCATCGGAACCGACCCCTGGACGGGCGAGGACGTAACCTTCTACGAGATGGACGACGACTTCGGCAGCTACGGCTGGTTGTTCCAGAACGTCCCCGGCACGGCCCGGAAGTACCGCGGCCTCGAGTTCAAGCTGAGCAAGAGGATGTCGAAGCGCTGGGCCATGCAGGCGAGCTACGTCTGGTCACGCGGCGAGGGCATCCTCAACACCAGCCGCGGACAGAGCACGGGATTCTCCGGCTTCTATGACGACCCGAACACGATGATCAACGCCTACGGCCGACTCGACTACCAGAGAGAGCACCTGGTCAAGGTCCAGGGCACCTACGCCGGCCCCTGGGGCATCAACGTCAGCGCTTATTACCAGTTCGGCTCCGGCGTGCCTTACTCGCGTGTCCTCAGGACATACGAAGCGGGCCTCGGCGACCTTTACCAGGGCGGCGTCTCCATCCTCGCCGAACGGCGTGGTTCCTATGAACTCCCCGACCAGCACCTCCTCGACATCCGCCTGGAGAAGACCTTCCCGGTCTGGAAGGGCCTGCTCGGCTTCCAGGTCGACGTCTACAATGCCTTCAACAGCAATACGGCGACCAGCGTCGGCAGCACCACGAACGTTGACTGGTTCCAGGGCCCAGACGGTCAGGCCATCTATAGTATACTGGGCCCGCGCTATTTCCAGCTCGGTATCCTTTACAGGTTCTGAGCCCGATTGTCCCTAGCGATCAGGAGGCCGGCGCCCCACGGGGGCGCCGGCCGGGCCTGAGTCCAGAGAGGAGGTCCCGATATGAACGGTGAACACGTTTCCGAAGACCGCGATGTCGAGATGCCCGGCCGGCGGGAATTCCTGGCCAAATCCCTTGCCGGGCTGCTCGTCCTGAACCATTCCTTCGGCCGCCTATTCGCCGACGACGATGAGCTTCCCCTGGGGGACGCCGCTCCCGCGCCCCAAGGCTTCATCATGGAGAGCGCGCCCGGGCCGGAGACGGTCATCAACGGGAAGCGCTGCCTCTATTTTGGGGGCACCGGATATTTCGCCCTGCACGGGCATCCCGAGGTCGTCAAGGCCGGCATCGCGGCTTTCCGCAAGTACGGCTGCCACAGCGCCACTTCCCGGACGGGTTTCGGCAATACCCCCGTCCAGATCGAGCTCGAGCGGAAGATCGCCGAATACTTCGGGACCGAGGATTCCATCCATTTCGTCTCGGGCTACCTCGACAACCTCTTCCTCGTCCAGGCCCTCAAGGACCGGGTCGGGGCGATCTTCATCGACGAGACGGCCCACTTCAGCATCCGCGACGCCGTCTATTCGGCCCTCAAGCCCGTCTACACGTTCAGGCACCGGGACCCCGAGGACCTGGCCCGCCAGCTGATGGCCAAGCTCAAGGCGGGCGACGTCCCTCTGGTCATGACCGACGGCATCTTCCCGACCTTCGGCGTGATCGCCCCCGTCCCCGAATATGTCAGGGCCATCGAGCCCTACCAGGGCTACCTCTGCCTTGACGATTCGCACTCCGTCGGCGTCCTCGGCCCGAACGGCCGCGGTACATACGAGCATTTCGGCATCAGGTCCGAGCGGTGCTTTTTCGCGGGGACAATGAGCAAGGCCTTCGGCGGGCACGGCGGCTTCATCCCGGCCGGCAAGGCGTTCATCGATCACATCAAGGCGACCTGCGGGGCCTATCCCGGCGCGACGCCCAGCCCGACGCCGGCCATGGCCGCATCGATCAAGGGCCTGGAGATCGTCAAGCGCGAGCCCCAGCGCCGGGAGCGCCTGAGACGGAATGTCGCCCTGGTCAAGAGCGGCATGAAGAAGCTCGGCTTCGACATGAACGATAATCCGGTGCCCATCGTCACCTGGGTCATGAAGTCGGCCGACGAAATGAAGAAAGTCCAGAGCGAGCTCTTGGCCCGGGGCATTGCCGTAGCCCTGCTGAAATACGTCGGCGCCCCCGCGGGGGGAGTCCTGCGGGCTTCCATTTTTTCCGAGCATACGCCGGAGCAGATCGACAGGCTCCTCTCCGAACTGAAACGGCTCGGCTGATAGGGGGATGAGTCCTCGGCCCCGAAAGGGATCCGAGCCGGAGCCCGGACATCCGTGCGGCGTTCTCCTCTCGCGGGGGCGCGCCGATGGGGCCATTCCCCCGGAAAGGGAACAATATGAATAATTTGCATGGGCGCGTATTGAGGGCGGCGCTGGCCGTCCTCCTTCTGTTGACCGGATCGGCCTTTTCCCCGGCGGCCCGGCCGTCCGCCGGGGACTTCGAATCGGCGGCCGTCCGCCGCCAGGTCACCGAGCAAGTCATATCCCGGGGCCTCGTCGGGCTCTCACTGGTCATCGTGAAGAACGGGGAAACCGTCCTGGCCGAGGGCTTTGGGGCGAAGTCGCTCGTGACCGGGGAACCGGTGGCCACGGACACGATGTTCGCCATCGGCTCCATCACCAAGCAGTTCACCGCGGCCTCGATCTTCCTCCTGGCCGAGGAGGGGAAGCTCGAGGTCATGGACAAGGTTGCCGACTATTACCCCGGCCTCACCCGGGCCGGCGACATCACCCTGCTCGACCTGATGAACCATGTGTCGGGCTATCCCGATTACTATCCGCTCGATTTCGTCGACCGGCCGATGATGAAGCCCATCGCCGTCGACGAGGTCATCCAACGGTTCGCGACCAGGCCGCTCGATTTCGAGCCCGGGTCGCGCTATTCCTATTCGAATACCGGCTATCTCATCCTGGGCCGGGTCGTGGAAAAGGTCAGCGGCGAACGCTTCGGCGCCTTCCTCTCTAAAAGAATTCTCACTCCGCTGGGCATGACCCATACGGCTTACGAACCCGACCCTCAAAGCCCGGGCTGCGCCCGGGGGCACATGTCGTTCTGGCTCGGGCGGCCCGAGACGGTCCCGCTCGAAGGCAAGGGCTGGGTTGCGGCGGCCGGGGCGATATTCTCGACGCCGACGGACCTGGCTGCCTGGGATGCCGCCCTGACGGGCGGAAAGGTCCTGAAGGCAGAGTCCTTCAAGCTCATGACCACCCCGCGCCGCCTCAGCGGCGGCGGGATATCGAACTACGGCTGCGGCCTGGCCATCGGCGAGCGGAGCGGAGTGACGGTCCTGTCGCACAGCGGCGCCGTCAACGGCTTCTATGCCCAGAACCTGGTCGTTCCCTCCACCCGGTCGGCGGTCATCCTGTTCTCCAACCTGTCATCCTACAGCGACGTCAACATCGTCTACAACCAGCTGGCCGCCCTTGTCCTGCCCAGGATCGAGCCGAGCCAGGCCCCGGCCCCGAAAGGAAAACCGGCAGCCCCGGCCATGAAGCCGGGCGTCCCGACGATCGCCGGCCCGGCGGCCGTCGAGCAGGCCAAGTCGTTCGTCCGCTCCCTTCAAGTGGGAAAGGTGGACAGGTCCTCCCTCGGCGAGGAATTCGATTTTTTCCTCAAGCCGAACGTCATCCCGGAGGCCGCCGCCCGTTTGAAAGCCTACGGCGAACCGATGGCCGCTGAGGTCGAGTCGATCGGGGAGCGAGGCGGCATGGAGGTCTCGACGACCCGGCTCGAATTCAAGTCGGGGATCCTGAAGATTCTCATGTACCGGACCCCCGACGGGAAGATCCAGCAGCTCTTCATCCAGAAGGGATGAACCGGGATCAGGATTTCCCGGGCTTCCTGTTCTTCACCAGGAAGTAGTCGTAGGCGGCCCGGGCCATCATCCCCATTTTGTGCTTGATCTCGTAATGGACCTCGCGGAGATCGTTCCCGAAGAGACAGATGACCAGGGTCCCGGCGTTCTCGGGCAGCCAGACGACACCGGAGTCGAGCAGGACCGTGTTCTCGCCACTCCTGGCCAGACTGCCGCCCTTGCGGGCGATCTCGGTGGACATGGGGAGATAGCGAAGGATGAGCTCGGAGCCGGTGTGATGCTTCATCGTGGCCAGGGCGAGGTCGCTCGTGGCCCGGTCGACGATCTCGCCCTTGACGCACTTCTCCAGGAGGAGCCCGATCTCGCGGGGGGTCGAGGTGTTGTGGATCGAGGCGGCGAAGGCTTCCTCGGCGGCCAGCCGGTCCTTGTCCGTCCAGACCGAGTCCGGGAGCCGCTCGAGCTCGGCGATCGTCAGGGGCTTGACCGGATCGAGGCCCAGGTAGGCCAGAATGAGCTGGCGCGTGTCGTAGTCGATCGTCGTATCGGTCAGCCCCAATTCGGTCATATAGTCGTTGATGGCCTGAGGGGTGACGAGGCGGAACAGGATGTCCGTGGCCGTGTTGTCGGAGCGGGCCATCATCAGGAGCTGGAGGTCCTGGATGGAGATGTTGAGGCCCGGCTTCATGGCCGCCATCAGGCCGCTCCCGAACGTCTTCATCTTCTCCTCGAACATGATCCGGTCGTCGAGCGATAGCTTGCCGAGATGGATCTGTTTGTAGAGCGTCAGGAGGACGGGGATCTTGAATACGGAGGCCAGCTGGAAGCGCTCCCCCTCGCGGATGCCCACCGACTCGCCGGATTCGACGTGCTTGACGTAGACGCCGATCCGCCCTTTGACCGCGCCGGCCTGCTCGGTCAAGGCCCGCTCGAGGTCGGCCCGGTTCCGCGGGACCGGGAAAGGGCCCGCCTGTGACGCTAGCGAGGAAGAAGGAACGAGGATGAGGATTGCCAGGGCGGCGGCGGCGAAACGCGAATTCTTGGTCATGGTACCTCCCCTTGGATCGTTCTCCGTGTTCTTATTTTACCTTCCCGGGCGGCCGGCCTTCAACATAAATCAGCCTCGGCCGCCGGGACCTGAGGACTAGCGCCGCCATTTGGTCTATAATAGGCTCATGGCTGACGGGAACTTGATCTACCGCAAGGAATACACCGTCCATACGTACGAAACCGATGCCCGGGGCCTCGGCCGGCCCGTCGCCCTCCTCAATTATCTCCAGGATTCGGCCGGCGACCACGCCGGACGTCTCGGCCTGTCCGTCATCGACCTCGTCAAACGGGGCCTGACCTGGGTCCTGTCCCGATATCATGTCGTCATCCATCGCTACCCGGCCCTGGGCGAGAGGCTCGAGGTCGTGACTTGGCCGTCCGGGAAGCACGGATATTTCGCCATCCGCGATTTCGAGGTTACCGACGGGAACGGTGGGCCCGTCCTCTCGGCGACGAGCTCCTGGATGGTCATCGGCCTCGAGGACAAGCATACGGTTAAAGTCGATGACGTCGTCGGCCCCGCCTACGCGGTCGCGAAACGGGCCCTCGAGGACCCCTTCGCCTCCATCCCGGTCCCGGAGGGGCGGGAGTCCGAGGTCCGGTTCCGCGTGGAGAGCGGGCATCTCGATTGGAACCGTCACGTCAACAACGCCGTTTATGTCCAATGGGCCCTCGAGAGCGTCGCGCCGGAGGTCCTGATGAACCGCCGGCCGTCGGATATCGAGGTCTCCTACAGGGCCGAAGCCTTCTATGGCGACGAGGTCCTTTCCGTAGCTCAGCGGATTCCGGACGGAGGCCGGGGACCGGCATTCCTCCACCAGGTCCTCCACGGGGCGACAGGCGCGGAGCTGGCCCGGCTCAGGACGAGGTGGAGCTGAAGGAGAGATGTCCGTGAAAAGAGCCCTTCTCGCCGTCCCCGTTCTCTTCGCCTTTCTGGCCGTCGTTCCGGCGTCGGCCGACAAGCCGAAGATCCCCGAGAACTATCGAAAATGGCTCCAGGAAGATGTCGTCTATATCATCGCCCCCATGGAAAGGGAGGTCTTTCTCAAGCTCCAGACCGACCGGGAGCGCGAGCTGTTCATCGAGGCCTTCTGGAAACAGCGCGACCCGACCCCCGGCAACGAGGAGAACGAATTCAAGACCGAACACTTCCGCCGCATCACCTACGCCAACCACTACCTCGGCCGGGACTCGACACGCCTGGGGTGGCAGACGGACCGCGGCCGCATCTACATCATCCTGGGCCAGCCGCGGGACACCCAGAGGTTCGAGGGAAAAGGCCAGACCTATGACACCGAGATCTGGTTCTATCAGGGCCTGGCGGACACCACTCTCCCGACGGGCTTCAACATCGTCTTCTTCAAGGAGGGGGGCTTCGGCGAGTACAAGCTCTACAGTCCGATCGCGGACGGACCCCAAGCCCTGCTCGCGGGCTGGTACGGAGGGCCGGATTATGAGGCGGCCTATAAAAAGCTCCGCGATATCGATCCGGAGCTCGCCTCCGTTTCGCTCTCCCTCGTTCCCGGCGAGCCCGAGACGGGCTACGGCAGGCCGTCGCTCGCTTCCGACCTTCTCATCCAGCGCATCGAGACCTCCGCGGCCCGCGGCGTCGAGGCAAGGTACGCTCAGAAATTCCTCCAATACAAGGACATCGTCGAGGTGGAATACACGGCGAATTACCTCGATAGCGACAGTCTCATCAAGGTCTTCCGGGACCCTTCGGGCCTGTATTTCGTCCACTACGCCGTCGAGCCCAAGCGGCTGTCAGTCAATCAGTACGAGAAAAAGTACTACACCACCCTCAAGGTCAACGGCCGGGTGACGACCACAGACGGGCGCCTCGTCCACCAATTCGACAAGACCGTCTCCCTGGACCTGACCTCGGAGCAGATGAGCGGAGCGAGCCGGGCGCCCTTCGACTTTCAGGATCTCTTCCCTCTCATCGGCGGCGATTACAGCGTGTCCGTCCTGCTCAAGAACGAGGCTTCGAAGGAATTCACCTCCATCGAGCAGTCCCTGCGCGTTCCCCAGGACGGCCCGGCCGTCCAGCTGACCCAGCCGCTCCTCGGCTACCGCGTCGCCCGGCTGGAGCCAGGGGAGCAGAGGATGAAGGCCTTCCGGATCGGCCCCTTCCAGGTTTACTGTCAGCCGCTCCGTGCCTTCACCCGCCAGGAGACGCTGGTCGTGGCCTTCCAGCTCAACAACCTGCCCGGCGAACTCGCCGCCGGAGGCGAGGTCAAGATCGAATTCCTCAAGGACGGCCAGGCTTTCCGGGACATCCGGCGGAAGCCGTCGGATTACCCCGAGCTGCCGAACATCGTCGAGGAGGTTTCGCTTTCCGATTTCCCGCCCGCCCACTACACGGTCCGCGTCTCGATCGGCAGCGGCGGGGCGGAGATCGTCGCGGCGGCCGAGGAGTTCGACCTGACCTTCGCCGAATCCATTCCCCGCCCATGGTTCTCGTCCCGGATCCTGCCCGATGCAGGGGACCCCGTCTACCAGGAGATCATGGGAACCCAGCTCTTCAATCTCGGCCGATTCGGGGAGGCGCGCGTTTTCCTGGAACGGGCCTTCCAGAGGAAGCCGGATTCCGAGGCCGGGGCGGCTAGCCTGGCGAGGGTGTATCTTGCTCTCGACGACGCGCCGGCCGCGGCTAGGGTCCTGATCCCATTCACGGATCGACCGCAGCCGGCGAGGTACGAGATATACTTTCTGGCCGGCGAGGCCCTGAAGGGAAGCGGCGATTTCGGCCTGGCCGCCGAACTTCTCGATCGAGCCATCGCTCACTACGGCGTCAACGCCGCTATCTTGAACTCCCTTGGGGAGTGTCATGAGGCCCAGGGGAACGTCAAAGAGGCCCTGGCCGCCTATGAAAAGTCGCTCGAGCTCAGTCCGGACCAGCCTGAGGTCAAGAAGCGGGTCGGCGAGCTGAAAAAAAGAAAATGAGCGCAGAATGGAGACACCGATGAGATTATTTTCCGTATCCGTCGCTTTGATGGCCCTGTTGACCGTCCTGCCTGCCCAGGAAAGCCTGGGCCGCGGCAGGATCAGCGGCGCGGTCGCCGATGAAAGCGGAGCCCCTGTCGTAGCCGCCCATGTCGTGGTCCAGAGTCTCCAGGCGACGACCAAATTCGAGGCAACGACCGACAAGAAAGGCCGCTTTGCCGTGGCCGGCCTGGGCACGGGGCCCTGGCGGTTCACAGTCTCGAAGGAAGGGTACCAGAACGCCGTCGTCGACGCGATGGTCAGCCAGCTCAGGACCAACCCGCCGCTCGCGGTGACGCTCAATAAGGCGGCCGGGGTCGAAGGGCTCCGGAGCGATGAGGCCGGGCTGTCGCTTCTCGATCAGGGCATTGCCCTTCTCAAAGAGGAGAAGTACGACGAGGCCCTGGCGGCCTTTACGCAATTCTCGGAGAAATATCCCGAGATCTACGCGGTGCGCCTCAATATCGGCACGGCCTTTCTGAAGAGGGGCGACCTCGACCGGGCCGAGAGCGAGTTTCGCGGGGTCCTCGACAAGGTCCTCCAGACGCACGGTGACGTGGCGAAGGACAAGCCGTCCTCGCTCAGGGCCTGTTCGGGTCTGGGGGAGGTCGCCCTGAAAAGAGGCGATTTTGACGCCGCCCAGAAAGCCTTCCGGGAGGCCCTGGCGATCTCGCCCGAAGACCATGCCGCCGCCTATAATGTCGGGGAGATCCTCTTCTCGAACCAGAAGGCCGACGAGGCCATCCCCTATTTCGAGATGGCCATCCAGATCAAAAAGGACTGGCCGAGCCCCTACAAGCGGCTCGGATTCGTCTACCTCAACAAAGGCGACTTCGACAAGGCCCTGGAAAACCTCCGGAAATTCCTTGAGCTCGACCCGCAGAACCCCGAGGCCGAGAGCGTCAAGGCGATGATCGCCGCGATCGAGAAGATGAAGAAGTGAGGGGGGCCGCCTCGCGGGCGTAGAGGACGCCCACCTGCCGGAGCATGGCCTCGGCCTCGGCCTCCGGGATCTCCGACTTGATCTCGGCCTTGATGTCCTGGCCGAAGAAGAGGCTCCGATTGAGCTCCTCGATGAGCCCGGTGATCCGGATGTAGACCTTGGCCGGGGCCTTGTCCAGGACGACGGTCAGGCGGTCGTCCCGGACGGCGACCAGCCGGACCTCCGGGAACTTGGCCGCTCTCTTCGTGAAGGCCGCGATGAGCCGCTTTTTCCGGTTGCGGAAGAAGCGGTAGGAGAAGAGGGCTATGAAGGCCGGGCCGATCAGACCGCCCCAGTTGAAGTCCACGGCCACCAGCACGGCGGCCAGGGCGATGGCCGCGGCCAGGATGGCCATGCCCTTGTAGCCGCCCGGGAAAGAGACTCTGAATCGCTCTGCCCAGCTGCGCAGGCGGGCCGATGCCGGGAGCCTCGTGCTGGCGCCGGTCTCGAGATCGTGCTTCATCCGCCGCAGATCGGCGGCCAGGGCGTGCGCGTCGGGATAACGATCGTCCGGGTTCTTGCGGAGGCAGCGGAAGACGATCCGGTGGAGCTCGGGCGAGAGGTTGCGACGGACGATGGTCACCGGCCGGGCTTCTTCGTAAGCGATGGCGTGCATCGTGTCGAGGGGGGTCTCGCCTTTGAAGGGAAGCTCCGATGTGACCATCTCGTAGAGGACGGTCCCGAGGGAAAAGATGTCGCTGCGACGGTCGAGCTCCTTGCCCCGCGCCTGCTCAGGGCTCATGTAGCTGATCGTGCCCATCACTGCCCCGGGGATGGTCTGGGCCCGGCCGCGGGTCAGCGTCGGGGAAAGGCCGCCGGCCGGAGCGGGCTCCTCGGCGTCGGGCTCGACGAGCTTGGCCAGACCGAAGTCGAGGAGCTTGGCATGTCCGTCCCGCGTGACCATGATGTTATCGGACTTGATGTCGCGGTGGAGGATGCCTGCGTCGTGGGCCTTGGCCAGGCCCTCGGCGATCTGGAGGACGATCTCGATCGCCCCTAGGAGGTCTAGCTCGCCGTCGGCGATGAGCCGACTGACGGTCCGGCCGTCGACGTATTCCATGGCAATGAAGAGGTTCCCGTCGACCTCATCGATGTCGTAGACCTGGGCGATGGCGGGATGGGAGACGGCCGCGGCCGAGCGGGCCTCGAGGAGGAAACGACTCCGCCTCTCGGGGCTCGCGACCAACCCGGGCGTGATCGTCTTGAGGGCCACCAGGCGGTCGAGCCGGGTGTCCCGGGCCCTGTAGACGACACCCATGCCGCCCTTGCCGAGCTGGGTTTCGACCCGGTAATGCTTGACGGTGGTCCCGATCATGTCTATCACAACAAATATCATACGGAACGACGGGGGTCAATCGTTCCCTGAGCGCGCGAAGCCCGCGGACAGGGGCCCGCGGTTGAAACGGACCGGCGTTTAGGATACAAAAGAGAGAGTTTTTCCTCGTGGAGGCGATCATGAGAATGTCGACATGGAAAACGGCCATCGCGGCCCTCATCCTGATCCTGGGATCCGGGAGCACGGCCTGTAAAAGGGAATCCGGAGGGCCGGAGGGGACCGCCGCCGCCAAAGGAGGCCAGACGATGGAAGTCAAGAGAGAGCTTTTCGGGCGTCTTTCAGACGGAGCGGCCGTCGATATCTACGCCCTGACCAACAAGTCCGGGATCGAAGCCCGGGTCATGACCTACGGGGCGACCCTGGTTTCGTTGCGCCTGCCCGACCGGAACGGAACGCTCGCCGACGTCAACCTCGGCTTCGACGACCTCGGAGGATACACCGGGACGCATCCGTACTTCGGCGTTGTTGTCGGCCGCTACGCCAACCGCATCGCCAAGGGCCGGTTCACGCTGGACGGGGTCGAATACGCGCTGGCCCAGAACAACAACGCCAACAGCCTGCACGGCGGGCTCAAGGGCTTTGACAAGGTCGTCTGGAAGGCCGAGCCGGTCCAGGCCGCCGACGGCGTTGGCCTCAAGCTGAACTACCTGAGCAAAGACATGGAGGAAGGCTATCCGGGGAACCTCTCCGTCACCGTCGTCTACACCTTGACGTACTCCAACGAGCTCAGGATCGATTACGAGGCCGAGGCCGACAAGAAAACGCCGGTCAATCTGACCAACCACGCCTATTGGAACCTCAAAGGGGAGGGGAACGGCGACATCCTCGGCCATATGCTCCGGCTCGAGGCCGATAAGATCACGGCGGTCGATTCGGCGGCAAACCTCATCCCCACGGGAGAGCTCGTGCCGGTAGCCGGGACGCCGTTCGACTTCACGACGCCGCACGCCATCGGCGAGCGGATCGCCCAGGTCGAAGGGGGCTACGACCACAACTTCGTCCTCCGAAGCGGAGGGGGGACGCTGGCCCTGGCGGCGCGGGTCGAGGAGCCCGCGAGCGGACGGGCGATGGAGATCTGGACGGACCAGCCGGGGATCCAGCTCTATACGGGCAACTTCCTTGATGGGACGGTGGCCGGCAAAGGCGGCAAGGCTTACCAAAAGCACTTCGCCTTTTGTCTCGAGACCCAGCACTTCCCCGATTCGCCGAACCATCTGGACTTTCCGTCGACGGTCCTCGAGCCGGGACAGAAATACCGGACCGTCACCGTGCACAAGTTCTTGGTGAAGTAAGGAATCTTTTAAGATATTTCCTAAGAGCGCGGCTCCGAGCCACTCCGCCGCGCTTTTATTGGTCGCTTCGGAGACTCCGTTCCCTGTCACTCCCCTGCCGGCCCGCGGCCGTTCAGCGCAGGAGCGGCGTGATGAAGCCTTCGACGAAGGCGGCGATAAGCAGCAGCGGCAGGACGACGAGACAGAAAGAGCGAATGACGTTCCGAGGCATGCTTTTCGGCTCGGCATCCAGGCGCTCCGGGTAGGTTTCCAGGAAGTCCGGCTGCCTTGGGGAGATGGGCGTTCCTGCCTGGGGCTTCGCCATCTTCCTGTTCCAGGCGGCAGCGGCCTTCTTGCCCATCCCCGCCGAGAGATACAGGCCGAGGCTCGTCGCATAGAGAATGGCAGTGAGCTCGAAGACCCCATGGGGCAGGATCTGGGTCAGGACGAGCCGGGGCACGTCGAGGCCCTGATGTTTTGTCACAGAGACGAGAAGCCCCAGGACGCCGCCGTTGAGGAGCGGATCGAGGATGGGCAGGAAGAGGAAGGGCACCGCGCCCGCGGCGACGGCGACGACCGAGGCCCGGGCGTTGTGATAGAACAAGGTCAGGGTCAGGACGAGCGGCGATCCTTCGAGGTGGATGTCCTTGAGCGCCCGGACGACGAATTCAAGGGCCTTCTTTTCCTGATCCGGCCGGAGCATGAAATAAACGAACCCGGCGACAAAGCCGACGCCGAGGGCCCGGGCCGCGCATTTGAAATATTTTCGGTAATGCCTGCGCCAGGCCTGCCGTTCTTCGAAATAGAGGGCTTTGACCCGGCCCGCCAGATCGGGCAGGAATGATGGCTTGTCCTTCGGTCTCGCTTGGGGCTCCATGCCGGTCATCTAACAGGGTTTTTATAACAAACCAGGGAAAAAGTGTAGAGGGGCAGGCTCGCATGTTCGCGTCCGGCCAATATTGTCCGGAAGCGGACAGGAAAGGGCCGGGCGGGAGGCAGCCCCTTGAGGACGCCGGCGTCAGGAATTGGCACGGATTCTGCATACATAGAATCCGCAAGTAACTTTGAGCGCGAGGCATGAGATGATTTCCAAGCAGCTGATGGCGGCTTCGACGCGGCCGATCATCCTGGCCATTCTCGCCAGGGAAGAAGACTATGGCTACAGCATCATCCAGAAGGTCAAGGGCATCTCGGGCGGGAGCCTGGAATGGACGGACGGCATGCTCTACCCCGTCCTGCAGAGGATGGAGATGGACGGACTCATCTCCTCCTGCTGGAGGGCCTCGGACGGAGGACGGCCGCGCCGCTATTACCGGATCACCGCGCTGGGCCGGCGGGAATTCGAGACCGAGCTGGCCGGATGGCGGAGCGTTTGGAAGGCCCTGGCCAAGCTCAGCGCGCCCCTTCCCGCCGAGGACTGAGGCGGCTGGATAAAAGGAGAAGGCCATGTTCGACATCGAAAAAGCGATCCTTGAATGGAAAAAGAGTTTGCATAAACACGAAGCATTCGAGGAGGGGATGGTTGCCGACCTCGAGCTCCAACTCCGGGACATTTTTGCTGCGCTGAAGAGCGAGGCCGTTCCGGAGGACGAGGCGTTCCGCCGGGCCGTGGCCCAGGTCGGGAGCCCCAAGGCCATCGCCGATGAATACCGCAAGAACCGGGCCCTCGCCATCGACCGCAGGCGTCCCTGGCGCTTATCACGGTTCGTGCCCGCCCTCGGCTGGAGCTACATGAAGACGGCCTGGCGCAAGATGAAGCGCCAGAAAGGATATGCCTTCATCAATGTCGCCGGCCTGGCCGTCGGCCTGGCCTGCGCTCTTTTTATCTGGCTCTGGGTCCGGGACGAGCTCAGCTTCGACCGCTTCCATCAAAACGCCCCGGCTTTGTTCCGTGTCGAGCAGGACCAGTCCGGGGGCCAGGGGACCTTCCATGTCTATGTCACCCAATATCCCATGGGCCCGGCCGTCCAGGCGGCGATCCCCGAGATCAAGACTGCGGTCCGGTTCGCTCGCGCGGAGGGCGTGATCGTCCGCTACGGAGAGAAGGTCTTTTTTGAAAACCGGGTCAGGGCCGTCGACCCGAGTTTCCTGACAGCCTTCACGTTCCCCCTGCTCCGGGGGGACCGGACCAGCGCGCTCAAGGACCTCCGCTCAATCCTGATCACGGAGGACATGGCGACGAAGTACTTTGGCTCCGGGGACCCTCTGGGCAAGACGCTGACCATCAACGGTGCGCATCCCATGGCCGTGACGGGGATCATGAAAAACGTTCCAGCCAATTCGACCATCGGCTTCGACATGCTGGTGCCGTTAGAATTCCTGCGCTCCCTCGGCGTCGACATCGACACTTGGGGGTCCAACAACATCATCACCTGGGTCGAGCTGAATAATCCGGCCGCCGCCGCCGCCGTCGGCAAGAAGATCACCCAGTTCATGACGGATACGATCTATGAATCCCTCAGGGGCAACCCCGAGGCCCTGGCCCGGGCCCGCAGCCGGCGACGCCCCGAATACGGGCTCGTCCCCCTGACCGATATCCGCCTCAAGGCCGTCTTCGGGTTCGGCCAGGCCATCGGGACGCTCCAGAGCGTCAGGAGCTTCTCCGTCATCGCCCTGCTCGTCCTGCTCATCGCCTGCATCAACTTCATGAACCTGGCCACGGCCAGGGCGGCCGGCCGGGCCAAGGAGGTCGGCCTGCGCAAGGTCTCCGGCGCCCTGCGCCGGAACATCATCAGCCAGTTCTACGGGGAATCCGGATTGACCACGCTCCTGGCGGTCCTGGCAGCTGTCATCATCGTAGCCGGCTTGCGCCCCGCCTTCAACACACTGGCGGGAAAACAGATCGCCTCAGGCGCCCTGCTCTCCTCGCCCTTCCTGCTGGGCATCCTGGCCGCGATGGCCGTGACGGCTTTGATAGCCGGGAGCTATCCCTCCCTCTTCCTTTCCTCCCTGCGGCCGGTCAACATCTTCCGGGCCGGCGCCAGGTCAGGCGGCCGGAGCTCGATGCTGAGGCGCCTGCTGGTCATGGTCCAGTTCGGCCTGTCCATCGCCCTCCTCGTCGGGACGGCGGTCGTCTACAGGCAGATTGGCTTCATGCAGGCCAAGACGCTCGGCTTCGACCGGGAACAACTCATATACCTTCCGCTTCGCGGGGACGCCCCTGCTTCCTACCGGGCCCTCAAGGATGAGCTTCTCAGGAGCCCGTCCGTCCCCTTCGTCAGCGGGACGGGCCAGATCCCGACGTTCATCTCGGCCAATTCCTGGGGGGCCGACTGGGAGGGCAAGGACCCCCAGGAGCGCGTCCTCGTGGGCGCCACCGAGGCCGACTTCGATTATCCCGAGGCGCTCGGGATCAAGATGGCCGCGGGCCGGACGTTCCGGCGGGAATTCGGGACGGACAATGGCGGCGCGTTCCTGGTCAACGAGGAGGTGGCCCGGCTGATGAAGCTCCGCCCGCAGGACGCCGTCGGCAAGATCTTCAAATTCGATGGCGTTGAGGGCCCTATCGTCGGGGTGATGAAGAATTATAATTACAAGCCCGTCCAGAATCCCCTCGAGCCCATGGCCGTCATTGTCGTGCCCGAGGCCGTCCGCTTCGCGATCTTACGCTTGGCCGGCGGGGAGGTCCCGGCGGCGCTGAAGCAGGTCGAGGCCGCGTGGCGGAAGGTCAACCCCCGGCTCCCCTTCGAATACCGCTTCTTCGATGACGATTATGATCAGAGCTATCGTCAATACGAGCAGATGGGCAGGATCTTGAGATGGTTCGCGGGGCTGGCCGTGTTCGTCGCCTGCCTCGGCCTGTTCGGGCTGGCCTCGTTCCTGGCCGAGCAGAGACGCAAGGAGGTCGGCGTCCGCAAGGTCCTGGGGGCCTCTTCGAGCGACGTCGTCGTCCTCCTTTCGAAGGAGTTCACCCGCTGGGTCCTGCTGGCCAACCTGATCGCTTGGCCGGCGGCCTATTTCGCGGGGAGGTCCTGGCTGCAGAAATTCCCGGTCAGGACGTCCATCCCGCCGGCCGCATTCCTGCTGGCCGGAGGGGCGGCGCTGGTCATCGCCCTGCTGACGGTCAGCGGCCAGGCCTGGCGGGCGGCCCGGAAGAATCCTGCTGAATCCCTGAGATACGAATAGCGTCTGATTCGGGCAGAAAAAACATGCTTCCCGGTCAGCCTAACAAGCTGATAATAAATGTATCAGAAGGAAATTTCCTGGTCGGGTCCCGGCCCGGCCATCGAGAAAGAAAAAGCTTGATTTTTCAACTGATATCTGATATATTACGACTAAATATAAGGCTGAAGGGCCTGAACAGACTGGAACCGGAGAGGGCTTGGCGTGACCGGACGGATTTTCGACATCAAGAGGTACTCGATCCACGATGGGCCGGGTATCCGGACGACCGTCTTCCTGAAGGGCTGCGCCCTCCACTGCCTTTGGTGTCATAACCCCGAAAGCATCGACCCCGGGCCGGAGCTCATGCACTGGCCGGGACGGTGCGCCCGCTGTTATTCCTGCATCGAGGCCTGCCCGCTCGGAGCGATTTCCAAAGATAGCTCGGGCGCCGTCGTCATAGACCGGGCCAAGTGCGACCTCTGCGGCAAGTGCGCCGAGGCCTGTCTCTACGACGCCATGCAAATCGTCGGCCGGGAGATGAGCGTCGAGGACGTCCTGGCCGAAGTCGAGAAAGACCTGGTCTTTTACGAGCAATCGGGCGGCGGCGTCACCCTCTCCGGCGGCGATCCGTTCGTCCAGGCAAGCTTTGCCGAAGCGATCCTTGACGGCTGCCGCGACCGGGGTATCCGCACGGCCGTGGACACGGCCGGCTTCTCGACGGACGGGGTCCTCGACCGCCTGGCCGGGAAGACGGAGCTCATCCTCTGTGATCTCAAGTCGATGGACGACGGCCGGCACAAAGAGCTTACCGGCGTTTCGAATGTCCCGGTCCTCGAGAATGTGAAGCGTTTAGCCGCGTCCCGCACGGAGACCTGGGTCCGTATCCCGCTCTTGGCCGGGGTCAACGACGGCGACGATAACATCCGGCGGACGATCGCCTTTCTGGCATCGCTCAAGCGGATCAAGCGGGTCGGGCTCCTGCCCTATCATTCCGGCGGCCTGGAGAAGGCCCGCCGGATCGGCCGGGGATCACAGTTCCGGAAGTTCGAAGCCCCTACCGAAGAGCGCATCGCGGCCATCGAGACCGCCTTCCGGAAGGCGGGTTTCGAGGCCCGGCGCGGAGGATGACCATGAACGAACGAATCAAGAAGCTCAGAACAGAGACGCTCGAGGCCAAGCCGACGATCAGCGCCGAGCGGGCCAGGCTCGTCACCGAATTCTACAAGAGGCCCGAGACGCGCTCGCTCTCGATCCCGATGCAGCGCGCCCTGGCTTTCAAGCACATCATGGAGAACAAGGCGATCGTCTTCAATGCGGGCGAGCTCATCGTCGGCGAGCGGGGCCCGGCGCCCAAGGCGACGCCGACCTATCCCGAGGTCTGTATCCACTCGCTCCAGGACCTCCAGTACCTCAACGACCGGAAAAAGACGGCCTTCGCCTCCGACGAGGAAACGCGCCGCGTCTACGCCGATGAGATCATCCCCTTCTGGAACGGCCGCTCGCAGAGGGACCGCATCTTCGCCGAGATGACCCGGGAATGGATCGACGCCTACGAGGCCGGCGTCTTCACCGAGTTCATGGAGCAGCGCGCCCCCGGCCACACCGTCCTCGACGGCAAGATCTACAGGAAGGGCATGAACGATTTCAAGAAAGACATCGAAGCGGCCCTGGCCGGGCTCGACTTCATGAACGACCCGGACGCCTACGACAGGCAAGAGGAGCTCAAGGCCATGGCTGCGAGCGTCGACGCGATCATCGCCTTCGGCCGCCGCCACGCCGAAAAGGCGCGCGAGCTGGCGAAGGACGAAAGAGACGTTGTTCGCAAGAGAGAACTCGAGAAGATCGCCGAGGTCTGCGACCGGGTGCCGGCCCACGCGCCGCGCGACTTCCGGGAGGCGCTCCAAATGTACTGGTTCGTCCACCTCGGCGTCATCACCGAGTACAACACCTGGGACTCCTTCA
>Ga0316628_100001242_pt1 | contig 17796 bp, 16 predicted proteins | sample OWC_Aug_M2_C1_D5_FD_207648 | JGI IMG/M metagenome (GOLD analysis project Ga0316628, IMG submission 207648) | Wetland soil microbial communities from Old Woman Creek delta, Ohio, United States - OWC_Aug_M2_C1_D5_C | ecosystem: Environmental > Terrestrial > Soil > Wetlands | place: USA: Ohio... | reverse complement strand
ACCGTCGCGCCGAAATAGCGCGATCCCACGAGCGTGATCTTCATTGCAATCCTCGAGCCTTTCGGAGAGATTCCGGCGCAAGATTACCCTAAGGCCGGTGATCGGTGATTCCGTGCCTGACCGCGCGCAGTTCCCGGACCTTGCCACCCCCGTGGCCGAGCCGTGGCAGGCGCCGACGCACCGCCGGCCGCGTAGAATCGCCGCAGCATGAGCTGCAGCAAGAAAGCGATGGGCGCCGGGACGGGAATCGCGCCATGAGTGGCAGCGCGATCGGCAGCGTCCGCGCGCGCCAGATCCTCGATTCGCGCGGCCGGCCCACGGTCGAGGTCGACGTGGCGCTCGACGACGGGAGCTTCGGGCGCGCGAGCGTGCCCTCCGGGGCGTCGACCGGCACGTTCGAGGCACACGAGCTGCGCGACGGCGACGCTGCGCGCTACGCCGGGCTCGGTGTCCTGAAGGCGGTCGCCAACGTCGATGGCGAGATCGCGGCTGCGCTTCGCGGTGCCGACGCCGCCGACCAGCGCGGCATCGACGCGCGCCTGCGCGAGCTCGATGGCACCGTGCAGCTGGAGCGCCTGGGTGCCAACGGGGTGCTGGGCGTTTCGCTGGCCGTCTGCCGCGCCGTGGCGGCCTCGCGTGGCCAGATGCTCTACGAACGCATCGCCGATCTCGCCCTCGCGCGGCCGACGCTGCCCCTGCCGATGACCAACATCCTGAGCGGCGGCCGGCACGCAGGAGGCGGCATGGACGTGCAGGATTTCCTTGCCGTACCGATGCGTGCTCCGTCGATCGCCGAAGCGATCCATCTGGTCGCCCGCGTTCGCGCCGCGGCGACCGACGTGTCGCGCGAGCGCGGTCTGCCGACGCTCCTCGCCGACGAGGGGGGACTCGCTCCCGGGTGCGAAACCGGCCGCGGGGCGCTGCAGCTGATGGTCGAGTCGATCGAGCGTGCGGGCCTCGTCCCCGGCGAGGACATCGCGATTGCCGTCGACGTTGCCGCGACGACCCTGAAGACCGCGGGCGGCCGATATCACCTGGCGCGGGAGCAGCGCGAGCTCGACACGGCGGCGATGATCGGGGTGATCGATTCCTGGGCGCGCCATTTCCCGGTCGTTTCCGTCGAGGACGGCCTCGACGAGGAGGACTGGCCGGGATGGAGAATGCTGACCGAGCGCCTGGGCCGCAGGTTGCAGCTCGTCGGTGACGATCTCTTCACGACGAATCCGCAGCGCCTCGCGCGCGGCGTGCGCGAGGGCATCGCCAATGGCGTGCTGGTCAAGGCCAACCAGAACGGGACGCTGACCGGGACGCTCGACGTCATCGCCCAGGCGAAGGCCGCGGGCTATGCGACGATCGTGTCCGCGCGCTCGGGCGAGACCGAGGACGCCTTCATGTCCGACATCGCCGTCGGCGCCGGGGCCGGCCAGATCAAGATCGGATCGCTGCGGACCTCCAGTACCGTCGCCAAGTACAACCAGCTTCTGCGCATCGAGGAGCACTCCGGCGCGCCGTACGCGGGTGCGGCGGCGCTCGCGCCGCGGCGCGGATGAAAGCCGGCGCGTGATGGCGACCGCCCGACAGCCCGATCCGGGCCTGCGCGAATTCCTGCGCGCGCAGGGCCTCGTGCAATCCGATCCCGATGCGACCTGGACGCCGCTCGCCGGCGGCGTGTCGTCCGACATCTGGCGCGTCGATGTGCCCGGCAGGTCGCTGTGCATCAAACGCGCGCTGCCCCGGCTCAAGGTGGCGCAGCCGTGGTTCGCGCCCATCGAGCGCAATGCCTACGAATGGGCGTGGATCGGGTTCGCGTCGATGCATTGCCCCGATGCCGTGCCGGCGCCGGTCGCGAGCGATCCGCGACAGGGCATCTTTGCGATGGCGTACCTGGATCCCGCCGGATATCCGGTGTGGAAGCGCCTGCTGCTCGAGGGCGTCGCACCGGAGCAGACGGCGACTCAGGTGGGCGCGATCCTCGCGCGGCTGCATGCGGCGAGCGCGGGTGATGCCGACATCGCGCGTCGATTTCCAACCGACGCGATCTTCCATGCGATCCGGCTCGAGCCCTATCTGCTCGCGACGTCGATGCGACATCCCGATCTCGCGTCTGCGCTGCAGGCGCTGGCGCGGCGTACTGCGCAAACGAAGGTCGCGCTGGTGCACGGCGATGTCAGCCCGAAGAACATCCTCGTCGGCCCGCGCGGCCCGGTGTTCCTCGACGCCGAATGCGCGTGGTATGGCGATCCCGCCTTCGACGCCGCCTTCTGCCTCAATCATCTCCTGTTGAAATGCATTGCGCGGCCGGCGCGGTCGGAGGCCTACCTCGGCTGCTACCGGGCGTTCTGCGATGCCTACCTTTCGGGTGTCGACTGGGAATCCGCGCCGGGTCTCGAGTCGAGGATCGCGAGCCTGCTGCCCGCGCTGACGCTGGCGCGGATCGACGGCAAGTCTCCAGTCGAGTACATCGACGACGAGCACGACCGGCAGCGCGTGCGCGGTTTCGCTCGGCCGCTGATTACGGATGCACCGGCACGGCTCGACGAGGTGTCGGCGCGATGGCGGGCAACGCTCGCACTGCCGCCTGATCGAAGGTGGCGGAGAATGGAGCGATGAAGATCCTCAGGGGAGCCACGCTCGCGACCGGATGGTTGTCGCTGGCGGTTGCCCTGCTGCTGTCGGGGCCGCTGCTGACACTCGCGTTCGGCAGCGCGTCGATGCAGGGCGACTGGCGCAGCGCGACGCACCGGTCGGCGGGCCTCGCCCCCGATCCGGTGACGAACAGGGACGCGATCGTGCAGGTCTACGCGAGCCGCACCTTCGGCTGGCGCGGGGCGTTCGCCGTGCATACCTGGATCGCGGCGAAGCCCGCGGGCGCGCAACGCTACACACGCTACGAGGTCATCGGCTGGCGTGCGCGCGGCGGCGGCTCGGCGCTGTCGATCTCCGACGACGGCGCCCCCGATGCCGAATGGTACGGCGCGACGCCGCGACTGATCGGGGACCTTCGCGGCGCCGTTGCCGAGGCCGTCATCGCCAGGCTCCCCGATGCCGCGGCCGCATACCCCTGGGCGACGGCGTACACGGCGTGGCCGGGCCCGAACAGCAACACGTTCATCGCCTGGCTCGGTCGCGCGATCCCGGAGCTTCGGTTGACGCTGCCTTCGCTCGCGATCGGCAAGGACTATCTGCCACCTGGCGACTTCGTTGCGTCCACCCCCAGCGGCACCGGCTGGCAGGTTTCGCTGTCGGGTCTGGTCGGCGTGACCGCGGCGCGCGACGAAGGCCTCGAGATCAACCTCTTCGGCCTGGTCACCGGCGTCGATTTCCGCCATCCGGCGCTCAAGGTCCCGGGCATCGGGCGCATTCCCGGAGAAATCTGAGTCGTCCGCACCTGGGCGATGATCGAACACCCGCTGGACGGAACCGCCGGCGTCGTTCATGCTTGCCGCCCGTGCCATGGGCTCGACGGGCACGCATCGCATGCAGGGCCTTCGCCAAGTACGGGCGCCCGCGCCGAACGACCGCCGCAGGGGTGGCGGTCGCACGATGGAGGAGACGGCTTGAACCGGTTGATCGATGGTTTCTGTCGCCTGCTCGACGCGCTTATCGCCGTCATGCTCGCGGTGATGGTCGTGCTGGTGTTCGGCAATGTCGTCCTGCGATATGGCTTCAACTCCGGCATCACGACGTCCGACGAGGTCTCGCGCTGGTTGTACGTCTGGATGACATTCCTCGGCGCGATCGTCGCGCTGAAGGAGCACGCGCATCTCGGTACCGATTTCGTCGTGTCCAGGCTTGGGCCTGCCGGCAAGAAGGTGTGCCTGGTCGTCGGCCAGCTGCTGATGCTGTATACGACGTGGCTGGTCTTCGCAGGCAGTCTCACCCAGGCGCGCATCAACTGGGACGTGCATGCTCCGGTCACCGGCATGTCGGTGGCGCTGTTCTACGGCTCCGGTGTCGTGTTCGCGGTCGCCGCAGGCATCCTGCTGGCGCGCGACCTGCTGCGAGCGCTCACCGGCCGGACCTCGGAGCGGGACCTGGTCATGGTGCAGGAGTCCGAGGATCTCGCGCAGGTCGAGGCACTGCATCTCGATCGCGAGAAGACCTGGACGACCTGAGAGAGGGCCGCCATGACCGTCGCCGTCTTCCTCGGCTCGCTGCTCGGCGCCATGGCGCTGGGCATCCCCATCGCCTATTCGCTGCTGGTCTCGGGTGTCGCGCTGATGTGGCACCTGAACGTCTTCGACCCGCAGATCCTCGCCCAGAACGTCGTCAATGGCGCCGACAGCTTCCCGCTGCTCGCCGTGCCGTTCTTCATGCTCGCCGGCGAGATCATGAACGTCGGCGGGCTTTCGCGGCGGATCGTCGATCTCGCGCTCGCGTTCGTCGGCCACTATCGCGGCGGCCTGGGATACGTCACCATCGTCGCCGCCTGCCTGCTCGCTTCGCTGTCCGGCTCGGCGGTGGCCGACACGGCGGCGCTCGCCTCGCTGCTGCTGCCGATGATGGTCAACGCGGGCCACGACAAGGCCACCGCGGGCGGATTGATCGCGTCGGCCGGCATCATCGCCCCGGTGATTCCACCGTCGATCGGCTTCATCATCTTCGGGGTCTCGGCCAACCTGTCGATCAGCAAGCTGTTCCTCGCCGGCATCGTCCCCGGGCTGCTGATGGGCGTCTCGATCGCCATCGCCTGGTGGTGGATCGCCAGGCGCGAGAACGTGAAGCCGCCGCCGAGAGCCAGCAACGCCCAGCGCCTCGCGACGCTGCGCTCGTCGGGCTGGGCGCTGTTCCTGCCTGTCATCGTGATCGTCGGGCTGAAGATGGGTGTGTTCACGCCCACCGAGGCCGCAGTCGTCGCGGCCGTGTACGCCCTGTTCGTCGCGACCGTCGTCTACCGCGAAATGACGCTCAGGCAGCTCTACCAGGTGTTCGTGAGCTCGGCGAAGACGACCGCGATCATCATGTTCCTGGTGGCGGCCGCGATGGTGTCGTCGTGGCTGATCACCATCGCCAACATTCCGGACCAGACGGTCGAGCTGCTGAAGCCGTTCATGGGCAACCAGACGCTGCTGCTGGTCGCGATGATGGTGCTGGTGATGGCGATCGGAACGGCGATGGACATGACACCGACGATCCTGATCATGACGCCGGTGCTGATGCCCGTGGTCAAGGCGGCAGGCATCGATCCGATCTATTTCGGGGTGCTGTTCATCATCAACAACGTCATCGGCCTGATCACGCCGCCGGTGGGCACGGTGCTCAACGTCGTGGCCGGCGTCGGCAAGATGAAGATGGACGACGTCACGCGCGGATCGATCCCGTTCATGATCGCCGAGTTCATGGTGATGTTCCTGATGGTGTTCTTCCCGTGGCTGGTCACCGGACCGGCGCGCTGGTTTTCAGGCTGAGGTTATCGCAGTTCCAGGGGTCCAATACGTTCCAGAGGAGGAGAGCGATGCACCGAGTCACCTGTCGTTTCGCGATGCTGGCTGCCGCCGCTGCGCTGTTCGTGGCCGCGACTGCCCAGGCGCAGGTCCACGAGCACACGATCAAGTTCACTTCCCAGAATCCCAAAGGCCACCCGATCACGATGGGAATGGAGAAGTTCGCCGAGATCGTCGCCGCGAAGTCCGGCGGCAAGATCAAGGTCAACCTCTATCCCGGCGGCGTGCTCGGTGGCGATGCGCCGAACGTTTCCGCCATCCAGGGCGGGACGCTGGAGATGGCCTCGATGAACTCGGGCATCCTCGCCTCCGAGGTCAAGGAGTTCGCGATCTACGACTTTCCGTTCATGTTCGCCTCGCCGCAGGAAGCCGATGCCGTCGTCGATGGTCCGTTCGGCAAGATGATGCATGCGAAGCTCCAGGCCAAGGGCATCGTGGGCCTCGCCTACTGGGAGCTCGGCTTCCGCAACATCACCAACAGCCGCAAGCCGATCAGGACCGTCGCCGACATTGCGGGCCTCAAGCTGCGCGTGATCCCGAACGCGATCAACGTCGATTGGGTGAAGGCGCTGGGGGCGAATCCGACGCCGCTGGCGTTCCCCGAGGTGTACTCGGCGCTGGAGCAGAAGGCGATCGACGGCCAGGAGAACCCGTTCACGGTGATCGACGCGAACAAGTTCTACGAGGTGCAGAAGTACCTGGCGATCACCAACCACCAGTACAACCCGCAGTCGGTGATCATCAGCAAGAAGTTCTGGGACACGCTGACCAATGACGAGAAGAAGATCCTCGAGGACGCCGCGATCGAGGCCGGCACCTACGAGCGGAAGCTGTCGCGCGAGCAGGCAGGCGCCGCGCTCGCCGACCTCAAGAAGCACGGGATGGAGGTCACCGAGTTCAGCCCGGCCGAGATGGAGAAGTTCCGCGAGGCGATGAAGCCGGTGATCGCCAAGTACACGGCGATCGTCGGCGCCGACACGGTCAACGCACTGCAGGCCGAGCTTGCGAAGCTGCGCAACGGGAAGTAACGCCGATAAAGCAGGGTTTCATCGTTGTCGCCCGGCGGCGCGACCCACGGTCCGCGCCGCCGGGCATCGTTCTTTCTGAGGACCTGGTTCGAGGATGACGTTCATGAGCAAGACCCGCATCGCCGTGGCCGGCGCCGGTTACATCGGCCTCGCCCACATGGCGGTGGCGCAGAAGAGTCCCACCTGCACCCTTTCGGCGATCGTCGACCCCGCCCCCGCCGCCGCCGAGGTCGCCGCGCGCGCCGGCGTACCGCTGTACCAATCGCTGGACGAATTGATCGCCAGGGATCGCCCCGACGGCGTGATCCTCGCCACTCCCAACCAGCTGCACGTCGAGCATGCGCTCGCCTGCATCGACGCCTCGCTGCCGATGCTGCTCGAGAAGCCGATCGCGCCGACGGTCGCGGAGGGTGCGCACCTGGTCGAGGTCGCCGACGCTGCAGGTGCGAGGATCCTCATCGGCCACCATCGCGCGCACAGCCCGATCATGGCCAGGGCCTGCGAGATCGTCGCCCGCGGCACGCTGGGGTCGCTGGTGGGGGTCATGGGCAGCGCAGTGTTCTTCAAGCCCGACCAGTATTTCGCCGACGGTCCGTGGCGCCGCGCCATCGGCGGTGGCCCGATCCTGCTCAACATGATCCACGAGGTGCACAATCTGAGGATGCTCTGCGGGGAAATCGTCGCCGTCCAGGCGTTCGCGTCCCATGCAACCCGCCATTTCCCGGTCGAGGACACGGTCGCGATCAACCTGCGTTTCGCCAGCGGTGCGCTGGGCTCGTTCATGCTCTCCGATACCGCCGCCTGTGCCCGGAGCTGGGAGCAGACGTCGCAGGAGAACAAGGCGTATTCGAGCTATCCCGACGAGGACTGCTATGTCGTGATGGGCACGTTCGGGTCGCTGTCGATCCCGACCATGCGCCTCAAGACCTACGACAGGGCCGAGGATCGTTCGTGGTGGAAGCCCTTCCACGCGAGTGTCGCGGAAATGGTCCGCGACGATCCGCTGGTCCACCAGCTCGAGCATTTCGGCGCCGTCGCGCGCGGCGTAGCGCAGCCGCTGGTCTCCGCCCGCGACGGCCTCGCGAACCTTCGCGTCACCGAAGCCATTGCGACGGCTGCGAAATCGGGCCAGGTGATCGGGATTTCTCCCAACTGAGCTGCAGGCGAGCGTCCGGCGGCTCGTTGCGCGGGACCGCGCCCGCGCAGCGATTCTGCGCGCTGATGCGAACTTATTCGCCGAGGGAGCTGCCTACTGTCGGCCCCGTACCGGACACCGGGTTCGGCTGCGGGACCCCCTCACGGAGAATCGCATGGCCGCAAGTTCAGCAATCCACGGCGTCTGGACGCCCCGCATCCTGAGCGTGCTCCGGATCGTCGCCGGGTTCCTGTTCATGACGCACGGGTCCGCCAAGATCCTGCACGTTCCGGACGTCCACAACCTCGATCATCTGCAGGTGTTCTCGCTGATCGGCGTGGCCGGATTGCTGGAGCTGATCGGCGGCGCGCTGGTGATGATCGGGCTTTTCACGCGGCCGGCCGCGTTCGTCCTGTCCGGCGAGATGGCGTTCGCCTACTTCATCGCGCACGCGCCGCGCGATTTCCTCCCGCTGCTGAACCATGGCGAGTCCGCGGTCCTGTACTGCTTCCTGTTCCTCTACCTCGCATTCGCCGGGCCGGGGCCGTGGAGCGTCGACGCGCTGCGACGAGGGGCGCGCAAGGCGTCGCGGACCTAACGGCCGCAGCGCCGGGACCGAAACGAAAAGAAAAGGCCGGCGCGTTGCTGCGCCGGCCTGCCGACCGCAGGATGAAGATGCCCCCTCGCCGGGGGCATCCGCTCAGAACTTCACGTCGTCGATCTTGGTCAGCGTCACCGAGTTGGAGATGATCGGCGCATTGACGAGGTGCCACGCGACGTACTGCTCGGCGTAGGGAATATCCGCGGACACGCCGTCGACCGGCACGATCACCTTGAAGCCCAGCACCGCCGCCGTGCTCGCCGTGTAGATCACTGCGCCGTGCGCGGCGGTGCCGACGACGATCACCGTCTTGATGCCCTTGTCCTTCAGGACCTTGTCGAGATCGGTGTTCCGGAACTTGTCCACGCCCGAGGACACGATGTGCTCGTCCTTGGTCGGCGCGACTTCCTTGGCGATGTCGGCCTCGTGACCGCCGCCGCCGAGGCTGTAGGCGACGGTGGCGCCGGCGGCGCGCGCCTCCTTCAGCAGCTTCTCGACCTGCGGGAGCGATGCGATGCAGCGGGGCCTGCGCTGCATGTTGCAGGTCTGCTTGTTGAAGTCGAGCATCAGCAGCGCGGTCGTCTTCGGATCGACCGTGACCGGGTGCAATGCCGGTGCCGGCGGGGCCTTGACCGAGTCCCACTCGTCGACGATGGTCGCGGCTTGCGCGGACTGGGCGACGGCGCATGTGGCCAGCGCTGCGACGGCCGCGACGGTTCCAAGCACAGATCGGACTTGCTTCAGCATGGTTCTCCTCCGTTGATGATCGTCGTTCTTCGACTGCCGGTTCTCGCGGGTGGTTCGCACAGCAGTTTGCAGCGCAGTTGCGACCGCGCGCCGAGGGCGCACCCTACCACGGCCCAGGGTCGCAATCCAGAAAACGGGCGCTGCGTGGGTCCGGGAACGTTACGCCCGCCGTCGGGCCAGGATCTCGATCGGGACGATCCGTCCGTCCCTGAGGCCGCGCGCCGCGTTTCGCATCGCGTCGGCCGCGACCTCGCCGTGGATCAGCATCACCGCGCGGTGTGGCGGCTTCTCCCCGCGCTCGACCATCGCGCGCGAGCGCGCGCCGAAAGCGAGCGCCTGCTCGAGGCGGCGGTGCAGGCGCACGACGTCGAAACCCGCGTCCAGCAGGCCCTGCCGCGTCGCCTCCGGCGTCGACAGGAAGCTGGTGCCGGCGCTGCTCGCCCAGGGCGTCGGATAGTCGACGTCGCCACCCGCTCCCTTCGCGACCTCCGAGAGCACAAGCCACGCGCCAGGCTCGAGCACCCGATGGACCTCACGGTAGAACGCCGACTTGTCGGCGATGTTCATCGACACGTTCATCGAGTAGGCGCCGTCGAAGCTCGCATCGGCAAAGGGCATCGCCACGGCATCGCCGACCCGGAAATCGACCCGGTCCTCGAGATCGAGCAGGCGCGTCAGGTGCCGCGCGACCCCGCAGAATTCGGGCGTCAGGTCGATCCCGGTGACATGGCAGCCGAAGCGCGTCGCGACGTAGCGCGCGGGCCCGCCGATGCCGCTGCCGATGTCCAGAATGTGGTTCGAGGCGCTGGCGGGCATCCGGTCGGCCATTTCCTGCGTGGCTTCCAGGCCGCGCCCATGGAAATGGTCGTAGGGTGCCAGCGTCTCCATGTCGGGATGATCGGGATCGACGCCGTCCTCGCGCAGCGCTGCATTGAGGCGGGAAAGCAGATCGGCCCGGCCGTAGTACGTCGAGATGTCGCGATCGGTGGTCATCGAATTCGTGCATTGCGCGAAGCCGTCGGCGGCTGTCGACCCCAACGCGGTCGATCAAGCCCCGGGTGGTCCATCACAGCGCCGCCGATTCGAGCCTGACGTCGGCCGCCCGCCAGGCGTGCCTGAAGCGTCGCTGCACGGCCGCCGCCTCCTTCGTGCGACCCTCGCCCGCGAGCGCGGCCTGCAGTCCGAACAGCGCCCGGCCGCTCGCGGGATGGCGCGCGAGCTCGTCGCGGAACACCTGTTCGGCCGCGGAGTAGTCGCCGGTGCGCAGCAGAGCCGCGCCCAGCGGCTCGCGCGCCGGCAGGTACCAGTCGGGAGGCTCGTTGTAGGCCAGCCGGTCCTCGGCGGCGACGGACTTGCGCAGCTCGACGATCGCTTCGGCGGTGTCGCCCGCCATCAGCGCGAGGCGGCCGTCGAGATAGGGGACCGCGACCGCAGCGAGGTCGACGGCGCTGTTGTTGCCGTATCCCATCGTCTTCGAGAGCGTCGCCGCGGCATCGGCGAACCTGGTGCGCTCAGACTTCGCGTCGTCGCTGCGTCCCTTGCCCGCCAGCGCGAGCGTGCGCGCGAAATGCCACATCGCATCCGCGATCGGTGCCTCGAACGCAGGCCCGGGCAAGGCGAGGATCTCGTCCCAGCGCGCGAATTCGACCAGCATCATTTCCTTCGCCATCAGGAAACCCGCATTGTCGACCTCCGGGACTTCCTTTACCCGCGGGGATTCGATGTCGTAGAGCTTCGATGCCGCATCGATCGCGGCCTGCGACTTCCCGGCGAAGGCGTCGGCGATGGCGAGGAAATGCAGGTTGTGGCCGTAGTACGCGACGAGGTAGAACGACGCTTCACCGGCCGCGACGCGGCGCTCGTCGGCCTTGACGGCGGCGATATTTGCGCGTGCCGCTTCGAGGTAATTCCCGGTGCGGATGTAGACATGTGCGGGCATGTGCACGAGGTGTCCCGCCGACGGCGCCAGCACCTCGAGCCGCCGCGCCGACTTGAGCGCGCGCTCCGGATGCGGCGAAGCCTCGAGCGCGTGGATGTAGTAGTGGTTGGCGCCGATGTGATCCGGATCGCGTGCCAGCACGCGCTCGAGCACCGCGACGATCCCGAGCGTACCGTCGGCGGGCTTGCCGTCGGCCTTCCAGTACTTCCACGGATTCAAGTCCATCAGGCTTTCCGCGTACAGCACCGCGGCGTCGTCGTCGCGCGGGTGGCGGCGGACTGCCTCCTTCATGGCCTTCGCGTATGCGAGCTGCAGCGGCGCCAGGTCGGCGTTCGGATCGGCGCTGTAGCGCCTGGCCAGTGCGTCGATGTAGTCGCGCTCGGCCGGCGACGCATTCGCCTCCAGCGCGACGGCCTTCTGCACCGCCGCGTATGCAGCGCGGTGTGCCGGTGCATCCATCGGCTTGTTGATGTTGGGGCCCAGCGCCAGCGCGATGCCCCACTGCGCCATCGCGAGCTTCGGGTCGAGCTCGAACGCCCGCTCGAACGACTTGATAGCGGCTTCGTGGTTGAACGCGAAGACCAGCTTCATTCCCTGGTCGAAATACGCCTGGGCTTGATGACTGCGCGTCGACACCGGGTGACGCAGCGGTCCCAGGCCGGGGTCGAGCGCCACGGCGGAGGTGGGTGCGGTCGCGGGCGTGACGTCGTGCGCAAAGGAGGGCCCGGCGCCGGCGAATGCGAGCAGGGCGAGTGCCCCGCCGACCATGGCCTGCTGCCTGAGCCAGCCAGCTCCGCTGAGCGCCCGTTGCCCGAGCCGGGCAGCACCATTGATTGCGATTCCTCGAGCACCACTGCGAAGCGCGTCATGAGCGGCCATGCGGTGATTCTCCCTTGCCGTTGTGTCCGGAAACCAGACGGTGGTGGTGTCGGGCGTCGGCGGAAATTACCGGAAACGCGGTCGGTGCGCCAGGACGACGGATCGCCGGCGGATCAGCCGGCCTGGGAGATGCGCCCCGTCACCCGCGCGAGAACGTTGGCCGCATCGGCCGCACCGTCGCCGCGCCATGCGACGATCTGGTCGGGCCTGATCAGGACCAGCGGCTTCCCGTACAGCGCGAGCAGCTCCGGCGCCGGATGGGCGACGATGGCCAGGTCCATGCCCAACTCGCGGGCGGCATCGACGAAGTTGCCGGCGTCGGGGGCGTCCGGCCCCAGCTGCAGCAGCGTCCACTCGAAATTGAACGTGTCGTAGAGCGACCGACCGTCGGCGAGCCACGCGTGTGGCGGTCGCCCGCCAGGGCAGGCGCTCGGGGCGTAGGTGTTGGGGGCATCGGGAGGAGGCGCGCATCCGTCCCGGACGATGACCGCCGACGCGTCGTAGCGTGCGCCGAAGGTCACGCCGGGGATGTTGAACTCGAGGCGGACGTGGGCGTTCAGGTGCGCCCCGGCGCGTTCGCGCTCCGCCGCGCCCGCGTCGGATTCCTCCTCGAGCAGCGGCGCGGCGGAGAAGAGCCCGACCGAATCGGCGAACTGGCGGGCGAACCCGGTGTTCCGCTCGGCGACGGGCTTTCGCTCCTGTTCGTAGCTGTCGAGCAGCGCCACCGGCGCGCCTCCCCGGACGACGCTGGCGAGCTTCCAGCCGAGGTTGACTGCATCCTCGACCGCGGTGTTGTAGCCCAGCCCGCCGGTGGGCGTGAACAGGTGCGCGGCGTCGCCGGCGATGAACACGCGACTGCGCTGGAAGCGCTGCGCCACCAGCGAGTGGCCGGCGAGCCACGTCCCCATCGAGAGCACTTCGATCGGGATCTCCATCCCCATTGCCTCGTTGAAGATCCGCTGCGCATCCGCGGTCGTCCATGCGTCGGCATCCTCGCCATCGTGGATGGCCGCATGGAAAGCAAACTCGGAGACACCGTCCACCGTCGCCATGAAGGCACGTCGCCGGGCATTGACCGACACGTACATCCAGGCGCGGTCGTGCGGGAAGGCCCGGTAGAAGCCGGGTGCCCGCAGGTAGACGGCGAACATCTTCCCGCCCATGAACTCGCGGCGCACGCCCGTGGCGCCCGCCCACTCGATGCGAAGCGCCTGCCTGACCATGCTGCGCGGCCCGTCGGCGCCGACGAAGAACTTCGCCGTCACCGCGTGCTGCCTGCCGCCGTCGACCGGCAGAACCGTGGCCAGCACCGCCGTGCCGGTGTCCTGGAATCCGGCCAGCTTCCAGCCGTAGCGGATGTCGTTGGACGGCCACGCCTCGGCATGCCGCCGCAGGATCGCCTCGACGAATTTCTGCGAGATGCGGTGCGGCAACTCGGCCGCGGACCACGAGCCATCGAGCTGCCGGATCCGCTCGACCGCCTGCGCGGCGGTGGGCAATCGCAGGCGCGCGAGCTCGTGCTGCGAGTAGCGCGTGAAGTAGGCGATGTCGGTCGGATGGTCGGGCGGCAGGCCCTGGGCTCGCACCTCCTGCGCGAAGCCGTGGCGACGGAAGTGCTCCATCGTCCGTGCCTGCGTGGCATTGGCCTGCGGATTGAATGCGGTGCCTGGCTTGGGATCGACGAGAAGGGAGCGGATGCCACGTCGCCCCAGCTCGTTCGCGAGCATCAGCCCGCACGGACCGCCGCCGGCGATGAGGACGTCGACTTCCATGACGGGCGTGAAAGCCTGCGATGATGGTCCTAGAATGGCCATTCTCTCAACAGTCCGTGGAGGACCCCGAATGATCGGCTACGTGACCCTCGGAACCAATGATCTGCCGCGCGCGGCAGCCTTCTATGACACCCTTCTGGCCGAGATCGGCGCCAAGCGCCTGTGGGATTTCGGCCGCGGCATTGCCTGGGGCGTAGCGCAGGACAAGCCGAGTCTTGCCATCATGAAACCCTACGACGGCAATGCAGCCACGGTTGGCAACGGCGTCATGGTCGCGCTGATCGTCGATTCTCGCGAGAAGGTCGACCGCGCCCACAAGAAGGCACTCGAGCTCGGCGGCAAGGACGAAGGCCCGGTCGGTCCGCGCGGCGATGGCTTCTATGCCGGGTACTTTCGTGATCTGGACGGCAACAAGCTGAACGTGTTCTGCATGGGCTAGGATTTCCGCCAACGACATCGTCCACCGGGGGGGCAGGTCATCGACTTCGGTCCTCCCAGTCCACCCAGTCCACGTGGTGAGTCCTGACGTAGTTGTTCACCGCCTCACCCACGGTCGGAAAGAACATCCCGGCACCAACCTGCGGGAAGAGGCCGAAGCGCCTGAGCTTGTCCTTGACGGGGCCCTTCATCTCGGCAAAGCGGAGCTCGATTCCGGCGCTCCGCAAAGCCTTTTCCAGCTCGGCCAGCATGTCGGCGGCGGTCACGTCGACGCTGGTGACCGGCTCCGCAGCGATCACGAGCCGCGTCACCGGCGTGGGCGATGCCGCCACCGCGTCGAGCACGCGATTCTGGAACAGCTCGGCGTTCGCGAAGAACAAAGGTGCGTCCCATCGGAACAGCACCAATCCGGGGACCAGGCGGGCCTCGGGATGACGCCTGATGTCGTGGTAGCCCTTGACGCCCTCGACCCGGCCGAGGACGGCGAAATAGGGGCGCCAGCCGTCCCACACGAATTCGATGACGGCGATCACGATCGCGAGTCCGATGCCGGGAATCACGCCGAGCACGGCGACACCCGCGAGGCAGGCGATGGACAGCCAGAACTCCCAGCGCTGAACGCGATAGATCCGGCGCAGATCGGCGACCTCGATCAGGCCGATGGCGGATCCGATCACCACCGCGGCCAGCGCAGTCGTGGGCAGGTTTGCGAGCAGGTTTGGCGCAATCAACAGCAGCGAGGCAACGGCAAGTGCGCCGACGACACCGGTCAGCTGGGTCCGGGCGCCTGCGGTCTCGGCAACGGGTGTGCGCGACGAGCTGCCGCTGATCGGGAAGCCCTGGAAGAATCCGGCGGCCAGGTTGGCAGCACCCAGGGCCACCATCTCCTGGTTGGGATCGACGTAGCTGCTTCTCCGCGTGGCGTAAGTGCGCGAGAGCACGCTGGTGTCGGCAAACGACACCAGGGCGGCGGCGAAACCGCCGATCAGCACCGGAACGATGTCGTCATGCGTGATTGCCGGAACGACGAAGGACGGCAGACCCTGGGGCAGCGCGCCGAGGACCGATACACCTGCCCGCGCCGGCAGGTCCAGCGCGCCGACGAGGACGGTCGCCGCCGCCACCGCGATCAGGACACCTGGGAGACGCTTGCTGCGTTCGAGCAACAGGATGACTGCAAGCGTGCCGGTCCCGACCATCAACGCGGTCGGGTTCGTCTTGCCCGCCCATACGCCTTCGATCAACGACCGGGTTCCGTTCAACACGCCCTCGGAATCGACCGAGAAGCCGAACAGTGCGGGAAGCTGGCTGATCAGCACCGTCAGGGCAATGCCGTTCATGTAGCCGTAGCGGATCGGCTTGGACAGCAGCTCGGTGACGAAGCCGAGACGGGCGACCCCGGCGAGGACGCACAACACGCCGGAAACGATCGCCATCATTCCTGCCAACGCAATCGCGCGCTGGGGATCACCTGCGGAAAGCGGCAGGACGATGGCGAGAATAAGCGCGGCGAGCGACGAATCCGGACCCAGCACGAGCACCCGGCTGGGTCCGAACAACGCATAGGCCAGCAACGCGACGATGGTCGCGTAGAGGCCGCAGACACCCGTCACGCCCGACGCCACGGCATAGGCGATGCCGACCGGTGCGAGCACCGCCGTCAGCACCAGCCCGGCGCCAATGTCGTGCCGCAGCCACGTGATCTCGTAGTGGCGCAGCGTATGCAGTCCCGGCAGCCAGCGAACCCAGCCGGCCTGATCGACTCGTGAACGCGGGCGCGCAATGCGACCCGGTTCCTGGGGGGAAGAAGTGAGCGGATCACTCATCGGGTCAACCGGGCGTCAGGACCCGAACCGGGTCTGGCGTGCCGATCTGCATGATGATCGCCCCGATCGATCGTACGAGGAACCGGGGAGCGTGAATGCCTCATTTCGCGTTAGCATCGCCAAGCGGGCCCGCCCGGGAAGCAGTGGTCGGCGACGCCGTCGAATATGCCCACCGAAGTCGAACTCAAGTTTGCCGTTGATCCCGAGGTGGCCGCACGCGTTGCGCGCCTGCCTCTGCTGTCGAGGCTCGCGCCGCAGGGACCCGTACGCCAGACCCTGACGTCGGTTTATTTCGATACCTCCGGTGCAGATCTGCGCAAATCGCTGCTGACGCTGCGCCTGCGGCGCGAAGGACGCCAATGGATGCAAACGCTGAAGGACGAGGTCGCTGCAGGGGGTGGCTTGCATGTGCGCGCGGAGAGCGACCATCCGGTAGCTCCAGGCAGACTCGATCTTAGCAAGATCGACGACAGGCGCTTGCGCAAGCAACTCGGGCGGTGGCAGGCCGCGGGCGAGCTTCTGCCGCGGTTCGAGACGGTGATTCGGCGCACGACGTGGCTGCTGCATGCGGCGGACGGAGCGTTGCTGGAATGTGCACTGGATCGAGGCGAGGTGCGTACGGTCGACGGGCATCGCAAGGCTCCGTTGTGCGAAGTGGAGCTGGAGCTCAAATCCGGCTCACCCCTTGCCCTGTTTGCGGTCGCGCGCGATCTGGTCAACGCGCTTCCGCTGGCGGCGGAGAGCTGGAGCAAGGCCGAGCGCGGCTATGCGCTGTGGCGCCACGAGCCGCTGACCAAGCCAAGGGTTGCGGGACCGCTGGTGCTGCATGCCGATGCAACCGCCGCGGAGGCGATGTCGACGATCGTCGGGAGCGGGCTCGCGCATCTGCACCGCAATTGGGAAGCTGCGAGAGCGTCACCGCGCTACGACCCCGAGCATGTGCATCAGATGCGGGTCGCGTCCCGCCGCTTGCGCACCGCGTTCGCGGTGTTCGGACAGGTCGATGGCGGGATCGAGGCGCATCCGCTGGTCGCCGAGCTGCGCTGGCTTGCCGGCCTGTTGGGTGAGGCGCGCAATTGGGATGTGTTGCTGGCGGAGACATTCCCGAAGCTCCTCGCCACCTTCCCCGATGAGCCGGGATTGCCTGCGTTGGTGCGCCGCGCCGGAATCCAGCGTCGGCGGGCCCGGCGAACCGTGAACGAGGCGCTGCGTTCGGGACGGTACCTGGCGCTGGTATTGAACCTGAGCGAATTCACCGTCGCGGTTCGCGAGCGCCCGGAGCTCTCGGTTCCGGCGGCGCCTGTCGCGGCCAGGCTGCTCTCGCAGCGCCGCGCGCAGTTGCGCAAACGGGCGAAGCATCTGGCACGACTTTCGGGGCCGGAACGACACCGCTTGCGCATCGCGGCGAAGAAACTGCGCTACACCGCCGAGTTCTTCGGCTCCCTCTACGCCGGCGGCAAGCTCGACAGGTTCCTGCGGCGGTTCAGCCAATTGCAGAAGGCGCTCGGTACTCTCAATGATCTGGCCACGACACGCGCGCTGATGTCGACGCTGGCTGCAGGCGCAGGTGCGGACGCACAACGCGCGCTCGGCCTGTGCACCGGCTGGTCCGCCGGCCTGGAGCAGGGAAGCCTGACGGATCTCGCGCGATGCTGGAGAGCAGTCGAGCATACCGACCGATTCTGGCCGGATGCCGTCGAGGCGGCCGATTCCGTTTCGGCGGAGACATCGACGGACGCGGCGATGCAGGAGTCGGGGTCTGCCGAGGAGCAGGTTTTGCCCAACCCAGGGAACAGGACATGACGCGCAACGACGTGACTGAAACCATCATTGCCACCCGGATCAGGAAAGGCCTGAAGTGGGCGGACATCGCCCGGAAGGTGGGTCAGAGATTCCAAAGAGCCTGGAACGTTCGACTTGAACCATTCAACTGCACGACTGTTCAGGCATAGATCTTCACCTTGTGCCGCAGGCTCTTGTCGACTAG
>Ga0316628_100001241_pt1 | contig 17796 bp, 11 predicted proteins | sample OWC_Aug_M2_C1_D5_FD_207648 | JGI IMG/M metagenome (GOLD analysis project Ga0316628, IMG submission 207648) | Wetland soil microbial communities from Old Woman Creek delta, Ohio, United States - OWC_Aug_M2_C1_D5_C | ecosystem: Environmental > Terrestrial > Soil > Wetlands | place: USA: Ohio... | reverse complement strand
TTTGTGACCACACTGCACGGAACGGACATCACCATTGTCGGCGCGGACCGTTCTTATCTGCCGGTGACGCGCTATTCCATCGAACAGAGCGACGGCGTGACCGCCATCTCCAACTGGCTGAAGAAGCGCACGCTGCAGGAGTTTGACGTTCGCAATCCCATTGAGGTCATTTACAACTTCGTCAACTGTGATACGTACCGCCGCGACGGCAAGGCAGCCGAAGAGAGGCGGGGCGAGTTCGCGGACAAGGATGAGCGCATCCTGGTCCACGTTTCCAACTTCCGCCCCGTGAAACGGATTTGCGACGTGATCGAGATCTTCGATCGCGTGCAGAAGGAAGTCCCTTCGCGACTGCTGCTCATGGGTGACGGGCCCGATCGCTCGCGCGCGGAATGGCTGGTGAGCCAGAAAGGCCTGCGTAAGAAGGTGGAGTTCCTGGGCAAGGTGGACCAGGTGAATGAGAAGCTCTCCATCGCCGACCTGATGCTGGTGCCCAGCGAAATGGAGTCGTTCGGCCTGGCGGCGTTGGAAGCCATGGCATGCGAAGTGCCTGCGATAGCGACGAGCGTGGGCGGCGTACCGGAAGTCATTGAGCATGGACGCACCGGCTTTTTGGCGCAGGTGGGCGACGTGGAAACCATGGCGCGCTGCGCGATCGACATTTTGTCCGACGAAAAGCGTCTGCGGGAAATGGGCATGCTTGCCCGATGGGAAGCGCAGGCCAAGTTCTGTTCCACCAAAATCATTCCCGAGTACGAGATGTTTTACAGGCGAGTGCTGGAGCGCGCGGCGTAAAGCTGACCCAACAGTTCCGGCTGCAAGACGGGAAACTCCACCACAACCAGCGTGCCCTGGCCGTCACGGCTCTGCACGATCAGCTTGCCTTCGTCGCCGAACAAGACGTGCAGGCGTTCCGCCACGTTGACCATGCCGATGCCGCGGCCGGAGCCCATGGTGTGGGCCGCGACCGCCGGAGGAGCGCTCATGCCCACGCCATCGTCTTCCACCTGGATGACCAGTTTGCCGTCTTGCAGGCGGCTGCGGATGGTGATGCTGCCGCCATCCACCTTGGGTGCCAGACCGTGCTTGACGCTGTTCTCAATCAGCGGTTGGAGAAGGATGGAAGGCACCACGATATCGAGCGTGTCGGGATCAAGGTGCTTGTAAAAGCGCAGCTTGTCGCGGCCGAAGCGCACGACTTCAATGTCCAGGTAGTCGTCAATGAACTCGACCTCTTCGCGCAGCTGCACGAACTCGCCGTGCTTGCCCAAAAGGCGGCGGAGAATCTTGGAAAGCTTCAGGATCAGCTCACGCGCGCCGTCGGGATCAAAGCGAACGAGCGATGAGATGGAGTTCAGGGTGTTGAACAGGAAGTGCGGGTTGATCTGGCTTTGCAGCGCGTCCAGGCGGGCTTCCAGCAACAGCTTTTCCTGCTCTTCCAGTTTCATCTCAATGCGGGCGTTGTTCCAGATCTTGATGGGGATGGCGATGGTGGCCACAGCGAAAGCGAACACCAGCAGCAAAGACCAGGGAGTGGGGAGATAGAGCGCCCAAAGCCGCTTGGGAGCAACGTAGGCAATCTCCAGCCGCGCGGCCTCCAGGGCGATGATGATGAGGAAGAAAGCGGTCTGCCAGTCGATGCGCGGGTGGCGCAGGTTGCGCTTGACCCAGCGGTAAACGCTCATGTCAATGAAGGGAGAAAACGTCCAGATTTCTTCTTCATTGCGGCAGAAATGGCGCAGGGAGCCGGCCAGCATTCCGGCCAGTACGTTGACGGGCAGAGCGAGAAACTCGCCGTAAAACAGGGCCGGGAGCGCCATCATCGCGCCGCCCAGAGTTCCGGCCACGCGCCCGCCGATGACCCCGATCAGGATGGCGGCTTCAAATCCCATGTCCGCGGCCGGGAAGGTCTTGACGCTGCAGCGAATGTAAACTCCCAGGGCGAAAGGGAAGCAGGTAAAGAGGACGAAGATCAGGTTTTGCCGCACCGAACGCCGGTGCGCAAAGAGCAGCTTCTTGAACTCGCGTGCGCGCCCCAGAGCGCTGGCCACGGCCGTGGCTACGCCCAGTTTGATCAGGAGCTGGATGAGAAGAAGCTGAAAGTCCACGGGACTATTGTTCCATGGATTTGCAGTTTCGCGTACTACTTCACGGTGTTGCCACACCGAAACGCTGCGGCGCAAAGGCGTTGATGTTCATTCCTGCGGGGCGACCGGCGATGAGATCGGCCATGATTCTGGCCGTCACAGGGGCCAGCAGGATGCCGTTGCGGAAGTGGCCGCTGGCGAGGAAGATGCGTTTCTGGCCGGTTTCACCCATGAGAGGCAGGTCATCAGGGCTGCCGGGGCGGAGTCCGGCCCAGCTTTCGAGGATCGCCGCTGACGCCAGTTCAGGAACGTACCTTGCCGCGGCGGAATGGAGCTGGCGAATCGTCTGAGGATCGACGGTCTTGTCAAATCCCACGTCTTCGACTGTGGCTCCGACCAGAACCTTGCCGGAACTGCGCGGCACAATGTACGCTCCGGGAGCGCGCACAACGTGTTGGAGAAGTCCTGTGCGTGTCGGTTGCAGATATAGCATCTGCCCTTTGCGCGGTTTCACGGGCGCGCCTGACCACGCGCCGCAGCAGTTCACGGCAGCGCCGGCCAGCAGGCGGCCCTGGTCCGTGATTACTTCGACTTGATCGCCGGCAGATTTCATGGACCGCACGTGGACGCCGCTGCGAATCTCAATTCCGCTCTTTCGCGCCGACTCAAGCGCGGCCTGCATGAACAACGCCGGATCGACTGAATCTTCTGCAACGAAACACGCCGCCAGTCCGCCGGCTTCAAGGTGCGGCTCAGTGCGCCGCAGTTCGTCAGGAGAAAGTGGACGGTATTCGCCAGTGACCGGACGTTCCTGGCCGATGGCGATGGTTCCCTGGCGGCGAAAATCCACTTGGATTCCGGATTTACTCTCGATTTTTTGCACAAACTGGGGATAGAGCCGCGCGCCTTCCAGGGCGAGAGCGCGCAGAGGACCTGGCGTTTCCGGATCAGTCGCAGCCAGCATGCCTGCGGCAGCGGAGGAGGCTTCGCGTCCCGGCTCCTGGCGATCCAGCACCAGCACTCCGGCGCCACGCTCGCGCAGCTCGAGAGCCAGCGAGATGCCGATGACGCCGGCGCCGGCAATGATGACGTCAGACGAGTGCACGGGGATATTCTAGCGCCTGGAGCAGGCGCACTTGAGACCTTGGCTGTTGGAGAAGCGCTGGGTGTCGCCTGCAGATCTTGTCGCCGAAATGGCGAGCCCTGGGGTTCGTCGTTCGCATAGCGATCCCTCGCTCGCCCGGGATAAAGAAAAACCTACTGCGCTGCGCCGCGTGTCACGGGTTGGCTGCCTGTGTCGGCCCGGGTGTCAACCAGCTTGGAGAATACGACGAGGCGCTTGGGCGCCGGCCCGACGTAATAGGTGGGATAGCAGGTGATCAAGGTGAGCCGCGGGTCGGGAGTTGGACGAATCACGCTCACGTCCTGCGGCCAGACAATCTTTTTTCCTGTCACCTGAAAGCGGAAGACCTGCCCCTGGCGGCGAATCAGGATGTCGTCACCTTTATTCAGCTCGACTATATGGCGAAAGAACGTGTCGCGATGTCCTGTTATAACCGCGTTGCCAGGCTGGCCCGGGGCGGCCGTCTCCTCCATGTGGCCAGGGCCTTTGGCCAGCGCCTGTTTGGAAACGCCTTCCACCACGATGGCATCGAGATTGATGCGGGGGATCACGACGCGCGTGAGGATGTCGTTGGAAGAGATTCTCTGCGGCGCCGAAACCGTGGCCACTTTCGCGGCTGGGACGCCGGCTACTGGCGCCGGGTGCTGCAAGGCGGCTGCCTGCAGCTCCCACTGTTCCGTGAGCTGCTTTTGCTCCTCATACATGCCAAAGTAGGCTTTGCCCACATAGGTCAGGAGCCCGATCCCGAGAACAAGGAGAACGGGCGAAAGCACTTTTCGCAGGAACCTTGCTTTCATACAAATGTTAGATGCAGGATTGAGCTTTTTCGCGCAGGCCGAAGCGCTGGGGCGATTTTACCGGGGGAGGAGTAAGGCATCTACTCTGATTGACTTCACGGCAGTTCTGCTGAACAATGTCTCTGCTCCCGTATCCCTATTCTCTGAATGGAGAGATTTATGTCTGATGGGCCGCACGATGACGGCGCTAATCCGGTGGTGCGCAATATTCTTCTTGCCGTAGCAGTGGTTTACATGATCGGGTCAGTGATCTTCATGGTGCAGGCTCAGAACCGGATCAGCGATCTGGAGCAGCGGCAGGCCGCCGGACGCAAGGAACTGGCCAAGAAGATCGAAGATTCGAACGGGCAGATGCGCGCCTCAGTGAATGTGCTGGCGGACAAACTGGGAGTTACGCACAAGGAACTGAGCAAGAAGGCGAGTGAACTCCAGGCACAGGAGCAGGCCACCCAGAGCCGATTGAAGGTGGATGAGGAAACCACCAAGAAGCAGTTCGGTGACGTGGCGGGCGAAGTCAGCGGAGTGAAAGGGCAGGTGAGCCAGGTCAGCGCGGACGTGGGAGAAACCAAGAACGATCTGGCGCAGACCAAGTCCAGGCTGGAACACGCCATCGGCGACTTGAACAAGCACAGCGAGCTGATTGCCACCAATCGCGACGAACTGGAGCTGCTAAAGCACCGCGGCGACCGCGACTACTTCGAGTTCACTCTGCACAAGGGCAAAGATCCCACCCGGCTTTCCATCGTAAGCCTTCAGCTCCGAAAGACGGACACCAAGAAAAACAAGTTCACGCTTTTCGTGATTGCCGACGATAAGAAGATCGAGAAGAAAGACCGCACCATCAACGAGCCTCTGCAGTTTTATACCGGCCGCGAGCGCGCGCTGTTTGAAGTGGTGGTGAACAGGGTGGACAAGAACACGGTTACCGGCTATCTCTCCACTCCCAAGAGCGCCACCACCACGCAGATGCCCAGCCACGGAGGGCAGGCGCAGTAGAGCGTGTATCTGCGAATATCAGCGGTAAGTTCTTTTGCCTGTATCAGTGTCTCCGTGCCTCCGTGGTGAACGTTAAGTTGCCTCTGTCGTGGCAGTGTCCGCGCCTGCCGCCCAAACTGCGCGGTCAGATAAACTGATCTTTCATGTCCCAAGCTGATCGCTCAGGTTCATCCCTGAATCGAACACACGTCTTCGCCTACATCTCCCTCTGCCTGATCTGGGGGAGCACGTGGATGGCGATCCGCGTGGTGGTGCGTGATGTTCCTCCGCTGGAAGCGGCTGCGGTGCGTTTCTTCATCGCTGCGGCGCTGCTGCTGGGCCTGGCCACCGCGCAGAAACGCCGCTGGCCTCGGGATGAGCAGCAATGGAAGGCCGTGATGATATTGAGCCTTACCATCATGGCGATTCCTTATGGGCTGCTGTTTTGGGCGGAGCAGTTTGTGACTTCAGGGATGACGGCGGTGTTGTTTTCGGCCTCGCCGTTGTGTGTTGCGCTGCTGACTCCGCTGTTGATGAAGCGAAAAGTGCCGCGCGACGCGGTGTTTGCCATGCTGGTGGCCTTTGGCGGGCTGCTGGTGCTGTTCTATACCGGGCTGGGGGGCAGCAGTCGCGCGCTGCTGGGCGGCTTGGCGGTGCTGGGGGCGATGTTGATCAGCTCATGGTCGGTAGTCTTTGCCAAGCAGAGACTGCATGAGGTTGATCCGGTGGCCGGTACCGGGCTGCAACTGCTGTTCGGCGCGGTGGCGCTGCTTTGGGGCACGTGGGCCCTGGAAGCGCACCGTCATGCGGTGTGGAGCCGGTCGGCGGTCATGGCAACGGCTTTTCTTACGCTCTTTGGCTCTTGCGCGGCCTTTGTCGTTTACTATTGGCTGCTCAAGAAAATGCAGCCGTACCAGGCAGCGACCATCAATCTTGTGGTGCCGGTGGTGGCGGTGCTGGAAGGCGCCTTGCTGCTGCGCGAGCCGGTGCCTTTGCCGATGGTGATTGCGATCGCGGTGGTGCTGGGATCGGTGAGTACGGTCCTGCGCCTGCGCACCGAGCCGCAAGATGAAGAGGGAAGAGTCTTGATGGTTGGAAGGCAAGACGAGTAGAGACTGTGCTATAGGTCTCACCGCAGAGAACGCAGAGGGCGCAGAGGCTTTTGAGGTATGCCTGGAGAAATCCCGGGTCTATTGGGTTCATCGGAGAAACAGATGAAAAAGAATGTGATGTGTGTGTTTTTGTTATTGCTTGGCTCGGCGATTGCATTCGCGCAGACGCTTCCGCCGGTTTCCACCTTCTCGATCGTCGCCATCGATCCGCAGAACGGCGATCTGGGCGTGGCCGTGGCATCGCGCTATTTTTCCGTGGGATCGGTGGTGCCGTGGGCCTTGGCGGACGTGGGAGCGGTGGCCACGCAGGCGAATGTTAACGTCGGCTACGGGCAGCAGGCGATTGATCTTCTGCGCCAGGGCATGACGGCGCAGGAAGTCCTGAAAAAAATCCTGGCTGACGACAAGTTTGAAGGCAAAGATGGACGGCAGGTGGCGATCGTCGACGCCAAGGGAAACGTCGCTGCATACACCGGACCGCACGCGCCCAACTGGGCGGGCGACCGGCAGGGCAAAACGTGGTCGGCGCAGGGGAACATCCTGGTGGGACCGCAGGTGCCGGAAGCCATTGGCAAAGCGTTTGAAGCCACGCAGGGCGAGCTGGCGGAAAAACTCTATGCCGCCCTGAAAGCCGGCGATGCGGCCGGGGGGGACGCGCGCGGACGCCAGTCGGCCTCCATGCTGGTGGTGCGCAAGCGCGGCGGACGCAATATCAACAATGATCGCTACATTTACATCAATGTGGACGACAACCCCGACCCGTTCGCCGAACTGCGCCGCCTGCTCGACCTGAACCTGGCTTACAACTATGGCGACCAGGTGTACAAGGCGCTGGCAGAAAAACCCGTCGACGTGAAGAAGGCAGAGGCCGCGGCGCAGAAGGCGGTGGGCTATGCGCCCAACAACTTCGGCAGTCACATGAACCTGGCGTTTCTCACGTATCTTTCGGGCGACAAACCGGCCGCGCTCGATGAGTTCGCCAAGGCGCGGACGCTGCGTCCCACGGCCTTCGACAAGGCGTGGAAAGAAGAGGCCGATTACGAGCCATTCAAGGCCATAGGTGCGGACAAGGAGTTCCTGCAAAAGCTGTTTCCCAACGGAGTTCCCCAGTAAGCGAATGACGGCAAGCGGCGTAGCAGAGCAGACGTCAAAGTTTATTCCCGCCCGGCCCAGCCTGCGCGCGCGGATGCTGACCCGTGTGGTGCGGCTGGTAGTCAAGAACTGGCCGCGCAATGACATGGCGGCGGTGGTGCGGCGGTCGCGATGGCTGTTTGGTTCGCCCGCGCCGCTGAGTTTTCTCCACACACGGGGTCTCAAGATCCAACAGGTGCGGGAAGGAGATGTGCGCGGAGAGTGGCTGGCGCCGGCGCGGCTTGAGCAAAAAGAGAAAGTTCTGCTTTATCTGCACGGAGGCGGATATGTAAGCTGCTCGCCGCGCTCGCATCGCGCCATCACGGCATCTCTGGCGCGCATGCTGAAGCGAAGCGTGTTCGCGCTCGATTATCGCCTGGCGCCGGAATCGCCTTTTCCAGCCGCGGTGGATGATGCCGCTGCCTCGTATAGTTGGTTGCTCAAGAGCGGCATAAAGCCGGAGAACATTGCCGTGGCGGGTGACTCCGCCGGCGGCGGCCTGACCGTGGCCCTGTTGCTGCGCCTGCGGCGAATGGGGCTGCAGCTTCCGGCATGCGCGGTGTGCCTGGCTCCCTGGGTTGACCTGACAGGGAAGTATGACTACCGAAACCGCAAGAGCTGCGCCATGTTTACCGGCGATGAAGTCGGCGCGTTTGCTTCACTCTACCTGCACAGCGCGCCGGCGGAAAGCGAAGAGGCTTCGCCGCTCTTCGCCGATCTGCGGGGTCTACCGCCACTGTTGATCCAGGTGAGTAGCACCGAGCTGCTTCTTGATGATGCTGTGCGCTTGCGGGAGAAAGCCGTGCAGTGCGGCGTCGACACACGCCTGAGCGTCTACCCCGGATTGCCCCATGTTTGGCAGATGTTCGTGGGCTTGATGCCGGAGGCAGAGATGGCGTTGAGAGAGATAGCGGAGTTTGTGGACCGGAGAGAAGAATGAAGATTGTCCTGAAGATCATTGGCGCACTCCTGCTGCTCGTTGTGGTGGGCGTGGCGGTGCTGCTGCTGTTTTTCTCCACGCCTGAAGTTCCTGAAGCTGTGCTCATGGCGAAGTATGGCCAGGCTCCATCGCAATTTCTCGCGCTGCCCAGCGGCACGCGCGTCCACTACCGCGACTATGCGCCGGCAACCGGGGACAGCGCGCGGACTCTGGTTCTGCTGCACGGGTCCAACGCATCACTGCATACGTGGGAGCCGTGGGCGCATCGTCTGCGGGAGACCATGCGCGTGGTCACCGTGGACCTGCCCGGACACGGACTCACCGGCGCCACCGTCGAAGCCGACTACAGCCCGCAGGGGATGGTCGAGTTTGTGGAGAGCTTCACGCGGGCACTCGGCCTTAAGCAGCCGTTCGTGCTCGTCGGCAACTCCATGGGCGGCTACGTGGCCTGGCGCTACACTGTGGCACACCCTGACCGTGTATCCAGGCTCGTGCTGCTCGACGCTGCCGGCGTGACCGCACCAGGCACCGAGCTGTCTCCGCCACTGGCTTTCCGCCTGGCGCGCAACCAGCTCACCGCGCCACTGGTGCGCCACGTCGCGCCGCGCTCGCTCTTTGCCTCGGCACTCAAGGACGTCTTCTATGACAAACGGCTGGCGACGCCGGAGATGATCGACCGCTACTGGGAACTCAACCGGCGCCACGGGACACCCGACGCAACCCTTGCCCGCTTCCGTCTCCCACGTTACGAGCCCGCCATGATGGCGCGACTGTATGAGATTTCCGTTCCAACGCTGGTCCTTTGGGGCCGCGAGGACGCTTTGCTGCCGGTAGCGCTGGCCGGCGTTTATGCCCGGAACATCCCGCACGTCAAGGTGATTGTGTACGACCATTGCGGGCACCTGCCCATGGAGGAGGTTGCGGACCGAAGCGCGGCTGATGTGCGGAGTTTTGTGGAGAGCAAGGAATAGGGAGCGCCACCCATCCCTCAACCCCACGAAACGAGATCGCGAATCCCCCAAGCCGAGCCTTGGTGAGGGGGGCGTTTGAAGTCAATGAGTGCCAAAATGGAACTCACGGGAAAAGATTATTTCTTATTCACAAGACAAATCGAAATATTAGAGTTATAACTTCGAACCGCAGAAGCTAAGCAACTGTTTCAACTGGCATACCCATCGGCACACTCCATGCTTTTGCCTGTAGACAGGTAAAGGAATGGCAAGACCCATTGCGTATCAACATCGGCACCCAACAACCTAAATAGTTTCCCTTTCGCGTCATGGGTCCTTGCGGGACCCAAGATGCAAATATCGTCGTTTGCGCGCACATGGCGACTCGCCATGTTGCTCAATCACGTTGGCGACAGAACGGCAGTCTCAGGTCTGACCCAGCGTTTAGATCCAACGTTGCACTTACGCTGCAAAAAGACAGGTGAACTTATGCGAAAACGTTTGACTCTGGCGTTGTTTCTCGTTGTCCCACTCCTGCTGATGGCGACGCAAACGGCGTACGCGGCGAGCAGCCGCAGCGCGTTCTGCCACTCCACGGACGGAAGCTTCACGACTTGCCCTGACGGCCATGCTGAATGGTCTGACGTGCCGCCTGTGTTTTTTGCTGCCAGCAACAGCTACCTCTACGCGGACCAGGCAAGCCTTATCAATCCGACCGGCCCTCCGGACACTTTTCTTCTTATGTATGACGAGTGCTCACGCACCTCGCCGCTGGGACCTAACGATTACTTCCTGGTGAACTTCACCAATATCGACAGCGACACCGGCTCGCCGGCCCTGGTGCACTACAACGTGCACATCTTCAATGATGGAACCATCATTTTCATCGAGAACGGGGTGGTGCAACTGGTCAATGGACAGAGCCGGCTACCTGTGGTCAACGGCCAGCGTGGACGTGTAGGGTTTGGGCCGTCGCCGACCTGCCATTTCAATCACGTCATCGCCGAGTATCAGATTCCGCTGCAGAGCGCCGGCTCGCTGACGGCCAGTTTCGATACCACATACTCGCCTGACCCGCTTTTCTGGACCAGTAACGTTCCGCCACCTCCTCCGCCGCTGCCGCCGTGTCCGCCGGCGGGAAACTCCACGCCGGTTACGCTGGCGCCGGTGTCAGCCCCGGTCAAGTTGAGGCTCAAGGATTATCGGGTGATCTACGGACAGCTTCAGTTGCAGTTCTCCTCGAATGGGCCCTCCGGAAACGCGCAATGCTCGGTAACTTCCAACGCCGGCCAGTTGCCTGTGCTGTTCCAGGACACGGAACTGGGCTTTGATTTTGGTCCTCCCATTCAAGTGGCAACCAGCCAGGCCGTGGCCACTGTGCAGGTGTTTGATTCAGGCGGGCTCGATCCTTCTTCCGTTCCGCAATGCAACTTCTCCTTTGGTTCGAACGCGAATGGGTGCTTCATCAATGCCAAACCGGGAGGGTCAGCCAGGATCGCTGAATGGTCCAGTCCCGGTTTCAACATCACCGGTCCTCTTGGTGTCCCGATCACGAATACCGGGCCGCTTGACTTCTTTGTGAACCTGGATGCGTTGAATCCGCCAACCGGTGATTTCAACTCGTTCCTGCAAAGCGTGGAAACGTTTGTTCACCAGACGCTGATCAATAACCTTGACGGCGTCAGCACGGTTGCCGCGTTCCAGGACCCGCCCAATAACGTTCTGGTTACGGATGCGAATGGACGCAGAACCGGCATGCTTCCGGATGGGACGCTGGTGAATGAGATTCCCAACGCCATTTACGAGCAGGCGCAGGACCGCAATGCCGTGATCGTTGTGGAGCCGGCCCCTGGCGACTACACCACGGATGTGATCGGCCCGGTAGACAACGCGTTCTCACTTTCGCTGTCGGTCACCAGCTTCCGCCCCGACATCTTCGTTCCTTTCGTCAGTGAATCCGACTTTACCGGAATCGTTTCCGATACCGGCAACAGCTTTGTCTTCAACGTGCCGGTGCCGGGGCCACGTGGCTCCGGAGGCGCTATCCGCCCCGGTTTCAACTCTTTCGTCTTGCCGCCGAATGATGATGGATCCAGCGGGCTTACGCCGATCGGATTCCCGGTCAACTTCTTCGGCCAGACCTTCTCTTCGTTATTCGTGAACGACAACGGCAACATTACCTTCGATTTCCCGCTGTCCACGTTCACGCCCTTTGATTTGAAGACCACACAGCGCTCTGTCATCGCGCCCTTTTTTGCCGATGTGGACACGCGCGTGGGTAACCAAGTCACGTACGGTCCGGATACCGTAAACGGGCGTCCCGCCTTCGGCATTACGTGGCCCGGGGTTGGCTGCTTTGCCGTCAACACCAGCGTGCTGGATTTCTTCCAGGTGCTGCTGATTGACCGCTCAGATTCCGCTCCTGGCGACTTTGACATCGAGTTCAACTACAACTCGATCCAATGGGACACAGGCCAGGCCAGCGGAGGCAACTCTCAGTGCCAGGGCGGAGCCGCCGCTCGCGTCGGCTTCTCCAATGGCAGGGGCGCTCCGGGCACTTTCTTCGAACTCCCCGGTTCGGGAATCGACGGCGCATTCCTCGACAACAATCCCGCCAGCGGGCTCGTGCATAACAGTTTCGGCAGCAACCAGGCCGGACGTTACGTCTTCCAGGTACGCAACGGAGTGCCTTCCACCGTGGTGGATAGCGATGGCGATGGCGTTTCCGATGAACTCGATAACTGCCCCACCGTCCCCAATGCCGACCAGAGAGACGCAGACTTTGACGGCGTAGGCGACGCTTGTTCTTCACCCGCGCTCGAGCGCAACACCTCCGCCTTCCTGCAGGCGCTCTCCACCGGGCAGACGTCTGAGGAAGTCACTGCGCTCACGGTGGCGGACACGCCGCTGCTGAGCGACCAGTTGTCGCGCATCGTTACCTTCCGCACCGCAGCGGGACTGACCGCTTCGCCAACCGACCTGGCCACCAGCCTGGTCAACAGCCTTGTGGGCATCGGCCAGGTACCAGCCGGGGATGCCAACGCGTTGATCGCCAGCGTTCTCAATGGCGGCAACCAGCCTCCGGCGATTGTCTGTCCGGCGGCTGCCGTCAACGAATGCACGCAATCGTCCGGCACCCCGGCATCGCTGACTGCGCAGGTTTCCGATGCTGATGGCGACGGACTGACTGTGATTTGGAACGCTGATAGTTCGCAGGTGCAGGTGGATACGGTGCCTGCGGGCGCAGCCCCCACTACGGCCGCGGTCACCCTGAACCGCGCGTTTTCGCTGGGCGCTCACAATCTGGACGTTTCCGTCACGGACAACAGGTCCGTTCCGGTGGCGTGCCACACCACGGTCACCATTCGCGATACAACAGCGCCGGTGGTCAGCGCTTCACTTGCCACGTCAGACCTCTGGCCGCCCGACCATCAGTGGATCGACGCCGGCTTCACGGTGTCCGCGCAGGACCAGTGCAGCGGGCCTCAGCCCATTTCCGTTCAGGTGTTCTCTGACGAAAGCCAGAATGCACTCGGCGATGGCAACTTCACTCCGGATGCCACCGCCACGGCGGGAACGCTCCTGCTGCGCGCAGAACGCAGCGGGAACGGCGATGGCCGGGTGTACCTGGTGGTGGTCAAATCCACGGATCCTTCAGGCAACACAGGCTTTGCCTGCACCACGGCGGTTGTGCCGTTTGACCAGAGTGACGCTTCCTCCGTGCAGTCGGCGCAAGCTCAGGGGGCTGCTGCACAGCTCTTCTGTTCAACGAACGGCGGGGCGGCGCCGGCAGGCTTCTTTGCCGTGGCCACCAGTTCGGCGCCGTAAGGAGAAACGCCGTTCAAATGTAAGCAATGACGTAAATCAAACGGTTGGATGATCAGGTGCTTGGCCGTCGCGTTCAGTAAGGGCGCGGCGGCCAAGCATATAAAGCGTAACTCCCGCGATCATGCCGGCAATCAGGATCAGCGGACCGACCATAATCAGCCCCAGGGTAAGCGCCGCCACCAGAATGCCGCCCGCCTGTTTTATTGACCAGCCTCGCTCCACCAGCGGGAGTCCAAGCGCATACAGCACGGCAAAGATCAGGAAGGCCCCTGCGGTGACGCCCATGCCCCGCAGCATGGAGTTGCCTGGCGACTTGGTGGTGGTGAAATCCAGAATGGCGCCGCCCCAGATATAGCCGGCAATGGCAGCGGCCAGGGAGGGCAATAGCACGTACAAACACAGCACGGAAAACCTTACATGGGGACGAAGAAAGAAAACGCTGGCGGCCAGGAAGCCGAAGAAAGCAAACCACGCTGCCGCAAGCGGCCGTCTTGCGCCGCTAGAAAGGACCCATGGAGTCACGGAAGCCCTCTTTCTACCTTCTGCCTTCTACCTTGATGACGATTATACTTTCGCGCGCTTGAGCGCTGCCAACATGGCTCGCGGTATGCCCCGGCGAACGTGCTAATCCCTCTGAGTGAGCGGACAGTCTAAGCAAACACTCTCCCGCACATCGTTTGGCAACGGGCCGTTGTCTCAGACGGCCTTCGCTGGCCCTTGTGCCTGTCAAATATCGGCTCCTCAGGGCGGTTCCAGTGATCCGGATATTGCACATATGCTGCACATCCGCCGCGGCCGCCGTGACTGTCAAAGGCGGAGCCGTCGTTGAATATCTTCAGTGCGTATGGATCCGAAATCGACAACGCGATACTCCCACGTACAGATTAGATTCAGGGACTCTGGATAGGAAGCGGGTTTTTGAGTTCGGCTGCGGGGCGCTCGCCGAAAGCTAGCTAAAGGCTTCCTCGTTGAAACTCCCTGAATCAGCATGGGCGGAGGATAAACTGTCGGGGCCCTTAGGTAGCTCCTTCGCTTCGCTCAGGATTTGGCCTGCAGGCTCAGACGCCTGCAAAACGGCTCAACTTCGACTCGCCCTCGCTTCGTTCCTTGCTCGGGCCCGCTCAGGATGGACAGTGGTTAAAAGTATGTATATCGCCGAAGCGTTTTCCCCTTCCCATTTGCTTTACGTTTTCACTCCGGAAGAAGCACTCAGCGTTTAGCACTCGGGAGTCAGGAACAGCGAGGATTGAACTTCAGGACACAGGTGATGATCGCCGTGATCGCTCGACATCGCGCGAGACCGCCGTGATCGGGATTGTACTGATTTCATATGGCATGGGCGAAGAAAAAGAGGTAGGATGGGGCGGAAGCAAAACCCGGCCGCCCAGGCGGAGCAGGGATTTGTGATTGGCAAATTGTGAATTGCGATTTGGCCAGTCAAGGGCTCTTTGACAACTTAGCAGACGGGGGCTGCAAATCAGCCTTTGCCCTTGAGCCCTTTAGCCCTCAGCCGATTTTTTCAGCCAATGGTTAGGGTTGGGATTGCGGTTGGGATTGGGTGACCCAAGGGTCACGCAAGGGTCTCCCGAGCGCGACCCAAGCGTCGATTGGCGCAAGGCGTTTGTTTTCAGTGCGAAAAGGAAAAAGCCGGGGTGGGTGAAGAATCGCCGCCAATTGGGAGGTTGTTTGTCATTGAACTCACCGCCGGAGGCGGCTGTGCCACATGGGCATCGCCGGGGATGAATCGTGTAAGTGCTTTGTTTTCGGGGATGAACCGGGAGGGGACAGGGTGATCCACGGCAAGCCGGGACAGGTCGGGTGATCGCGCGTGATCGCAAAAAAAGCGATTCGCAGGCAAGAGTGCCTGCGCTCCACAGGCAAATGCACTCCACCAAGCAAACCCCTCAAACAACTGAGGGGCTAAGAAATGGGCCGCAGGCAGGAGTGCCTGCGGCCCACAGGCAAATGCGCTCCACCAAGCAAAAAAGCCCCTCAAAGAAACTGAGGGGCTAAAAACGGCCGCCGGCAAGAGTTGCCTGCGCTCCACGAGCAGATGCTACGCCTTCACCGGGTCCACTTTCTCCGTGTTCACGCCCAGCTCTTCAAAAGCCTTTTGGGCTTTTTTGGCGTCGAACTTGCCGTCGCGGGCGAGGCGCGAGAGCGCGGCCGCGGCGATGGATTCGGCGTTGATTTCGAAGTGCTTGCGCAGGTACTGGCGGTTGTCACTGCGGCCGAATCCGTCCGTGCCTAGTGAGACCAGGCGCGCGCCAATCCACGGAGCGAGCTGGTCAGGAACGGCCTTGATGTAATCGCTGGCGGCGATCACGGGGCCTTCTGAGCCTTCAAGCGCCGTAAGGATGTACGGCGTCTTGGGTTTGTCGGCGGGATGGAGGCGGTTCCAGCGTTCGATGGCCAGAGCCTCGCGGCGCAGTTCGTTGTAGCTGGTGACGCTCCAGACGTCGGCAGGGACGTTGTACTTTTCCGCCAGGATCTGCTGGGCGCGCAGAGCTTCATTGAGGATGGTTCCGCTGCCGAAGAGTTGTACGTCGCTCTTGGCCTTCTTGCCTTCTGCCGGCTTGAGCTTGTAAGCGCCGCGCAGGATACCTTCCTGGCAGCCTTTGGGCATTTCCGGCATGGGGTAATCTTCGTTGTACAGCATGATGTAGTAGAAGCGGTCTTCCTTCTCCTGGTACATGCGGCGGAGACCGTCCTGCACGATCACGGCGATCTCATAGACGTAAGCCGGATCGTAGCTGGCGCAGGTGGGGACCACGCTGGCCAGGATGGGGCTATGTCCGTCCTGGTGCTGAAGTCCTTCACCCAGCAGAGTGGTGCGGCCGCCGGTTCCGCCCATGAGGAAGCCTTTGCCGCGCGAGTCGGCGAATGCCCAGATGAGGTCGCCTACGCGCTGGAAGCCGAACATGGAATAGAAGATGAAGAAGGGAATGGTCGGCACGCGGTAGTTGGAGTACGCGGCGCCTGCGGCGGTCATGGACGCCATGGAACCGGCTTCAGTGATCCCTTCTTCGAGAATCTGCCCGTTCTTCTCCTCGCGATAGTAGAGCAGCATGTCCTGGTCGTGCGGTTTGTAGAGCTGGCCCTGGCTGGCGTAAATGCCCACCTGGCGGAAGATGGATTCCATGCCGAAGGTGCGCGCCTCGTCGGGGACGATGGGCACCACCAGCTTGCCGATGTTGGGGTCCTTGAGCAGCACGCGCATCATGCTGACAAAGCCCATGGTGGTGGAGACGGCGCGGCCCTTGGATCCTTCCAGAGATTCAGAGAAAGTTTCCAGCGGCGGTGCGTTGAAGAGCTTTTCCGGGACCGTGCGGGCAGGCATATAGCCGCCGAGTTCGCGCCGGCGCTCTTGCAGATACTGAAGCTCCGGGCTGTTGTCAGGCGGGCGAAAGAGTGAACCTTCTTTGGCGGCTTTCTGGGGAATGGGGATGTCAAAGCGCTGCACGAAGGCGGCAAGCGCATCATCAGAAAGCTTCTTTTCCTGGTGCGTGGCGTTGCGCGCCTGCGCCGAGCCCAGGCCGTAACCCTTGATGGTCTTGGCCAGAATGATGGTGGGACCGCCGGTATGCTCCACGGCGCGCTTGTAGGCGTTAAAGACCTTCTGCGGATCCAGGCCGCCGCGCTGGAGATGCCAGATTTCGTCGTCGGTCATGTTCTCGACCAGCCGTGTGGTCTCAGGATACTTGCCGAAGAACTCCTTGCGCACGAAGGCGCCGTCTTTGGCTTTGAAGGCCTGGTATTCACCGTCCACGCATTCGTCCATGCGCTTGAGCAGCATGCCGGAAGAGTCGCGGGCCAGCAGCGGGTCCCAGTTGGAGCCCCAGACCACTTTAATCACGTTCCAGCCGGCGCCGCGGAAAGCGGCTTCCAGTTCCTGGATGATCTTGCCGTTGCCGCGCACCGGACCGTCCAGCCGCTGGAGGTTGCAGTTGACCACGAAGATCAGGTTGTCCAGCTTCTCGCGCGAGGCCAGCGTGATGGAGCCGAGGGCTTCCGGCTCGTCGGTTTCGCCGTCGCCGATGAAGGCCCAGATCTTGCGCGGAGTTTTGGGAATCAGCCCGCGATTTTCCAGGTAGCGCATGAATCGCGCCTGGTAAACGGCGCTGATGGGACCGAGTCCCATGGAAACCGTGGGGAAGCGCCAGAACTCGGGCATGAGCCAGGGATGCGGGTAAGAGGATAGGGCGGGCTTGTCACGCAGTTCATGGCGGAAGTTTTCCACCTGCTCCTGCGAGAGGCGTCCTTCAAGAAACGCGCGGGCATAGACGCCGGGCGAGGCGTGGCCCTGGAAGTAAACGAAGTCGCCGGGCTGGTCGCCGTATGAGGCGTGGAAGAAATGGTTGAAGCCGACTTCGAGCAGCGTGGCGAGAGAGGAGTACGTGGAAATGTGTCCGCCGATGCCGGCATCTTTCTTGTTCTGGCGATGCACCATGGCCATGGCGTTCCAGCGGATCAGGCTCTTGATGCGGCGCTCCATGAGGCGGTCGCCAGGATAGGGAACTTCCTCTTCCACTGGGATGGTGTTGATGTACGGAGTGTTCAACTGGGCGGGCACTTCAACGCCGGCTTCGCGGGCACGGCGCGAGAGCGCTTCCAGCAGAAGGGCGCCCTGCCCGGGGCCTTCGGCGGCCACTACCTGGTCAAAGGCTTCCAGCCATTCGGAAATCTCCTGGAGGTCTGGTTCCAGGGCAAACTTTGGTTTCGCATGCATGCTACTAGTATGCCAGCGGGATGCGGTCGGTTGCTAGATGACGAGTGGGCTTCATGAAGGGTGCTAGCTGAGCATCCAGGAGCCGGGAACCCCGTACCGCGGATTTACGCGGATGAGCGCGGAT
>Ga0316628_100001240_pt1 | contig 17814 bp, 15 predicted proteins | sample OWC_Aug_M2_C1_D5_FD_207648 | JGI IMG/M metagenome (GOLD analysis project Ga0316628, IMG submission 207648) | Wetland soil microbial communities from Old Woman Creek delta, Ohio, United States - OWC_Aug_M2_C1_D5_C | ecosystem: Environmental > Terrestrial > Soil > Wetlands | place: USA: Ohio... | reverse complement strand
AGCTCCAGTCCCAGTTGGAGGAGCTCTTCCTGACCGCCGAGGACAAAACCCTTTATCTGAGAGCGGACGGCGAGCTCGAATACGGCAAGCTGCTCGGCTTGTACGAAACGCTCCGGAACGCCGGAGCCGAGAAAGTCGCCATCATTACCGATAAGAAGACGGACCAGGGTTAATTCAATCGTTTTTTCCGGCCCGGGCGGTGGCTCACCGCCCGGGCTTTTTTTTCGCTCGAACGCGGGCGGGCAATCCCTCGTTCAGGCTCCCCGTCCGGTAGCCGGCCAAGTCGGCCGTGACATAGAGGTATCCCAGCTTTTTCAGGCGGGCATCGACCCGATTCCTGATCGTTCCCCCCGCCAGCTTCGGAATCCCGGCCGGTTCGACTTCGATCCGGGCGATCTGTCCGTGGTCCCTGACCCGGACCTGGCCGAATCCCAGCTTCCGCAAATAGTCTTCGGCCGCGCCGATGCGGGACAGCGTCGGCGGGGTGATGGGAGTTCCGTAAGGAATCCTTGAGGCCAGGCAGGCCAGGGACGGCTTGTTCCAGGTGGGCAGGCCTAAAATCCGGGAATAAGCCCGGATTTCGGCTTTGCCCAGGCCCGCTTCCTTGAGCGGCGATCGGATCCCAAGCTCCCGGCCCGCTTCCGAGCCCGGCCGGAAGTCGGACTCGTCGTCGCGGTTCTGGCCGTCGGCGATAATCCCGATCTTCTCGCGATCGGCGATCTTCCGCATGGCCCGCCAGAGCTCTTTTTTGCAGTGATAGCAGCGGCGGGGCGGGTTCTTCACGAACTCGGGATCCTGAAGCTCCGCCGTATGAATGATTTCGTACCGAACCTTGAATTTCCGGGCCAGGCGCTCGGCCTCCCGGATTTCGCGCCCGGGATACGTTTCGGAGCCGGCGATGACCGCAAATACGTCCGGCCCCAGGACCTGGGAAGCGATTTTCAGCAAGAAGGTGCTGTCCACTCCCCCGGAAAACGCGACGAGAACCCGGCCCATTTCCCGAAGAATGGCGCGCAGGCGTTCGACTTTCGACTCGAGCACCCGGGAAACGGCGGGATAATCGACGGGGCTCATGCTTTCTTCCCTTTCGCGGCGGTCCGCCGCGCGACTTCCCTGACGAGCGCCGGGACGATCTTTGACTCCTCCACCCGGCGGAGGATCTTTCCCTCGGCGAACAGCGTGCCTCCCCCCCGGCCGCAGGCGACTCCGACATCGGCTTCGCGCGCTTCGCCCGGCCCGTTGACGGGGCAGCCCATGACCGCGACTTTAAGAGGCCGCGACACCCGAGCGAGGCGGAGCTCGACCTCCCGGACGATCCGGAGCAGATCGACTTCGCAGCGCCCGCAAGTCGGGCAGGATACCACCTCGATTCCCCGCGGCCGGAGGCCGGCCGCGCCCAGAATGAGGTAGGCGACCCGGACTTCCTCGACCGACGGCGCTGTCAAGGAAACCCGGATCGTATCGGCCAGACCCTCGGCTAAAAGAAGGGTCAATCCGGCGGCCGATTTAACGGCGCCGGGGACGAGGGGCCCGGCCTCGGTGATCCCGGAATGAAAGGGATAAGCGGTTTTCCGGGCGAGCGTCCGGTAGGCCTCCACCGTCCGGGGCACATCGGAGGCCTTGAGAGAGACTTTAATCAGCCGGAAATCGAGGTCTTCCAGGATCCGGATGTGGCGGAGGGCGCTTTCGACCATCGCCGCCGGCGTCGGTCCGCCGTGGATTTTCAGGAGATCTTTTTCGACCGACCCGGAATTCACGCCGATGCGGATCGGGACGGCCCGTCCGGCCGCCGCCCGGACGACCTCCCTGACTTTCTCCGCCGACCCGATCGTCCCCGGATTGAGACGGAGGCCGTCCGCCCCCCCGTCCAGACAGGTGAGGGCCAGGCGATGGTCGAAATGGATGTCGGCGATCAAGGGAACGGCCGAGGTTTTTCGAAGGCGGGCGAAGGCCCGGGCCGCGTCCGCGTCCGGGATCGCCAGGCGAACGATCTCGCATCCGGCCGCGGCCAGCCGGCGGATTTCCGCCGCCGTCGCCCGGACGTCCCGCGTGTCGGTCTTGGTCATCGATTGGACGCTGATCGGCGCCCCTCCCCCGATGTCCACGGTCCCGACGCGGATCCGGACCGTCTTCCTCCGGGGAAACAACATCGCCGTTTTCTCTTTCATATGCGCCATTATAGCAGGATTCCAGGAGCGATTTCGGCTGCCGCTCTAACGAGACAATCCCTATTTTAGAAATCCGCCGGCTAAATCGCCTAAATTCCCCTTAAAATCTCTTCTTTTCTTTAAATGTGCCCGCGGCTTGGGGCCGTTTCTAGAGGACTTCGGCGAAAGTCTCGCCAGGGATTATCGGCCGTGGAATGGCCGGAGCGAACATCGTCCGGTTCAGGTCTTTCTCGACGCCTGGCCTTCCCGCTCTTCACCCTCCCCCACGAAAGCAAGGACAATTTTCCCGAAATCTTTTGTCTTTATTTCTTAATACTTTCCCGCGGCTTGTCGCCGTTTCTAGATGATTCCTAACGAAAATGGGCTAACGGATTGACATAAAAAGGAAGCCGTTTAATCTCTGACGGGTGGGAGGCTGGGGGCCCCCCAAAATTTGAAACGTTGACACGCATGGCTCTTAGCATAACAACACAACAAATTGTGCCGTGAACAATTTTGGGGGGGTGCCGATCCAGGACCCGTCAACGATTAAATGGCGACAGATATTTCTTCGCCGGTCTTTTCCTAGGAATCTAGAACGGCAACAAGCTGCTCCAGCCGTGCGGCAGGCGCTTGACGATGTCGTTCAGGATGACGAAGGCGATCAGGACGACGAAGATGACGAATCCGATCTGCATCCAGATCTGCCGGGCCTTGGGATTGAGGTCCCGCCGGATGATCCCCTCGATGATCAGGACGAACAGCTGGCCGCCGTCGAAAACGGGAATCGGGAAAAGGTTGAGAATCCCGAGCTGGAGGCTGATGACGGCGATCCAGTTCATCAAGGCCAGAAAACCCATCTTCAGGGCGGCGTAGGAAAAGTTGGCGATCTCGAGCGGTCCGCCGAGCTGCCGGGCCGAGGCCTGGCCGGTGACGAGATTTTTGAGGAAATCGATCACGAGAAACGCGAGGCGTTTGTTTTCCCTGAAGCTCTGGCCGATGGCCGGGAAGAAGGCATACTTCTTGATCACCGACTTGGCCCTCTGGTAGACGCCGACCTTGCCCACCGTGCCTTCCCTGCGCGGCGTGACCGCAAGGGACATCTCCTGGCCGTCCCGTTCGATCAGAAAGGCGCATTCCTTGTCGGGATTGGCTTCCACGATCTGGATGAACCGGTAGAAATAAACCGGTTCGCCGTTGATCGCCTTGATGACGTCGCCCTGCCGCAGGCCGCCTTTTTCCGCGGCCGAACCCGGCGCGACCATCTGGATCTGGGTCAGGATCTTGCCGAAGAACCCGGCGTATCCCATGTCGTACTTGGTCCGGCTTTCGGTCTGGAGGGGGACGCGCACCGCTTGTCCGGCCCTCTGGATGTTCAGGGACAGCAGCCGGTCCGGCTTCGTCCCGACGGCGAATTCGACGTCCGACCAGGTGGCCGTCTTCCGGCCGTTGATCGCCAGGATCAGATCGTCGGGCTTGAGGTCGGCCTTGGCCGCGGGGGAATCCGGTTCGATCCAGCCGATCACCGGGGCCTGGTCCTGGTACTCGGGCGAATCCACCCCCACCATGTTGATCCCGGCGACGATGAAGATCGCCAGGACGATGTTCATGACCGGGCCCATGATGATGACCAGGAAACGCTGAAGCCTGGTCTTGGCCGCGAAATCGTCGGGTTCCAGGGCCTTGCCGGGCTCGTAAACCCCTTCCCCGAGGAATTTGACGTATCCGCCCATCGGCAGGACGCTGATCCGGTAATCCGTATGGCCTTTTTTCACTCCGAACAGCCGCTTGCCGTAGCCGAAGGAAAAAACCTCGACCCGGATTCCCACCAGCTTGGCCGTGAGGAAATGTCCGAATTCGTGGATAAAGACGAGGATGCCGAAAACGATCAAAAACGCGAGAATCGTGCCTAAAAGCGTGCCCATTTCATGTCCTTTTTGCGATCATCCGCCGCGTCTGTTCGCGGACCCGGCGGTCTTCTTCGACGATGCCGTCTATGGAATCGAGGCAGCGGGGCCGGATTCCGGCCAAAACCGCTTCCACCGTCCGGCTGATCCCGGTGAAGGGAAGGCGCTCCTCAAGAAACGCTTCGACCGCGATTTCATTGGCCGCGTTCATCGCCACGGCCGCGCTGTCCTTCTCCCCCAGAACCCGGCGGGCCGTCCGCAGGAGCGGAAAACGCCGCTCGTCCGGGGCCGAAAATTCTAGGGCCCCGACGGCGGCCAGGTCCAGCGAAGGCAGGAAGCCGTCCCGGCGTTCCGGGTAGGTCAAGGCGTACTGGATGGGGATCCGCATGTCGGTGCGGCTCAGTTGGGCCAGGACCGACCCGTCCCGAAGCTCGACCAGGGCGTGAACGATGCTCTGGGGGTGGATCAGGACGCGAAGCTTCTCGGCCGCGACGTCGAACAGCCAGCGGGCCTCCAGAAGCTCCAAGCCCTTGTTCATCATCGTCGCCGAATCGATGGTGACTTTCCGGCCCATCTTCCAGCGGGGATGGGCCAGAGCCTCGGCCGGCGTTTTCCGGCGAAGCTCCCGCAGCGGAGTTTGCAGGAAGGGACCGCCCGAGGCCGTCAGGATGACGGCCCGGACTTCGCCCGGCTCCCGGCCGGCGAGGCATTGGAACACGCCGCTATGCTCCGAATCGACGGGGACGAACGCCGCCCCGCTCCGTTTCGCCTCCCGGCGGAGCAGGGCCCCGGCGGCGACCATCGATTCCTTGTTGGCCAGGGCGACGGTTTTCCCCGCCCGGACGGCGGCCAGCGTTGGCCGCAGGCCGTTGAATCCGGTGATGGCCGAGACGACGACATCGCCCTCCCTCTGGGACGCCACGGTTTCGGCGCCTTCTGTGCCCCAGAGGATCTCCGGTTTCCGGCGCCCAAGGGCGCGGCGCAGGGCGGCCGCGTCCTCGGCTTTAGCCACGGAAACCAGCCCCGGACAGAATTCGCGGATCTGGGCCAGGAGGAGATCCCGATTGGCTCCCGCGGCCAGGCCGATCACCCGGAAATCCCCCGCGTTCCGGCGGACGATATCCAGGGTGTTCCGGCCGATGGTGCCGGTCGAGCCGAGAAGAACGAGATTTTTCATCCGACCGGTTTCCAAAGATAGCGAAGCACAAAATAGAAGAACGGCGCGGCGAAGATCAGGCTGTCGACCCGGTCCAGGAATCCGCCATGGCCGGGCAGGAGGTTGGAGGAATCCTTCACTCCGGCCGCTCTTTTAAACAGGGATTCGAGCGGATCGCTGACCTGGGCGACGAGGGAGACGGCCAGCCCGGCCCCGACCGCGGCGAGCGTGTCGGCCGCGGGAAGGAAAACGGCCTGGGCGGCCCAGGCGCTGAAGCCGGCGGTGATCAAGCCGCCGACGGCGCCTTCCCAGGTCTTGTGGGGGCTGGCGATCGGCGTCATGCGATGGCGGCCGATCGCTTTCCCGACGAAAAATGCCCCCGTATCCCCCAGGAAGATCACGGCCATGAGAAACAAGACGAAACCGACTCCGAATTCCTCCCGGAGCGGAAGAAAGAAGTTCAAGGTCAGGCCGAGGTAAACCGCCCCGAACACGGTCACGGAGATCGATTCCGTCACGCGGACGGCGGATTCGACCGTTCGCGTCAAAACCACGTAGTCGAACCCGATCAGGACCAGGCCGGCGAACAGGCAGAGCGCCAGCGGCAGGCCCTTGAAGAGGAACGAGGCGCCTAAAAAGAGAGCTAGAGCGATCCCAATCCCGGTCCGGGGATGGAGCTTCCGGCGGCGGGCCAGGTTGTAGAACTCGATCAGGCAGCCGAGGATCACAAGCTGGAGAAAGGCGAACACCACCCAGGCTCGGCCGTAAAAGAGAACGATGAAAACAAGGCTCAGCAGAATGAGCGCCGTCCAGAATCGTTTGATGAGATTCATACGTCAGGATTTCGCGTCGCCGAAACGGCGTTCCCGTCCCTGGTAGTCGGCCAGGGCCTGGAAGAGATGGATTTTCCGGAAATCGGGCCAGTAGACCGGGGTGATCCAGATTTCAGCGTAGGCGATCTGCCACAGGAAGAAATTGGAAATCCGGGACTCCCCGCTCGTCCGGATCAAAAGATCGGGATCCGGCATGCCCGCGGTATAGAGATGGCGGCCGAATTCCGCTTCGTCGAGATCTTCGGGCTTAAGACGGCCTTCGGCCAGAATCCGGCGGGCGGCGACGACGATATCCGCTCGGCCGCCGTAGTTGAGAGCGAGGCCGATGGTCATCCGGGTGTTGTCCCGGGTCAGGGTTTCGACCCGTTCGAGCTCCTTCCGGAGGCTTTCCGGAAGCTGCGTCTTGTCCCCAAGGACTCTCAGACGGAAGCCTTTTTCGATCAAAAGCCGGTCCTCTTTCCCGAGATAATCCTCCAGGAGCCTCATCAGCATCTGGACCTCGCGGGCCGGGCGCTTCCAGTTTTCGGTGGAAAAGGCGAACAATGAAAGCGCGTCCAAGCCGACCCGGGCCCCCGTCTCGATGATTTCCCGGACCGATTTGGCCGCGGACCGGTGGCCTTCGATCCGTGGCAGGCCGCGCTCCCTGGCCCAGCGGCCGTTGCCGTCCATGATGACGGCTACATGGCGGGGCATTCGGGCCGCGTCCAGGCAGGCGGCCAGGCGGGCCTCCTCAGAGCCCTCGGTCAGCCAGCCTTCAAGGCCTTTCAACATGGGAGTAGTATAGCGGAGGCCCGGCCGCCCGTCCACATGGATTCATAGGCCGGGTTCTGGTATCCTAAGGACCTCTTCGAGAGGATGAAATGTGTCTGGCCATACCCGTCCGGGTCGTCGGAATCGATCCCTCAGGCGAAACCGGGAAAGTGGATTACCTGGGGACGAAAATAGGGGCGAATTTCGCCCTGATTAAGGATATCCGGGTGGGCGACTGGGTGATCGTCCACGCCGGATTCGCCATTTCCCGCCTGGACGAAAATGAAGCCCGCGAGACGCTGGACATGCTCCGGGAGGTCCAGCGCGCCGGGGAGGGCTGAGAGCCCCTTGCCCGGACGGAATTCGACCGATGACGACCGATTTGTTCCATGATCGCCGGGTGACGGCCGGCCTCCTGGCCGAAATCGCCGGCCTGGCCGGACGCGCGCCCGCTCCCGTCCGCCTGATGGAAGTCTGCGGGACGCATACCATGGCCATCCACCGCCACGGTCTCAAGGACCTCCTCCGCGAGGCCGGCGTGGAGATGATCTCGGGCCCTGGCTGCCCGGTCTGCGTCACTCCCGACGGCTATCATGAAACCGCGATCCGCCTGGTCACCGAAAGGGAAAACTTCATCCTGGCGACGTTCGGGGACATGACCCGGATTCCGACCCGGCTCGGTTCCTTGCAGACCGCGGTTCCGGCCCGGGGCTCGGCCGTGAAAATCGTGTATTCCCCCGCCGAAGCCTTCGAAACGGCCCGGCGAAACCCGTCCAAAGAAGTCGTTTTTTTCGGCGCGGGATTTGAGACGACAATCCCGGCCATTACCGTTACGGCTCTTCGGGCGTTGTCCGAACGGCTCGACCGCTTTTCGGTGCTGACGGCTTTCTGGACGATTCCCGCGCCGCTTCGAGCCATCCTGACCGCGGGAGAGGCCCGGATCTCTGGATTCCTCTATCCCGGGCACGTCAGCGCCATCATCGGATTGGAGCCATACCGGTTCGTGGCCCGGGAATTCGGGCTGCCCGGGGCGGTTTCCGGTTTCGAGCCGGCCGACATCCTCCTCGGAATCCGGTCGGTTCTTGAACAGATCCGGGACGGCCGGCCCCGCGTCGACAACGCCTATGCCAGAGTTGTCCGGACGGAAGGAAATCCGGCCGCCCGCGCGGTCATGGAAGACGCCCTCGAGCCCTGCGACGCCCTCTGGCGCGGCCTGGGACGCATCCCGGGCAGCGGATTGCGGTTCAAGCCGCAGGCTGCCGCGGTCGACGCGGCCGGAAAATACGGCCTTCGCCCGTCCGACGACGCCGGCGATGCGCCCGGCTGCCGCTGCGGCGAGGTTCTGCGCGGCATCCTCTCTCCTTCGCGATGCGGTTTGTTCGGCCGGACCTGTACGCCCGAACATCCCCGCGGCCCCTGCATGGTTTCGCTGGAAGGCGCCTGCCTTGTCCATCACAAATACCGCGGGCCGGTCCGGGCCGTGAAAAGGAAGATTTGAAGGCATGGACAAGATCAGCCTGGAGCTGGGCGGCGGCGGGAAAACGATGCGCGATTTCATCGCCCGGACCATTCTCCCGACGTTCGGAAATCCGCGCTTGGCCCCGCTTCTGGATGCCGCTCACCTGCCCGGAAAAATCGCCTTCACCACCGACAGCTACGTCGTCGACCCGGTCTTTTTCCCCGGCGGGGACATCGGAACCCTGGCCGTCAACGGCACGGTCAACGACCTTGTCGTCTCCGGGGCGAAGCCTCTCTTTGTCTCGCTGGCGCTGATCATCGAGGAGGGCTTGGAAACGAGCTCCCTGAACCGGATTCTCAGGTCGGTCCGCAAAGCGGCCGACAAGGCCGGGGTCGAAATCGTCACCGGGGACACTAAAGTCGTCCGCCGCGGCCAAGGCGACGGTCTTTATATCAATACCTCCGGAATCGGCCGGGTCGTCGCCCGGCCCCGGCCGCGCGCCATCAAGCCAGGAGACCGGCTCATCCTGACCGGGACCCTGGGCGAGCACAGCCTGGCCATTCTGGCCGCCCGGGGCGAGTTCGGATTCGAAAATCCGGTGAAGAGCGATTGCGCCCCTCTCACCTTCCTTCTCCCTTTGTGGAACCGGGGTGTCCGCTGGATGCGCGATGTCACCCGGGGCGGCCTGGCGACAGTCCTCTCCGAGCTGGCCGGCGAGTCTCCCCGGCCGCTTCTGGTCGAAGAAAAAGATATTCCCCTTTCTGCCGCGGCTCGAGCCGCGGCCGGCTTGTTGGGAATCGATCCCATGTATATGGCCTGCGAAGGCCGAGCGGTCATGGTCGTTCCGGAGGCCCGGGCGGCCGGCGTTCTGGCCTTTCTCAGGAAGCATTCCCAAGGACGCCGGGCCGCGATCATCGGCCGGGCGGAAAAAACGGTCGGTCGCCCGGGAGAGCTCCTCCTCCGGACGGAAAGCGGAGGCTTGCGGCTGCTTGAGCCCCTGACCTCGGAGCTGCTTCCCCGGATATGTTGACCATGACGGCACGTCGACGGCGCCGGACGATCACCGGAGCGGCGGCCGTATTATGCACGCTTTGTTTGACGGCGGCCGAGCCGGCCCCCCAAACGACGACCTTCCGTTCAAACATCGCCGAGCTCCGTCCGCTCTGGCATCTCGTCCGCTCGACCCTGGGCCGGAATCGAGTTTCCTTTGCCGGAAAAACCGGAGCGGTCTCCGGGTATTCGGCGGGAAGCCTTTACCCCCAGATCTGGATCAGGGACTTGGCCACGATCATTCTCGCCGCGAAGTATTATGACGGGCGGGAAGGCCTGATTTCAGGATTGGAAGAAATCCTGTCCTTTCAAAAATCGGACGGGGGCCTTCCCGACTGGATCGACAGCCGCGGGACATCGGACAAAAATACGACCGAGACCGATCAGGAAGCTTCCATGATCCTGGCCGCCGCGGAAACCGTGGGGATCGTCGGCCCGGATTGGCTGAAAAAAAAGGTCGGCGGCCGGGATATCCTCGACCGACTTGACACCGCCTTGGGTTTCGTCCTCGACAAGAGATTCGATGCCGGACACGGCCTGGTTAAAGGCGCCCATACCGCCGACTGGGGCGATGTCGGCCTGGAAGACGGAGACCAATCCGCGATTTATACCGACCGCGACACCCACTGGACATGCGACATCTACGACCAGGCCATGTTCCACGGGGCGGCCCTTGCCCTGGCCGCGCTTCTCCGGACCTCGGAACGAAGCGAACGGGCGGAATTCTGGAAGGCGCGGGCCGAAGCCGTGCGGCAAGCGTCCGAACGCTTCCTTTGGCAGGAAGACCGCGGCTTTTATCGCGTCCATATCCACCTTGATCCGCTCGTCCACCCTTTCAACGAGGACGACATGTTCGCCATGGGCGGAAACGCCCAGGCGATCCTCTCGGGATTGGCCGATCTTCCTAAAACCGGGCGGATCATCCAAACGGCCCTCGCCCGGCAGTCCGCCTATCGCCTGCCGACAATCGGGGCGGCGCTGCTTCCTCCATATCCCCGAGGCACGTTCAAGCACCCGATGGTCGACGACCCTTATGAATACCAGAACGGCGGCCTTTGGGATTGGTTTGCCGGGAGATTGATCCGGGCGATGTTTGACCGCGGCTTCTCGGCCGAAGCCCGGACGGCGCTTATCGAAATCGCGAAAAAAAACCTAGCCTCCGGCGGGCTCCATGAATGGGACGCGCCGGACGGGAGCGGACGCGGCAGCTCCTCGTATTCGGGCAGCGCGGGGAGCTTGGCCTTGGCCGTCGTCGAAGGCTATTTCGGGGTCCGCCTGACCCGGGACGCCTGCGCCTTGGAGCCGCGGCTCGGAGAAGACGGGGCGAAAGTCTTTATCCGGCTCCCGGCCGCCGGCGTCTCGGCGGCGTACGATTATGCCTGGAATCCGGAACGGCGGGAGATCGAATTTCACTACCAAAGCACCGTCGCCCGTCCCGGCTGGATCCGCCTGCTTCTTCCCCGGCCGCTGGCCGCCGCGGCGCTCGAGGTCCTCAAGGACGGGGCGGCCATTCCTTATTCGGTGGAACGCATCGGCCGGGACGCGCTCCTGGTCCTGGAAACCGATTTCGCCCCGCACGCCCTGGTCGTCCGGGGCGCCAAATCCTCCGCTGGAGAATCCTTCCCATGACGGTCACGATACGCGTCTTATCCCCCTCCGAACATTGCCTTTCCCGGAACGACGTGGACCCGGATGCGATCAAGATCATTTCCCGCCTCCACCGGATGGGCTTCATCGCCTATCTTTGCGGAGGGGCGGTCCGGGACCTCCTCCTCGGCCGGAAACCCAAGGATTTCGACATTGTCACGGACGCCCGGCCCGGCCAGATTAAAAAGCGATTCGCCAATGTCTTCATCATCGGCCGGCGGTTCCGGTTGGCCCACGTCCATTTTCCCGGCAATAAGATCATCGAGGTGGCGACCTTCCGGCGGGATCTGACGGAGGAGGAAAGCGCCGTCCCGGCCGAAAAAATCCCCCCCGAGCTTCTCTACGGAACACCGCGGGAGGATGCTTTCCGCCGGGACGTGACCATCAACGCCCTTTATTACGACGCCCTGTCCGGAGAGGTCATCGATTACGCCGGGGGCATCCAGGACCTGGCCGACCGGCGGGTTCGGATCATCGGGGATCCCGCGGCCCGGTTCGTCGAAGACGCGGTCCGCATCTGGCGGGTCGTCCGCTACGCCGCCCGGCTCGGCTTCACCCTCGAGGAAGAGACGGCCCGGGCCATCCCGACGTTCGGCCCGCTTTTGGGCAAATGCGCCGGAGCCCGGCTCTACGAGGAGCTCAATAAGGAATTCGTCGAAAAAACCCGCCCGGTCATGGACGCCCTCCGGGCCCACGGTCTTCTTCGTCATATCCTCGGCGGATTCGGGGAGGATTACGAGAACGACGAGACCCTCTACGGACGCCTGCGCGGCCTGCTGGACGTGAAGGACCGGATCCAGAAAGAAGGCTGCGCCCTGACCCGGGAAGAGATCTACGGCCTCTTTTTCTGGCCTTGGGCCGAATCGTTCTTCGACGGCAAGGATGGGGATATGGGGCCGGTCCTGGATCGGGCCTTCGAAAGCGCCGGGACCCAGGCCGTTTTCCCCCGCAAAATGAGGGCCGATATCGTTCATATCCTGACGCTCGTCGCCCGGATTGGGAAAGCGATCCAGAATGGACGGCCGAGCGCATCCCTGGGCCGGCAGGCCTCGTTCGCGTCCGCGTTTCGCGTTTATTTCCTGATCAACCACGGCCGCTTGCCGGAGCCGGAGGACGTGCCGAAGGAATTGTTCGGCAAGCCCCATCCGCACCATGAGGAAGCGGCGCCGGAAAAGAAACGGAGACGGCGCCCCCGGCGCCGGCGCCGGACTCCGCGCCCACCCCAGGGCTGATCGCGGCGGAAGGATCACTCCCTGAAAGACATGAGGTGAATTCAATGAAGAGAAAGTTGATTTCCCTGACAATAGCCGGAGCGATGCTCCTCCTTGTCGCCGGATGCCGCAAGGCGCCCGCGCCGGAACCGGCGAAAGCCGCGACCGAGCCCGGCCTGGCCGAGCTGGCCGAATTCATGGCCATCCCAAACGTCGCTTCGGACACGGTCAATATTCGGCGCAACGCCGAGCGTCTGATGGAAATGATGCGGAAAAGAGGCATCGCCCCCCGCCTTCTCGAGGACGCCGGCGCGCCTCCGGTCGTTTATGGAGAGCTCGCCGCGCCGGGGGCCAAGAGAACGCTTCTCGTCTACGCTCATTACGACGGACAGCCGGTCGAGCCCGAGCGTTGGGCTGGCGATCCCTGGACGGCCGTCCTCAGGCCGGGAAAGCTCGAGGCCGGGGCGCCGGCCACGACCCTGGACCGCTTGCCTCCGGGGCCGGAAGGCGATGATTGGTATCTCTACGGCCGGGGCGCCAGCGACGACAAAGGCACGATCGTCGCCATGCTGGCCGCCCTGGACCGGATGAAAGCCGGCGGCGCCCCCCTTTCCGTCAATCTCAAGTTTCTCTTTGACGGAGAGGAGGAAGCCGGATCTCCGCATCTTGAGACGATTCTCAAGGCCAATACGGACCTTTTCCGGGCCGACGGCATGATCCTTTGCGACGGTCCGGTCCACCAGACGCGGCAGCCCCAGGTCGTTTTCGGAGCCCGAGGCATTTCGAGCCTGGAAATGACCGTCTACGGACCGAATCACGGCCTTCACAGCGGCCATTATGGGAATTGGGCGCCGAATCCCGCGGCCCAGCTGGCCGGCCTGATCGCTTCGCTTCGGGACGGCGAGGGAAAGATCCTCGTTCAAGGATTCTATGATGACGTCCGGCCGCTCGGCGCGGCCGACCGGGAGGCCCTGGCCGCCATTCCCAGGGTCGAGGCCGATCTGCTCAAGGAATTCGATCTCGGCTGGAGCGAAGGCGGAGGAGCCCGCCTGGAAGAGCTTCTTCTCCGGCCGGCCCTCAACGTCCGCGGCCTTTCGAGCGGCGCCGTCGGCGAAAAAGCCGCCAATGCCGTTCCCCCGGAAGCCCGGGCCTCGATCGATTTCCGTCTCGTCGCCGACCAGAAGCCCGAACGCGTCCGGGAGCTCGTCGAAGCCCATTTCCAAAAGCACGGCTGGACGATCGTCCACGAAGCCCCGGATGCAGAGCGGAAACGTCAAACCCCGAGACTTCTCTTTCTCCAATGGGAGCTGGGTTATCCCGCCTACCGGGCGCCGCTTGACGCGCCCTTTTCCCGGGCCCTGGTCAAGGCCCTTCAGCCGGCGGCCGGAGGAAACCTAGTCGTCATGCCGGCCCTCGGCGGGAGCATTCCCATGGAGCTCTTCGACCGTGTTCTCGGCCTGCCGATCGCCCTCTTCCCTATCGCCAACCACGACAACAATCAGCACGCGCCGAACGAAAATCTAAGGATCGGAAATCTGCGCCAGGGCCTCGCGATGCACCTGGCGCTGCTTTCCGGCCTCGGCGCGGCCTGGAGGGATTGAAGCGGTTCGGTTCAGGAAGCCTTTGCCCGGTTGAAGACGAGGGTCATGCTTTGCGGGCCTTGGGGCGTATCGAAATTCATGCTCAGCGTTAAAATCGTTCCATCAGCGGAAAGGGCATACTCCCGGACGGACTTGAATTTGACGTAGTCCACGACGGGCTCTCCTGCTCCTTCGTAGACGGCCGTAACGGCCTCTTCCTCTCCCCGGATGACGATTTTTCCGTTTTCGACTCGGCAAGAGCTCGATAAATCCTTGAACTGCTTGCGGGCGTTCAAGCTTTCCTTTTCAAAACCTATTTCTATAAATCGAAGGATTTCAGCGCGACTTGGATCGACATCGCGGCCGGAGTTCCCGGAGGGATCGCCAACGAAATCAAGGAAGACCCGGCCGACAAGGACAGCCTCTACCTGGGGACGGATTTGTCCGTCAATGTCACGACGGACGGCGGTCGGTCCTGGAACTTCCTGGGCGGCAGGCTGCCGACGGTTTTCGTTCACGATATCGTCGTCCAGGTTCCGGAAAATCTCCTGGTCATCGGGACGCACGGCCGCCAGGCCTGGGTCCTGGACCTGCTGCCGGTCAGGGCCCTGGCGAAAAAGTAGGCTTAAAGGCGGACGGTAGGCCTGGCTCCGGGCCGTCCGGCCCGAGCCGCAATCCGATTTCGTCGAAGATCCATCTTTCGACGATGACCTCGCGGAGAAAAGTGGAGTACGAGAGCGGATTTGAGCAGGACTACGGATATTTCCGGCCAGTCTTCAATGAGGTCGTCGAAAAGTATGCGGGGCGTTGCCTAATTTGCGTTACTCTCAACGGCCATAATTTGAATTCACGGCCGGCCTTAGGCTCCATTCTCGACCCGTCCAATAAAGGAGGCCTTTTTTCAAACTTTCGAGCTCTATCGGATCGAATGATTCTTTGATTATCCCCTCGCGGCGGAATTGATCGTATTTCTGCTTGAACACATAGGTAGCCGTAATGTGCTGAGCTTCGAGACGATCATTCAGCTCAAAGCAGAGACGGCTTGATGAAGCGACAACTTTGATTCCTGCGTCCTTCAGCAGCTCGATTCTTTGCATTGTTTCTCGATCCCGAAAAGCAGCCCGGTCTACGGGAGTTCTCGGAAACAGAACATATGATATTTCGGTCCCCTTCGCAAAGTCGCCGCAAATGTAATTGCTTTCTCGTTGGGGAGAACACCCCTCGATGCGATCCGGATCGAAAACGATCAGGCAGGCTTTGCCGTATTCGTTGTTCGTCCCAACCGCGAGAAGCTCCGGCTTCCCATCGTTATTGAGGTCTTTCGACGCCAAATCAAGAATTCTCCCGGAATTCCAGTATTCTCCGATGATCGATCCACGACAATCGAGGTAGGCCAGACGGGTTGGGAAATCATCCATGTGAGCGCCGATGATGCAAAACTCAAGTTTTCCATCATTGTTGAGATCGAAAGGCGCGATTCCTTCGATGCGATAATCATTTGAGAAGAGATGGTCGCCGAAACGATGCGCCCCCCCGGCCTCAAAGATCCAAAGCTCATTTCCTTTGTGGTCGAAACAATAAAGCCACCCCTCATTGAGCTGGCTTTCGGTCTGGGAGCTGAAGACGACCTCGGTGTTCTTGTCGTTGTTTATATCTTCGATGAGGATAAGCGGCCAGAGAGGAGATCCGTCCGAGGTAGTGTGCTTGATCTGAAATCTGTCCCGATATACCGCCTCTTTCTCAAGATTTTCAAGCCCGCTGTCAAAACTCCAAAGTTCTTTGCCCCGGGCATCCTTGATCACCAAAAAGGATCCCCGAATGCTGAAATCGGCCGGCTGAGAGGACGAGGAAAGGAGAAATAAATAGGTGCCAAATGCCATCGCGAGTATGACGACAACGGCGAACGGAATGAATATCCGTCGCTTTTGTCCATTACGGAGTTTCCCGTCTGGATCCTCAGGCGCATTCGCTTTTCCCCGCAGCCAACTATCGAGTTCGTTCGAAAAGGCAAAGACGCGAGGATTTCTTCCGCTGCCGACTCGATATATCGGAAGCCCAGTCTTTTTTTCTAGCCGGCGGCAGCTCCGGACGGAATAGCCGAGGTAATCCGCGATTTCCTTCCAGGACGAAAGCTTTTTCCCGTTCTCTTTCTGCATCTTAACGATCCTCCCTCCCGCACAATATACAGAATCGAATTATTTTTTCAACCTCCGACTCAGGACAAATGAGGAACAATGAGGCTATCTACGGCCAGGAAAGCCAAACGTCTTGACTTGGAGCGAAGGACGTCTATTTTCAACATTGGCGATGAAAAATCTATTTCAAGGAGGCCTCATGAAAGTCATCTTTTCAAAGAAGGTCGTGGTTACCGTCGTTCTCGCGCTGGGGATTCTCTTCGCGAATCCCGTGAAATCCCAGACGCCGTATTTATTCCTCAGCAACGGCCTTTTATCGGACTTCTCCTGCCAACCCTGGCCTTCGTACTGGTCTCAATCCGTAACGGAGGGAAGGCCCGCGCCGTCGATTCTGGTAAATACGATAAATACAGGGTCGATGTCCTACATCATGCATCCTTATGTCCTTCCCCAGCTCCGCGTCGGCGATCGACTTCGCTGCGCGATGGATTTCAAGTTCGAGGCCGACAGTTATTTCGAGCTCGATTTCGGAGCGTCCGTAACCCATTCTTGTTACTATAATTCAGGCTACTGGCCGTTGCCTCAAATTAACTACGGCTTTATTACGAATACCCTCAGCCACTACCCGACTTTGCCTACGGGCGAAATTCTTAGAAAAGATATTGCGTACGACATGACCCCTGGCGTCTGGCACACCCTGGAATTGTTTTTCAAGCCCTCCAGCGGGGGCGGCTACGATTATGAGATCTGGATCGACGCGCAGTTCGTGGTCGCGGATCACTCCCATGTCGTCATCGAACCGAACGCGGAAGTCGGAATCCTCATCGGCGATGGGGGTAGCTATGGGCCGGACAGCTTTGTTTATTACGACAACATCCTCGTCGCGCTCGAAAGATTGATCGACGTGGATATCGACATCAAGCCGGGGACGTTCCCGAACAGTATCAACCTCGGCTCCAAGGGGCTAATTCCCGTCGCGATCCTCGGTACGAATGATTTCAACGTCGATCAAGTCAACCCATCTACCGTGGTCTTTTCCGGAGTATCGCCGAGCCTGAAGGGCGATGGCTCTCTCATGGTCTCGATCGAGGATGTCAACAACGACGGCTTCACCGACATGCTGTTTCACTTCAATACGCCCGACCTTCAATTGGGAATCGACGATACATACGCTGTTCTTGAAGGAATGCTTTTCAACGGTTTCCGCATAAGAGGCTCGGACTCCGTCGTGATCAGGAAAAACTAGAGACCAAGAAGGACGATAAATCATACCAATCGGCACGGTGAGCTTTTCCGGAGAGAAAGGGGTATTCATCATCAGGGGCACATCTCTTGCTGCCGGAGAAACACGGCGTGTGCCCCGGCCTTATCAAGAGCCAGTTTTCTGTTCCTATTCCGTCGCTGACATTTCGAATTAGCGGCGAATTGAGAGTATCGCAGGCTTCAAACCGTTAAGCCCCGAAAGGGATCCCTTTCCTCTTCGGATCTTGACGGGTACCTAATGGTCGGAACCGCAGGCGATGCCTTCTTCCAGGACACGCGGACATATAAGAGCCGGCGTCCATCCAGCTGACATTCCAATGGAAGACATACTGGTCCGTGCCGGCGTCATAGCTCATCAGATTACCCGAATCGGGAACCTCGGGGAGGATCGCCACGGCCTCGGTCCAGAGGTCCTGCTCCGTGGGAGTCACATATACGCGGGCTTCCGCTCCAGGCACCGAGTTGCCGTAATAGTCGGCAATTCTGATCTTGAGACGAATGATACAAGACGAGATCACCTTAAAAAAAGCAGGGCCGAATAGCTTGTTCAAGGATTCTATGACGATGTCCGGCCGCTGGTCGTCATGCCGGCCCTCGGCGGGAGCATTCCCATGGAGCTCTTCGACCGTGTTCTCGGCCTGCCGATCGCCCTCTTCCCTATCGCCAACCACGACAA
>Ga0316628_100001239_pt1 | contig 17821 bp, 15 predicted proteins | sample OWC_Aug_M2_C1_D5_FD_207648 | JGI IMG/M metagenome (GOLD analysis project Ga0316628, IMG submission 207648) | Wetland soil microbial communities from Old Woman Creek delta, Ohio, United States - OWC_Aug_M2_C1_D5_C | ecosystem: Environmental > Terrestrial > Soil > Wetlands | place: USA: Ohio... | reverse complement strand
AAGGAGGTGATGTTTATCGGAAGAGATGTTCGAATTAATCGAGAAATTCGAGCGAAGGAAGTGAGAGTCATTGACCCCGAAGGGAAGCAGTTGGGAATTTTGCCAGTATTTGAGGCGCTCCGTCTGGCTACCAATTATGAGTTAGACTTGGTAGAGGTATCTCCGAAATCGGAACCTCCGGTCTGCCGGATCATGGATTATGGAAAGTTTAAGTATCAGCAGAGCAAAAAGGCCCATGATGCAAAAAAGAAGCAGGCGGTTGTCCATCTTAAGGAAGTGAAGATGAGGCCGAAGACGGAGGAACATGATTTTCAATTTAAGCTTCGTCATATTGAACGATTTCTAAAGGAGGGAAATAAGACCAAAATCACTATTGTCTTCAGGGGAAGGGAGTTAGCTCACCCGGACCTTGGAAGAAATATGCTGAACAGGGTTACCGAGGAGGCAAAGGAGTGGGGAAAGGTGGAGCAGCCTCCCAAATTTGAAGGAAGGAATTTTATCATGGTCTTAGCTCCGCTTCAAAGTCAAAAACCAGCTTAACAGATACGTATCGGTGCCAGTGCTTGGTGTCGGTTTTTTTTCTCACTGTTCACAGACACTGTCACGATTAAAAAAAGGAGAGAATCAGTGCCAAAATTGAAGACGAATCGAGGAGCAGCAAAACGGTTTAAGAAGACAGGGACGGGAAAGATCAAGGCCAAAAGAGCATTTTCGCGTCATATCCTCACAAAAAAATCTACGAATCGGAAGCGAGGTCTCAGGCGGCCCAAGCTGGTCGAGAAAACAGATTCAAAAGGGATAAAGAAGCTTGTCCCGTACATCTAAGAACCGCTAAGCGCTTAGCCTGCCTACCGCAGGCAGGCGCTTTGCGCATAGCGAGTATCAGGAGGATGATCAATCATGCCAAGGGTAAAAGGAGGACCGAAAACAGGGCAGAGACACAAAAAGGTCCTGAAAATGGCAAAAGGTTACCGAGGAGGACGAAGCCGGCTTTATCGAACGGCTGTCGATGCGGTTCATCGGGCACTGGCTTATGCTTATCGAGATCGAAGAGCCAGGAAGAGAGATTTCAGAAGGCTTTGGATTACTCGCATCAATGCTGCAGCAAGGCTTCATGGTCTCTCTTACAGCCGACTCATGGATGCGCTGAAGAAGGCCCATATTGAATTGGATCGGAAAATATTGGCCGACCTTGCTGTGAACGATCCCAATGCTTTTTCAAAAATTGCTGAATTGGCCAAGACAAAAAGTGCAGGGAAAAAATAAAGGTTCCTGAACACCTCGGATGCAGGGTAAGACCTTGAACCTGACATGATTCAAGGATGAGATTAGGAGAATGGTCCCGTGAAAGAGGAGTTGAAGAGCCTCCAAAAAGAGACATTGTCCTCTCTTTCTAAGGTTTCCACGGAGAAGGAGCTTTTAGAAATCCGGGTGAAGGTTTTAGGAAGAAAAGGGAGCCTGACCCAGCTCCTCAAAAATTTGGGAAGCCTTCCCGAGAGCGAACGGCGAGAAATAGGCAAAAAGGCTAACGAGGTTAAAGAGGATTTAGAGAAGAGGATTGAAGAGACCCTTTTGCAAATTCGAGAGCGGGAGAGAAGTGAGGCCTTAAAAAGGGAGAAAATCGATGTGACACTTCCCGGGAGAAGGATTCCCACCGGGAAGAAACATCCTATTACTCAAATTTTTGATGAGGTCATCGACATCTTCTCGCGTCTCGGCTTCGAAGTGGCAGAGGGGCCGGAAGTGGAGCTGGACTACTACAATTTCGAAGCTCTCAATATTCCGAAAGGCCATCCTGCAAGAGAGATGCAGGCGACCTTCTTCATTTCGGATGATGTGGTTCTGAGAACCCATACCTCGCCGATGCAGGTGAGGACGATGGAGAAAAAACGTCCTCCCGTTCGCGTGATCTGCCCGGGAGCCGTATACCGCTGTGATTCGGATCCAACCCATTCTCCCATGTTCCATCAGGTTGAGGGTCTTTTGGTTGACAAGGGGATTACCTTTGCAGATTTGAAAGGGGTCTTGACTGTCTTTGTTCATCAGATGTTCGGAAAGGAGACGAGACTTCGATTCCGGCCGAGCTTCTTTCCTTTCACAGAACCCAGTGCGGAAATTGACATCGAGTGTTTCATCTGCGGAGGAAAGGGATGCGGGGTCTGTTCTCATACAGGGTGGCTGGAAATTTTGGGATCCGGAATGGTGGACCCGGCGGTTTATAGCTTCGTCAACTATGATCCTGAGGAAGTCACGGGCTTTGCATTCGGAATGGGCATCGAGCGGATCGCCATGCTCAAGTTTGGAATCAATGACATCCGGCTTTTCTTCACGAACGATTTGAGGTTTCTAAAGCAATTCTGAGTTCAGAGGTCGGAGTTTGGAGTAGTAAGAAATGAATACTCCGAACTAAACACTCCGAACTAATAACTCTCCGTGAGGAGCAGATGAAGGTTAGTCTGAATTGGCTCAAAGATTTTGTTGAAATTCGGATGGAATTGAATGAACTGGTCAGCCTTTTGACCATGGCAGGCCTAGAGGTTGAAGAAGCTACCTCCGTTGGGGAGGGATTTGAAAAAGTCGTGGTCGCACAGATCCATTCCATCCGGAAGCACCCCAATGCGGATCGACTTTCGCTCGTCGAGGCAAAAACGGGTCAGGAAACATTCTCAATCGTCTGTGGCGCAACCAATATCAAAGAAGGTCAGAAAGTTCCTTTAGCCTTGGTGGGAGCCCAGCTTCCCAACGGGATTGAAATCAAAAGATCAAAGATCAGAGGAGTCAGCTCTGAAGGAATGCTCTGTTCAGAGATAGAGCTCGCCCTTGGCCAGGATACCTCCGGGATCATGATCCTCTCGCCCCATCTTCCCCTGGGGGTGGATTTAGGCGAGGCATTGGGTTTGAAAGATACGATTCTCGACATCGGCATCACGCCCAATCGTCCAGACTGTCTCTGTGTGATCGGAGTGGCCCGGGAGATTGCGGCCTTGACTCATCAGAAAGTGAAGTATCCATCCTTTTCTCTCTCGGATCGGGGAGAGGAGATTCATCAAAAAGCTTCTGTCACGATTTTAGATCAGGACCTATGCCCTCGGTATGTGGCGAGGATGATCGAAGACGTGAAGATCGGTCCGTCTCCCCGATGGATGAGAAATCGATTGGAGAAGGTCGGGATACGATCCATCAGTAATGTGGTGGATGTGACTAATTATGTCATGATGGAATACGGACAACCCCTCCACGCCTTCGATTTTGAATTGCTGGAAGAAGGTCGAATCGTGGTTCGACGGGCAAAGGAGGGCGAGGGGTTTGTGACCCTGGACGGCGTCAGAAGGACCTTGGATCATGAGATGCTCATGATCTGTGACGGTGTCAAACCTGTTGCCATCGCGGGTGTGATGGGTGGCCTCAATTCAGAGATTAAGGACGATACAAAGACGGTTCTTTTAGAAAGCGCCTACTTCGACCTTGCAGGAAATCGGAGTACTTCAAAAAAACTAGGCCTGGAGACGGAAGCCGCCTATCGTTTTGGAAGAGGGATCGATTATGGCGGATGTCTCTCTGCAGCGAATCGAGCCGCTCAATTGATTCAGGAATTGGCTGGTGGAAGGATCGTTGAGGGAATCATCGATGTTTATCCATCACCCATCCAGCCAAGTCCGATCCGTTTGAGCGTGGAAAAGATACACCAGATCTTAGGAACCGATGTCCCCTCCCGTCAGGTGAAGCATTACCTGGAGGATTTGGAATTGGACATCGCGCAAGAGGATGAAGATGCCCTCGTGGTGACGCCTCCGTCTTTTCGAGGGGATTTGGAAAGAGAGATCGATCTCATCGAGGAAGTAGCCCGGATGGACGGATACGAGAAAATTCCCATTACCCTCCCCAAGGGGCCTCCTTCTTTAGAAGGAAGAACCAAAGAGCTTCTTGTTGAAAGAAAAGCGATAAACACTCTCGTCACGCACGGGTTCCATGAGATCATCACTTACAGTTTTACCTCTCCTGCCTCCTGGGACAGGATCGGACTTTCTCCGGACGATCCGAAAAGGCGTCATCTCCGAATCCTGAATCCTTTAACGGAGGACTTCTCAGTCATGAGAACTACTTTGGTCCCCGGTTTGATGGAGACGGCACGCTATAACCTCTCCAGGAAGAATTCTAATCTGAAGCTTTTTGAGTTGAAGAAAGTTTTTCTTCCTCAAGAAAGAGAGAGGCTTCCAAAAGAAGTCAAATCTCTGACCGGTTTGGCCATGGGATTTGACAGGGATGCCCATTGGGCTTTTTCTCCGAGGCCGGTTGATTTTTATGATATCAAAGGTTGCGTAGAAGATCTTTTGGATATTCTCCAAATCAAGGGAGCAAGATTTAATCAAGCGGAAGACATCCCTTATCTTCACCCGGGAAAGGCGTCGAGGGTGGTCCTGGGTCAGGAGGTTTTGGGAGTTTTGGGAGAAGTCCATCCCCAGGTATCGGGTCACTATGAGATCCACGGGAAGGTTTTCCTGTTTGAAATGGACTTCGGCAAATTAGTGAAATGGACAAGAGAGGAGAAACGATTCCAGACATTGCCGAAATTTCCGGCCGTTTACAGAGACCTCTCTGTTGTGGTCGAGACAGCCCTGGAAGCGGAAGAGGTGATGGAGGCAATTCGTAGCTTTCAACAGCCTTTCGTCGAAGAAATTCATCTCTTTGACATTTATGAAGGGCTCCCTATCCCGGAGGGTAAAAAGGGGATTTCCTATCGAATCCGATATCAGGCGAGCGATCGTACACTGACAGACGAAGAAGTAAACCAATACCATGAAAAGATACTTGCGAAATTAAAGGAGGTTTTTCAGCTTGAGTTAAGGCAATAAGCTATCAATTTAGTCAATCCCCTTTGCCTGCCTTGGCAGGAAAAAGATTACCAAAGGGAGAAAACCCCCATCTCCTCCCTTTGGCAAAGGGAGGTCGGAAGGGATTTTGCAAGGAAATTTGAAACAGATAAAGTGCTGAGGCAATAAGCATTGCCGAGAAAGGAGGAGGCGAGAGATGACGAAGGTAGATATCGTTGAGAACATTTATGAGAAGGTGGGATTCTCCAAGAAAGAAGTGGCCAAGATCGTAGAGTACATCTTTGACATTATTAAGGATAGCTTGATCAAAGAGGATAAGATCAAGATATCCGGGTTTGGAAATTTTGTCGTCCGGAAAAAGAGGTCACGACGGGGTCGAAACCCACAGACCGGTAGTGATATTGAGATCACAGCAAGGAGGATCTTGACTTTTAAGCCAAGCCAGGTGTTGAAGGGAGCCCTTAATCGTAAGGAGTCGTAACTTTTTCGAGTTTTTTATCAGGCCTGCCTTTCTTACTTACGATTGGCAGGGAGCAGTGAGAGAGAAAAGATGGCCAGGCTATTACTCAAAGAAGATGGGATTGAGAACCCTATCTCGCATGAACGGCTCTATTATCGGATCGGAGAGGTGAGCCGCATTACAGGTCTCAAACCCCATGTGCTTCGTTATTGGGAATCCGAATTTAAAGTGATCAAACCCCATAAGGGAGGGTCTTTGCAGCGGCTCTACCGGAGGAAAGACCTGGACCTCATTCTGAAGATCAAGAAACTCCTCTACGAAGAAGGGTTCACCATCGCCGGAGCAAAGAAAAAGATAAGAGACCTGGAAAGATTCGAAGCCAGACAGATGAAATTGAAACTGGTGGAGAAAGGAACCGACGGAAAAGTTCATGACTTTCTGATCTCCCTCAAGGAGGAGTTGAAGGGGATCAGAAAGATGCTGGAATAGTTCACCTTCATTCCGAATCATCAAGGGCTTTGTTCAGTTTGTAAACCCTTTAGCGAGAAAGCATGTCCAAAGTCATCATCGCTTTGCTCATCCTTCTATTTTTTGTCAGCTTCTTACTTTTGTTTTCAATCATCATCCTCACCCTTTCCCTTCTGCTTTTCGGAAGGAAGAGAAAAAGGAGAGGAACTTCTCATCCTGAGATAAAGGGGAATTGAACAGGAGGTCTTATGAATTGGGTCGTCAGTTGCACCTTGTGTGGCAGTTCGTACGTCTATGAATCAGGTCAGGGATTGCCTGATATGTGCCCCATTTGTTACGAGAAAAGGAAGAAAGAAGTAAAGAAATTTTTAGAGAAGGAGCAAAAGCGAAAGGAGATCGTTTCCATCAGCACACCTGAGTTTGCAAACCGGAAGATTTTGAGAACATTGGGCATGGTCTCCCATGAGCATATTTTTGGAGTGGGTTTGGTCAGGGAGTTGGATTTGGCCAAGTTCAACGGAGGGATCTCTATTTCCTGGGCGGAGAAGGTCCATGGCGCAAGGGATCTTGCGATTAAGTCTATCGAGGACGAGGCAATCGAACTGGGAGCGAATGCGGTCGTCGGAATAGAAATTGTCTATCAGGTCCTGGGTGCTCATAACGACATGGTGATGCTGCTCGTCGGAACGAAAGGAACAGCTGTGGTGGTGGCGACTGACTAAGATTTAGCAAGCTGCCGGAAACCTCCATTTGTTCAAAAGATGTCACTCCTGCCCCGTACTAGGCCGGTTCGGGGCCTGAGGAACCAGGAATCCAGTCTTAGAATCTGCGTAATTTTTCTTGAGAATCCCAGCCTACTGGCAGTCAGGCACGAACGATGAAGTAGACATCGGATAGGGGAGGCTTTAGCCTCCCTTTTGGCGACTAAAGTCGCCCCTATCCCAAATGGGTAATAAATCCTTCTTCATTTTTATTTTCTAAGCAACCAATCCTTTTTGGGAATCCCTGCCTTACCCCCCCTGCCAATCGGCAGGCAGGGGCAGGCGGGCGTGTAATCAAGAGATCGAAAGGTGGTTTTTCAGAGCTCTCAGAGAATGGACTGGACTTTTGAGATAAAATTGAATATAGTAAACATAGATTGGAGAAAACGGAATGATAGAATAATGGATTAGACAAACGTGAAAAGTGATTCTCGTTTTTAAAACCCAGCATTCCAATATTCCATTATTCCACCTTTCCATCATCTTTATCGGGGCGTAGCGCAGCCTGGTAGCGCACTGGCATGGGGTGTCAGGTGTCGGAGGTTCAAATCCTCTCGCCCCGACCATCTTTTTTTTCATATAGAGGATGGCTGAACGATTCATGATCCTGGTTACCAATGATGATGGTATCCAGTCAAAAGGCATTATCGCATTGGCAAAGGCTCTCCGGGAGATCGGGGATGTTTTTACCGTCGCTCCGGACATCGAGCAAAGTGCCGTTGCCCATTCTCTCACCCTTCACCGACCCCTTCGAGTAGAAAAAATTAGGAAGAATTTTTATGCCGTGGATGGGACTCCGGCGGATTGCATTCATCTCGGAGTCAATACCATTCTTCCTAAGAGGCCCCGACTGATCGTCTCAGGGATTAACAAGGGTGGGAATTTGGGGGATGACATCATTTATTCCGGAACGGTTTCTGCTGCTTTCGAAGGGACGTTGTTAGGGATTCCTTCTTTTGCCATCTCCATTGTTTCGAGAAGTCACTTTAAGTTTGACGTGGCTGCTGAATTTGCTCTAAGGGTGGCTCGACCTATTATTGAGAGGGGACTTCCGAAGAACACTTTTCTCAACATCAACGTGCCCAATCTGAATGAGAAAGAAATTAAATCCTACAGGATCACCCATCAAGGAAGATTGATCCACAACGGAGATGGAGTCGTCGAAAAAGTGGACCCCAGGGGAAGAAAGTACTATTGGATCGGTGGCGGGCAATTGATCTTCGAAAAAGGGAGAAATACAGACGTCGAAGCCGTTTCAAAATCTTGCATTTCTATTACTCCACTTAACCTCGATTTGACGAATTACTCTTCAATTCGGGAATTAAAAAAGTGGAGACTATGAAACCACAGCTTAGGAAAGATGGAATCATGGAATGTTGGAATGATGGGTTTAAAAAATAAAAAAGAATCTTTTCTCTTTTGATCCAGTATTCCAATATTCCATAGTTCCAATATTCCATTATGGGGAGGAGGGAGCTATGAAGACTACACTGAGTATCATCAAGGCCGACATCGGGAGCATCGGGGGGCATATCCGTCCCAGTGAGAAATTGATTGCGGAGGTTAGAAATTATGTGGCCACAAAAGGCAAAGAGATGATTATTGATTTTTTCATCAGCCATACGGGAGATGATATCGCTATTCTTTTCTCCCATTCGCTGGGGAAAGGAAGTGAGAAAATCCACCAATTAGCCTGGGATGCCTTTGTCGCCGGAACAAAAGTGGCAAAGGAGCAGGGCCTTTATGGGGCAGGACAGGACTTGTTGAAGGATTCCTTTTCAGGAAATGTAAGGGGAATGGGACCTGCCGTAGCGGAGATGGAATTTGAAGAGAGGCCCAATGAGCCTTTCCTTTTCTTTGCCGCGGATAAGACCGATCCTGGTGCTTACAATCTTCCTCTTTACTTGGCGTTTGTAGATCCCATGTACAATGCCGGATTGATTCTCAGCCCTTCAATGAACAAAGGATTTAAGTTCGTCATCATGGATGTGAACTACACCGAAGGGGATCGGTTCATCGAGCTGAATGCTCCTGAGGAGATCTACGACATTGCTGCACTTTTGAGAGACAATCAGCGCTTTGTGGTGGAATCCATCTATTCCAGAAATAATGGGGATATTGGTGCTTCGGTGAGCACGACCCGACTTCACAATATCGCCGGCAAGTATACAGGAAAAGACGATCCAGTGATGTTGGTGAGGGTTCAGGGCGCCTTCCCGGCCACAGGCGAGGTGCTCGCTCCTTTTAACATCGGCCACTATGTGGCGGGGTTTATGAGAGGAAGCCATACCGGGCCTTTAATGCCTGTCCGGTTCAATTCGCCCATCTCTTATTTCGACGGACCTCCTGTCGTGGCCTGTCATGCCTTCTGTGTTCACAATGGAAAGTTGACCGAGCCCGCGGATGCCTTTGACCATCCTTATTGGGATTGGGTGAGAAATAAAGTATCGCGGAAGGCCACAGAGATTCGCCAACAGGGTTTTTCCGGAGCAGCCATGCTGCCGTATGGTGAACTCGAATACGGTGGTATCGTTGAGAAGATGGGGATACTGGATAAGAAATTTAAGGTGAGGAAATAGAAAATTCAAAGCACCAAGCATCAAATTCCAAAATACCAGTTTCCCAAACAAAGGTTGTAGGTCTCAAAATTGAATTGACATAGTCATTAGAAAATTTCCCCCCGCCCCTCTTTGCCAAACAGGGGTAATTCCTCCCTTTGGAAAAGGGAGGTTAGGAGGGATTTTACGAATCAATGTGGTTATTATTATGAGACTGTTAATGGGTTTGGAATTTTGATATTGGGATTTGTGATTTGTTTGGGATTTGGGTATTGGGGTTTGGGGCTTTAACCAAGTCGGGTCGAAGAAATAAGGATATTCCTCGGAGACAGAGCGCCAGTGGAGAAAAGAGTCTTTATCGAGACCTATGGCTGTCAGATGAACGAACATGACACGGAGCGAATGCTTCGTCTCTTGGAGGGGTCCCATTACGTTGAGACAAAAAACGCCGGAGAGGCGGATTTCATCCTCATCAATACCTGTAGTGTTAGGGAGAAGCCTGAGCATAAGGTTTACAGTGCTCTGGGAAGATATAAGGGGCTCAAAGAGAAGAGGGGAGCGATTATCGGAGTGGCAGGGTGCGTTGCCCAGCAGGAAGGCAGCAGACTTTTGGATCGGATTCACTATCTGGATCTCGTCATCGGAACCCATGCCATTCCCATGCTTCCACAATTATTAAAAAAGATAGAAGCTTCGGGAGAAAGGGTTTGTGAAACGGCTTATGACCAAGACGGAGAATATCTGAAAGCGGTTCTTCCTCAGAAGCCTGTCGACAAAGTGAAGTCCTATGTGACCATCATGCAGGGATGTGACCATTTCTGTTCGTTCTGCATCGTTCCTTATGTGAGGGGGAAAGAAAAGAGCCGACCCAGTCGAGAGATTGTTGAAGAAGTGAAGCAGTTGGCCGGAATGGGTCTGAAAGAGGTTTGTCTCTTGGGACAGAATGTGAATGGATATGGGAGAGGATTGGAAGAGAAGATAAGTTTCTCAGAACTCCTTGAGCGTATCAACGATATCGAAGGAGTCGAAAGAATCCGGTTCACCACTTCCCACCCTAAGGATTTATCAGAAGAATTGATTCGAGCCTTTTCTAAATTACCTAAATTGTGTGAACATATCCACCTCCCTTTTCAATCGGGATCAAATAAGGTTTTAAAAGCGATGCATCGGGGATATACGAAAGAATCTTATATTGAAAAGATAGACCGCCTGGAAAAAGTCTGTCCTTCCATCGCCGTGACTGCTGATGTGATCGTCGGATTTCCTGGCGAGGAGGAAGAGGACTTCGAGGAGACGTTGGATCTTCTTCAGCGGGTCCGATTCGATGACCTCTATTCCTTTAAATATTCACCGAGAAAAGGGACAAGGGCTGCCCAGTTTGAGGATAAGGTTGTAGAGAAAGTAAAGCAGGAGCGTCTTTCCGTTCTTCTGGGAATGCAGAGAGGGATTACCCTTCAGAAAAATGAGGAATTGGAAGGTCGTGTGGAAGAGGTACTGGTCGAAGGGCGAAGCAAACAAAGCGCTCAAGATGTGACCGGCAGAACCCGATCCAATAAGATCGTCAATTTCGAAGGGGATATGAGTTTAGTGGGAAGCTTGGTTCCCGTTCGAATTACGAAAGCTTATGCCCATTCTCTACGGGGCGAATTGGTTCCTTCTCAATGCATGTTGCAGAATGTAGATTGTGGAATGAAATTTTCAAAATCTGCAACTTGATGTCCCTGCCTTCAATTCCGCATTCCCTGCCTACCGGCCCCGGTCCCACACCAATAATAGACCGAGGGCGGGGCAGGCAGGCGAAATCCGCATTCCGCAATTTATAAGGTTTACTTTTCTATTCTCCACGGTCAGATCGTTCAGAGTAATGAGTTGTCCTGGCCAACATTTCATCTGCTATACAGTTTTGGAAGTAGTTCTGTTACGTATAACACCTACGACTCTTTAGTTTAAGACAGCTCTGACGGCAAGGATTACTGGTGAGACTGTCGAAAAACCTTAAAAGGGGTTTTTTCGGACACGTAAGTAGTTGATTTTACTATACGTGAATTTTCAAAAATCGCAACATTTGAGCTTTTTCGACAGTCTCGGTTGAAGGTGAATCGTTGAAGGTGATAGATTTGATTTCTCTATAGCTTCCTTTTTCGTCCCTTTTTTACGATAGCATCCAGAAGATGGAAAGGCGGCAGATTCTTCAAATCTGGATTATCCTCGTTTTTTTCCTCTATATGGAGGGATTCACGCAGAGGTTCAAATCCATTGTCAAAGCCATCCTTTTCACACTGTAGATCACAAAAGGCATTCTTCTTGAGGCATTTGGTATCTTGATAGAACTCACAGCGGTTTACAAAAATAATGAACACCTCCCCTCTTAAATACCTCACTTCCATTGACGCTAAAAGCTCCGTGAGCATTGGGTTTACTCACAGAATTTGAGTTCTTTCTTCATCTCAATACCTCCATGGGAGGAAGCAGAAGACCTAAAGAAAAGGGCCCGGTACAATATAGACCACGGGCCCTACGATATTCCTATTGCTTCGGCAAGCGGCTATCCCGAACATTCGGGACCCGTGGCTTTCCGTCCCACGATTACTCGTGGTTTGGTTTTATCGGCAATCTCCCTTAGACGTTTTTTCCTATTTAAACTATGAGCAACTTTGATGCCAAAAGAGATTGAATGTTTGAATTCTTTGATTTTCTAAAGGTTTACTCAAAAGTTGAAATTTTATGTAAGAAAAAAAGGTGACCTTTTTTGTCTCAAAGAATAATTGTTTAGTGACCATCATCCACCTGGCATATTGCGAACAATTTTCCATCGCTCAAAAGCCCTGTCCATTCATACGAATCTTTTATAACCGGGTGACATAATTTGTAATCTTAAAAGGAAATTTTTAATGAAGTTGATACAGCAACTTTCTCCAATTGAACGGTTTGATATGGTATTAAGCGTCGGAAAAAAGCGGCATGTCATTTGCAAAGTGTTCAGTGCGAACGAACCCTGCTCGACAACCCTAAAAAGCCTCTCACTCCAAGTATAGTAAATAAGTATGGTAAGGCTTGAAGGAGGTAAAGTCCATGGCAAAGGTTGTATTCAGGTTCTTTGAGGTTATCGTGAAAGATGACGACGTTGTCACTTTTGTAGAGAAAATGGAAGAGGTTCTAAAGAAATTTGCAGGAGGTGCCTATCATTTCAGATACTACATCGAGGAACCTCCAGATACAACCCGGCTAAGGCCTCAAAGGGAATGGCTCGAAAAGCCATAATCTCAATGGGGTGCGCAGAAATTAGGCTGTGAAAGCAGGGCTTACACACACTATCAGATTAACTCTCGACCGAGAACTCCAATACTGATATTCCTCCCAAGATATCTTTGAAAGCAAACGGTGAACACTCCTGAAGCAAACCGAAGAATAAAAACTACAGGGTGAGAGAAGATAAGAGGATATGAATAACACTACCCAGGGTGGAGATTTGATGGTTCGCGGTGGAAAGCGAGCATCAGGGAACCGGTTATCTTACCCTACTCATTCTAACCTAAACAAGAGCGCTTGAGCTTTTATCCAGGACCTCCCTCATTTTTGTCATCAGTCCATCTACCGTAAACGGTTTCTGAATATAATTTACTCCCTCCTCCAGAACACCATGATGGAAAACCGCATTGTCTGTGTAGCCTGACATATAGAGTACCTTCATCTTAGGACGAAGACGTATAAGTTGGTCGGCCAATTGACGCCCATTCATCCCTGGCATGACTACATCGGTCAAGACCATATCAATTGGCTCCTTGCGCTCCTCGCTAAGCAACAGAGCGTCATTGCCACAAGAGGCCTGCAAGACTCTGTATCCCTGTTTTTCAAGTATCCGTACAGTTAACCTTCTCACATCCTCCTCATCCTCCACTACGAGAATTGTCTCGCCCGCACCTGGAAGTTCATCTCTTGTTACCTTTTTACTCACGTCCTCAAGAGATTCGTCCATCCTCGGTAGGTAAATATTAAACGCCGTACCCAGACCCGGTTCACTATAAACCGAGATGCTCCCCCCGCTCTGTTTGACAATCCCATAGACCGTCGATAAACCCAATCCCGTTCCCTTGCCTTTCTTCTTCGTTGTAAAAAAGGGTTCAAATAAATGTTCTCTCACCTCCGAGGTCATCCCTATGCCTGTGTCATTTATACAAAGCTTCACGTAACGACCAGGCTTTATGGCAACATGACTCCGAACATAGGGCTCATCCAACTCCGCGTTGTTCGTCTCGATAATAAGCTTTCCCCCGGAAGGCATCGCATCTCTGGCGTTGACGGCAAGGTTCATGATTACCTGTTCAATCCACCCCGGATCGGTCTTAATCGTTCCCAAATCATCAGCTAAAGACGCAACCAGTTCAACATCCTCGCCAATCACACGACGAAGCATCTTTTCCAGATCTCTTATTATGATGTTCAGATCAAGAACCTTCATATCGAGAACCTGACGACGACTGAAAGCCAGAAGCTGGCGGATGAGAGAAGTCGCCCGGTCCGCGGCTGCCTTGATCTCCTCGATGTTCCCTTTCAGGGAATCCCCTTCCTTGAGTTCGAGAAGCGAGAGTTGGCAGTTACCGCTTATCACGGTCAGGAGGTTATTGAAATCATGGGCAATCCCTCCAGCTAAACCACCAATGGCCTCCATCTTCTGAGATTGACGAAGTTCTTCCTGAAGGGTTGCTTTCTCCTCCTCTGCACGCTTGCGCTCGCTAATGTCACGAGCAATGCCCCGAAAACCGGCCGGTTTTCCTCTTGAATCCTTTATAAGAGATACCGAAACTTCGCCGAAAAGTTTCGTTCCGTCTTTAGCAACCACCTCCCAACCAAATCCTTTGATGGGCTCCCCGGTTCTGTAGACTTTATTAAAAGCCTGATACAACTTTTTGGCATTCTCCTGATCCGTGTACGTTCGGTTATTCATGCCTATCATTTCATCTTTAGTGTAACCCAGCATTCTGCACAATGAATCATTAAAGAAGGTAAGATTACCGGCAATGTCAACCTCAAAATAGCCATCTTCGATGTGTTCAAGAATTGTGCGATACTTCTCCTCACTCTCTTTTAATGCATCCTCAGCTCGCTTGCGCTCCGTAATATCAGAAAGAATTACAACGACCCTACCATCGTCCAATAACGTTGGTTTAAACTCTATCTCCTTCATCTCACCATTCTTGCAAACCACACTAAATATCTTATCAACTCCTTTCTGAATAACATCCCTCTTCAACGAACTGATTATTTCCTGCCTATATTCAGGGAAAGGTGAGGCTCTATGAAACCAACCCCTTGCAGCAAAGATGTCCTCCAAAGTATACCCCGTAATGTTAGTAAATGCAGGATTGATATAAATGAACTTTCCATCGTTATCGATGAGAGCTATACCGTACGGCGCTTTATGAAGAATGGGAAAAAAGGTTTCCCTCTCCTTTTCTAATAGATCATGAACTTGCTTCAACTCAGCTTCCTTACTTTCCAATTCAACGATTCGCTCGTTTAGTTTCGCCAGCTTCCGTATCAGATGCCCTCTGGCCATGTTTTGGTCTCTCATTTTGTGTCTTCTCCAAGGGAATTCTGATTTAATTACCTAATCTTGTACTTTTGAGCAATAAAGATGCCAAAACAACTCAACGTTTAAACTCATTGATTTCTAAAAATTATTTGAAAAGAAGAAATTTTACCGAGCAACGGAATATGACGTTTTTTGTCCCAGCACTGAAAGATATTTCAGAAAGGAGTCATCCGTGGGGATTGCCCCTACAAAGAGCTGAGATAGCTTTGCATAAAGGTTATTTATTTCCGATTGAAAGAGAGGACAACAGTCTACAAACGATTTGGAAAAATGGATTCAACCAATGTGAAAATATTCTGCGTGGTCGATGAACCTTTTGGAAAGAAGTAATCAGCATATTGAGACGAAAATTTCCGGTATTTGTCAACGAAGACTGAATAGTTCTTTCATGCAGGACCAAGCTTCTGGTGAGGACCAATTCCTCTGCCCCATAATCTTCCCAACCAACATCCCCTCTTGGTCAACAAGGTATAACTGTGGAACCCACCCCCTGACTCCATATTGATCCATAGTCTTTTCTTTCAAGAGTAAGAGAACAGGAAGTGTGATCTTATTTTGATCGACGATTTTTTGAGCGGCTGTCTTTCTTTCTCCGTCAATGGTAATAAAAAGGAGAACTAGCGTATCGCTTTTGCCTTGGGAGAATTTTTCAAGAGCTAACAGCTCTTCTCTGCAAGATGTTCACCAAGTGGCCCAAAAAACAATGAGCACAGGTTTACCTCTGAAGTCTCTAAGAGAAACCTGTTTCCCATCCATCTCCTTGAGGGAAAAAGCAGGAGCTTCTTTCTTTTCCTGATATCTCTGAACACCAAAAGAATTACAGGACGGACATTCCGGTTGAGAGGGAGAAGCAGCCCTGACGACCTGAAGGCAGGGGATGAGCATCATCGTCATTCCTATCATGATTGAAAGCGAAAGAACGATTCTTTTTTTCATCTCCATCTCCCAAACTATCTTCTTCTCTTATGAAGCGTTGCGGCTCCTTTGGCACCCCACAGGTAAAACCATCCATCAAGTTTCGATTCACCTTCGAGAACGAGACGTTTCGATTCACTTTCAACGAGGGAAAATTCACCAAAATTCCCTCCTCGGCCCCTAATCATGAGGCCACCTTTATCCGTAATGGTACCCGTATCAAAGTAGCTCTCCCACCCACTTCCCTCGAATCCATCCGGAAAGATATTGGCTGCCTCTCTTGGGATATTTTGGATGGATACTTTCCCTTTTAATGGAAGGGAGTCATTGTAAATGTCCAGGGTTATCGTAGTATGAACACCTCTTGCAAAAACGGCCGAACCTTCCCATCTCCCTTCCAAAATCGACAAATTGTTTTCTGTGAGGATTGTTGTAGTCGTTGGAACTGTGGCACACTCCGCTATGATTGCCTCCACCAAGAGTAGGAGTACAGCAATCAAACAAAGAACTTTTTTCATACTTATTCTCCCTCTTTTTTCAATATTACCGTCATTGTTGTAATTGTAATAGATGTCATAGCCGATGTCTATAGGACCCTGGTAGTATATGAGTAGCAAGTGGCGAGGGGCGACTGGCGAGTGACAAAAGAAAGTCACGAGTGGGGAGTGTCGAAGGACGATTGGAAAAGGGAAGATACTCTCTGTGGATTATCAATTGTAATACAGTATGTCTGCCTTAATCGTTTGATTCTCGATTACAGGAGAGACTTTCGAAAAAGTCTCATGAGCTAAATTTGATGTCCTATGAATATAAAACGACCTCATAGAATGGTCCACAATCGACGATCTTCAGGCCAGGAAGGGTCAAACGACCCATAAAAAAACTTTATAATTCATCAAGAGGACTTTTTCGACAGTCTCGGAAGACATCTGCAGGCCTGACATTGTTTAAAAGGTCAGGTCCAAGCTACCATACCGATTGTAGTGAACTTCTCAATAAAGTAGGTTGGTTATACTGCACGCGGTAGACTCTGTGTTCTGAGTTTTCCACCAGAATATTTTGTTGATAAAATCCAAGATTAGATCTATACTGCTGAAGAGATAAAGAGAACTAATCGGTCCATATTAAGAAAGACAAAATGAAATTTCCATTTTTGCAACCCATTCCTCATACTTAACAGTTCCAGAAATCCTAAATGTTTTGGGAAAGAGGTGGGCGGTGACCACTGGTCCAAATTCCGGGTGTGATGTCATCGTCCCGGGGCGTCAGGACATTAATCCTGTTTATCAGGAGCGCCGACATCATTTGTGGCACCGTCCCACCCTTGATCTATGACAAAAAAAGAGGAGATGCCATGATCCGATTCGAGCAAACCTTCATGAATTTTCTTTTGCAGCACCAGGAGAGACATAACCGCACCTACCATTTCCTGATCCTCATGGATGCAATGATCAGCGCGGCAAAGCATATCCAGCACTACTATCTGACGGGTGCCCTGAGAGGAAATCTCGGCTTGGCGGGTGAGGTCAACGTGCAGGGTGAGGATGTCATGCGTATGGATCAGATCGCGCAGGAGATTACGATCCATTACTTGAAGGCCTCTGACCGGGTCAATCAAGCGGTCAGCGAAGAGTCAGACGAGATCATCTCGATTAATCCTGATGGGCGTTATTTTGTCTATTTTGATCCCCTGGATGGTTCATCGAATATTCCCCACGGGTTGCCGGTCGGTTTTCTATTCGGGATTGCAAAGCGCAATCTGGAAGGCCCTGAGGACGGCCACCTGAGGGCTGGAAGAGACTATATCGCCGCCGGTATGTTTGTGATTCCAACCGGGACGTTCACCCTCGGGCTTAAAGATGCTGGGACCTGGCGCTTTCACATCGACGAGACGATGACCTTTGTCAGGCCGACCCGAATGACCCTTCCCGAAGAGACCAAAACCTGGGAATTGTCATTCAATGCGTCCAACCGCCGCACCTATGATGAAAGAGTTCAGGAATGGATCGCGGAAAATGAAAGTAAGTATGCCTTCAGGTACATCGGGGCCTTAGCCGGAGATTTTCACAGGATCTTGTCAAACGGCGGCATGTTCATGTACCCAGCCATCGTCAATCATCCAAACCCAAAAAAGAACCGTCCCGAGGGCAAGCTGCGCCTCATGTACGAAGGTGCGGTGGTAGCTTTTATGTGCCGCGAAGCGGGTGGAACGGCTGTCAATGAAGCGGGAATTC
>Ga0316628_100001238_pt1 | contig 17828 bp, 13 predicted proteins | sample OWC_Aug_M2_C1_D5_FD_207648 | JGI IMG/M metagenome (GOLD analysis project Ga0316628, IMG submission 207648) | Wetland soil microbial communities from Old Woman Creek delta, Ohio, United States - OWC_Aug_M2_C1_D5_C | ecosystem: Environmental > Terrestrial > Soil > Wetlands | place: USA: Ohio... | reverse complement strand
GGCTCATGATGAACCACCCCCACGACTGCCCGGTCTGCGATGAAGGGGGGCAGTGCCTCCTCCAGGACATGACCGTCTCCGGCGGCCACGGAATCCGCCGTTACCAGGGGAAGAAGAGGACCTACCGCGATCAGTACCTGGGGCCGTTCATCCAGCACGAGATGAACCGCTGCATCCATTGTTACCGCTGCGTGAGATTCTACCAGGCCTTTGCCGGATACCGCGACCTAGGGGTCATGCAGAACGCCCATCGAACCTATTTTGGCCGGTACCAGGAGGGCCCCCTGGAAAGCCCCTTCTCCGGGAACCTGGCCGACATCTGCCCCACGGGGGTTTACACCGACAAGACCGCCCGGTTCAAAGGGCGGCGATGGGATTTTGAAAGGGGGCCCTCCCTGTGCATCCACTGCTCCCTGGGATGCCACACCGTGGGCAGCGCCCGCTACCGGGAAGTAGCCCTGATGGAGGCCGGGTTCAGCAGCGCGGTGAATGGGTACTTCATCTGCGATCGGGGGCGTTTCGGCCTGCACTACGCCAATCATCCGGAAAGGCCCAGACGGGCACAGCTGGGGAAAGTGGATGCCTCCGTGCAGGAAGCCATGGAGATGTCCCTCCGGACCCTGAGAAAAATTCTCGCAGAGAGCGGCCCCTCCTCCATCGCCGCCCTCGCCTCCTCCCGCACGAGCCTGGAAAACCAGGCCATGCTTCTCCGGCTCTGCCGCCGGATGGGTTGGCGGGCCCCCGGTTTTTTCGCGACCCGGGACACGGCGGCCAAGGTGTCCAGGGCCGCCTCGACCCTGGATTCCCGGACCGCGGTTTCCCTCCGGGAGATTGAGCACGCCGATTTCCTCCTCCTCCTGGGAGCAGACCCGGTGAATGAGGCCCCCATGCTCGCCCTGGCCCTGCGGCAAGCCTCCCGCCGGAAAGGCCGCGTTGTGGTCCTGGACCCGAGGCCGGTTTTCCTTCCCTTTGACTTTGACCATATTCCCCTGTCACCCGCAGCTATGGAAATCTTCTTTGGTGCTCTGGTCAAGAGGGCCGCGGGCGCATCGTCGGCGGCCCCCCCGGGCCCGGAGGCCGCCCGATTCCTGGACTCCCTTCCCCGCGAATACCCGGAAGGAGAGTTCAAGGATCGGTTCGGGGGCTTCGAAGGCAGGCTGAAAGAAAGCCAGAGGCCGGTCATCATTTGCGGCCTGGATCTTGTTTCCCCGGGTTTCCTGGATTTGGTGGGTGCCGGAGCCATGATCCTGAGGGGGGCCAACGGCCCGGCTGGCCTTTTTTACCTGATGCCGGGGGCGAATTCCCTGGGGGCGGCTCTTCTTGCGCCGGACCCGGGTTCCGTCGAGCAGGTGGTGGAAGAGATCGAAGATGGCAGGATTCGGGCCCTGCTCATTGTGGAGAGCGAACCTTTCTGGCTCTTTCCCGATCGGCCAAGGTTAGAGAAAGCCCTGGCCAAACTCGATTTTCTTCTGGTCATGGATTACCTGCCCACGAAGACCGGGGATTGGGCGCATGTCTTTTTTCCCACGGCGACCCTCTTCGAGACCGAATCGAGCTTTGTCAATCAGGAGGGGCGGCTCCAGTCTGCCCGGCCTTTCTACGGGGGGGGAAGCCCGCTCAGCCAGGTCGGTGCCGGCAGCCATCCGCCCCGGACCTTCCAGGAGGAAATTCCGGGGGGCGAACCCCGGCCTGCCTGGAGCTTTCTGGCCGAGATGGAAAAGGCCCTGCCGGGCCAGGGGGGCGAGCCATTGGTAACAACCTTGCAGGGCCTGCAGGAATGGATGGCCGGGGAATTTCCGGCTCTTGCCGGATTCAACCCTTTTGGCTCTCCGGAGGGAATCCGCCTCCTGCGGGAAAGAAGGGACGGAGATTTTTCCCCTTCCCGGGGGAGCGCCTCCCCGGCCATTCCCGCCGGGGAGAGTCTGGACCTTTTTTGCGTCGACTGGACTTTTGGAACGGAAGAACTTTCCAGTTATTCGCCGTTTACCCAACAGGCGGAAAAGAGTCCCTGCCTCTTCCTCCATGCCGCGGACGCGGCCCGGCTCGGGTTGGGTGAAAAAGGCCGGGTCCGTATTATCCTGGAGAGCGGCTCTTTGGAAGTGGAATTCTCCGTCGCGGAAAAAATGGCCCCAGGAGTGATGATCCTGCCGCGGCACCGGCAGATTTCCTGGCAGGTTCTAGCCGGGTTGCCGGCGAGAGTGGCGCCGACCAAGATTAAGAAAATCCAGCTGCCCGAGCAACGAGTCTAAGATGGAAACCTGGATCGCCGGATTTATCCTTCTGGTAATTAAATCGGCCGTGGTGCTGGGCGTCCTCCTGGGGATCGCCATGTACCTGGTCCTGGCGGAACGCAAGCTCCTGGCCCGGCTCCAGGTCCGCTTCGGCCCGAACCGGGCGGGATGGTTCGGAAGCCTTCAGCCTCTGGCCGATGTGATCAAGCTGATTACCAAGGAAGATACAGTGCCGGCAGGGGCGGACCGGTTCATTTTTCTTTTTGCCCCGGCGGTCATCGCCGTAACCACCCTCCTTCTCTTCGCCGTGGTTCCCTTCGGAGAAAGTCTCCCTTTCCGGAGCCGGACGATCCCCCTGGTGGTCGCTGACCTGGACGTTGGCCTACTCTTCCTTTTCGCCCTCTTCTCCCTGGGGGTTTACAGCGTGGCCCTGGGGGGGTGGTCTTCCAACTCGAAATACAGCCTTCTCGGAGGGCTCCGGGGCGCCGCCCAGATGATCAGCTATGAACTTCCCCTGGTTCTCTCCCTGGTGCCGGTGGTCATGCTCGCCGGGTCCTTCAGCCTGGTGGATATGGTGAAGGCCCAGGCCCGCTATCCTTTCATTCTGGTTCAGCCGGTTTCCTTCCTTCTCTTTTTCCTCAGTGCCGCCGCGGAGATCAAGCGCATTCCCTTCGATCTGCCGGAGGCCGAGAATGAACTGGTGGCCGGTTACCACACGGAGTACAGCGGGATGCGCTTCGGTCTCTTCTTTCTCGGAGAATATATCAGCTTGATCGTCCTGGGTTCCCTGGTAACCGTTTTCTTCCTGGGCGGCTGGCGGGGGCCGATCCTCCCGCCCCTGGCCTGGTTCGCCCTGAAAGTCCTGGCGGTCGTTTTCGTGATGATCTGGATGCGGGGGACTCTGCCCCGCCTGCGTTACGATCAGCTGATGAAACTGGGCTGGAAGGTACTCATCCCCGTGGCCCTGATCAATATCGTGGTCACCGGGGCGGTGATGATGGTTTTGAAGGGCTGAGTTTCCCGTTACTGGTTAGTCGTTGCTCGTTAAAGAACAAGAAGACAAAAACTATAGCCAACGGGATATATAAGTGGTCACCAAGAGAAGAGTCATTGCGAACGAAGTGAGCAATCTAATGAGATTGCCGCGTGGCTTCGCTCCTCGCAATGACCACTTTTTTAAAGCGTTCCCTATAGTAACGAATAACGAGCAACCAGCAACGGATAGAGGCTTCGATGGGTGATATTCAAGAAGGAATCAAAGGTCTGGTCGAAGGCTTCGGGACCGTCCTCCGCCACCTTTTCCGGCGTCCGGTCACGGAGCAATACCCGGAATACAGGAGGAAGCTTCCGGAGCGCTCCCGGGCCAGGATCATTCTCACCCGCGACCCGGATGGGGGGGAGCGCTGCGTGGCCTGCTACCTTTGTTCCGCCGTCTGCCCGGTCAGCTGCATTTCCATGGAGTCTGCCGAGCGGGAAGATGCGAGGCGCTACGCCCGCTGGTTCCGCATCAATTTTTCCCGGTGCATCTTCTGCGGGTTCTGCGAGGAAGCCTGTCCCACCCTGGCCATCCAGCTCACCCCGGATTTCGAGATCTGCAAAGATGAGATCCTGAAGCTGGTGTATGAGAAAGAGGACCTCCTGGTCGATCACGGGGGGAAAAACCGGGAATACAACTTTTACCGCCACTCAGGCGTGGCCGTCGTCGGGGGGAAGGGAAGCCATATCAACGAAGAGGCGCCGGTGGATATAAAGAGCAACTTGCCCTGACCGTTGCTGGTTGCTCGTTGCCCGATAAAGAGGGGGAAGGCACCAGCAATCAGGAACATGCAACAAGGACTCTCCATGAATCTTTACGCTGCCATATTCTATTTACTGGCCGTCATCCTCCTGGTTTCCACGACGGTGGCTATAACCCGGCGGGATGCCATTCATGCGGTGGTTTATCTGATGATCTCCTTTATCGCCACCGGCCTGATCTTTTACCTCCTGGGCGCCCCCTTCCTTGCCCTTTTGGAGATCCTCATTTACGCCGGGGCCATCATGGTCCTCTTCCTCTTTATCGTGATGATGCTGAGGCTGACCCCCTCGCGGAGGACCGGAAGGGACGCTCTTTCCCAGTGGGCTCCGGCCGCGGTCCTCGGCGGGCTCTCGCTGATTCTCGCCGCGGTCATCATCTCGGCTGACCCGGCAACCGGCCCGGCTTTGAAGACCCTCACGGCAGGGCCCAGGGAGTTGGCCCAATTCCTCTTCCAGAAATACTGGTTCCCCGTGGAGATCGCCTCTTTCCTCCTGCTCATCGCCCTGGTGGGAGCCCTCTTCCTCGGCCGGCAGGAGAAGAAGGAGCCGAAGACTCCCCGCCCGGAGGGATTATGATCGTCCCCTTCAGCCATGTCCTTTTCCTGGCCTTGGTTCTCTTCCTTCTGGGGGCGGTCTGTGCGGTCGCCCGGCGCAACCTGGTCATGATTCTCATCGGGGTGGAGATCATGCTGAACGCCGCCGGCCTGGTTTTCGTGGGGGCTTCCCTTCACTGGGAACACCTGGAAGGGCAGGCCTTCGTCATCTTCATCCTTACGCTCGCCGCGGCCGAGGTCGCTGTGGGCCTGGCGCTGATCATTTCTTCTCACCGCCGTACCGGGTCGGTGAACGCGGACCGGTATAACCTGCTGAAGGGATAAGATGAAGGCTTATCTTCTCTTTACTTTAGTGCTTCCTTTCCTGGGATCCCTGACCCTGGCCCTGGCGGGAAGGCATCTGCCCCGCAGGGGAGTGGAGGTCCTCGCCTGCTCGACCATCCTCCTCTCCTGCCTGGCGGCTCTGCTGGCGCTGATTTCCGCAGGGCCGAATCCCCAAACCGTGATCCTCCTTCCCTGGATATCCACGGAAGGGTTTTCCGCACCCATGAGCGTGCTCTACGACCCCCTGGCAGGCATCATGGCCCTCATGGTGACCTTCGTCTCCGCCCTCATCCACCTTTACTCCGTCAGCTTCATGCGCGACGACGATGGCTATGTTCGGTATTTCTGTTACCTGAACCTGTTCGTCTTTTCCATGCTGGTGGTGACCCTGGCGGACAATCTTCTTTTTCTCTACCTGGGCTGGGAAGGGGTCGGCTTCTGCTCCTATGCCCTGATCGGTTTTTGGTATTCCGATGAAGTCAGGGCTGCCGCCGGGCGGAAGGCTTTTATCCTGACCCGGATCGGGGACGTGGCCTTCGGAATCGCCATCGCCCTCTTCTTCGCCCTGTACCGGGATCTTTCCCTAGCGGTCTTGAACCAGAAGGCCCCCGGCCTGGACCCCTCTCTGGCCACGGCGCTCGGGCTGCTTCTGCTCTGGGCGGCGGTGGGAAAATCCGCCCAGCTCCCGCTGGCCGTATGGCTCCCCGATGCCATGGCCGGACCTACGCCGGTCTCCGCCCTGATCCACGCCGCCACCATGGTCACCGCCGGGGTATACCTGCTCATGCGGTTCTTCCCCGTCATCTCCCTTTCACCTGCCGCCCTTTCCGCCGTCGCCGTCGTGGGGGCGGTCAGCTCTCTCTTTGCGGCCTGCGCGGCCTTGGCCCAGAGGGACATCAAGCGGGTCCTGGCCTATTCCACCATCAGCCAGGTGAGCTACATGTTCATGGGGGTGGGGGCGGGAGATGTGGGCGGGTCCATGTTTCACCTCCTCTCTCATGCCTTCTTCAAAGCGCTCCTGTTCCTGGCAGCGGGATGCATCATCCAGAGTCTTCACGAAGAACACGACATCTTCCGCATGGGCGGCCTCCGCCGTTCCCTGCCGGGAGTATTCCTGCTCTTCCTGGCCGGAGCGCTCTCCCTGGCCGCCATTCCCCCTTTCGGCGGGTTCTTCAGCAAGGACCGCATCCTCCTGGCAGTTTTCAACCAAGCGGGGGGCGGTTATCAGCTCTTGGGAGTATTGGGGGAAGTGACCGCCTTTCTGACCGCCCTCTATACCTTCCGGGTCTTTTTCCTCGTCTTCGGGGATCGGCCGGCATCGGGCACCGTCGGGAGTTCTGCCCTCCCGGAGGCCGGTCTTCGCCCCCTGCCGAAATTCATGGTCGGGATTTTATGGCCCCTGGCTTTTCTATCCCTGGCCGCGGGGGCCCTGAACCTGCCCGGTTTGTTCTCCGGGGGCGAATGGCTGGACCGGGCCTTGGCAGGGATGCCTGGCGGAGCGCCGCCATCCAATTCCTCCCCCGGAGTCGAGGCCACGGTCATGGCCGTGAGCGGTTTTCTTTCCGTCGCAGGCGCGGTCTGGGCTTATTTCCTCTACCGTCGCCGCCCCCTGCCCGAAGCTGTGACTCCCCTCCGTCAAAGGATGAAGGACCTCCTGTCCTCTGCCTTCTACCTGGACCAGGGGTACCAGAAGGCCATTGTGACCCCCTACCGGGCGGTGAGCCGGTTCCTGTGGCTCAAAGTCGACGAGGGCGCGGTGGACACGGGAATCGATCGGGCGGGAAAATGGTTCCCCTTCGTTTCCCTGGGCTTGCAGCAATGGGCCACAGGCAGGCTTTCCACTTACCTGAAGATGGTTTTCCTGGGATTCACAGCTCTCCTGGGGGCCATCGTTCTGGGTTGGCACCCATGGTAGGCATTTTGTTTCATTTCCAGGGGCACAGGCTGTGCGCCCTTATCTTTTTTCAAACTCTGGCCGTTGTTTTTTTAACTTGAGGCACTTAAGGCACTTGAGGCGCTGTAATTTAACTTTAGGCACTCTAGGCACTCCGAACTCCAGGCACTTTTTATGTTCCCTTGGCTCTCGATCATTTTATTTCTTCCCCTCCTGGGAAGCTTTCTGGCGTTGATCTTCGCGCGCCGTCCCCGCGTGTGCCGCTGGACGAGCCTCGGGGTCACGATGGGCGACCTGGCGTTGGTCGTCAGTCTGCTTGCCGGCGACCTCCAGGGCCGATTCGGCCCCGGGGGGAAATGGCTGCTCTTCGAAGATTTCCCCTGGATCGAGCGCTTCGGCATCCGCTATACCCTTGGCCTGGACGGGATCAGCCTGGTGCTGGTGCTGTTGACCGTCTTTCTCACCGTCCTCTGCACCCTGGTGTCCTGGAAACAGATCACCACCCGGGTGGGCGCCTTCCATTTCTTCCTGATGCTGATGGAGACCGGGATCCTGGGCGTCTTCCTGGCCAACGACCTGTTCCTCTTCTACCTCTTCTGGGAGCTGCAGCTCATTCCCATGTTCTTCCTCATCGGCGTATGGGGCCACGAAAACAGGGTCTACGCCACGGTCAAATTTATCCTCTACACCATCTCCGGAAGCCTCTTAATGCTGGCCGCGCTCATCGGCCTGTACATCCTCCATGGATCCCAGACGGGGCAGTATACCTTCTCCCTTCAGCAATTGATGCAGACCCGCCTCCCCCTGGCCACGGAGAAGTGGCTGTTCGCCGCCTTTCTCCTCGCCTTGGCCATCAAGGTGCCGTTGGTCCCTGTTCATTCCTGGCTGCCCGATGCCCACACGGAGGCCCCCACGGCCGGCAGCGTCATTCTGGCAGGCCTGCTTCTCAAGACCGGGGCCTATGCTCTCCTGCGGTTTGCCTTCCCCCTCTTTCCCGCCGCAGCCAGGATGTCCGTCCCGCTGCTGCTGGGGCTGGCCCTCGTCGGTCTCTTCTATGCCGCCTGGATTGCCCTGGCCCAGAAAGACCTCAAGCGTCTGGTGGCGTACTCCAGCATTTCCCACATGGGGCTCGTGGTCATGGGCACCGCCGTCTGGAGTTCCCTGACCCTGTCGGGCGCCGTGCTGCAGATGGTCAACCACGGCCTGACCACGTCGGCCCTCTTTATCCTGGTAGGGATGCTGGATGAGCGGGTTCATTCCCGGGAGGTGGAGAGGTTCGGCGGGCTCTGGTCCAAGATGCCCGTCTTCAGCGCCTTCTTCCTTTTCTTCTGCATGGCCTCCCTGGGATTGCCCGGGTTGAATAATTTTGTGGGGGAGATTCTCATTCTGATCGGAACCTTCAGCAGCTGGCCCTGGGTGGCCGCTCTGGGGTTCGCCGGCCTGCTCTTTACGGTCATCTTTATCCTCTGGGTTGTGCAGAGAACCCTCTTCGGAGAGACCCGGGACCCGCACATCCGGGGACAGGCCATCCCGGATGTCACCGCCCGAGAAGCGGCAATCCTGGTGCCGCTAGCGGCGGCGGTCCTTTTCATCGGCCTTTTCCCGGGACCGATCCTATCTCTCCTCCAGGAGCCCGTCGGAGCGCTGATCGGTTTATTGAAATAAAGCTGGTTTCGAGTTTTGGGTTTCGAGTCTCGGGTTCTGAGGTAGTTGATTTTAGCCATTTTAGGCATTTCGAATTTTAGGCATTATTATGACTGACTGGCTTTCCATTCTTCCTCACCTGATCCTGGCCGGGGGCGGGTTCTTGCTTCTGTGCGTCGGCGCTTTCGGGAAACGGAGCTCCTCAGGGCTTCTCTTCGCCCTGGCCTTGGTCTCGGTCTCTCTCGCCGGGGCTGCGGCGGTATGGGTCGTGCCCGCGGCGCCGCAATTCCTGGGAATGCTGGAGGTGAAGGGGTATGGCCGGTTCTTCACCTTCCTCTTTTCCGTGATCTCCGGCCTTACCCTTCTCTTCTCTCACCAGTACGGAAAGAACCGGGGGCTGAGGGGGGAGGAGTTTTTCAGCCTCATCCTCTTCGCCGCCCTGGGGATGGCCCTCGTGGCCGGGGCGGTTCACTGGCTGGTATTTCTCCTGGGCCTGGAGATCCTCTCTCTCTCCCTCTATGTGCTCATCGCCATCCGGAAAGGCGACCCGGGGTCGAATGAGGCGGGCGTCAAGTACTTCATCATGGGCTCTGTGGCCAGCGCCTTTCTCACCTTCGGAATCGCGCTCCTCTATTCCGTCACGGGGTCCCTGGAGCTGCGGCTGACGTTGAGCCCCGGCCTGGGAGCCGGCGGCCTCTCCGTTCATTTGCTGGGTTTCATTTTCATCCTGGTGGGGATCGGCTTTAAGATCTCCATGGTTCCTTTCCACCTATGGACGCCCGATGTCTACCAGGGAGCGCCCGCGCCGGTCACGGCCTTCCTCTCCACGGGTTCAAAAGTGGCTCTCTTTGCCGTCCTTCTCCGCCTGGCCTCCTACGCGGGGGATGGGCTTTGGGGATCCTTGATTCCCTTCCTCTGGATTCTAGCCGCCCTGACCATGACCGTGGGCAACCTCAGCGCTCTTGCCCAGGTGCGGGTCAAACGTCTCCTGGCCTATTCATCCGTCGCCCAGATGGGGTACCTGCTCATGGCTCTTCTGGCGGTCAAGCAAAACGGGGCCCCGGCCATCCTGTTCTATCTGGGGGCCTACGCCCTGATGGACATGGGTGCCTTCGGAACCCTGGCCACCCTTTCCGGAGAAGATACGGACCTGGATGGGCTGGATGATTTTCAGGGGCTGGCCTTTCGCCATCCCTGGCGGGCCGCGGTCCTGACCCTGTGTCTGATCTCCCTGGCCGGCCTTCCTCCCACGGCGGGCTTCATCGGCAAATTTGCCATATTCTGGGCGGTCTTCCAGAGTGGCTATATCATTCTCGGAGTCCTGGGAATTCTGACCGTCATTCTCTCCATCTACTATTATTTCAAAGTGATCGTCGCCTTGTTCATGAAGCCGCCCATTCTTCCCCCGGCAGCCCCGCCAGGGATGCTGGCCGATCGCCTCGCCGGGGGGGTGGTTCTCATCCTTCTCCTGCTGCTGGGTCTTTTCCCCGGGGCAGCGTTTTCGGTGATCCAACAGGCGCTTTCCTTTTGGGCTAAAGTCCCCTAGTCCTCTCCTTTATCTCAGGTGGTTTTCTGATGCTCTTTGATGAGTAAAGCGGCCGTTGCCCCTTCTCCGGAAGCCGAAGCGACCTGTTTCGTGCTTCCCGCCCGGGCATCTCCTGCGGCGAAGATTCCGGGGATGCTGGTCTCCAGCACCGAGGGTTCACGCTTCTCATAACCGGCAGGCCGATCCTGCTCGTGTAGAAGGGCATGGCCGGTAAGTACATATCCCCACCGGTCCATCCGGACACCACTCTCTTTCAGAAAAGCCGTGTTCGGGGATTGCCCGATGAAAACAAACACCGCGGCGGGGTGGATTTCCTCCCTACCCCCGGTTTGATTGTCGCGCAGGGCCACTCCCGTTAATTTCCCTTTTTGGCCGTTAAACTCCGCCACTTCCGTCCGGAAACGCACCTCGATCTGCGGGTGGTTCAAGGCCTTTTCGCGGATCACCTGCGAACCCTTTAACTCTTCTCCCCGGACCAGCAGGGTCACCCGCTCCACATAATTGACCAGGAAGAGGCTTTCCTCGGTGGCGCTGTTTCCTCCGCCCACCACAGCTACGGGCTTCCCCTTGTAAAAAGGGCCGTCGCAGGTGGCACAGTAATGGATCCCCGAGCCCGCGTACTTTTCTTCCCCCGGGGCCCCCAGCCGCCGGTAACGGCTTCCCGGGGCCAACAACAGAGCGCATCCGCTGTACTGGCTGCCATCGGCAGTCTCCACGCAGTGGTAGTTTTCCCGGCTGAGCACGCGAACGACTTCCTGGGCCTGGAGCAATTCCGCGCCGAACCGCTCGGCCTGGCGCCGGAGCTTCTCTCCGAATAGGCTCCCCTCAATCCCCTCGTCGAATCCCGGGACGTTATCCAGTTTCTCCGTCGTGGCCGCCTGGCCACCCATGGCCGCCCGTTCGATGACCAGGGCCTCAATCCCCTCCCGCGCGGCATAGAGCGCCGCCGTCAGGCCGGCAGGCCCGCCTCCCACGATCAGGAGGTCATAGTGGCTGCGGCGGGCTCTCGTCTGGAGTCCCAGTTTAGCCGCCAGCTCGGCGTTGGTGGGTTCGGCCAGGATGGAGCCGTCCGGGAATTCGATCGTGGGGATGATGCGTTTGCCCCCATTCTTCTGGAGGACGTATTTTTCCCCCGCGGGGTCCTGTTCGATATCCACCCAGCGGTAAGGGATCTGATGCTCCCCCAGGAACCGCTTGCTGCGGCGGCAATCCGGACACCAGGGGGCTCCGTAAAATGTGAGAAGGGGTTTCTCCATAGGACCTCCGGCGGATGAACGGGCTTCCAGGGCGGATAGGGGATTCCGGTAAGGGCATCCGTTCAATTCTTTTTGAACTTCCGGGCCCAGACCACCAGGGCTTCGAGGAGCTCCCTTATTTTTTCTCTGGTCTCCCCGTCGGTGACCCGCCCGTTCTCATCGATCTTCTCATGGGCGAAGGGAACCATGACCTCGGGCAGATTCATGGGATACATGTTCAGCCACACGCAGCTCTGGCGCAAGTGATACTGGGCCCGGGCCGTTCCCAGCATGCCGATGGAGGCCCCCATGAAAGCCACGGGCTTTCCGTCGAAAGCGTTGTCTCCGTAAGGCCGGGAGGCTGAATCGATGGCATTTTTCAGAAATCCGGGGATGGAGTAATTGTATTCCGGGGTCACGATCAGGATGGCATCGGCGGCCCTGATCCTGGCCTTGAAGTCCTTCACGGCCTGGGATGGGTTTTGCTCCAGGTCCTGGTTGAAGGGGGGGAAGCCCGAGATATCGAAAGACTCCATCTGGGCTTCCGCGGGGACCATCTCCAGGGCCGCGCGGAGGAGAGCCTTGTTGTACGAACCTTTGCGCAGGCTGCCGCCGAAAGCGAGAATCAAGATTTTCTTGGCCATTTCTGACTCCTTTCCCTCGAAGAGCGCATGGTCGGTTACGTCCACGGGCCTATTATCTGACACCCAGATGACGGGCGGAAATGGGGTGATTCCCGTATTTTGCGGCGGGAGGAGATGTATCCCCCCCCTGCGGTACCATCAACCCGGAAATTTCTTCCTGAGGGCCTGATGGTAAAGAGCGGCGGGCATTAGCTTCCCGAAAGCCCGCTCCACCACCTCGCTCAAAGCCGGATGGATATGCATGCCGTGGGTGATCGGCCGGGCGCTTCGGTCGGCCGTGTACATGAGCGTGATGATCTCCTGGATGAGAAGGGAAGCCTGGGGACCGATGATGTGGGCGCCCAGGATGCGGTTGTTCATGTCGACAATGACTTTGACAAAATAATCCTTCAGCGCCATGGCCTCTCCTTTGGCCGTGTCTTCGAACCACTCCAGGCCGATGGCCACGCCTTCTTCTCCATGCACCGCCAGCACTTCTCTTTCCTTCATGCCCACGCTGGCGATCTCCGGATGGGAAAAGACGGCATGGGGAATGGCATGGTAATCGACCTTCGTCTTGGCCTTCAGGAAGGCGTTGGCATAGACCAGTCCGGCTTCATAGTTGGCCTTGTGCTTGAAGGGATACTTGCCGTTGGCGTCCCCCAGCGCCCAGATGTTCGGGCAGGAGGTTTCCAGGTACTCGTTGACCTCGATCCAGCCTTCCGGGGTCGTGCGGATCCCGGACCGTTCGGGGTGGAGGATCGCCGCGGTGGGCGCCCTTCCCGCGGCCACCAGGATCTCCTCCGCCACCACGGTCACCTCCGGGCCCTTCTCCCGGGGACGGGCCACGATCACCTTCTCTCCTCCCCCCCGGTTCCTTACCTCCCTCACTTCATGACCGGTGAGAATAGCCATGGACTCGGACATTTCCCTCCGTGCCAGGGCGGAGATTTCCGGCTCTTCATCCGGAAGAAACTGAGGGTTCCGTCCGATGATCGTGACCTTGGACCCCATGGCTGAAAAAAAATGTCCGTACTCCGCGGCGATGTATCCCCCTCCCAGGATGGCCATCCGCGGGGGCAGTTTCGACATCCTCAGGAGAGTGTCGCTGGTCAGGAATCCCGCTTCGCTCAACCCCGGCACAGGCGGGATCAGGGGTTGCGACCCTGTGCCCAGGAGAATTTTTTCCCCCCGGATTTCCCTTTCCCCCACTTTCAGCGTAAAAGGCGAAACAAACTCCGCCGCCTCCGGGAAATAATCGATATTCCGGTGATGGGATAGTCCCTGCCGGATTCTTTCCACCTCTTTCCCTATGCTGGCCCTCATGCGTTCCATCACCCCGGAAAAATCGATCCTCTGGATTCGGGCCTCGATGCCCAGGCGGGAAGCCCGTTCCACCTCCCGGAGGAGTTCGGCGGGGTAGAGGAGCAGTTTGGACGGAATGCAACCGCGGGTCAGGCAGATCCCTCCCGGTTCGTCTTTATCGATGAGCGCGATTTTGACCTCCGGGTCATCCTCCATCACCAAATCGAGAATCCCCGCCGCCGACCCGGTACCGATGACGATAAGATCATAGGTCTTCACTTTTCCCAAATCCCTCCGATCCAAGACGGCTCGCGCCGGAAACCAGGAAGGGGTCTCAAACCGCCCGAGGCTTCCTCCCCCACCTCCATTCGGGGGTGCTATCTTCACCCTAGGGTAGGTACATTTCCAAAAGTATCGGGTAAACCCTGTATTTTGGGGGCAGAAAAACTGTATTTCTGCCAACCCTGGCCAATTAAGGTCTGATATTTGACTTCCGGCTTCCCCTCTGTGGCTTGCACCTAACTTGGCCCCTGCCAACTCAATGACAAGAAGAAAAGGCTGTTGAATAAATTCATTACAAACGAAATAATAAAGGCGTTATTGCGAGGAGCGAAGCGACGAAGAAATCCCAATCAGGAATGAAATTGCCTCGCCCTTCAGGTTCGTAATGACGGGCCAATATTTATTTCGTTCGTATTGGTTTCAACAGGAGAGAAAACCAATGGAACAAGACCGGAAGCGCTGGGATTTGAAATATCGGGAGAGAAAATTTAAACCCGGCCGGGAGGGGGCCAGCACGATCTTAAAAAAATACCTCCGCTTCTTCCCCCGGGGGAAGGTCCTTGACCTGGCCGCCGGGGAGGGGCGAAACGCCGTCTTTCTGGCCGAGCACGGCTTTGATGTGCAGGCCGTCGATATTTCCCGGACCGCCCTGAATCGGGCGAAGAAGTTGGCCCTCTCCAGGGGTGTCAGGATCGAGACCATTTCCGCCGACCTCGATACATTGGCCATCCCCAGGGAGGAATACGAGGTGATCCTGGACTTCTATTTTCTCGACCGCCGCCTGGTTCCCCGAATCAAAAGGGGGCTGAAGAAGGATGGGATGGTGGTATTCGAGACCTACACCGCCGATCAGAGAGCCAGAGCCAAGGAAGGCCCCTCCAAGACGAAATACCTGCTGAAGCCCAACGAACTCCTGCGGCTGTTCCGGGGATTCCATATTCTTTATTATCGTGAGGGCATATTCAGGGAGAGAGGGAAACGTAAGGCGATTGCCAGTCTGATCGCGAGGAAACAAAGGGCGGAGGGTGTAGGGTGTGGGGTGTGACAAATCAAACCCTGCCTTCCCCTACACCCGACACCCGACCCCCTACACCCTGTCCTTTCAAAACTTCATCCCCTCCCCAATCCGCATTCCGCAATCAGAAGGCTTTCTTGTACAGTTCTACAATCTCGTCCTGTGTTGCTTTGCGGGGATTGTTACTTGGGCTTCCGCTGGCGATGGCGTCGGCGGCCATCTGCTTAACCACGGCGTTGAATTTCTTCTCCTCCACCCCGAGCCCGCTCAGGGTGGGGACTTTCAGGTCATCATTCAGCCGCCGGGTCGCATCTGCCGCCAGATAAGCGGCGTCCAGGAGGGAAAGCCCCTCCGTGATTTCCCCCAGGGCCTCGGCAATATCCGCATATTTCTTCGGGTTGCCGAGGATGCTGAATTCGATTACCGTAGGCAGGAGGGCCGCGTTGGAAACCCCGTGAGGCACATGGAAATAGGCCCCGATGGGCCGGGCCATGCCGTGAACCAGGGCCACGGAGGAGTTGGCGAAGGCCAGCCCCGCGTGAAGTGACCCGATCAGCGTGTTGGTTCGGGCCTGCAGATGATCTCCGTTGGACCAGGCCTGCCGGAGGTTGGCGGCGATGAGCCGAATGGCCTGGAGGGCCAGCGTGTCGGTGACCGGCTGGGCTTTGACCGAGACATAGGCTTCAATGGCGTGGGTCAAGGCATCCAGGCCGGTGGCGGCGGTAATTCCCTGGGGCATCGTCAAGGTCATCAGGGGATCCACCAGAGCAACCCGGGGGAGAATGTTGGGGCTGGCGATGAGCATCTTCACGTCCTTGGCCGTGTCCGTGATGATGGTGAAAGGGGTCACTTCACTGCCTGTCCCCGCCGTCGTGGGGATGGCAATGAGCGGAGCCGCGGGTTTGGGAATCTTGTTGGCCCCCATGAAATCGCTGATCTTCCCCGGATTGGCAGCCAGGGCGCCGATCGCTTTGGCCGTATCCATCGAGCTCCCGCCCCCCACGGCAATTAAGAAATCGACCCCGGCCTCCTTGTAGGCCTTCAAACCCTCTTCAACGTTGTCCTGGGTGGGCTCGATTACCACCCTGCTGAAGACGGCAAAGGGAATCCCGGCAATTTCCAGCGATTTTTTTACCTCATTGGGGAGTCCGATCTTCTCCAGGTTGGCATCGGTGACGAGCAGGGCCTTCTTGCCGAGCCCCTTGGCAAAGCCGCCGACTTCTTTGGCTGCCCCGGGACCGTTCACAATCACCGGGGGCGCCTTGAACTGATACGTTTGAGTCATCATAATATTCCTCCTTTGTGTCCATTAACCCGTTTGAAAATCATATCAACAACCCCCGCCCCTTTCCTCCCAGGGTATCTCGAATATATCCGCTATCCCGGGTTCCTTCAACTAAAAATTCCTCGAATCCTCCCCACGTGCCATCCCCTGAACCTGCAGGAAAGTCCCTGCCCCTCCCCCTTGCCGAAAATACAGTGTTTTCTGAATGAAAATACACGGTTTCACTTATATATTTCCTTTCCCAATTCTTCCATTTTAATATTGAAATCATCGTCTTATGCGAATGGACGAGCGAAAGAAAACTCCTGAAGTCATACGGAAAGGACGCTGAAAAATGAAACCCGGAGGATTCCGCCTGGAGAAGGATTCCATGGGAGAGATGAAAGTTCCGCGACAGGCCTACTGGGGGCCTGAGACCCAGAGGGCTTATGAGAACTTCCCCATCAGCGGCCTGCGCTTTCCCCGGGAATTTATCAAGGCCCTGGGGGTAATTAAGACTTCCGCCGCGGAAACTAACATGAAGCTCCGCCTCCTGAGCCCAAAATTGGGTAGAGCGATTTTGCGCGCCGCCCGGGAAGTTATGGAGGGAAAGTGGGATGACCATTTTGTGCTGGACATCTTTCAAACCGGCTCCGGGACCTCCACCAACATGAACGCCAACGAAGTGATCGCCCACCGGGCCAACGAGATCCTGGGTGGCAAGGTGGGAGAAAAGAAGCCGGTTCACCCCAATGACCATGTGAACCTGTGCCAGTCCAGCAATGACGTGATTCCCAGCGCCATTCATATTGCTGCCTTGGAAGGAGTCCAAAGAAACTTGATCCCGGCGCTGAAAACCCTGCAGGCAGCCCTGGAGAAAAAGGTGCGGGAATTTGACGGGATCATTAAGATCGGGCGGACCCATTTGCAGGATGCCACCCCCATCAGGCTGGGGCAGGAATTCAGCGGTTATGCCCAAATGGTGCAGCACGGAGTGCAGCGGCTGGAAATCACGCGCTATCACCTGGCCGAGCTGGCCTTGGGCGGGACGGCCGTAGGAACGGGGATAAACACGCACCCCCTATTTGCCCGCCTGGCGATCAAAAAAATCAACGGGATAACCGGCCTCGCTTTCCGTGAAGCGGAAAATCACTTTGAAGCCCAGGGAGCCAAAGACGCCGTTGTACAGGCAAGCGGTGTACTGAAAACCATCGCCATAAGCCTGACCAAGGTCGCCAACGACATTCGCTGGCTGGCCTCCGGGCCCCGCTGCGGAATCGGGGAGATCATTCTCCCTACGGTACAGCCCGGTTCCTCCATCATGCCGGGAAAGGTGAATCCGGTCATCCCTGAAGCTATCCTTCAGGTTGCCGCCCAGGTCATGGGAAACGACCTGGTCGTCGCTCTGGCAGGAATGGGCGGATATTTCGAGCTAAACCTGATGATGCCGGTAATGGCTCACAATCTCCTCCAGTCCATCCGCCTCCTGACCAGGGCATCGTCGGTCTTCACCCGAAAATGCATCCTCGGGCTGAAGGCCGACAAAGCCCGTTGCGAGGAGATGGTCGAGAAAAGCCTGGCCATGGTCACCGCCCTGAGCCCGCACATCGGCCATGACCGGGCCGCCGAAATCGCGCGGGAGGCTTACCGGACCGGCAAGACCGTCCGAGAAATCGCCATGCAGAAACAGTTGCTTCCGGCCAAACAGCTGGAGAAGATTCTCGACCCGTGGAAAATGACGGAACCGGGGATGTGACAAATGCGGAATGCGGAATTCGGAATGCGGATTGAGAATTGAGAATTGCGAATTGCGCATTGCGCATTGCGCATTTTTCTGACTCCTGACTCCTGGCTCCTGAACCCTGCTTTGGTGATTTTAGGCATTTTAGGCATTTTTGAGGGAGGTTAACGAAATGGACATAAAGAATATCGGCGTCGTCGGGGCCGGCCAGATGGGCGGGGGGATCGCGGAGGTGGCCATTTCCTCCGGGTTTGGCGTGGTGATGCGCGACGTCACCCCGGAATTTGTAGAGAGGGGGAAAAAGCGAATCACCTCCGACCTGGAGAGGCGCGTGCAGAAAGGGAAGATGACCGCTGCCGACCAGAAGGCCGCT
>Ga0316628_100001237_pt1 | contig 17829 bp, 16 predicted proteins | sample OWC_Aug_M2_C1_D5_FD_207648 | JGI IMG/M metagenome (GOLD analysis project Ga0316628, IMG submission 207648) | Wetland soil microbial communities from Old Woman Creek delta, Ohio, United States - OWC_Aug_M2_C1_D5_C | ecosystem: Environmental > Terrestrial > Soil > Wetlands | place: USA: Ohio... | reverse complement strand
CGCCACGCCAATGGTTAGGCAGCCAAAACGCTGAATTGCCGCCCTCACGATGACCTGACCGAATTAAACAAAGATTTGGCCTTCATCGAGTAGCGTGCAGTTCAGCTGCACCAGGATCAGGGGGATACCCCTGATCCTGGTTACATTTCTTTAAGCGGCACGCTTTTGTCCTTTGATGCCCGTCAGCAGATTGTGATCCTCATTGCGACGATCCAATGGTCAAGCCAAATTGTCTCCGCGATGGCCTGCGCATATCAAGTCACTTGTTTTCCCTCTCGATGGTGATCAGCGTGATCTCCGGCGGGGCGAGAACTCGTATCGGTGGTCCCCAAGTTCCCGCGCCCCGGCTGAGATATAGTCTCTGCCCATCGGCAAATTGTGTGAGGCCGGTATGCACGTGGTAGGTCAGCTGCGTTATGAGTCCGAACGGAAAGATCTGGCCGCCATGGGTGTGGCCGGAAAGTTGCAGATCGAATGGAGCACTGCCATCAACCATCGGCTGATGCTTGAGCAGGATAATGAAGCTGTCATTCTGGCGTGAATCGAGGAACTTCAAGGTATCCGCGCCTATTTCTCTCGCCTGCGTACCCACGCTTGGGTCGTCAACGCCGACGAAGACGACACCCCCTGCTGCCGCCCACTGGCCGCGCAGGACCGCAAAACCGGCTCCCTTCAGGAAGCGCAGAGAATTGTCCAGCCCGGCATAGTATTCGTGATTGCCGATGATCGCGTATGCGCCCTTGGGAGCCTTGTAAGCGTGGAAACGGCTTGCCAGTTCGTCCAGGTCATCCCCTTGACCATCCAGAATGTCGCCGGTCGCCACGACAATGTCGGGCTGCAGTTCGCGCAGCCTGGCCATGATGCGCTCAAGGAACTTGTCGCCGTGCATCACGCCGAGATGCAGGTCGGAAATCTGCGCAATGGTGACGCGTCCGGCCCATTGCGGCAGCTTGGCGGTGGCAACGCGTACATTCTCGACGCGCAGCTGGCCAGCCTCGAAGAAGCCATAGCCCATCACCAGGAGCGCGAGCGCGCCAACAGTGAGCAACGCCGATGCCTCGCTGAAGGGCCACCGGAAACCAAGGAGCAGTGCCAGGACGAAGCCAAGGTCGAATACCATGGCGATGCAAAAGAACAGGAACAGGAATCCCATCCACACGTAGGTCACCCATGACAGCGCGACCGTTATGCCGTGCCAGTTCTGCTTCGCAATCTGCCAGAGAATGAGCGGCGAGAACGTCATGACGAGTCCAAACAGGACCAGCGACAACCCCAGCCCAATCGAGTGCGGCAAAGCCAGCCACACCTTGCTGAGCGCATAGAGGTGCATGCTTCCGTAGACCAGGAACGCAACGCTCAAGAAGACCAGCATTCCCGTTCTCCTGACTATTCCTTCCAGGAAAGAATGAGCGGTTCTTTTCTGGAAGTGGACTCGATCTTGCCGCTGGGAACACCGACCACGATTGGCGCAATGGCGGAATAGTCGTCGGGGATGCCGAGTTCCGCTTTAACCTTGCGAATGTTCAGCGCGGCAACCGCCGACCCGATGACACAGCTGCCCAACCCGAGGGCACTCGCGCCCAGCATCAGGTTTTCCGCAGCCAGCCAGCAATCAGCAGCGACGAATGGGCCGTAGGGCTTGGCGCAGATAATGATGAGCGTGCGGGCGCCATGGAAAATATTGAAATCCGGCCGGATGAAATGCTCAAAAGAGTGGCTGGCGCCCTGCGCATTTCGATGGCGCACCTCTTCGACAAACAGGGGTTTGGCAGTATCAGACAAACGCTGCAGTAGCGCTTGGTCTTGCACGACGACGAATGCCCACGGTTCCACGTGCATGGCGGTTGGGGCATGCACGGCCGCATCCAGCAATGTCTGAACAGTATCGCGATCGAGAGGTGTTGGCGCATAGGCCCGGACCGAGTGTCGCGCATAGATGGTTTTCAGGGAGCTTTTGCTGGTCGATTGCAGACTTCGTTCATTCATGGATCTCTCCCGATGAAAAGTTGCGAAGGCAAGCATAGTGGCTGGCGGCGGGCGATGCAATAAGCAGTATTGCGTGATATTGGCAGAAATGCAGGAGAGGCAGTCGGCGGGACTATGCATGCGGACCGATGCGCTGGCATCAAAGAGTTGGCGTAAGATAACGCCAGGCCGGCGCTTCGCATTTCGTTTCTTCTGTTCAGCAAGCCACGAAAACTATTCAGGCAAAACCGTAAAACGGACCAACCTGACAATCAAAGGAGCTGCCATGAACCATCACAAGTACCTGATAGTCGGCGGCGGAATGACAGCCGACTCTGCCGTACGCGGCATCCGCAAGGTCGACCCGAATGGCACCATCGCCATGATATGCGACGAGTGCGATCCACCCTATAACCGTCCCCCCTTGTCCAAGTCGCTATGGAAGAACAAGCCGTTTGAATCCATTTGGCGCGGCACCAATGATCTCAACGTTGACGTTCATTTGGGCAGGAAAGCGGTGGCACTCGATCCCGCGAAGAAAACCGTCACGGATGACGCGAAAGAAATCTTCACCTACGAAAAGCTGCTGCTCGCGACAGGCGGCTCGGTGCGGCGCCTCCCCGATACAGGTGAGAGCGTGATCTATTTCAGAACGGCGGCCGACTACCTGAAGCTGCGCGGACTGAGCGAACGCGGGTCTGATTTCGTCGTGATCGGCGGCGGCTTCATCGGCTCGGAAGTCGCGGCCGCGCTCGCCATGAACGGCAAACGGGTAACCATGATCTTTCCATCAGACACGATCGGGTCGAATGTCTACCCGCCACCGCTGGCGGCGTTCCTGAATTCCTATTACCGCGACAAGGGAGTGACGCTGCTCGCGCCGGAGAGCGTGAAGTCTGTGCGGGCCGCGGGCGCCAAGACCATCGTAACAACGGGCAGCGGCGCCGAAATTTCCGCCGACGGAGTCGTGGCCGGGCTGGGCATTCAGCCGAACACCGGGCTGGCTGAGCAAGCCGGCCTGAAGATTGACAACGGCATCGTGGTGGACGAGTTGCTGCGCACCAGCAATCCAGACATCTATGCGGCGGGCGACGTCGCCAATTTCTACTCCACGTTGCTGGAGAAACGTGTGCGCGTGGAGCATGAGGACAACGCCAACGTCATGGGCGAAATGGCGGGCAGGAACATGGCCGGCCAATCCGACACCTACACCCACCATCCCTACTTGTATTCCGACCTCTTTGAACTGGGCTATGAGGCGGTGGGCGAGCTCGATGCCAGGCTTGATATCGTCGAGGACTGGAAGGACCCGTTCCGCAAGGGCGTCATCTACTATTTGCGCGAGGGGCTGGTGCGAGGAGTTCTGCTGTGGAACACCTGGGGACAGGTTCCAGCCGCGACGCAACTGATCGCCGAAAAGGCCAGACACTCCCGCGCGACGCTGCAGGGCCGAATCAGCGACTAGCCTCGCCACTCAATCAGTGCTGCGGTTCGGCCTGATTTGGGGACGATGCCGTGGCGGGATAGGTGACACGGCCGCCCTCCACTCGCGCCCAAGGCGTCAGCGCATGCAACTGGAGATGGATACTGCTCATGATGTGCTCCACCGCGATGCCGCGCGCGACAAGCGCATCGGCAACCAGGGAGCGGTGACAACGCCACGGCACGGCTTCTGCGCACATCAATGCAACATGCTCCTCTTTGCTCAGGCTGATGAGCGACTCGAGATTTTCCGCAAACTCGCCGGTCTGCATGTAGTCCGCGAAACCGCGGAACGACGCATTGCGCCACGCCATGTTTGGCGAATCGGCGCGCGCATGGCGCAGGCCGCCGAGGCCCGGCAAATGCACATAGCCGATGCCGGCGATCTTCAGCGCATCGGGCAGCGTCTCCCTGTTGTACTGCGGATTGCGGCGCGAGCGGGGCACCGTGCGTATGTCCGCGACTGTGGTCACGCCGTGAGCCTGCAGCAGGCGGAGGAATTCGGCCAATTCATGGGTCGAATGACCGATGGTTAATACCGCATGTGGATGTTGCGTGCCAGCCATCGCGTTTCGCAACACCTATTTCTGTCTTTCCAGGAAAGGCGTGACCAGGTCCATAGGCAGAGGGAATACGATGGTGGTGTTCTTGTCCGCGCCGATCACCGTCAACGTTTCCAGGTAGCGCAACTGGATCGCCTGCGGCTCCTGTGCCAGTATCTTGGCTGCCTGGAACAGTTTTTCTGAAGCCTGCAGTTCGCCCTCGGCGTGGATGACCTTGGCGCGGCGCTCGCGTTCCGCCTCGGCCTGCCTGGCGATAGCGCGGATCATGGATTCGGTCAGGTCGACCTGCTTGATCTCGACGTTGGCGACCTTGATCCCCCACGAGTCGGTCTGCGCATCCAGCGCTTCCTGAATATCCCGGTTCAGTTTCTCCCGCTCCGCCAGCATGTCGTCCAGCTGGTGCTTGCCCAATACCGAGCGCAGCATGGTTTGCGCCAGCTGGCTGGTGGCATTGAGGTAGTTCTGCACCTGGATGATCGCCTTTTGCGGATCGATGACGCGCAGGTACACAACCGCGCTGACCTTAACCGATACGTTGTCGCGCGAGATCACGTCCTGGGTCGGCACCTCCAGCACGACGGTGCGGAGATCCACTCTCACCACCTGCTGGATCCCGGGCACGATAATGATCAGGCCCGGCCCCTTCACCTTCCAGAATCGCCCCAGGGTGAAGACCACGCCGCGCTCATACTCGCGAAAAATCCGCAGGCTTGAAGCCAGCAGAAGGGCGAGCAGCACAATAAAGACGCCAAAGCTCATTTCGAATTCCATGTTGTTCTCCTTGTCAGAATTTCAACAGGCAAGATCACTTGTTCATCTGCGCTGTGTCCGGCTCCACATTGAGGATCAGCCCGTCCATGCGAACCACCCGGACTCTTTGTCCGCGGCGCAACGGCTGCTTGCTTCTGATGTGCCAGGTTTCGCCGTGCACGCGCGCCCAGCCATCCCTGCCATCGAAGTCTTCGAGCACTTCACCGCTCTCTCCGATCAGTTCCTCGCGTCCGGCCACGACGGGACGGTGTCGCGCCTTGAGTGCCATGCCAACCACAAAGAAGACGAACAAGGCGCTGGCCAGGGCAGCCGGCAAGATGACCGACCACGGAATGCCGTATCCAGGAACATCGGTATTGATCAGCATCACGGAGCCGATCACGAACGCCGCAATGCCGCCGACGCCAAGTATTCCGAAACCGGGCGCGATGAATACTTCACCTGCCATGAACGCGATCCCCAGAACGATGAGAGCCAGTCCTGCATAGTTGATGGGCAGCACCTGGAAGGCAAACAGCGCAAGCAGCAGCGAGATCGCCCCGGCCACGCCGGGCAATACGAAGCCGGGGTTGGAGAACTCGAAGAAGATGCCGAAGATTCCGGCGAGCATCAGCAGATACGCAAGACTCGGATCGGCAATCGTCGACAGTACCCTGCTCCGCCAATCCGGCTCAATTGTCACGATGCGCGCCCCCGCCGTATCCAGGGTGCGCTCCACCCCCAATACGTTCACTTTCTTTCCGTGGATCTGCCGCAGCAGGTCCGGTACGTCGGCGGCAATCACGTCGATGACCTTGAGCTTCAGCGCCTCGCTCGCGCTCAGGCTCACTGCTTGCCGCACTGCCTTTTCGGCCCATTCGACATTGCGGCCGCGCATCTGCGCCAGACTGCGGATGTACGCGGCAGCATCGTTGACCTGTTTGTGCTCCAGCGTGGGAGCAGCCGTTCCACCGGGCGCCGGATTCACGCCTTTGTCCTTCTCGCCCGCGCCTTCCTTACCTTGATCGCCTGACCCCGGCAGGCCGCCGATGCCGATCATGATGGGCGTGGCCGCGCCGAGATTGGTGGCCGGCGCCATGGCGGCAATATGGCTGGCATAGAGGATGTAGGTGCCTGCGCTTGCCGCTCTGGCGCCATCCGGCGCGACATATGCGGCCACCGGAACCGGCGAAGCAATGATCTGCTTGATAATCTGGCGCATGGACGTGTCCAACCCGCCCGGCGTGTCCATCCTGAGCACAACCAATTGCGCCATGTCATCGGCGGCGGAATTCAAGCCGCGCACTACATAGTCGGCGGTCCCCGGGCTGATTGCGCCTTCGACATTGAGTACGGCCACCACGGGAGCCGATGCCGTCACGCGGCCTGCGCACGCGAGCGCGCACAAGCCGAGCAACAGCACACGTATGAACGAACGGGTAATAGGCATTAACACAGCCATTCCTTGGCTGGCGAAACTACATCGGCGGCTCCATGCCGTCCCTGCCGACCAGCATGCGCTTTGCCGTCAGTCGGCCGTCAGCCCCCTGCTCCGTGATGACGAATACCTTCACTCCGGGCTTGAGCAGCGACTTGTCGGCCGGCGTGAACGTGATAATGGGTATGCCCTTCGGCACCACAATCTTCTGATTTCCCCCCTTGTAACTGAGCGTCAGTTCCTCGCCCGTGTTGGTGGCGACGATCGCATCGACATTGGCGTTGGTCATGCTCGAGCCAGGTTCCAGGTCCCAGTCATAATGACCTTCCCCGGTGCCGCGCTGCGCCTCCGGGAAGATGTGCACTTCGCGCGCCTGTAGTGGCGTGCCGGGGCCGTGCTGAATCGCAGTCACGCCGACGAAGCTGCCTTCTTTGATATCGCTCATCTTCATTGGAGACAGAACGTTGATCTTGGTGTCGTCGGTCACGTGTACCTTCAATTTCATGCCGTTACGTGTCTTCACCCCGAGTTCCTGGGTGTCGAACGCGGTAACGGTGCCGCGTATCCTGACGGTGATGGGCTGCGGCTGCGCCATTGCATCCGTCACGCCAAACAGAATCGTAAATGCCAACAGAAATGCCTTGATCTTGCTCATGATCGGCTCCTGAAGTGGATACATTGATAATGGCAAAGCGTGAAGCGGTCAGACGATTATTTCAATACACAGTTCTAGGTATAGTTCGCCTGCGCCTCGTGAACAGAGGAACATGACGACCGAGCCGTGCGAGGCGGCGATCGATCCGCGTTCGCCTAGGCAGCCTCTGCGCTCGACTCCCGTTCCGCGGCAAATTGATACTGTGGTGACGATCTTGCCGGACCCGGGCGGCATCGCAGATCCAGCTGGCTGGCAATCTGGCGAACTTTCCTGGTGGAGAGCGGCACGCAATCTTGGCCGGGAAAACGAAGCAGCTCTTGAATATTTTTGCCGTTGCTGACGAGTACGCGGCCGTTGCCCGGCTGGTCTATATACCAGCCGGGCAAAACGAGGACCGGGTGCACGGTAACATGTTCGCCAACTGCTTTGGACAACCACGTCTGCAGCCAGACTGCATGAAAAAGGGCCTGTTCTATTGCCGATGTTTCCCGCCATCCCGGGAATCTCAGAGTATTGCCGCTGTAAGCAACATCCCAGTTTTCCTCATCACCTTTGCCGTTTGGCTTTGCGAATGCCCTGGTTTCAAGCGCATACACGCCGGCCTTGCCAACCACGACATGGGCAATGTTGAAGCCGTAACACGGAACATCATGGAATACCAAATAGCCTTCGCGCATCAGAGCATTGAGTTCCTGTGCGACAGCCATCTTGGTTTCAAGCTCCATCATCACGCCACGCTTCTGCCCCAGGAGCGACAACAGTGTCCTCGCAACGTGAACTATGCAAGATGTGACGGCAATGACCTCGACAACGAGCAACGCTATCCCCGCTGGCGTATGTTCGTTCACAAGCGCCATGCATGCGAAGTAAATCAGCAATGGAAAGGTCAACGTCGCCGCAACGTATGCCGCGACTTTGCGATTCAGCTGTTCCAACTCGACTCGCAACGACTCCCCTGGACTTCGCAAGAGGTGGCGAGTCAGGAAACAGCGTCTCCTGAACCCGCAGGAATGCTTTTCCAATAGGTATACCAGGAAAATCAAGCTGAATGCCGGAACCAACATTGCCAAGACCGGAATGTGAATCGCAAGCATAGCCACCTCCAGGCAGGATTCTTCATACAGAGCGGGCGTTGTCATGAAGTACAACGTGCTTCCGTGAATACTGGATTTCTTCCTTGCCACATCAACTTGGTCGTTCACCGGCAAGTGGGCAAGGACGCCATGATCGGACTGCGCAAGATTAATGCGCGATTGAAAAACATAAATACCCGCAACTGGGTATATGCCAACACTGACTATGGTAGTCGGACTGCACGACAGGCAGATCTGCAGAGGAGTTCTCCATTGAACGTACGCACCGTTCTGGTGCGGAATGATGAATGCAGGGCCTCCCAGGCCATGCGGCTACTGTGTTCCCCAGGCAGGAATACTTGTGCCTGGGTATTCGAGATAACCATCCCAGCTTGCTAGAGTGGCCGCATGGAAATGCCATTCGGCGTTCCCATGCCGTACCCGACAACCGCTTGAATCAAACTTCCCCAACTCAAAAAGCGAAGAGTGATGTGAAGAAGATCCTTCCCTATCTGCTCTGTTGTGTATGTTGCGCTGCATTGACATGTGACGCCATTGCCGGCGCCATGACCGATGCCCGGCGCGCATTCGCATCGGGAAACTATGCAAAAGCTGCGGAGTTACTGCGGCCACTGGCGGCGAATGGCAATGCTCTCGCGCAATACAAGCTTGGCGCAATGTACGAGTATGGGCGCGGGGTTGACCAGGACTACGGAGCGGCACTGAAGTGGTACACCATGGCAGCAGAACATCGCAATGCCAACGCTCAATCCAGACTGGGGCAGATGTATTGCTTCGGATTGGGCGTTACCCAGGATTTCAAGAAAGCCGCGAAGTGGAACAGGCTTGCAGCGAACCAGGGCGATGCTTCGGGTCAGTTCAACCTGGGAATGATGTATGACCTCGGTTATGGGGTGCGGCAAAACCATGGAGAGGCATTGAAGTGGCTTCGCCGCGCCGCGGCCAAACGACATGCGGGCGCGCAGGATTGGCTGGGACAAATGTACAACTTCGGATACGGCGTTCCCCGGGATTACCGGGAAGCCGCCAAGTGGTACAGGTTGGCAGCGAAACAAGGCGTAGCAGATGCGCAGTCAAGATTGGGAGACCTGTACTACCTGGGGCAAGGCGTCCAGAAGAATCGCCAGGAGGCAGCTAAGTGGTACAGATTGGCGGCAAGAAAAGGCAATGCCAATGGCCAATCCAGGCTGGGGTACATGTACTACGCGGGACAGGGCATGCCCAGAAATTTCCGGCAGGCGGCAAAATGGCTAAGGCTGGCAGCTGAACAGGGTGAGCCGGAGGCGCAGCTGCATCTTGGACTGATGCACGGGCAAGGTGCGGGGGTGCGCCGAAATAGCGTGCTCGCCTATATGTGGCTGGATGTTGCGGCGACCAACACAAACAGAGACAAGCAAAAGCGGATTATTCAGTCGCGCGATTCGTTCACTGCGTCCATGACGAACGCCGAAATCAACAAGGCGCAAGAGCTCGCCAAGACATGCGCTGACCACAAGTTCAAGGGATGCGAGCGCGAGTAACCTGGCGTTTGCATTCCTGGCGCATATGACCTGTCGCCGGCAATTCTTGCTCTCGCAGACTTTCGCTCGCCCCCTCAATCGATCCCAAGGCTCGTCTGGATAGCCGTGCCGCGGCCGAGGCGTGGACAATCCACTTCCTCCCTGAACGGAGTTAACTCTTGATCAGCGCCAGGGACAGCTCCGGCCAGTAGGTGATGATCAGCACGGCAACCACCAGGATCGCGACGAACGGCAGAACGGCGCGGAAGATTTCCAGCATGGGACGGTCGAAACGATACATGGCGATGAACAGGTTCATACCCATGGGCGGCATCAGGTAGGCGATCTCCATGTTGGCCAGGAAGATGATGCCGAGGTGAACCGGATGGATGCCGTAGCCCACTGCAATCGGGAGGATCAACGGAACCATGATCACCAGCGCCGAGAAGATATCCAGCATCATGCCGAGCGCAAGCAGAAACACGTTCAACAGCAGCAGGAAGCTGAGCGCACTGTCCACATGGCTGCGAATGAAGCTGAACAGCTTGGTCGGAATCTCCGCGTCGAGCAGATAGTTGGTGGACGCCAGCGACATGCCCAGTACGATCAGGATGGCGCCGACCAGCACCATGGATTCGCGCATGATCCGGGGCAGTTTGGTAAAGGCGATCTCGCGGTGGATCAGCACTTCGACGATGAACACATAGATCGCCGTCACCGCGGCCGCTTCGGAAACGGCAAAGTAGCCGCTGTAAATGCCGCCAAGCACGATGAAGGGCAACGGCAATTCCCACGCCGCCTCGCGCAGCGCAGCCACGGCTTCGCGTGCAGTGAACGGATCGCGCGCGGCCTGCTGGCCGCGCCGCTGCCATAAACCGTAAAGCGACAGCAGAAATATGATCAGCAAGCCGGGCAGGATGCCGGCCAGAAACAAATCGCTGATCGACACCGGGTGGCCGATGTTGAGTTGCTGCGCTACCACACCGTAGAGTATGAGCGGCAGCGAAGGTGCGAACAGCAGGCCGATGCTGCCCGAGGTGGTGACCAGCCCCAGGCTGTAGCGTTCCGAATAGCCCGCCTGCTTGAGGGCTGGGTACAACATGCCGCCGAGCGCCACGATGGTCACGCCGGACGCGCCGGTGAAGGCCGTGAACATCGCACAGAAGACCAGAGCCACGGCCGCCAGCCCGCCCGGCATCCAGCCGAAGAACACGTTGGTGATGCGCACCAGACGCTGCGGTGCATGCGACTCCGCCAGTACATACCCGGCAAAGGTGAACAGCGGAATGGCGAGCAGCACCGGCATTTCCGCCAGCCGGTAGATCTCGATGATGACGACCGTCAGGTCCACGTCGTCGCGCGCAAAATTCACCATCACGCTCGCGGCGATCACCGCAAAGAGCGGCGCGCCGAGCAGCACCATGGCGATTAGTGCGATGCCGATCAGGATCATCATTTGGCCATCTCGCGCCCGCGCGCCTGCTGCACATGATGCAGGAAGCGCAAGCCGTAACGCAGGGCGATCAGGGTAAAGCCGAGCGGCAGGATAAGTTCGGCAACCCACACTGGCAACGACCCGAACGCCATTTCGCCGGACTCGCGCGCGCTCTGCATGAAGCGCAGCGACTGCCATGCCAGAAACAGGCACACAACCAGGGTGAAAAGATCGGTCAACGCTGCCACGCCCGCCTTGATGCGTCCGGGCAACCAGCGCGCGATGGCATCCACGTGGATATGCTTGCCCTCGCGGCTAGCGGCGACGGCCCCCAGAAAAGCCACCCACAGCACCAGCAGGCGCAACATCTGGTCGGCGCCGTGAATGCTGATATCGAAAAAATTGCGCAGCAGGATCTGCGCGGCGGCCAGCGACACCATCAGCGCCAGCATCGTGATGAGCAGGGCGTTCTCCGTCCAGGTGACGATCCTGATCAGGCGGGCGAGCGCTGGCGGCAGGTGGCGTGCAGGCATGTGCTAATGAGATGGATGACTGCGGCGGTACGTCTCAAGATAGCCACGCAACTCCTTGAGCGGTGCCGGAGACAATACGCCCTGCGCGCTCAGGCGCTGGATGGTCTGGTCGGCTGCGCTGCGCAGCTTGGCGGTTTCTTCCGGCGCCAGCGCAAGGAACTCGATGCCCTGTTTGCGCAGCGCTTCACGCGCACCGCTGTCGTCGCTGCGCGCCTGGCGGTTCATCGCTGCATAAACGCGTTCCATGACCTCGCGCACGACTGCCTGGTCGGCCGCACTCATGCTGTCGAAGGATTTCTTGTCCACAGCCATCGCACCGAAGATGGACATGGTTGGAATATCGGCCACGTATTTCACTTTGGTGTGCCACTGCAACGCGATCGCACCCGACGGCGTGCAGCCTATGGTCGTGATGAGACCGGTCTGCAGGCCGGTAAGCACATCGGTGATCGGCAACGGCAGCGAGGGCGCGCCCAACGTCTCCAGCATCGCGCGCGTAACATCATCGCCTTCCGGCACCCAGATCTTCTGGTCTTTCAACTGATCGACGCGCTGCAGCGGCGCGCTCGACATCAGGTAGGCAAAACCACCGTCGGTAATGCCGAAGGTCACGAAGCCATGTTCCTCGATGCCCTTGGCGATCTCCTTGTCCATGCGCGCTCGCACGTAGTCCAGCTCATCGTATGAACGGAATAGCATGGGCAGGCTATAGATCCGCGCGTCCGAATATATCTCCGCCAAGGCCCCGCCGGTAAGCGCCCCACCCTGCAACTGGCCAGCACGGATCTTGCGCAAAACCACGCGGTCGCTGCCCATGCTGCCGCCGGGATAATATTTGATGGTGACCCGCCCCGCAGTACGCTGCGCGATCTCGTCTCCGCCCTTGCGCAACTCCTGCATCCACTGCGTGCCATCCGGCGCGAGCGTGGCGATCTTGAGCACCACCGCCTGGGCCTGCACGCAGGGAACGGCCAACAGCAAAGCAAACATCAGTGACAACAGTGAACGCATTCCTTCCTCCTAGATTCCGACGGGACGTTCCCGCTCTTCTTTAGAAATAGCTATCGGCACTCGCGAGCAGTTCGCGCGCCTGGCGCTTGGCCAGCACGTTGCTCAACGTCAGGCCCGGCGCTGCCGCATCGGCGTCGAGCACCTCCCGCAGCAGGCGGTCATGCAGCGGCCTGTCATACACGACGCGGGCATAACGACGGGCGTATTCTACCTTGGCAATCAGGTCGCGCCCCGCCGAGAGCTCGATGGCACGCTCGAAATGCGCGCGCCCCTCTTCCGGTTTGCCGCCGAGCGCCGGCGGCAACAGCGTGGCAAACACGCCCAGATAGAGGTGCGCCTCCCCGTGGCTGTATGTTTCGTCCAGTTCGACGACCCGCGTCATCATGGCCTTGACCTTGGCCAGATTGGCAATCGCATTCCAGTCGCTGCTGTTGGCCTGTATCCAGCCGGCCCAGGCCGTACCGCTGGTGTAGAGCAACGGCACATCGCCAACTTTCAGGGTGGCGATGGCGGCGGCAAATTCGTCATACGGCCGCTCCATCACGTTGCATAGCCGTGCGTCACGCACGCAGAGCGCGCGATCGGCATAGTCGCGTGCCTTGCGTGCAAGCCGTCGGGCGCGCTCCGCATCCTTGACGAAAGCCGATGCATAAGCGCCGTACAACGTGCTGCCGGCGAGCAGTGCGCGGTCATTGCCGGGATTGCTTTCGATCGTGCTGTCGACGAGCAGCAAGTACGCAGGCATGCCGGCTTCCACGGTCTCCGGGTCGTCCTGGTTCAGAATTGCACTGGATAGATTGTCGGCCAGCTTGCTCGTCGCCGACGTCGCAAAACTGGCGCAGCCGGCCATGGAAAGCACACTTAGCAGGAGGGGGAAAAGCCGGATCACGCGCATTGTTGAAATCAGGGTGAAGCTTAATCTGTCTTGACCGTGCGCAAGCTAAACCATTTGTGCGTCACGCGCAACCTCAAGTAGAGCCACTTACCCGCTGCAACTGCCCCTGAGGCAAACCTATAGAAAGTCCCTGCAGAGACGACGAATCATCTCCTCTTCGTCAGCTCGAACGGCAAGCACGGGCCTGGAATTGGCACGCTCAATCCGCAGCGAGGAGGCGTTGTTCGCACGGCGGTCCAACGACACCCCGAGAAAATCCAGCGGTGCGCATATCGCTTCGCGTATGGGGGGAGAATTCTCGCCAATCCCGCCGGTAAACACGAGCGCATCCATGCCGCCGGCTTTGGCCGCCAGGCTGCCGATGGCGGCGCGTACCTGGCGGCAAAAATAATCGACCGCGAATGTTGCATGATTACTACCGCTTGAAAGCAAATCCTTCATCTCGCTGCTCTCGCCGTTGGACAAGGCAAGCAGCCCCATCTTGTGGAAGACCATGTCGCTCAGCCGGGACACGTCGTAGCGCCTGGCCAGTTCCAGCATCACGCCCGGGTCGAGGTCGCCGCTGCGGGTTCCCATCGGGATGCCGCCCGCCGGCGTGTAGCCCATCGTGGTGTCCACCGATTTCAGGTCCTCCAGCAGGCACAGGCTGGCACCGCTGCCAAGGTGCGCGATGATGATCTTGCCGCGGGCGCTATCGCCCAGAATTTCCGGCAGCCTTGAGGCGATGTAGGAAAAGTTGAGCCCGTGGAATCCATAACGGCGCAGGCCGAGCTCGTGCGGGATGGGCAACCGTCTTGCCAGCTCGGGCATCGTGGTGTGAAAGGCGGTGTCGAAGCAGGCGACCTGCGGCACATCGAAACGCTGCCGGCAAAGATCCAGCCCCAGCAGATTGCCCGGCAGGTGCAGCGGCGCCAGCGTGACGACACCTTCCAGGCGCGCGCGTTCCGCATCATCCACCAGCCGCGCGGCATCGGCGATTTCGCCGCCATGCACGAAGCGGTGGCCGATGATGGCCGGCTTGTCACCGGCCAAGTCACGCATCAGTTCGTCGAACGCCGGCGCGTGGTTGCGCAGATGCTCGTAGCGAAAGTTGCGGCGTGTGCCGTCCGCAGAAAACAGGCTGGCCTTGATCGAAGACGAGCCGCTGTTGATGGTGAGGATGGTCGGCATAGTCATCCAAATACCCCATGGAGCCTCGATAAACCGTAGCGAGGGGTTGGAGTGCAAGGCGCACGGAGCACAGAAACCGGAATGTACTCAAAGTACATGAGGATTTCGAGCACCGCGCAACGCAGCAATCGAACCGCGCAGTAGGTTTGTCGAGGCTCCATCAGTACGGCCATGTCCAGCCGTCCTCTTCCGGCAGATCCACGCCATGCTCGTAAGCGTAGTTGCGGCACTCGATCTGCTTGTTCAGCATTTTCTCCTTCACGTGCGCGCCCGCCACGTGCAGCGCCGGGATACGGTCGATCACGTCGATCACCAGGCTGAAGCGGTCGATCTGGTTCCGGATCGCCAGCTCCAGCGGCGTGTTGATCGCGCCTTTTTCCTTGTAGCCGCGCACATGGAAATTCCTGTGGTTGTTGCGGCGGTAGGCCAGACGGTGGATCAGCCATGGGTAGCCGTGGAAGTTGAACATTACCGGCTTGTCCAGCGTGAACAGGCTGTCGAAGTCGCGGTCGGTCAGTCCGTGCGGGTGCTCGCTGGCAGGCGTGAGCTTGTACAGATCCACCACGTTGATGAAACGCACCTTGAGGCTGGGAAAGTGCTCGCGCAGCAGCACCACCGCAGCCAACGCCTCCTTGGTCGGAACATCCCCCGCGCTGGCCATCACGAGATCCGGTTCGCCGTCCTGGTCGTTGCTCGCCCAGTCCCAGATGCCGATGCCCTTGGTGCAATGCTTGATGGCGGCATCCATGTCCAGATACTGCAGGTGCTTCTGTTTGTCGCACACGATCACGTTCACGTAGTTGATGCTCTTCAGGCAATGCTCGGCGACCGACAGCAGGCAGTTCACGTCGGGCGGCAAGTAGATGCGCGTGACCTGCGGGCTCTTGTTCACCACCACGTCGAGGAAGCCCGGGTCCTGATGGGTGAAGCCGTTGTGATCCTGCCGCCACACCGTAGAGGTGATGAGCAAGTTGAGCGACGACACTGGCGCGCGCCACGGCACGGCTTTGGACATGTCCAGCCATTTGGCATGCTGGTTGAACATGGAGTCGATTACATGGACGAAGGCCTCGTAGGTGGAGAAGAAGCCGTGGCGACCTGTGAGCAGGTAGCCTTCCAGCCAGCCCTCCAGCGTGTGCTCGGACAGCATCTCCATCACGCGGCCGTCCGGCGACAGCTCGCCGCCGCCGGCATCTTCCGGCAGGTAGTCGGCGAGCCAGGTCTTCTTGCTCGCCGCGTACACGTCGTCGAGCTTGTTGGAGGTGTTCTCGTCCGGCCCGAACACGCGGAAGTTGTGCATATTGTCGCGCATGATGTCGCGCAGGAACTTGCCGAGGGGCCGCGTATTTTCGGCCAGCGTGGTGCCTGGCTTGCTCACCTCGATCGCGTAATCCGTGCAATCCGGCATATGCAGCGCCTTGCGCAACAGTCCGCCGTTGGCATGGTGGTTGGCGCTCATGCGGCGCGTGCCTTTCGGCGCCAGCGCTTTCAGGTCGGGCAACAGAGCCCCGCTCTCATCAAACAGTTCTGACACCCTGTAACTTTTCAGCCACTCTTCCAGCTTGGCGAAATGCTCCGGCGTCTTCACGCTGGCGATTGGCACCTGGTGCGCGCGCCAGAATCCTTCCACTTTCTTGCCATCCAGTTCTTTCGGCCCAGTCCACCCCTTGGGGGAGCGCAGCACGATCATCGGCCAGCGCGGGCGTGTCGGCGTGCCGCTGCTGCGCGCCTCCTGCTGGATGCGGCGGATCTCCAGCACGCACTGTTCCATCGTCGTTGCCATCGCCTGATGCATCGCTTCCGGTTCGCTGCCTTCCACAAAATGTGGCGCCCAGCCGTAGCCATTGAACAGGTGCTCCAGTTCCTCATGCGAAACGCGTGACAAAATGGTGGGGTTGTTGATCTTGTAACCGTTGAGATGAAGGATCGGTAGCACCGCGCCGTCGCGAATCGGGTTGAGGAACTTGTTGGAATGCCACGAGGTCGCCAGCGCTGCCGTTTCGGATTCGCCATCGCCCACCATCACCGTCACGATCAGGTCGGGGTTATCGAACGCCGCGCCGAACGCATGCGACACGCTGTAGCCGAGTTCTCCGCCTTCGTGGATCGAGCCCGGCGTTTCCGGCGTGCAATGGCTGCCGATGCCGCCGGGGAACGAGAATTCCTTGAAGAAGTCGCGCATGCCCTCGATGTTCTCGCCCTTGTTCGGATACACCTCGCTGTAGGTCCCTTCCAGATAGACCGGCCCCAGCACCCCGGGCGCACCGTGGCCCGGTCCGGCCAGGAAGATCGCATTGAGATCGTATTTGTTGATCAGGCGATTCATGTGGATGTAGGCAAAGGCCAGCCCCGGGCTGGAGCCCCAGTGGCCAAGCAGCCTGGCCTTGATGTGTTCGGGCTTGAGCGGCTCCCTGAGCAACGGGTTGTCGCGCAGATAGATCATGCCCGCGGCGAGGTAATTGCACGCGCGCCAGTAGGCGTGAATCCGTTTGATTTCTTCGGGAGACAAGAGCGGGACTTGATGCATACTCATGATGTCTGCCTCTATGGGGTTTTCGAAGGTCTTTCACTGATCGCTTCCGGCACACCTTTGCCCGTTCTATTGCGAATCTGTCGAATTGCAGATCGACATGACTTATTCTTTTGTTCGGGGCAACGTGAGGTAGCGTCCGAATTCTACAGTACGCTCACAACCGCAGCATTACCGTACGGCAACGCACAGTGAAAAATGCGCTCACAACTGCGGGGCCTGCAACCTGCCGGAAGCGCCATACATATCGCCTGCATCATAGGTTCGTTGCCGCACGGAATCGCGGCGCCATTTCGTGCACTCTAGAACTCCCACAAGGTGTCAACCTGGATGAAGGAGATGATCATGAACAAAAATCAAGTCAAAGGAGCTGTAAAAGACATCGCTGGCAAACTGCAGGAAGAAGCAGGAAAACTCTTCGGCAGCAAAAAACAGCAGGTCAAAGGCCTCAAAAAACAAATTTCCGGAAAAACCGAAAAAAGCTATGGCGATGCAAAAGAAGCAATCAAGGATGCGACCAAGCGTTCCTGACGCTTAACCAACAGCCGGCGCTGAAGCACAGTGATGATAGAGATGGCTAAGCGTAAAGTTGATGTCATGCTGACGACGCCTGCAACCGCACTCAATGCGTGTTTTGGGCGCTTGTGGTCTGATATCGGCTCCGCTGACCATCCTTATTTACGTACGGCAGCGTACAGAGAAATTCATGACAAATTCCTATTGTTAACCGGTGGGCCTGTGGCAGGCCTGCCGCAATATGGTGATGTGAAAAACCACATCGGGAATGAATAGCCATGGTCAATTTATAA
>Ga0316628_100001236_pt1 | contig 17845 bp, 18 predicted proteins | sample OWC_Aug_M2_C1_D5_FD_207648 | JGI IMG/M metagenome (GOLD analysis project Ga0316628, IMG submission 207648) | Wetland soil microbial communities from Old Woman Creek delta, Ohio, United States - OWC_Aug_M2_C1_D5_C | ecosystem: Environmental > Terrestrial > Soil > Wetlands | place: USA: Ohio... | reverse complement strand
CGCCACCGTGCGCCCGATGCCGAGCCCGTAGCAGCCCATGATCATCGGGTGCTCGGCGCCCTGCTCGTCGGTGAAGTTGCACTGCATCGCCGAAGAGTACTTGGGGCCGAGCTTGAAGATGTGGCCGACCTCGATGCCGCGGTGGAGCTCGAGCGTTCCATCGCAGCGCGGGCAGGGGTCGCCGCCGGAGACCAGCAGCAGATCGACGAAGCGCTCGGGGCTGGCGTCGCGCCCCCACTCGACGCCGACCCGGTGCGCGTCGGCCTGGTTGGCGCCGACCACGAAGCCATGCAGCTCGCGTACCGTCTCGTCGGCGAGCAGCGGCACGTCCCTGGCGAGACCGACCGGCCCGGCGAAGCCGACCGGCGCGCCGGTCGCCTGCGCCACGCGGTCGTCGCTCGCCAGCTGCAGGTGCTGGACGTCGAGGGCGTTCTGGAGCTTGATCTCGTTCACCTCGCGGTCGCCGCGGATCGCGACCGCGACGAGACCCTTCTCCGTGTTGTAGATCAGGGTCTTCACCACCTGGCTGGGCTCGACGCCGAGCAGCTTGGCGACGTCGGCGACGGTGTGGGCGCCCGGCGTCGCGACGACCCGCATCGCGCCGGTCGTTCCGGCGGGCGGCGGCGGAAGCGCCCGGGTCTCGGCCTTCTCGGTGTTGGCGCCGTAGCCGCACTTCGGGCAGCTCACGACCGCGCTCTCCCCGGTCGCCGCCAGCACCATGAACTCGTGCGACGCCGAGCCGCCGATCGTGCCGGTGTCGGCCTCGACCGCCACGTAGTCGAGGTCGCAGGCGTCGAAGATCCGCCGGTAGGCGCGCTCCATGTCGCGGTACGCCTCGTCGAGGCTCTCGGGCGTGGCGTGGAACGAGTACGCGTCCTTCATCAGGAACTCGCGGCCGCGCATCAGGCCGAAGCGCGGCCGGATCTCGTCGCGGAACTTGGTCTGGATCTGGTACAGGTTGACCGGCAGCTGGCGGTAGCTCTTGAGGTCGCGGCGCACCGCGTCGGTGATCACTTCCTCGTGCGTCGGCCCGAAGCAGAAATCGCGGTCGTGGCGGTCCTTGATGCGCAGCAGCTCCTTGCCGTACTTCTGCCAGCGGCCGGACTCCTGCCACAGCTCGGCGGGCTGCACCGACGGCATCTGCAGCTCGAGCGCACCGGCCGCGTCCATCTCGCGGCGCACGATCGCCTGCAGCTTGGCGATCGAGCGCCAGCCGAGCGGCATGTAGGTGTAGATGCCGGCGGCGACCTTCTTGATCATGCCGGTCCGCACCATCAGCTGGTGGCTGACGACCTCGGCATCGTTGGGGACTTCACGGGTGGTGTACAGGTGGTATCGGGTCCAGCGCACGTTCGGGGTTCCCTCTATTTGCGTTGCCGCGTCTGCGTCTGGGCGCTCTGCACCTTCTCGAGCAGGCGGGCGCTGTCCTTCATGCACTCCATCATGCGTTGCTCGAGCGCCACCCCGCGGCGCTTCAGGTTGCGGGCATGGGCGAGGACGCCGCGCGCGCGTTCGTCCTGCCCGGAAGCGAGCAACGCCATGCCCAGGTGGTTCAGCGTCGTCTCCGACGGCTCGAGCTCGCTCGAGCGACTGAGGAAGTCGATCGCCTGCTCGAACTCGCGCCGCTTGTAGTGCACCCAGCCGAGCGCCGCCAGCGGGAACGGCTTCAGCTCCTCCGGCGCCAGCTCGAGCGACTGCCGGGCGTACTCCAGCGCCTGATCGAGATCCTCCTCGAGCTCGGCCAGGTTGTACGCCATCTCGTAGTAGGCGATGGTGCGCGCGAAGTTGGAGTCGCCGGCGTTCAGCATCTCGGTGCCGACCCGGTTGCCCTCGCGATACTTGCCCTCCGAGCGCAGCGCCTCGATCAACGTGGCGTAAGCGGTCGCCTTCAGCATCTCGCTGGGGTTGAGGTCGAGGATCTTGCGCGCCACTTCCTCGATCTCCTGGCTCTTGTCGAGGTGCAGACAGAGCACCGCGTACGACATCAGCAGGGTCGGGTTCTCCGGCTGCAGCGACAGGGCGCGGCGATAGAAGGCGCGGGCGCGCTTGAAGTTGCCGTGCGTCACCAGCTCCTCGGCGCGCTCGAACCACTCGCGGGCCTCGCCCGCGACCTCGGGCAGCGGGAACCCCGAAGCCCCTGAGAGGTAGCGCACCAGGTCCTGGTACTGGATCTTCTTGGGATTGAGGTCCTGCGCCTGGCGGAACGAGGCCAGCGCCTTCTTGTGCCAGTGGCGGTCGAGGTAGGCGAGGCCGAGCAGGTGATGGGCCTCCTCGAACGCCGGGTCGTGGCGCACCGCCTCCTGCAGTGCGCCGATCGCCGGTCCGAGCTTGCCCATCTCGTGGTAGCAGCTGCCGAGCAAAAACAGGGCCTGCGGCACGGTGTCGATCTCGACCGCCTTCTCCAGGAACACCACGGCCCGCGACAGGTTGCCGGCGCCGGCGTACACCGCGCCCAGGCTGAAGTGGGGCAGGAAGCTGTCCGGATATCGCGACACGGCACGCTTCAGGAACTCCTCCGAGCGCTCGGTGTCGCCACGCTCGTGGAAGATCACGCCGCTGTAGATCAGGCCTTCGTAGTGGTCGGGCTTGGTCTCCAGCACCCGCCCGAAGTACTCCAGCGCCTGATCCGCCTCGCCCTCGTTGAAGTGAGTCTCGCCGAGGAAGTACGCCAGCTCGTAGTTGGCGCGGTCGAGCTTCCAGGCCGCCTCCAGCGACTGCACCGCCTTCTCCACCTCGAAGCCGAACAGCGCGTATTCGGCGTCCTCGAGATGCTGCAGGAACTGCTTGCGCTTCTCGCCCTGGTAGAGGGCGGCGATCTTGTCGCGGCTGGCGACGAAGCGCTCGCGCTTCTCGAGCGCCAGCAGCTGGTAGTCCATCTTGGACTCCCAGAGGTCGTTCCACTCCTCGCGCCCGATCGCCTTCTTGCGCTCCAGCAGCTCGCGCAGCGTCGCCACCGAGGTCTGGCTCAGGAGGATGTTCTTCTCCTGCTTGTACAGCGCGCCGAGCAGCTGGCGCACCGTCTCGGCAGTGCGCTTCACCACCTCCTCGAGGATCGAGATGCGCTCCAGCAGGTGCTCGTCGAACGAGAAGTTCTCGTCGTTCGTGGGCTCCTCGAAGACCGCCTCTTCCTCCTCGCTGACGCCCACTCCCGACAGCACCAGCAGCTTCTGGTGGCAGCGGTTGCAGTACTCCTGCTCGTCGGGATTGGGCGCGCCGCAGACCTGGCAGAGCATGGCGAGGAGACGACGGCTCAGGCCGCCGCGTAGTCGTAGAAGCCGCGCCCGCTCTTGCGGCCCAGACGGCGGGCGTCGACCATCTTCACCAGCAGCGGGCAGGGGCGGTACTTGGGATCGCCGAAGCCGTCGTAGAGCACCCGCAGGATGTCGAGGCAGACGTCGAGCCCGATCAGATCGGCGAGCGCGAGCGGCCCCATCGGGTGGTTCATGCCGAGCTTCATCACCTGGTCGATCGCCTCCGGCGTGCCGACTCCCTCGTACAGGCAGTACACCGCCTCGTTGATCATCGGCATCAAAACGCGATTGGAGACGAAGCCCGGGGCGTCGTGGACCTCGACCGGCGTCTTGCCCATGGCGCGCGCCGCGGTCTCGACGGCGGCGTACGTCGCCTGCGAGGTCTCGAGGCCGCGGATCACCTCGACCAGGGTCATCACCGGCACCGGATTCATGAAGTGCATGCCGATCACCTGCGCCGGGCGGGAGGTCACCGCGGCCAGCTTGGTGATCGAGATCGAGCTGGTGTTCGAGGCCAGGATCGCGCCGGGCGCGCAGATCCTGTCGAGGGCCTGCAGCACCTCGCGCTTGACCTCCAGCCGCTCGACCACCGCCTCGACCACCAGGTCGGCGCCGGCGACGGCCGCCAGGTCACCCGCCGAGCGCAGCCGCGCGAGCGCCGCGTCGCGCTCCGCCGACTGCAGCTTGCCCTTGCTCACCAGGCGCTCGTAACCCTTCGCGACGTTGCCCAGGCCGCGCTCGAGCGCGGCGGGAGCGGAGTCGACGAGGATCACCTCGAAACCGTGCTGGGCGGCCACTTGCGCGATGCCATGGCCCATGGTGCCGGCGCCGACGACGCCGACCGTGCGGATGTCCGTCATGAAAAAGCTCCCGATCCGCCAGCCCGGTGGCGGTCGCAAACCAGCCTATGGGATGGGCGGCAGGGGGTCAAGGCGATCCGCGGGCGGCGACCCGCGTGCGGCGACCCGCGGGCGGCAGCCGGCGCGCGCCGTCCGCGAACGACGGATCAGAGCGCCGGTTGCTCGAGGCCGCGGACGAGGAACCACGGCTCGCGGCGTCCGAACTTCGTGATCAGCGTGGCCCCGACGCCGAGCAGCGTCGCGGCGGTCCACACCATGGTGCCGACCCAAGGCAGGAACTTGAGCAAGCCGAGCGCCGCAAGACCCAGGCACGCGGCGGTGAGCGGCAGCACGCGCCGGCGCAACATGCGCCGCGCCAGGAAGTCGCCGAGCGCATGGAAAACCGCGACCATGCCCCACAGCTTCAGCACCAGCGCCAGGATCACCACCAGGACGAGCAGCGGCAGCCCGACCAGCGCCGCGGCCAGCGCCAGGAAGAAGACCGCCGTCAGCACCAGCGCCAGCACGCCGGTCAAGCCGACCACGAAGGCCCGCAGCGGCTCGCGGCGCACCGCCTCGGCGGTCGCCAGAAGCTCACGTCCGCTGGCCGCGAAGAACAGCACCAGCAGCGCGGCCCACGCCGCGAGCAACGCCAGCTTCGCGCCGATGACCAGCGGCGAGGTCGCCGAAGCGCCCAGCGCCGGCCCTTCGGCGAGCGTCAACCAGGCCGCGGCCACGGTCGGGTACGACACCGCGCGCCCGCCGATCGTCGCCCCCGGCGCCGCGTCGAGCGAGCCGCCGAGCACCAGCACGTCGCCCGTGACGCGCGCGCTCGGCGCCAGGTGTGCGCTGCCGCCCATGACCAGCACGTCGCCGGCGACGCTGCCGGCAATGCGTGCCGAGCCGCTGATCACCGCGACGTCCGACAGCGCCTCGCCATCGACCACGACGTCACGGCCCACGGCGACGATCTCGTGGCGCGCCAGGCCGCCGCGCTCGAGGACCAGCGTGGGGTCGTCCGCGGCAGCGGCGGGCGCCGCCAGGAGCAGGAGAAGAGGAAGGACGCCGAGCTTCAACCGCGTCCTCGCCGCACGACACCGGCGGCGGTGCGCCGCCCGCGCAGCAGGCGCCAGACGAGCAGGTTCAGACAGAGGACGCCGACGCCGAGCACGCCCAGCCCGAGCGGCGAACGGCTGGCCAGCGCGGATGCCGCCAGGCCGACGCCGCGCCATGACGCCGCGACCAGGCCGGCGCCGGCGAGCAGCGAGGATCCGAGCAGCCCGCCGAGGGCGGAGAGCGCGCTGGTGAAAGGCCCGCCGGGCTCGAGCCGCGCGGCGCTGATTCCCATCAGGATGGCGGCAGCGGCACCGAACACCGCCAGCATGGCGAGCGGCAGGGCCCAGGTGCGCGGGCTGCGCGACTCCCAACCGGCGGCCGGCAGCGACGACATCACCGCCGAGCGGAAGTCGGGGCGCACCGGCGCCGCCGAGCGGGTCAGCAGATCGGCGAGCCTGGCGAGCTCGGCGCGCTCCGCCGCGCAGCGCGCGCAGGCGGCCACGTGCTGGTCGAGCGCCAGCCGCCGCTCGGGCCGGAGCTCGCCGTCGAGCTCGGCCTGCAGCCACTCTTCGTACTCGCGATGATCGATCATGCCGGCTCCCACTCGCTCAGTCCGTCAGAAAATCGGCCAGCTTCTCCTTCAACATCTGCCGGCCGCGGAAGAGCTTGTTCTTGACCGTGCCCAGCGGCAGCTTCTTGAGCGTCGCGATCTCCTCGTAGGACAGCTCGCTGAAGTGCCGCAGCAGAATCAGCTCCCGATACTCCCAGGGCAGCGCGTCCACCGCCTCCTGGATCGCCCCGCCCCGCTCGCGATTGCGCAGGTCGCCGTAGGGGCTGGGATCGCCGCTCGCCACCTCCATCTCGCGCGGCTCCTCACCCTCGCCGCCTTCGCGCGTCATCGGCACCAGCTTCAGGCGCTGGCGGCGGATCTGGTCGATCGCCGCGTTCTGCGCCACCCGGAACAGCCAGGTCGAGAAGCGGTACTGCGGGTCGAAGCGGTCGAGCGCCTGATACACCTTGATGAAGACCTCCTGCGCCAGATCGTGCGCCTCGTCCAGGTTGCGCAGGAGCCGGTACAGGTAGTTGACCAGACGATTCTGGTACCGCCCGACCAGGTCTCCGAAGCGCTCCCGGTCGCCACGGAGGATGGCCGCCACCAGTTGCTCGTCGGTGAGGGCATCGGCCTGTGGCATGGCTAGGTACGGAGCGGCAAGGGCGAAGGTTGCAGGAAGGGAGCGATCCCCGGGGCTCTCAAAGGGTGCCCTTCTCGAGCCAGCGCCCGAGCAGGAACATGCCGCCGCCCACGCCGAGCATTCCGACTTCCACCCGCAGGGCGTCGTAGACCAGGCCGATCAGCAGCGCCGAGCCCACCACGACAAGGGCCAGGAACTGCAGCGTCCAGCCGATCGAGGATCGCATCAGACAAGGCCTCGCGCCTGCGAGTGGGGCATTTCGCTCGAAATCACAGCTTTACAAGAAAACAGGATCTTCCTCACGCTGCCGGCGCGCCGGGTCGAATTCGCAGCTCAGTCTATCGCGGCGGAGCGCCGTCGCGTCTCTCGACCACCGATTCGATGCGATCTCCCTGCTCGATGCGGTCGGCGACCTCCATACCCCGCTCCACGGTGCCGAACACCGTGTAGCCCCCGTCCAGATGGGGCTGCGGCGACAAGGTGATGAAGAACTGGCTCCCCCCGGTGTCCGGCCCCGACAACGCCATCCCGACCGCGCCGCGCTCGTAACGCAGGCGGTTGAGCTCGTCGCGCAGGCTGTAGCCCGGGCCGCCCGCACCATCGCCGCGTGGATCGCCGCCCTGGACGACGAAGTCCGGCACCACGCGGTGGAACGTCAGGCCGTCGAAGTAGCCCTGCTCGGCGAGCTTCAGGAAGCTGAGGCAAGTGAGCGGCGCTTGCGGGCAATCGAGGCGCAACCACAGAGTTCCCCGCGGCGTGACGATCTCGACCCGGCGCGGTCGCGCCGTCTGCCGCACGACGTCACGGTAGTAGTCGAGACCATACGTCGGGGCAGCCGGACCGATCGCCGGCCGCGGGCGGTCGAGCGCGACCAGGGCATCCGCCGCCGCACGACGGACCAGGAATTCGGGGTCCCGCGCGGCGACTCCCTCGAGCCGCTCGACCACGGCGCCGCGCTCGGTCGGCTGCGCCGCGGCGCGGGCGCGCAGGGCGCGCACCGCCGAGAGACGCGCATCCGGCAGCGGGTCGGCGCCCGACGCCGCCGCGGCCGCAAGCTCCTCGAGCGGCAGCTGCGGATGGTCTGCCAGCCAGTCGAGCGCCGTCGAGCGGACGACGGGATCGGGGTCGGCGAGAGCGGCGCGCGCCGTGGTCACGGCACCGTCGCGGGCCAGACGCGCGTCGAGCGCCGCCGCCCGCACGCCAGCCACCGGATCCGCCGCCAGCTTGGCGAGCGTCGGCTCGAGCCCCAGCAGACCGGCGGCCGCGGCGGCGCGCTGACGCAGCGGCGCCGCCTCGGCGACCGCCGCGGCGCGGACCAGCTCGGGCGCCTCGGGGTCATGCGCCTCGGCGAGGGCCGCCAGCGCGACCTCACGCTGCCACTCGCTGCCGTCCGCCGCCCGCCGGCGCACCTCGGCAGCGAGCGCCGGGGCCGCGAGCCAGCTCGCCGAGGCCTCGAGCGCGGTGATCGCCACTCCCGGCCGCGGATCGGCGAGCAGCGCCACGAGGCGCGGCGCCCACTCCGGGTCGGCGGCGGCCTTGCCGTCGTGGGCCAGCTTGTGGCCGGATCGCAAAGCCTGGACGACCACACCGGGCGAGGGATCGGCCAGCGCTTCGCGCAGGCGGCCGAGGTCGCCGGCTTCGCCGACCAGGCCCAGAGCGCGGGCGGCGAGACCGCGCACCCAGGGGTCGCCGTCGGCGAGCAGCTCGCGCAGGCTCCCGAGCGCCTCCGGGCGCGGCTCGCGGGCCAGCGCATAGGCCGCCCGCGCATGCAGGCGCGGGTCGGACAGCGCCAGCCCGCGCGTCGCGATGCGGACGACGGCCGGCGACTTGAAACGGAAGAGCGCCGGCAGCAGGCGCGCCCAGCGCTCAGCCTCCGCCAGCGGCGCGAGCGCCGCCTCGACCCGCTCGACCTCTGCCCCGAGCTTGCCGAGCGCCTCGACCGCCAGCTCTCCGGTCTGCTCGTCGGGGTCGGCGGCGGCGGCGAGGAGCGGGGCGATCGCCGCCTTGTCCTTGAGCAAGCCGAGCCCGAACGCGGCGGCGCGGCGCACCGTGGGCTCGCCGTCGACCAGCAGGCTCTCGAGCCGCGCCCGCCCTCTCGCATCGCCGATCCGCCCCAGCGCCGTGGCCAGCATCTCGCGCACCGGCGCCGGCTCGCCGAACAGCTGCTCGACCGCGGACGGCTCGTAGACCCGGCGATCCTCGAGCAGCAGGAGCAGGGCGCGCTCGTCGGCGAAGCCCGCCGCAGGGGCTCGGCGCGGCGCCCCGGCGCAGCCGGCGAGGAGCAACGCGACGATTCCGACGGCGACGAGACGGCGCATGGGCCGCATGCTACACGCACGGCGCGCGCCGGGCGCCTATAATCCCGCCGGTGCCCGCGGCAAGTCTCGCATTCCAGGGTGTGCGCCGCTCCTTCGGCCGGCTGCAGGTGCTCGACGGCGTCTCCGCCCGGGTCGAGACCGGCGGCGTGCTCCTGGTGCGCGGCCAGAACGGCTCCGGGAAGAGCACCCTGCTGCGCTGCCTGGCGGGCCTCCTGCGGCCGCAGGCCGGGACGATCGAGCATCGCGAGGAGGGCCGCGCCCTCGACGCCGAGGAGCGCCGGCTGGCGATCGGCTACGTGGCACCCGACCTGGCGCTGTACGAAGACCTGACGGTGCAGGAGAACCTCGAGTTCTTCGCCCGCCTGCGCGGTCTCCCCCGCGAGCGCGCCGCCGAGATCCTCGAGCGAATCGCCCTGCCGCCGCACCGCCCGACCGGCGCGCTCTCCTCGGGCATGCGGCAGCGGCTGCGCTGGGGCTGGGCGCTGCTCCACCGGCCGGCGGTGCTGCTGCTCGACGAGCCGTTCCAGAACCTCGACCGCGACGGCGAGGCCCTCGCCCGCACCCTGCTCGCCGAGCACCTGCGGGACGGCCTGGCGGTCGTCGCGACGCCGGTGCCGCTCGACTTCGCTGACCTCGCCCATGCCGAGACGCTCGAGCTTCGTCGCTGAGACGGCCGCCGTCTTCCTGAAGGACTGGCGCACCGAGCTGCGCACCCGCTACGCGCTGAACGCGGTGGCGCTGTTCGCGGTGACCACCCTGGTCGTCGTCAGCCTCGGCCTGGGGCCGCTCGGCGCAGTCGGCGGCGATCGGGCATCGATCCTGCCGGTGCTGCTCTGGCTGATCCTGCTGTTCGCGGCCTCGGCCGGCCTGCCGCGCTCCTTTGCACATGAGGAAGAGACCCACACCGCGACCGCGCTGCGCCTGGCGGCGCGGCCGGTCGCGGTCTTCTGCGGCAAGCTGCTGTACAGCCTGACCCTGATCCTGGCGATCGAGGCGCTGGTGGCGCCGCTGTTCGCGGCCATGCTGCAGCTCCCGGTCGAGTCCCCGGGCCGGCTCGTCGCGGCGCTCGCCGTCGGCGGCTACGGCCTCGCCGCCGCCAGCACCCTGGTGGCGGCGATCGTCGCCCAGGCGCGCGGCAAGGGAGCCCTGTTCGCGGTGCTCGCCTTCCCGGTCCTCATCCCGGTGCTGCTGCTCGCCATGGCGGCGACCCGCGCCGCGGTCGGCGGCGGGGCCGAGGACGGAGCGCTCCTCCAGGCCCTGCTGTACGACGCCTCGGTGACGGTCGGCGGTCTGATGCTGTTTCCGCCGATCTGGAACCCGTGAGCCCCACCCCAGCAGAGTCGTGGCGGAGAGACCCAAACTGAGCCACGCCGGCGCCGTCATGTCCCCGTAATGCGTGAACAGGGATAGAATCGGCCCTCCATGGCGGTGCCGGACGCTTCTCGCAGCCATTCTTCCTCCCCCCTGACCTCCAGCCTGGCCTGGGGCCTCTGGCTCTGGGTCGCGGTCACGATCTGGGCGGCCTTCTACTACGCCCCGCTCGCGGCGGGGTTCATCGGCGAATCAAGCCGAATCCTCTTCTTCCACGTACCCATGGCGTGGACGTCCTTCGTCGCCTTCATCGCGGCCGGGGTGTGGAGCCTGCGGTACCTCTTCGGCGGCCGGCGGACCGAGCACGACCGCGCCGCGACCGCGGCAGTCGAGCTGGGGATGGTGTTCTGCATCCTGGCCACGGTCACCGGCGCGCTGTGGGCGCGCATCATGTGGGGCGCCTACTGGAACTGGGACCCGCGCCAGATCTCGATCACCCTGGCGCTGCTCTTCTACGCCGCGTACCTGGTGCTGCGCGGCGCCGTGGAAGACCCCGACGCCCGCGCCCGCCTGTCGGCGGCCTACGCCGCCCTTGGCCTCATCGTGGCGCCGTTCCTGTTCTTCGTGCTGCCCCGCATCACGTTCAGCTTGCACCCCGAATCGGTCATCAACGCGCAGGGCAAGGTCGAGATGGAGAGCCGCATGCTGCAGGTCCTGCTCTCCGGCTCGGCGGCGTTCACTGCGTTCTTCTTCTGGCTGCACAACCTGCGCTGTCGCATCGCCGCGCTCGCCGAGCGCGACGCTGCTGAAAAGGAGGCGTGATGGTGGGTGGTGGACTTGGCTGGATCGTGGCGGTGAATCTGATCATCTGGACCGGCCTGTTCCTCTACCTGCTGCGCCTCAACCGGCAACTGCGCGACAAGGAGCGCGGATCATGAACCGCAAGGGCTACTACATTCTCGGCGGCGTGCTGCTGCTCGCGTTCGCCGGCTTCTCGCTCGCCTCGTTCAAGCAGACCCTGACGCCGTACGTCACCTTCGCCCAGGCGCGCGAGCTCGACCGCACCGTGCAGGTGGCGGGCGGGCTCGAGAAGGGCTCCGCCGCGTACGACACCCAGAGCGGCACGCTGAGCTTCAACCTGCAGGACAAGGCGAGCGGCGAAACCCTGCGCGTCGCCTACAAGGGGCTGCGCCCGGCGAACTTCGACGACGCGATCAGCATCGTGGCGATCGGCCGCTTCGATGCGAAGACCAAGGAGATGCAGGCCGAGAAGCTGCTCGTGAAGTGCCCCAGCAAGTACCAGGGTGCGGAAGTCACCAAGACCTACGGCTCATGAGCTACCTCGCGCATCTCTACCTGCCCGGCGCGCTGACTCTGTGGTGCGCCCTGCTGTTCTCCGTCGCCACCCTGTGGGGCTACGCCGCGGTGCTGCGCGGCGACGAGTCGGCGCGCAGCTTCGCGCGCCGTGCCTACACGTTCTTCGCCGTCTCGGTCGTCCTCTGCTCGGCACTGCTGCTGCTCGCTCTCGCGCGGCGCGACTTCCGCATCGAGTACGTGCAGCAGTACTCGGGGCTCGACCTCAAGTGGTACTTCCAGCTCGCGGCGTTCTGGGCCGGCCAGAAGGGGAGCTTCCTGATCTGGCTGCTGTGGGGATCGCTGCTCGGTCTGCCGCTGCGCCGCGCGGCGGGCAAGGCCGAAGCGCCGGTCATGGGGATCTACACCATGACCCTGCTCGGCCTGGTGTTCATCCTGGTGCGCGAGAGCCCGTTCGTGATGCTGGGCTCGACGCCGCTCGACGGCGCCGGTCTCAATCCGCTGCTGCAGGACAACTGGATGGTGATCCATCCGCCGATCATGTTCGTCGGCTTCGCCGCGTCCGCCATCCCGTTCTCCTTCGCCATGGCCTCGCTGTGGCGCCGCCAGTACGACGGCTGGGCGGCGCGCGCCTTCCCCTGGGCGCTGGGCGGCTTCCTGGTGCTGGGCTGCGCCATCCTGCTCGGCGGCTACTGGGCCTACAAGACGCTGGGCTGGGGCGGCTACTGGGGCTGGGACCCGGTCGAGAATGCGTCGCTGGTGCCCTGGCTGTTCGGTACCGCAATGATCCACGGGTTGTACATGGAGCGCACCCGCGGCCGCTTCCGACGGGCCAACTACGTCTTCGCCAGCCTGACGTTCCTGTCCGTCCTCTACGGGACGTTCCTCACCCGCTCCGGCGTGCTGGCCGACTTCTCGGTGCACAGCTTCGTCGATCTCGGGATCTCCGGCTGGCTGATCGGCCTGATGGGCGTCTTCATCGGCATGGCGGGACTGCTGCTCGCCCTGCGCCTCAGGGAAGTGCCCGCCGCGCCCAACTCCGATCCGCTGCTGTCGCGCGGCAGCGCCCTGGTGATGGCGACGATCACGATCACGGTCTGCGCACTGGTCGTGCTGGTGGGGACATCAGCGCCGCTGCTGACCCGGTTCCTCAAGAACCCGGGGCAGGTCGGGCCGAGCTTCTACAACCGCGTGAACCTGCCGATCGCCCTGCTGGTGGCGCTGCTGCTCGGCTTCGTCCCCTACCTCACCTGGCGCGGCGAGGAGCCGCGAGTCCTGCTGCGCAAGCTGTTGTGGCCGGCGGCGTTCGCGGTCATCGCCACGGTCGGGGCGGCGGTCGCTGGCGTCCACGAGCCGCTGCACGTCGCGTTCGTCCTGCTCGCGTCGCTGGCGCTCGGCGCCAACCTCAAGAAGACGATCGAGAAGGCCCGCGCGAACGGCATCGGCCGCGCCGGCGGCTACCTGGCGCACGTCGGCGTCGGGGTGATCCTGCTCGGCATCCTCGCCTCGTCCGCCTACGACCACGGCGCCAAGGTGACGCTCGAGCAGGGCGTGCCGCAGAAGGTCGAGGACCTGACGCTGACCTTCGAGCGCTCGCTGCCGCGCACCGCCACCCAGCGCGAGCGCATGGAGGTCAAGGTCGAGCGCGCCGACGGCACCTCCTACCTCGCGTATCCGAAGCTGTTCATGAACGACCGCACGCGGCAGCTGATGGTCAACCCGTACATCCGCAGCCTGACGCTGCAGGACGTCTACTTCTCGCCGATCGAGTACGACCCCGGCCAGGCCGCCGGCGGCGGGCAGACCGCCGAGCTCGCCAAGGGCCAGTCGATGCGCGCCGGCGACACCGAGCTGCGCTTCGTCGACTTCGACCTCAATGCCGACGGCAATGCGATGAAGGCGATGGAGGCCGGCGGTCCGATGACGATTGGCGCCGTGCTGGCAGTCAACCGCGGCGGCCAGGAGCAGCGCGTGCGCCCGCTGTACCGCTTCCGGCCGAGCGGCGAGGTGGAGTCGACGCCGGCGTCGCTGCCCGGCGGCGGCATGGTGGCGGTGACCGGAATCAACGCCTCGAACGGCGCCGTCCGGCTCGACGTCGAGGGCCTCGGCAGTGCCCCGGCCCAGCCGGCGAAGCTGTCGCTCGACGTCACCAAGAAGCCACTGATCGCGCTGGTCTGGTACGGGCTCTACGTCGTGCTCGCCGGCGGCGCCCTCGCCGCGACCCAGCGCCTGCGCCAGGCCCTGCAGTTCGACCGCCTGCCGACCAAGCCGACGAGCTAGCTGGCTCGTCCCCCCGGCACGCCCTTGGCGCTCGAGCTCCGCTCGGGCTCCGCTCGGGCTCAGATACCGAGCGCCAGGCGGTCGGCCAGCACCCGCGGCAGGCCCATCTTGACGATGCGCTGCTGGGCGCGGCCGATCGGGTAGCTCACCCGGTGCCAGCGGACCACCTGGCGGTCGCTGTCGTACGTCATGTAGCAGGCACGCGGGTCGCGGTCGCGCGGCTGCCCGATCGAGCCGGGGTTCAGCAGATACCGCTCGCCGGGCTCGAGACGCAGAGTGCCACTCGCGCCCCGCAGCAGCGCCACCCGCACGTTGTCGCCGGCGAGCGCGAAGGCCGAGGCGACGTGAGTGTGGCCGAAGAAGGTCACCCGCGGGCGGTGGCGGTTGAAGATCTCCCAGGCTTCGTAAGCGGAGAAGACGTAGGCGTCCTCGTCGAGCGGCGAGCCGTGGCAGATCGTGACCTCGTCGTCGACCTCGCGCGGACCGGCCGCGAGCTCGCGCAGGTAGCGCAGATTCGCTGGAGTCAGGCGCTCCTGCGTCCACATCGCCGCGACCAGCGCGGCGGTGTTGAAATTCGATCCGTCGTCGATGCCGGCGACCACCTTGTCGTGGTTGCCACGCACACTGTAGACCCGGCCCGAAAGGCGGCGCACGGCGTCCACCACCTGGTTCGGCGCCGCGCCATAGCCCACCAGATCGCCGAGCACCAGGGTGACGTCGAAGCGCTTGCGCCGCAGCCGCTGCAACACCGCCGCGAAGGCGTCGGCGTTGGCGTGCATGTCGGACAGGATCAGGTAGCGCACCGCAGCCTCTCGACCAGCAGCGCGACCCGAGCGGCGACCTCCGCGGCGCTCTCGGCGGCGCCCACCTCGACCGTCGCGTCGGCGCGCCGATACATCGGCAGCCGCGCACGATACAGCTCCAGCGCCTCGGTCTCGCTGCGGAACAGGGGGCGATCCACCTTGCCGTGCGCGGCGATGCGGCCGGCGATCGTCGCGAACGGCGGATTGAGGAAGACGCTGAGGCCGTGGTCGCGAATCAGCGCCCGGTTGGCGTCGACGAGCAGGGTGCCGCCGCCCGTCGCCACCACCACGGCCGGAAAGCGCAGGGTGTCGCGCAGCGCCTCCGCCTCGCGCGCCCGGAAGGCCGGCTCGCCCTCGCTCGCGAAGATCTCGCGCACCGACTTGGCAGCCGTGCGCTCGACCTGCGAGTCGAGGTCGACGAAGGGAACCCCGAGCCGCCCTGCCAGGATCTCGCCGACCGTGGTCTTCCCCGCCGCCATGAAGCCGATCAGATAGACACGCATCGCAAGCTCGGTTGTTGCGCGCCAGCGCGAGGAGGGCTGGCACTCGCCTGCCTCTCGGCGCGCCCGCGATTCCGCATCGCCGGCCTCAACGACCAGGCGCGTCACCCGCCGCGCGTTGCGCGAAACGCTCCATGAAGCGGGTCGACAGCTCGCCGGCCACGAACTTGGGGTCGCGCAGGATGCGTCGGTGCAGCGGAATCGAAGTCTTGATTCCTTCGACGACGAAGAAGTCGAGCGCCCGCAGCATCCGCGCGATCGCCTCCGCGCGGTCACGCCCGTGCGCGATCAGCTTGGCCACCAGGGAGTCGTAGTACGGCGGAATGACGTAGTCCTCGTAGCCGTGGGTGTCCACCCGGATGCCCGGACCGCCGGGCGGATGGAACGTCGACAGGCGGCCCGGCGACGGCGTGAACTTGTCGGGGTCCTCGGCGTTGATCCGGCACTCGATCGCGTGCCCGCGAGGCTTCAGCCCGCTCGCCACGGTCAGCCGCTCGCCGGCTGCCACCGCGATCTGCAGCTTCACCAGGTCGACGCCGGTCACCATCTCGGTGACCGGGTGCTCGACCTGGATCCGGGTGTTCATCTCCATGAAGTAGAAGCTGCCGTCGTGGTCGAGGAGGAACTCGATGGTACCGGCGTTCTCGTAGCCCACCTGCTCGCACAGGCGGACCGCGGCGGCACCCATCTTCTCGCGCAGCTCCTGGTTCAGGGCCGGGGAAGGCGACTCCTCGATCAGCTTCTGGTGGCGCCGCTGGATGGAGCACTCGCGCTCGCCGAGGTGAATCACTCTGCCGTGACTGTCCCCGAAGACCTGGAACTCGATGTGCCGCGGCTCGACCAGGTACTTCTCGAGGTAGATCGAGCCGTCGCCGAACGCCTTCGAAGCTTCCTCGCTGGCCGTGCCGAACTGGGCCTCGACGTCCTTCTCGGCGTGCACGATGCGCATGCCGCGCCCGCCGCCGCCGGCGGCCGCCTTGAGGATCACCGGATAGCCGACGTCGGCGGCCAGGCGCTTCGCCTCCTCGGGTCCGGACAGCGGCTCGCGGCTGCCCGGCAGCACCGGAACGCCGGCCTGCTGGGCAGCCTGCCGGGCCTTGGCCTTGTCGCCCATCAGGCGAATGGTCTCCGGGCGGGGCCCGATCCAGCGCAGGTTGCACTCGCGCAGGACCTCGGCGAAGTGCGCATTCTCGGCCAGGAATCCGTAGCCGGGGTGAACCGCGTCGGCGCCGGTGATCTCGGCCGCCGAAACCAGGCTGGAGACGTTCAGGTAGCTCTGGGCCGACGGCGGCGGACCGATGCAGACGTCCTCGTCGGCGTAAGTCACGTGCAGGCTGTCGCGGTCGGCGGTGCTGTACACCGCTACCGTGGGGATGCCGAGCTCGCGGCAGGCCTGGATGACGCGCAGCGCGATCTCGCCGCGATTGGCGATCAGGATCTTCTTGAACATCCGCGCTGCTCAGTCCGGCCGGATGGCGAAGAGCTGCTCGCCGAATTCGACGGGCTGGGCATTCTTCGGAAAGATCTGCACGACGACGCCGTCGACGTCCGACTCGATCTCGTTCATCAGCTTCATCGCCTCGACGATGCAGAGCACCTGTCCCTTCTTCACCCGGTCCCCGACTCGGACGTAGGGATCGGCGTCAGGGCTCGGAGCTGAGTAGTAGGTGCCGACGATCGGCGAGGTGACGACATTCACCGGAGTGCCCGACGCGGCCGCGGCTTCGACCGCCGGCTCGGCGCCACCCGCCGGCGCGGCCAGGACCGCCGGGGCCTCGTGCGCGCCCACCATGGCGGCGGCTGGCGCCACCGCCGACGCATGCGCCGCGGCCGCCAGCCGCAGCGCGCTCTCCGGACCCGCGATCTTGAGGCGGAAGCCGGCGCGCTCGACCTCCAGTCCGCCGAGCTTGCGCTTGGCCACCAGCTCGATCAATTCCTTGATTTGCTCGAACGTCAACACAGTGCGGATTCCTCTCTCCTCAGGGCTGCCCGTAGCGGGCGCGGCTACACGAGATCGTCTTCGAACAGGAGGCGCGCGCGCTTCAGCTCGAATCGCGCGCGGCCATAGATGCCACCCTCTCCCAGCACGAGGAGAAGGTAATAGCCACCACCGACCGCGCTCACCAGGAAGGTGTACTTGTCGGTGCTGACCGAGAATTGCCGAACCTCGCCCACTCCCAGCTCGCGGTGGTTCTCGGAGATGGCGCGCAGCTGGGCGATCAGCTCCGCCGCCAGGAACTCCAGGTCGAGATCGGGGCTGGAGCTGAACGACTCCACCGGGATGCCATCCTGGGCGACCAGCGAAAGCGCCTTGGCGCCCTCGATGCGCCCGCTCACCTTGCTGAGGCGCTCAAGAAACATGGCGCGAGGCTCCTCTCCGGACGCGCTCCAGATAGTTGCGCAGAGCCGAGGCCTTGCGGGCGGACACCCCGCTCGCCGCTCCTCCGGCCTCGCTCGGCACGGCGCGGCGCCGGTTGCGCACCTCCTCGAGGCCAGCGAGCGCTGCAAGATTTGCGGGCTCGACTTCGAGAATCCGCCGGAAGATGCCCTCGGCCTCTCCGAGATGTCCCTGCCGCAGGTACAGCTCGCCGAGCGTCGCGGTCAGCTCGGGCTGCGCCGGCCGCGCCGGCTCGCTCGCGGTGGGTTGGACCGGCACCTCGGAGACTCGCGGCTCGACGACCACCGGCGGAGGGGCCAGCTCGGGAGTGACCAACGGAGCGGCGAGGGGTGCCAGCGCCAAAGGCTCCGGCGCGGCGGGCGGCGGGGCGGGCAGCGCCTCGACCGCGACCAGCGGCGCGGCGGCCGGCGCCGTGGACTGCGGCACCTCGGCGACGACCTTCCCCGGCAACCCGAACACGCCACCGCTCGCGAGGCCCCGGAGGTAACGCTCGCGGTCGCCCGCGTGGCCGAGGCCCGAGAAGGGCTCGCCACTCTCCGGCACGCGAGCCGCCAGCCACGGCGGCGCGCCGATCGGCCGGGC